>JGI10216J12902_103611868_pt1 | contig 14734 bp, 16 predicted proteins | sample KanNatreferecore_FD_12902 | JGI IMG/M metagenome (IMG submission 12902)
GGAGGGTCGGAAACATTATCTCCCATCCGATCCTGGGCGGACTGCATCACGAATATGCCCGGATTGATTTGCGGTAGGCACAGCCAATTCTGGGTGGATTGCATCACCAATACGTCCGGAGTTAGTTCCCGATAGGGACACGGGGGCGAGGCGGCGGGAGGCGCGATGCGACAGCTTGGACTTGTCCCGTAAAATCGCTTGCGCTCGACCCGCACTCTCGTCGAATGACCGCGCAAAGCGGACATTCCACGAATTGTTCAAAGGGCTAAGACTGGACGCTCGGTCAGATCCGACCACGTGGACTCAGGTTTCAAGGCGCATTGTCAGCCATGCGGCCACCGCAAGTGATGCGCAAGTGCCTACAACGCAAGCAGCCCATCCTAGATGGTCGAAAAGCTGTCCGAGCACGGCGCTGCCGACGAGCCCGCCCAGGAAATAGCAAGCGAGATACGTCCCGCTCGCGACGCCCCGATTTTCGTGAGCGGCCTGTCCGACAAAGCCGGTGGCTATGGCCTGAGCGAAGAACGTGCCGGCGCCGACCAGAACCATTCCAGTCAGGACTTCCGGAAGATGCGAAGACAGCATCAACGGCAGGCCGATGGCCGCGACTGCAAGAGCGCCCCAGATCGCCGGCCGCGTGCCAAAGCGCGTAGCAGCTTTTCCGGCAAACAGCGTCGTGACAACCGAAGGAAGGAAGACAAAATAGACAAATCCCAGATCCATCCGCCCCAGCGATAGCGGCGCGCACACGAGGACGAAATTCACGAAAGTGAACGTGCCGATAAACGCGAACAGGATACAGAAGCCGATCGCAAAGGCGGCGCGGAGCGAGGGATTGCGCCAATGGTCTATCATCGCCGCGAAGGGCGATTGTGCGGTCGGCATCGCATGCATCGGCTTGACGCGTCGGATGGTGAAATACACCAGAACTGCGCCGGCGAGATTAAGCAGCGCAAAGAAATAGAAGTTGGATGCCAGTCCAAACGTATCGACGAGCGCCGCCGAAACTAGCCGGCCGATCAAATTGCTCGCGACATTGCCCGTGATATAGGCAGCGAACGCGCCGCCGGCATCCATCGAGCTGCATTGTTCGCCGAGATAGGCCAGCGTCAAGGCGAATGCCGACGCCATGCACAGGCCCTGCGCAATACGGAGGATCGTGAACACGGTGAGATCGGGGGCGGTCGCGAGCAACGTGGTGGGGATCGCGAGAACAACAAGGCTCCAAAGGATGCCGAGCCGCCGATCAATGTGCGGGCTCAGGAAGCCGACAACGAGACCTGCGACCGCCATGCCCATGGTGCTCGCATTGACCGCAAAGCCCATCGCTGCCGGTGTCACGTTGTAGTGCCGGGTCAGTGTGGGCAGGATCGCTTGCGTGGCGAACAGATCAACGACGGTAAGGAAGGCCGTCAGGCCGATGACCAGGGATCGCAGCACCACGCCCGGCGAATGACCGTGCATTTCCATGCTTTCGGATTTCAAGCCGGCGGATATGTCGGTCATTGGCTCGGTGCTCCCTGCAAAAGCCTGAATCAGAAGAAGGGGATGTGACGTCTGAGCGTGTGGGGCAACACGGGGGCCCCCAGAGCGTCACATCCGGAAACGAGGCGTGGCGTGCGCTCATTACATATTGTGGTCGTGCGGATCCTTGCGGACGTCGCCGACATACAGAATGACGGTCTGGGTGCCGAGATTCTTCCACCAATGCGATGTGCCGAACACCTCAGGCCTAATGTCGCCGGCCTTGTGAACAATTGGGTCAGCGCAATTGCTGGCGTATTCGACGATCTCGCCCTGCTGCACAAAGATAAGGGCCGGCCGGTCGTCGTGGCTATGCCATGGCACGATGCCACCGGGCTCGATCGTCAACTTGCGAAAGCGCAGCTCGCGGTCTGTGAGGTGCGCCGGCTGCTTTTCAAGATCGATTGAACCCAGGGTGACGTCGGTTACGCCGACGGGCTTGAAGTCGACTTTTTCGCGGGCGTTAGGCTTGATCTTGTCGGCGGGACATTCGCCCGCGAAGGCAGTCGAGGTCGCGACGAGCGATCCGGCGAAGGCGCAGGCGAGTGCGAGGCTCTGCCAGCGCGCGCGTGAATTTGCAGTGTGCTTGAACATTTCGTTGTCTCCTCTGTTTTGCCGCGGCATCGAATGATCTGGCCGGCTATGGAAGAACCATCGTCGAAATCGCCTATTGGAGGAAATGCCCGTTGGCTCTTGAGTCGATAGCGCCGCGCTATGCGCGGCGGCGTCAAAGCATGTGCTTGATATCGGAGGAAAACGTCGGATAGGCGTAGACGTAGTCCTTGATTTGACCGGCGGTGATGCCAAATCGCATCGCCAGTCCGAAAATGTTGACAAGCTCCTGGCCGGCGTGTCCGACGAAATGCGCGCCGAGAATGCGGTCGGTGGCCCGATCGACAATGATTTTCGACCAGGCGACGGTCTCCGCATAGGTCCTGGCGGAAAACCAGTCGTACATGTCATTGGTATGAACCTTGATCGTGAAGCCCTTCTGTTTGGCGGCGGCTTCGGTCAGGCCGACCGCAGCGAGCGCCGGAACGGTGTAAACCGATGTTGCCATGCTGGCGTAGTCGGGACTGTACTTCGGTCCCTCGACGATGTTGCGCCCGACGATGTCGCCCTCATAGGTCGCGATCGGCGAGAGCTGCGGAGAAACCGGCGCCGCGTCGCCGCAAACGTGGACTTGGGGATTGGAGGTCGAACGCAGATGACGATCCACTGCCACGCGGCCGCTGGCATGTTTGACATTGCCCGCAGCGAGATCGAGCGTATCGACGTTAGGGATGCGGCCGGCGCCATTGACGACGCGGTCGACCTCTGCGGCATGCTCAAGACCTTCGTGAACGAAGACCACGCGCAGGCGGCCATCTGCCGGCTCGATCCGTTTGACGCCGACACTCGTCTTGACCTGAATCCCGATCCGTTCGCTCTCAGTCTGGATGCGGGCAACGGCATCGGCGTCCATGGCGGGCAATAGCTGCGGCAGCGCTTCGAGGATGGTGACGCTGGCGCCAGCTCGGGCATAAACGTGACCGAATTCCAGCGATATAACGCCGCCACCGACGAAGATCACCGAGCCGCGCAATTCGCGTTCGCTCAACATCTCGTCAGACGTGATCATGTGCTCCGCACCGGGAATCGGCAGCGGGCGCGGCTTTGATCCCGTGGCGATGACGATGTGCTTGGCCTCCAGATGGCGGTCGCCGATACGGATGACAGCCGGGCCAGCGAAGACGCCGTGGCCCGTGATCACCTCGACATTGCGATGTGCCATTGAGCGAGCGAGATTGTCAGGGATATCCTTGATCAGATCCTTTTCGCGATCGATAAGGGCAGCCCAGTCCAGCCTGGGTTTGCCGACGGCGATATGATGCACGGGAGCGCGCTCAATTTCGTGCAAGGCGTGACCAGCGGCGACCAGTACTTTCTTCGGCGTGCAGCCGCGATTTGGACAGGTGCCGCCGAGGAGGTCCGCCTCAATCATCGCCACCGACATCCCGGCGCGACGCACTGGGCCCGTGACGCCGATGCCGGCGTTGCCACCGCCCAGGATCACCACGTCGAATTTTTCGGTGCTCATCGTACGGATCCTTTTCGATGCAACTGGCTCAGTCAATGTGCTCAAGCCGCGCCAATGACGCGGCGAAATCTTTACACGTCGAATCCACAACCGTTACTTGGTCGTGATGGATGACGTGATCGAGCCCATCTTGAACTGCGCGACGCGATCCCTGATGTTGTGACGCCTAGCGATCCATTCGAAGTCGGTCCAAACCGCCCATACAACGCCATTTTCATCCTGCGTCAGCAGCAGCCGAACCGGCCAGTCGAGCCCGGCATTCGGATTCGCTGTGATGAACTGGGTCCCGAGCGGGGGATTCCCGAACACCAGCAGCGTCGAGGGCCGCAGTTTGATTCCGGCGTCCACCGCCAGCTTCGACTGGTCGATCTCGCTGAAGAACTTGATACCCTTACGGGCGATATCGGCCTTGATACGGCTGATTGCTTCCGCCATCGGCACCGCGCTCTTGACGCGGACAATGCCGTCATCGCTGTCGGCCCAAGCGGATGAGGCGGCCACTATCAGCAGCAGGACGAGCACCAGCGGAGTGCAAAAGTTCACAAAGCGGTTGGCGAGAAAGCGTGTCATGGGACCTCTCCTGTTCGTGGGCGCATGCCGTCGGCACGGCTTCGCCGGCAGGATGAAGGTCCGCTCCAGCAATATGAAATGCTCGATCGCTCTCAACTCGATAGCCGTTCGCTATCGGCTCGCGATGCCCGACGGCTATCGAACCGATTGAGCAACGGCATTTCTAACTCCCGATGATCCGGCCTCTGATGGGCCAGCGCCCGATTGGCGGGCGTCTACGTCAATCCTGAGGAAACTCCAATGAACACTCTCTCCAAGGCTCTAGTTGCCGCTGCCGCTTTCGCGGCCATCGCGACCTCGGCCTTCTCGCAAGTTCCCGTGTTTCTTATGGATAATGGCGCCTTGTACTCTACCTCCGGAACGCTCGATCCGACCGGCAATTTCTATCGACCCTGATCCAAGCACACAAAATGGGGATAGGCCGCCCTTGCAGGCGGCCTACAATGGAAAATAGTATCACGCTTAATCCAAGGGCCGGAGCAAGACATGACTTCCCTTTTACCTGCTAATGCCGAACAGCTCAGATTGGCGTTCCAGCGCTGCAACGACATGGAAGGCCCGCTAAGCGAGCGGCTGGAAACCTATGCGGCAGCGGGTCGTGAGATCTTTCCGGCCTATAGCGAGGCAGTCGACCGTTTGGTCGCACGGCTCCACGAGAACGGCGGCGGAGAAAATGCTCCCAAACCCGGGGAGGCGATGCCGCCATTCATCCTGCCGGATGAGACCCACCGCTTAGTCAATATGGAATCGCTGGTCGCCCAAGGGCCGGTGGTCGTGATGTTCTACCGCGGTCATTGGTGCCCTTATTGCAGATTGAACGTTCGGGCGGTGATCCAGGCCCAGGATCAGATCAAGGCATTGGGCGGGCAGACTGTCGCGATCATGCCCGAAACGCAGAAATATGCGGAGCGGTTCAAATTCGATTCCGGTGCGCCATTCCCGGTTTTGACCGATCTCGACAATGGCTATGCGCTGTCGTTAAATCTCGCGATCTGGCTGGGAAGCGAAATCCAGCAATTGCTCTCCTATCTGGACCTGTCGGAATTTCACGGCAACGATGGCTGGGTGCTGCCGATCCCCGCGACCTTCGTGATAGGCCGAGACGGGTTAGTGAAGGCGAGGTTCGTCGATCCCGATTTCCGAAAGCGGATGGCGATCGATGACCTATTGGCCGCGGTGCGAAGCGCCAGCGAGGGTCGCTAGAACTCGCTTACGCGCATGCACATCTCACGCGGTTTTGCTTAGAAATTGCGGCCAGTCCGCGCCGCGCAGCATTCGCACGACGGCGGATGCCACCGCCGTACGCTGGCGCCCGGCGACGCCATAGAGGTGAACCGTGCGGCGCGAGTCCAATCCATCGACCGGAGCGCGTTTCAGCGTGTCCGGGAGCGAGGCGGTGCGGGGGATGACGGCCACGCCGATATCGGCTTCCAGCAGTTCGATCAGGTCGCGCTCGGAAGAAATTTCGTGGCTGCGATCGACGGCGATGCCATGCTCGCGAAGCGATCTGCCCAGCCGGTCGGAATGCTCGCAGTAATTTCGCGACAGCAATTGCTCGGCCCGCAAATCGTCGAAGCCGATATTGTCGCGGCTTGCGAGCGGGTGTCGCCTGTTGATGACGAGATAGAAGTCCTCGGTAAACAGCGGCCATGTGTCCAGCCGGTCCCAATCATCGCCGAGTTCGGCGGCGATGCCGAGTTCGGCTTCGCCTTTCTTCAAGTATTCGCCGACTTCCTGGCTGCTGCCGCGCAGGAACCTGAATTCCAGCCGGTTGAACTGCCGTTTGATCTGGTTGAGATACGGGATCAAGAGCGAGAGATCGATGGAGTGGCTGAGAGCGATCCTGAGTGCGCCGACTTCGCCGCTCTTGAAGGACGACGCCAGCATCCTCGCGCCGCTGGCGGCGTCATAGCACTGTTGCAGCAGCGGATGCATCCTAAGGCCGAGTTCGGTCAGCTGCGCCGCCGGCCGTTCACGCCGAAACAGATCCCCGCCCAATTCCGCTTCAAGTTGCTTGATCGCCCGCGTAAGCGACGGCTGGGTGACGTTGCAATCGTCAGCGGCGCGCGTGAAGTTCAACAGCCGCGCGACTGCGAGGAAATATCTGACCTGATGCATCTCCATGATCGTGCTGCCCTATCTGATCCGGCAGCAAATTAGCCGAAAAGCCCCGCAATGACACCAAAACCGCGATAGCGGCAGCGTATCGTTTCGGAAGCCAAACGGCATTTCCGTTATTGCGGCATGCCGTGCAAATTCCGGTGCGGAACACGGCAATAGCGGGAAAGGGTTTGTCATGAACATTCAACTGAAAACACAGAGCGCACCGTCCACCGCGAGGCTGCTCGCCGGCAAGATCTCGCTTGTCACGGGTTCGACCAGCGGCATCGGACTGGGCATCGCGCGCGCACTCGCCGAAGCCGGATCCGCGGTGGTGCTGAATGGTTTTGGTGTCGCGAGCGAGGTCGCCAAGACCAGGGACCAGATCGCCAGCGAATTCGGTGTCGAAGTCGGATATTCCGCCGCCGACATGACAAAGCCCGAAGCAATCGCCGAGATGATCGCTACAACGATCAGGGAGCATGGTCGGCTCGATATTCTCGTCAACAATGCCGGCATTCAATATGTTGCGCCGCTCGACCAGTTTCCGACCGAGAAATGGGACGCAATCCTGTCGATCAATCTGTCATCGGCGTTTCACACGACGCGGCTTGCACTGCCCGCGATGCGCAAGAACAAGTTTGGCCGGATCGTCAATATCGCGTCCGCACACGGGCTAGTCGCTTCACCATTCAAGGCGGCCTATGTCGCCGCAAAGCACGGCATCGTCGGTTTGACCAAGGTTGCGGCGCTGGAGACCGCCGAAGAGGGCATCACCTGCAACGCGATCTGTCCTGGTTACGTTTATACTCCGCTGGTCGAAGCTCAGATCGACGGTCAGGCCAAGGCCCATGGAATTTCCCGCGAGCAGGTCGTCCATGATGTGCTGCTTGCACAGCAACCCAACAAGCGTTTTGCAACCGTCGAAGAATTGGGCGCGCTGACGGTTTTTCTCGCCAGCGATGCGGCTGCTTCGATCACCGGTACCGCGTTGCCGGTCGATGGCGGCTGGACCGCGCACTGATACGCGAAAGTTACCGTAACAAAGTTCGATCGTTCGCGAAACATCATTGAACGCGACGAGTTTCCAACGGGAGCATGACATGAACGACCTTCAGGATAACAGATCTCCGCGGAACATCAGATCCCTTGGCGGGTCCATTCCGGGTCAGGTTGTGCTCGTGCTGCAGGGGGGTGGCGCGCTGGGATCCTATCAGGCAGGCGTCTATCAGGCGCTGCACGAAGCTGGAATCGAGCCGGATTGGATCATCGGCACCTCAATCGGGGCTATCAATGCGAGCCTCATCGCCGGAAATGCGCCTCAAGACCGTTTGTCAAAGCTGCGGCAATTCTGGAAGCGGATGGAGCAGAATCCGATCTGGAGTTTTCGCGACATTTTTCCCGGCTTCAACGAAAAACTTTCCTACTGGTCGACGGTGACCAATGGAATCCCCGGCTTCTTCAGGCCCAACCCGCTAGCCCATGCCGGCGATAGCTATCCGCTTGGCGCTGATCAGGCCGGATATTATTCGACGACGCCGCTGGAGCGGACACTCACCGAACTGGTCGATTTCGATCTGATTAATCGTTGCTCGCCGCGTCTGACGGTCGGTGCTGCGTATGTCCGCACCAGCAAGATGCGCTATTTCGACAGCCGTGACTCCGAACTCGGTGTCAAACACGTCATGGCCTCCGGCGCGCTGCCACCGGCGTTTCCGGCCATTCGTATTGATGGCGAGTTGTATTGGGATGGCGGCATTCTGTCGAACACGCCGACGGAAGCCGTGTTCGACGACAACCCGCGCAAGAACTCACTGATATTCGCCGTGCATTTGTGGAATCCGTCTGGCGCCGAGCCAACCACCATGGCGGAAGTGCTGAATCGGCATAAAGACGTCCAATATTCCAGCCGGATCGCCAGTCACATTGCCCGCCAGCAGCAGGCGCATCGCCTGCGCCATGTCATCAACCAGCTCGCTGCCCGGCTACCCAAGGCCGAACGCAACAGCGAAGCGGTGCGGGAGTTGGCGAGCTATGGCTGTCCGACGCAGATGCATGTGGTGCGGCTTCTCGCCCCGCAGCTTGATCGCGAGAACCATACCAAAGACATCGATTTCAGTCCCTCGGGTATTATGCAGCGCTGGGCTGCCGGTTATGCCCATACCAAGGCGGTGCTTGATCGATCGCCATGGACCGGCGAGTTCGACCCGCTGTCGGGGGTCATTCTGCACGAGGAAACACAATTAATGCCGGAGGCCGCGGAATGACCGGGCCAAATAGCGATGAGGCACTGGCGGACATCGGCTGTCGGGGCGCGAAGCGGGCACTCGTCGCAAGGCTGAAGTCAATTTAGTTAGCGGAAGTGGGACGATTTTATCTAATGACCTCATGACGCAGCCAGAAATGACTCCGGAAAGCTGGTCAGCCCGCTTATTCGCGGATAACCGCCTGACGTCGACGCGCCCGATGAACACGCCAGATCAAATCGCCCAGAATCCCGCATGGATGGCCAATCTTCGCCGGGACAATCATGGCGGAAGGGGAGGCATTTGCTTTACATCGTTGGCGCTTTTCTCGATACATGCAGTGGGAGGCTCCACCACTCATGCGAATTCACATTCGCCTGGCAATTTCTGGTCTTGTCCTCGCATCGATCATTGTGAGTGCGATCGGCGTCCACGTCCTTTGGTGGCGGACAGCGGAAGCGAACAGCCACGCGCTTGCAGACACTATCAACGGGCAGATCGTTTCCACAGTCGAAAAGGAACTCGCCACCATCACCACCGAAGCACGCGCGGCGCATACCGCGATCCGGACGTTATTTGTTCAAAACGTGCTTGAGACTCGCGAAGCCGACAAACGTGAGTTCGTCTTTCTGTCGCAACTGCAGTCACAGCAGAACATATCGTGGGTCGCGTTCGGCTGGCCGGACGGAGCTTTTTTCGCCGCGCATAAGCTCGGCGATCTCGGATTGGAGATGATGGAAATCGCGCCCGTCGACGGTGCGATCAAGCGCCGGATCGACCAATATGAGGTCGTGATCGGAGACATCCAGTTCGAGAAGCGCCGATTCGAAAATACCGATTACGTCGTCACCGATCAGGAATGGTATCGGAGCGGAATGCAAGCTCACGACCCGCGCTGGTTCAATGTAACGGTTCATCCGGTGGGGTTGCGTCCGTCGATCGCCTATGCCGGTCCGATCGACGTGTATCAGAAACGCCAGGGCGTTCTCGCAATCATCATCGAATACACGCGGTTCGCCCAGTTTCTCTCAAACCTCTCGGTCGGAAAATCCGGCGCGGCGTTCATCTTGGATCGCGAGGGCAGCACGATCGCCGCGCCTGATCCGGATGCAGACGAAGTCAACATGCAGCGGTCGGATCAGGCGTTGTTGCCGATCGCACGAGGCGCCATGAAACAAGCCGGCAGCTCTTACGACAGCGACAAAAAAATTACGCGCCAGGTGAGGCTGGTCAGCGCAGGAAATGCCTATGCAGTCAGTTTGACACCGCTCGCCTTTCCCGGATGGACGCTCGCGACTGTTATTCCGGAAGCGGAGTTTCTTGGTCCGATTGAACGGACGATACGACAATTACTTGTTGGGCTGGCCATTCTCATCCTTGCTGCCGGTATTGTTTCGGCATGGCTTGCTCGACGCGTAATCGCGACGCCGTTGATCACGGTCGTCGACGAGCTCAAACATGTCGCACGCTTCGATCTCGAAAAGGTCCGGCGTCACGCCTCACGACTGATTGAAATCGAAAACCTGTCGAATGCCATCGCCGACATGGCAGGCGGGCTTGCCGCATTCCGGAAATACATACCGGCCGATCTCGTCAAGACGCTGGTCAGCGAGGGCATCGAACCAAGCCCGGGCGGCTCGATCCGGAACCTGACAGTTTTGTTCGCGGATATTGCTGGCTTTACCGGGCTGTCTGAACGCCTTGGCGATCAGATTATCCCGCTGCTGTCCAGCTATTTAGACACCATGTCGCGCGAGGTTAACGGCCATGGCGGCACGATCGATAAATTCATCGGCGATGCGGTGATGGCCTTCTGGGGCGCGCCGGCGGCGAATGCCGATCATGCGGTCGATGCTTGCCGGGCGGCGCTTTCCTGCCAGCGCGCCCTTCGGGCGTCAGCATTGAAAGACGACGGCGGCCGGCCGCTCAGAGTTCGTGTCGGCGTCAATTCCGGTGAAATGCTGGTCGGCAATATCGGATCGGAATTCCGGCTCAACTATACTGTGATCGGCGATGCCGTAAATATCGCGAGCCGGCTTGAGGGCGCCAACAGGGAATACGGCACCGACATTATCATTGGTGAGGAAACGCGCCGCCTTGCCGGCGACCGCGTCCACGTCCGCGAACTCGACCGGCTGATGGTTTATGGACGGGCGGGCGGAATCGCAATCTACGAATTGCTTGACGTCGCCGAACGCGGGACCATGCCTCCGGCCTGGGTGGCGCGGTATGATTCCGGCCTTTCGGCCTATCGAGCTCGCGATTTCATGACCGCGACGAACTTCTTCCTGCAAGTTCTGGATGGAAGGCCATCAGACCAACCCGCGCGCATGATGCTCGAACGATGCAGCCAATATCTCAAGTCGCCGCCAGGAGAGGACTGGGAAGCGACGAATGCGATGAAGGCGAAGTAGGATCCGAAAGTCAGCCATCAGCATGGCAATCGCAGTCATGCTGGCGCAAGTATTTGAATTTAATGACTTTTGCAAAAGGTGTTTGCTTTCGATCACGGTATCGTGACGAAATGGGCAGTAACCTAAAGGCAGCACGTCCGTATCACCTACTTCCGGGTCGCCTCCTTTCGCCGGATTCACGGGCAAGGCGATTCGACGTACTGTAACGTCTGATATTCCTGGGAAAGGAAAGCTCCTATGAGTTCCAAGAATGCCTTCGCCAACGCTAACGTCGCCGCCTCCTTCGCGGCCGCCCTCACCATTATCGCTGGCCCGGCATTCGCCGGGCCGAAGCCGCCGCAGCCCACCATGGACAAATGCTTTGGCATTGCAATGAAGGGCGACAATGACTGTGCGGCCGGCGCCGGCACCACCTGTGCCGGCACCGCGAGCGCCGACTATCAGGGTAACGCCTGGAAGTACGTAGCGAAGGGCACTTGCGAGACCATCAAGACACCGAAGGGCACCGGCTCGCTGGAGCCGATCAAGTCCTGAACTGAAACGAGGCGCGCGCCAATTTGCGTGTACCTCAAATTTACTCGGCAAACACGCAACGCCGGAATTGCGTATGTTCAGAGCTTCCAGTCTACCCGCGTGCACAGGCGTCGGCTTCAAGCCGGCGCATTTCCGCGACATCCTCGCTGCTGCGCAGCCGGTCGGATTCGTCGAGGTACACGCGGAAAACTACATGGGCGCCGGTGGCCCGCCGCATGCACAACTCGGCGCACTGTGCGAGCGCTATGCGTTGTCGGTGCATGGCGTCGGGCTATCGATTGGCTCGATGCGGCCGCTCGATCGCGACCATCTCATGCGGCTCAAGATGCTGTGCGAACGCTACGCGCCAGAGAGTTTCTCGGAGCATCTCGCCTGGTCGTCGCACGGTGACATTTACTTAAACGACCTCCTCCCACTGCCCTACACGCGGCAGACGCTGACCCGGGTCGCCCAGCATGTCGACGAGGTGCAGACGGCGCTCGGACGCCAGATGTTGCTTGAGAATCCAGCCACCTATATTCGGTTTTCCGAAAGCACGATCCCGGAGGTCGACTTCCTCACCGAGGTGTCGAGCCGAACCGGATGCGGCTTGTTGCTCGACATCAACAACGTTTTCGTGTCGGCAATGAACCACGGCACGCAACCGCTGCCATATCTGGATTCATTTCCGCTCGATCGGGTGAAGGAAATCCATCTTGGTGGGCATGACAAGGAAGCCGACGATGCCGGCGTCCCGTTGCTGATCGACACCCACGGATCGCCAATTGCAGAAGCGGTGTGGACCCTCTACGCGCATGTCATCGCCCGTACTGGGCCGATTGCGACCTTGATCGAGTGGGACAACGACGTTCCCGATTGGTCGAGGCTGCGCGCGGAAGCCGTTGCCGCACAGACTATCCTTTCCGGCGCTTCGCGCGCATCGGCAGCATGGGAGCGATGATGCTCGCATCATTCCAGACATTGTTTGCGGATGCGCTGCTAAACCCCGATCAGCCGATTCCGCGCGGCATCATCGCCCACAATGCGGCGGTTCAGCGACGCTTTGCCGTCTACCGCAACAATGTGGTCGCGGGCCTGGTGAAAGCCCTCGAGAACCGTTTCCCTGCGGTCGAGAAGATTGTGGGAGAAGAATTCTTTGCCGCGATGGCACGGGTCTTCGCGATGGCGCAGCCGCCGCGCTCGCCCCTGCTTGCGGTCTATGGCGACGGCTTTCCCGCCTTCATCGCCGCGTTCGAACCGGCGCGCGAACTTCCCTATCTTGCGGATGTGGCGCGGCTCGAAGCCGCGCAGACACGCGCCTATCATGCCGCCGACGCTATGCCCGTGGGCCCAGACTACTTTGCGGCACTCGATAGCCACGCTGTCGGGGATATCCTTATCGACATGCATCCCCCCACCGAGATCGTTTGTTCGTCCCATCCGATCGTTACGATTTGGGCGATGAACAGCGGCGAGCGGAAGCTTGCGCCCATCGAGAATTGGCACGGCGAGGACGCGCTGGTCTCTCGGCCCTACCTCGAAGTGGAAGTCCGCGCGCTGCCGCAGGGTGGCGCGGCATTCCTTCTCGCGCTCGCCGAAGGCCGGCCGCTCAGCGAGGCGGCCGAAACTGCACTTGCCGACGACCCGGATTTCGACCTGACTGGTAACCTCGCGGGACTGATCGGCTCGGGCCTCATGCGGAACATCATAGTTCCGGAGCCGGAGAGCTGCGAGCAGCCATGACTCATGTGTCCCCCGCGGCAGCGCACGTAGGATCCGTTCCGGCACGGATCATTCAGCAAGCGGTCGCTACGCTGGATTGCATCCCTTATTGGTCCATCGCGCTTGCGGCCCGCATCTTTCCGGCCGCGGTGTTCTGGCAGTCTGGCGAAACGAAAGTCGCGGGCTGGCACCTCAAGCCCGGCGCTATAGCGCTGTTCCAGAATGAATATAGGCTTCCGCTGATCGATCCGACGATCGCTGCTTACGCGTCCGCGTTCTCCGAGCATTTCTTTCCGATCCTGCTCGTCATCGGGTTCGCGACGCGATTTTCCGCCCTGGCCCTGCTGTTCATGACGGCGGTGATCGAGATCTTTGTCTATCCTGCGGCCTGGCCGACCCATGGAGTGTGGGCAACTTGCCTTCTGGTGGTGATCGCGCGGGGGCCCGGTTGGCTATCGCTCGACCATTTTATCGCGCGCAAATACCAGCAGAATCTGGATCATGCCCTGCCCATATGGCCGCAGACGAAGCCATCGAAGGCTCGCTGAATTCAGAAACGACCTCGCCCTTAATGCCATAGGGTCTTCAATGCCAATACGAGCTGTGATTCAACGAGAATTGACTCGTCGCAGCACACGAATAGCATTTGCAGCAAGCTGTTGGGCACCTCGCCTGAAAGAAAGACCTCCGGACCGTTCTCCGGAGTATCGATGGCTTCCTTTGCGGTCCAGGAGGCGAAGGCGGCGTTTCCGTTGACGCAACTCTCCGATGAGGTTGTTGTGCGCCACACGAAATAGCCACGCCGACGGATTCTCCGGCGGGGCCGCTCGGGTCCAGGACTCAAGTGCAGTCATTAACGCGGACTGAACGGCGTCCTCAATGGCCTCCACATGTCGCACACCGACCCGGCGCGCCAGCAGGGCGACGAGCCTGCCGTATTCGTGCCGGAAGAAGTGCTCGACGAGGTGAGGAGCGGTCAAGGCGTATGAATCTCTCTGACCTCAACACTTGAGCCGGGCATCAGGACGCCGGGGCATTCGCGCGCGACCTGCATCGCCTCTTCCAAGCTTGCCGCCGAAATGATCATGAAACCACCCACAATCTCCTTGGCCTCCACGAAGGGGCCGTCGGTTGCGCCCTCCGAGGTGACGACTTTTCCGCCGCCCAGCCTGCCTCCGATGTCCACAATGTTCTCTCGGAGCTTGTCCTTCCAGGCGTTAAATACGGCGTACATCTCTTGCATTTGGGCGGGAGATGGTTTCTCGCGCTTCCCCCCCGGCTGGCTGCGCTGGATACACAGGTATTTGGGCATAATGCCTCCTTTCAAAGGGTTTAGTCGGTCCAATCCGCCGACCTGCCATGACGCGCGTGCCCCTTCGTTTTGGACACATCGTCGTGCTTTTTTTGAGCCGCCATCCTCGTCCATTGCTCGTACCAAACAGTGCGGACGCAATGAGCTTATATCCACTACGCCATGAACGAGCGGTTCAAAGCCAAGAATTTTGCGAGTGGAATTTCCGCTTCTGGCCCTTCGCGTCATTTCGCGTGCGCGAACAATCAGGTCG
>JGI10216J12902_101269155_pt1 | contig 14728 bp, 12 predicted proteins | sample KanNatreferecore_FD_12902 | JGI IMG/M metagenome (IMG submission 12902)
CGACCGTCGGCTCTCCTTGCGCGTAAGGTTCCACGGCGTGCTTCATCTCGCTCCCTGTTGATGTTTGGTGTTTGGAATTTGTCTGGTGTTTGGAGCTTGGGATTTGGAGCTTGTTATGCCTCCGCCCCGTTTGACACTCCGCGCGAATTGCTGTCTCATCCGGCGAAGTTTCTGGTCGGATTATGAATACCAAACTGATTTCTCTCGCAGTTGTCTTCACCAGTGTGGTTGCGTCCGCCCTGGCGGCTGATCCAGTCGTGGCCAAATGGGCGCGCTTCGAACACGCGTTCGAAAGCAGCGTCGCCTACAGCAACCCGATTCAACAGGCGATGCTCAGCGTCATTTTCATGTCGCCGACGGGTGAGACGAACCGCGTGCATGGCTTCTGGGACGGCGGCAAGACGTGGCGCGTTCGTTTCTCGCCAAACATGCCGGGCAAATGGGGATGGGCGACGACTTGCTCGGACACGCAGAACAAGGGGTTGCACCTCCAATCCGGCACGTTTCTTTGCACCGCATCCACCGGAAAGACGCGTTTCGAGGAGCACGGCCCGGTGCGCGTGGCGCGCGGCGGCCTCACGCTCGAACATGACGACGGCACGCCCTTCTTCTGGTTGGGAGACACGGCGTGGAACGGCGCGCTGCTTTCGACGCCGAAGGACTGGGACTTTTATCTGCAAACGCGCGCGCGGCAGAAATTCACTGCAGTGAAATGGGTCGCAACGCAGTGGCGCGCTTCGCCGACCGGCGACCTGAAGGGCGAGGCTGCCTTCACCGGCAAAGAAAAGATTTCCGTGAATCCAGAGTTTTTCCGCCGACTGGACGAAAAGGCGGACGCGGTGAACAAAGCCGGGTTGCTGAATGTGCCAGTCCTGCTCTGGGCCATCGGCGGGCGCAGCGCGGACAAAAATCCCGGTGCGTTTCTGCCAGAAGACCAGGCGACTCTGCTCGCGCGTTACATGGTCGCGCGCTGGCAGGCCAATGCGTGCGTCTGGATTCTCGCCGGCGACGGCCATTACTTCGGCGGCGAAGGCGCGAAGTGGAAGCGCATTGGCCGCGCGGTGTTCAATGACATTCCGCACGCACCCGTCGTCATGCATCCGCAGGGGCGCCACTGGCTTCAGAACGATTTCAAGGACGAGAAGTGGATCGGCATTATCGGCTACCAGAGCGGGCACGGCGACAGCGACGAGGCGCTCTCATGGCTGACGCGCGGGCCGGTGGTGCAGGATTGGAACAAGGAGCCGCATCATCCCATCATCAACCTGGAACCGCCTTACGAGGGGCATCTGGCCTACGAATCGAAACAGCCATTCAGCGCGGAGCTCGTTCGACGCACGCTTTATTGGTCGTTGCTGAATGGGCCGACGGCGGGCGTGAGCTACGGCGGCCACGGTGTGTGGGGCTGGGACGACGGCACGAAACCGCCGACGGACCATCCGGGCACTGGCACGCCTTTGCCATGGCAAAAGGCGCTGACGATGCCTTGCGCCGAGCAGATGACGAACCTAGCGCACTTCTTCACGATGATTCCGTTCCACACGTTACGTCCAATGCCGGAGGCCATCGTGAACAATCCAGGCAATCAATCACCGCGCAAATACGTGGCGGCGGCGCGTTCGGAGAACAAAGACCTGACGGTCGTTTACGTGCCGGAAGAGCGCACGATTGAGATTCTGCTCAGCTCGCTGCCGCCTTCGCCGGAAGTGAAATGGTTCAACCCGCGCACGGGCGAGAACAGCGCGGCCGTCGCAGTCATCACTGACACGACCGCGCAATTCCCAACACCAAGCGATGGCGATTGGATTCTGTGGATGCAGACGCAGGTGAAGAAGTAGCCGGCTTGGCATGCCACGATCTTTGAATCACCAGCGCGTGGCGACCGCTTACCAGCGGGCATTGCAGCGAATGAAGAAAATCGGCTTTAACGCCTTACGGCCGGACGAGAAAGAACTGGTAGGCACTCTGTTGATGCACGAGGAAATACGTAACGGGGGATTTCTTCAGTGGTTTACGAACTCGTTTGGTGATTATGCACCATACGCCATCCGATTTCTTCGGCGCATCGGAGCAAGCGACCGCCTTCGCCTGATTACAAAAGCCAGCGCCATATTTCCCAAGGGTCGGATACCGGCGACCCAACAGCAGCGATGGGCCTTCGCGAGGAAGTGGACAAAAGCCCAAATCGAGAGTCTGGAGCCTATCAATGACGAGTATTATGCGATTAAGCGGGATCTTTATGATGACATGGTTGAGTTGGTGTAGGACCAACGCGTTGTGACAGTTGAGCCAAGCTCAAAGACATTACGGAATTCCACATTGCTTGCCCATTTGGCAACCCACTAAACTGTCCCGCGCATGAAGCATCAGCTCGATTTCGAGAAGCCGATTATCGAACTGCAACGGAAGCTCGATGAGTTGAAGAAGCATCCGGAAACCATCGGGCTCAACTTCGACCAGGAGGTCGCCCAGATTGAAAAGAAGATCGCGGAAACCCGCCGGCAGATTTACTCGAACCTCACTCCCTGGCAGCGCGTCCAGCTCGCGCGGCATCCCAAGCGCCCTTTCACGCTCGATTATTTCAGTTCCACGTTCACCGGCTTCAGTGAAATCCACGGCGACCGGCTCTTCGCCGAAGACCGCGCGGTGGTCGGCGGGTTCGCGAAACTCGGTGAACACAAGGTGCTCGTCGTCGGCACGCAGAAGGGCCGCGACACGAAGGAAAACATTCGCCGCAACTTCGGTTCGGCGCATCCCGAAGGCTATCGCAAGGCGCTGCGGCTCATGCGTCTCGCGGACAAGTTCGCGCTGCCCATCGTCACACTCATCGATACCGCAGGCGCGTATCCCGGCATCGGCGCGGAGGAGCGGCACATCGCCGAAGCCATCGCGGTGAACCTGCGCGAGATGATGCTGCTCGAAGTGCCGATTATCGCCGTCGTCATCGGCGAAGGCGGCTCCGGTGGCGCGCTGGGCATCGGCGTCGCGGACCGTGTGTTGATTCTGGAAAACGCCTACTACTCGGTCATTAGCCCGGAAGGTTGCGCGGCGATTCTTTGGAAGGAGCGCGCTGCGGCGGAGAAAGCGGCGGCGGCGTTGAAAATTACCGCGAAGGACCTGCTCGAGCTCGGCCTCGTCGATGAAATCGTTTCCGAACCGCTGGGCGGCGCGCACAACGATCCGAAGGCGACGGCAGACACGTTGAAGCAACAATTGCTCAAAAACCTCGAAACACTGAAACAGCTTTCCACCGGCGAGCGGCTGAAGGTGCGTTACGCCAAGTTCCGCGCCCACGGCCATTTCACGGAAAAGCAGAAGGCAGCCGCGTAGGCAGGAAACGAGGCACTCGTGTATGGGATCAGCAGGCCAGCGGAATCCTTGTCGGGAAGGCGCTTTCGCATTAGCCTGTGCCCATGCCGCTCGACCATCAGCGATTCATCGAACGCCAGCCGCAGGTTTGTGGAGGGGAGCCAGTCATTAAGGGCACGCGCGTTACGGTACGAACCATTTTCGCCAGCCTCGCAGAAGGCGCATCGGTGGATGAAATCGTCGCGGACTTTCCCACGGTGCCGCGCGAAGCGGTGCAAGCGATGATTGCCTACGCCGCCGCCTCTGCTGAGGAAGATTTGCCAGTGCCCGCCGCCCCTTCCATGTGAAGCTGAAGCTCGACGAAAATCTGCCGGAGGTCTTGATCGGCGAACTCGCCGCCCTCGGTCATGACTCGGACAACGTGAGGTTGGAGAATCTGGCCAGCGAATCGGACCCGCGAGTCTGGCAAGCTGCGCAACGCGCGGAACGGTTTCTCATTACGCAGGACCTGGATTTCTCAGACCTGCGCCAATTCGTTCCGGGCACACATTACGGGCTGCTGCTCGTGCGTCTGCGGACGCCGGGACGAATTGCCCTCGCGTGGCGCATCCGGCAGGTCTTTGCCTCCGAGGCGGTGGAAGATTGGAAGCGCTGCTTCGTCCTCTTGACCGACATCAAAGTGCGAGTGCATCGGCCTGAATGAGAACGATCTTCTTTCCTCATTCACGATGCTGTTCGAACTAAAGCGACATGTCGAAGGCACCGACTAAATCCGCGAAATCATGAGCGAGCTTTATCCCTTCACCTTCACGCCGCATTTCAAAGAACGCGTCTGGGGCGGACGCAATATCGAGCGGCTTTACGGCAAATCGCTGCCGCCGAATGTTCCCATCGGCGAGTCGTGGGAAATCTCCGACCGGCCGGACGACGTGAGCGCAATTGCGGGTGGCGCGCTCATGGGAAAAACGTTGCGCTGGCTGATGGAAAATCACGCGGCGGAATTGCTGGGTGCGGAGCGTCCGAACACGAAGCAGTTTCCGTTGCTGGTCAAAATTCTCGACGCGCAGGAGAAGCTTTCGCTGCAAGTGCATCCGCCCGCGGCGAAAGCGAAGGAACTCGGTGGCGAGCCGAAGACCGAGATGTGGTTCATCGCGGATGTTGCTCCAGGCGCAGATCTTTTCGTGGGGCTGAAACGTGGCGTCACGTGCGCGGAGTTCGAGCGCAGGATTCGCGATGGCACGGTCGCTGAATGCTTTCATCACATCCCCGTGAGGAGCGGCGACGTGATGTTCCTTCCCAGCGGACGTGTCCATGCCATCGGCGCGGGAAACGTCATCTTCGAGATCCAGCAGAACTCGGACACGACGTATCGCGTGTTCGATTGGAACCGCGTGGGCCTCGACGGCAAGCCGCGTGAACTTCATGTCGAACAATCGCTGGCGAGCATCGACTTCAACGACTTCGAGCCTTCACTCGTGAAGTCCGAGTATTCGCGCAATGAAACGTTCGCCGTGCGGTATCTCGTGGACGATCCGCTGTTCCGCGCGAACGCATGGCAAATCAGGCGCGGCCAGCGGTTTCACGTCTCAAGCCAGTTGCCGCAAATATTCGGCATCGTGCGCGGGCGGCTGACGATCACTGGGAACAACGTCGAAGTGCCGCTCAAACCGGGAGAATTCTGCCTCGTGCCCGCTGCGGTTCAACGAGTGACTGTGCAGACGGAAACGCAAACGGAGTTGCTGCACGTGGAATTCTGAAGTCAGGGGGGCATAAAAGAGTTCTGCAGAAAGGTAGGGGCGCGGTGTCTTCACCGCGCCGTGCATCAGCCCCAGCCGCATGGGTCGTTATCGCACTTCGCGGCGCGCTGAGGACAGTGCGGCCTACCTGTCATTCTGAAAATCCGCACGCTCTGGCAGGGACGCGGCCATCGCCGCACTATGCGCGCGTTCCGAGTTGCTTCGCGTGACGCTGCGCCGCTTCAACGAAGGCCGTGGTGAGCGGCGTCGGCTTGCCGGCCCAGAGCGCGCCGATGGTCACCGTAGGAAAATCCCGCAACACGAGTTGCCGGAATTCGGAACCTGGCTTTGCCTGCGGCAGCGCGAGCGAGAGGCCGATGCCGTAGCCGCGCGCGACGTAAGTCTCCACCAGGTTCAATGAGCTGACCTCGATGCTGGGAAACCAATCCACTCCACGGCGTCCCAGTTCCTGCTGGAAAACCTTGCACAGCATTTCGTTCGCGGGCAGCGCAATGAGCGGTTCTTCGATTCTGTCACGCCGCCACAAATCATCGGGCGATTTCAGTTTGCTGCTCTTTCCAACGAGCAACACCAAAGGCAGTTCGAGGAGCGGCTGCGCTTTGCTGCCGCCGGGCGCCTTATTAAGCAGGGTAAAGGCGAGATCGATTTCATGCCGATCCAGCCACTGTTCCAGTTGCGGCTGGTAGCCCTCGCGCAAAACCATTTTGAGTTTTGGAAATTTCTTCCGCACCTCCTGAACCATGAGCGGCAGATGGTCCCGCAAAATCACTTCGGAGGCGCCTAGGCGAATGCTGTGCGCCGTGCCGCCCTGAAGTTTTTCCGTCATACGGTCCAGGTTGCCGAAAAAGGGCGCGATGAATTTGTAAAGCTCGTCGCCCGCCGGCATGAGTTCGAAAGGCCGCCGTTGAAACAGCGTCACGCCGAGAAATTCCTCGAGCTGGATGATTTGCGAACTGACCGCGGGCTGTTGAATGCCGTAAGGAATGTTGCGCACCGCCTCCGAAATCCCGCCGAAGCGCGCGACGTAGTAAAACAATTCGAGATGGTGAACGTTCATGAGTGCCGAGCGCGGCCCGCGCGAACCGGCGCGCTGCGTCAGTGCGTTCTCGTCTGGAAGACGCGCTCATGGCCGCGCGCTGGAATCGTCAGGACATAAGATTTTCCATCCGGCCGCACGGACAGCTTGATGTAGTGGCCCGCGCAATCCCGTTCGAGGTTCGCGATCAGATCATCCGTCGTATTGTTTTCTTTGTCCGCGCGCAGGTTTTTGTGGACCTGATACATCGCCTGAATCGACGGCGTGCTCTTGAGCGTCGCGACGGTTTCCTTGCCCGTTCCTTTCGTCGCACCATTGTTCATCACCGAGATCGTGGGCGCGAGCGACTTCACGAGCAATGGGTTGTTGCTCACATCGAGGCCGTGGTGGTTGACTTGATACACGTCGACGGTACCGATCCAATTCACGGGACAAACGAGTTCCTTCTCCGTGTTCCACGTCAAATCGCCACCGTCGAAAAACCGGAAGTCACCGTAGGTCAGGAGCATGGCGATGCTGTTCTTGTTGTCGGAGGTGTCCGGCTCTTTCTCTTTTCCCGTTTCGCAAATGGTATTCGCCGCGCGCCGCTGGCCGGGCGCATGGAGAGCACGGGTCTTCGCCACGAAACAAAGCATCGCGAGTTTGTTCGAACCAGCCTGCTTCAAGGGGAGTGTCATTCCCGGAATCATCGTTCGGCGCGCTTCGGCTTTCATGTTCTGATAAGGCGCAATCATTCTGAGCCATCGGGCTGTGTTCGTGCCGCCATCCGGGTCGGCCGCCGGAATGCCGTTGTCCCAGACGGTGCCGAGCGGAATATTCGTTGCCAGCTCCGCCGCGCCGCCAAAATGATCGAGATGAAAGTGCGTCGTGATGTAGTGGTCGATGCGCTTGAGGCCCGCAACTTCCGTCGCGGTCTTGAAAATTCGGGCAGAGTCGCGTCCGCCGGGATTTCCCGAATCGATCAGCACGGACTGGCCCGCCGGCGTGACGATGAGCGTGGAGCCGCCCCCCTCCGAATCAACCCAGTAAATATCGAGCGTCTTGTCAGCGGCGAACGCGGCGACGGCGGGAACCAAAAGAGCGATCAAAAAGGCTTTCATGCGCGCAGCCTACGCAAGCACTCTTCACGGCGCGAGCAGGATTGCACGTTCGAGTCCCGGCAGGCGGGCGTCTCGAGTCTCGGCATTTTTTGGAAATCGGTATAGGTATGGCAGTCATGGAAAACTCAGGGCGATTCGACGAATCTTCATTCGACCCGATGCAACCGTGGGATCAAGGAAACCGTGCAGACGGCCGGAAACGTTTTCCCATGCGACCGGTTGTTTCAGTCGCGGCCTTGTTCGTTGCGTTGTTTGTCGCGTCCTTCGCGAGCGCCGTTGAACCTCTGATCGTTAATGTCTGGCCGGGCCGGGCGCCGGAGGAGACTGACGGCATCGGGCCGGAAAGAATTCGCATGTCGCCGAAACTCGACCACAAGCAGGTCGAAGTGACAGAACCGACGCGGCTGATTACCGCCGTTACGAACCCGACTCTCACGATTTATCGGCCCCCCAAAGACAAGGAAACCGGAACGGCGATGTTGATTTGTCCCGGCGGCGGATACTGGGACCTCTATTGGCAACTGGAAGGCGAGGAAGTCGCGGCGTGGCTGAACTCGATTGGCGTGACCGGCATCATTCTCAAGTATCGCGTGCCGCGCCGCCCCGATGAACCCAAAGGCGAGCCGGCGCGTCGTCCGCTCCAGGACGCGCAGCGCGCCGTCAGTCTGGTGCGGAGCAGAGCAAAAGAATGGGGAATCGATCCGCAACGAATTGGCATTGTCGGTTTCTCAGCGGGTGGCCATCTCGCCATCGCCACGGCAACGAGCTTTGAAAAACGCACTTACGGTCCGATTGATGACGTGGACAAAATCAGTTGCCGCCCCGATTTCGCCATCCCGGTTTATTCGGGCTACCTGAAAGCGAAGGACAAGGATGAACTTGCTCCGGACCTGCGCATTCCGACCAACACGCCGCCAGTCTTTCTCGTTCACGGCGGGGACGACATCATCAGTCCGCCAGAACATAGCGTGCTCATGTATCTCGCGCTCAAACGCGCCGGCGTTCCCACGGAGTTGCACGTCTATGCCAACACCACGCACGACTTCGGTGTCCGCACCAACGATCGCCCGCACTCCAAATGGACTGCGCGCTGCACAGAGTGGTTGCGCGACGGACGCCTGATCGAGCGGTGACTCAAGACAGGTAAGTAACTCGTCGCCTGCCAGCAAGCTGATGGCGGCGTTGCACGCGCCCTTCCTCTCCCCTCGGAGGGGAGAACGCAGTGCATCACACCAATCCTGAGAAAGGCAATCGGTGCCTTGTGCGATCCCGTTGGAATTCTCGGACGGAAGCGCTCGTCAGCCAGGGAGCAGAGCGTCGCTCTCGATTGGCGTTGATCAAAACGGCAATCATTGGACCGAGACTGGCCACAAATACGTGGCCGAACAGATGATGAAGAAGTTCAAATTGTGATTCGCACGGCTCGGCAAAATCAAAGCGAAGTCCAGCGGAACGTCGCGGGAAGAAGCCAGTTGGGAGTAGGAGAGAACGCCCCGCGTCGTTTCTATGAAGCGCGTGGCGTCCGAGTGCTCCGCGCGGGACGGCGTTGGGCAAAATGTTATCAAGGCTCGGCCAACTTGGGCGAAGTCCTCTCGCGTTGATCAATCCGTTTCCCACGCGCAACCTTCAGCCATGAACTCCGTCGCAAAACGTGCCCACCAACTCGCAGCGATTCGTCGCGGTCACGGAATTCTCAAGCGCAAACCGGGCGACAAGCCGTTCGCGAAACAATGGGCCGAACAGATGCCGGCGAACTTGCCGACGATGCGTTGTACGCGTGCGATGCGCAGTGGTCGGGCTTGTTCGATCGGATGCTCGTGCATTGCCGGAAGAGACTGAATGCCGGGTTGAACTGGCGGCAGCTTACGGCGAGTGAATGCGGCAACCAGTCGCTCCAATCTTTTCGGATTCTCCGTCTGACACTCCCAAACGACGATGCTCCGCCAGCCGAGTTTCCGCAGCGCACGTTGATGGACTTTATCGCGGGTGGCGTTGCCTTCGAGTTTGGCGACCCACCATTCGCGACGGTTTGTCGGCGTCGTGCAGTTTTTGCAACCGCGATGTCGATGCCAGAAACAGCCGTGAATGAAGATGGCGGTCTTGTGTTTCTGGAAGAGGATGTCAGGGCGCGCAAAGGTAGGGCGCGGTGAGGACACCGCGCCGCGTCGTGGGCGTGACCCGGACGGCCCGCTGGGGACAGCGAGCCCTACCTCAATGGGAATCCGCACATGAAGACGGAAGCGATAGCCAAAGTGGTGCAGCAACGAGCGCACGATCTTCTCCGGCGTGGTGTCCTTGCCGCGAATGCGCGACATGTTCCAGGAGCGACGTTCTGTCGTGAGCCGGTCTTTGTTCACGCGGGAGCTTTATCGCAGAAAAGTAGAAGAGCGCAGCGCCATTTTCTCAACCTGGGCCGTGGACATTCGGATTAACGCGCGCGTTCTGCCGCTCGGCCCGTCAGCCACTGAGCGCAAGAGGTCCGCTCAGTACTGAACGAGAATTGCACGGCAGCATCAGCGGAGCGGTAACTGGACGCGGCGAACGGGTATGCGCTGGTGAGATCCAACTCAGAAAGTCTGTGGTTCCAGCCATCGACCGATCCTTCCAGCCGAACGCGGCGCGGAGCGAGCGCGGCCACCAGATCGCACATATCGCCGACGGTGAGTGCGCCAGGCACGACTGCGTCGTGCGGGAGCAAAGCCAGGTGTCTCGTCAGCACTGACTCGAAACTTGCCAATCCCGCGGGAACGTAAACAGCGCGAACGTCTTCCTCGTAAAGCGCGGCGAGTAAAACCAGCAATCCGCCCAGCGGTTCGGGCGAACGCGGCAGCGCATCGTCATCATCGCGAGGGATTTGGAAAATGGCGTCGGGCGGGTTGGGCGAAGTCAGCGAATCGCCCCACAGGCTGAGTTGCCGGGCGTCGAGATCGTCGCGTGTCCGCAGCCAGTCGAGGACGGCGCGGAGATCACGCAGTTGGGCACCGAGCATTGTGCCGCCCAGCATCAGTTCACTCGAAGAGAGCGACGTGGCAGCACTCCGGCGTCCGCGACTGTTGCCCGAACTTGTCTCGCCCGTGCCGCGAACATCCGGCAGGCAGACGGCCATTCCGTTTTGGAGGAGCGCGGCGATTTCACTCGCGTGCTCGCGCAATAGTCTTTGCTTCCCGGCCTGCGCCACGGCGATAACGACCGGCGGTTTTGCGATTCGTGTCCCGGTACCCGCGCGCTCTGGTTTCAGAAGAAGGAGTGGCACGAAAATAGACGGCTCGACGGTCAGGGCGATGTGTTCGATGGAGATTTTTCGCGGCGAGTCCTTTTCACCCTGTAGCAGCCGAGGTGACGAGGCTCCGTCTGTTTTAGATTTTGAAGTGAGCCTCCTCACGTCGGCTGCTGCGAATTCCAGGGTTTGCGTCGCGCCGACGGCACGAGATTTGATTGTTGCGGATGGCCCCCTCACCCCATTCCTCTCCCCCAAAGGGGAGAGGGTACCCAGCAAACGCGACCAGTCGATTTGCAATTGGCGGCGACGTTGTTCAAGCGGCAATTCGGAAAGTCGTCGCCGTGCTCGCGCGATTCGTTCGGTTGCTAGTTCAGGCAGAAGTTCGTTCAGCTTCTTGGGCCGCAGTTCGCGTTCAGCATCAGGAGTCATCGCTCTTAGCGCTCCAGCCGAATGCCGGTCGCTCGATTCGTTTGTCACGTCGATGCCGAACCATTCTTTGAACGCGCCGTGGATCAGTTTGCGGTGCGGCGGACCGATGTGCGTGCAATGACTGGCCTCAGGCGGCTGACCGCGCAATTCGCCCCGGCCATGCGTGAACGCGAGATGATCGGGCGATTGGTAAAATCCGTAAATCGTTTGCAGCCGTTTCCAAACCGGATCGCGCTCGCGGTCCCAACTGAATTCGTGGCCATAGATCAACCGCCGCGGCGCGATACTCCCGACGATGACCCACGGCAGGAAACCGTCACTCGCTGAGCGTCGCAGGTTGCGCGTCGATTCCCAACTGCCGCCGCCCGCGTAGTTGAACCATGTCTCGGCGTCGTCGGGCAGCGGATAGCGTGTCTCGGGCTGCGGACCGCCGAGGTTGAAGGGCACCGCCGCCGTGATGCGTTCGTCGAGCGCCGCCGTTACCGCTGCCGGATCGCCGCCGCCAGCCACCGCGCCGAGCAGAATGATTCGCTTTGGATCGATGTTCTCCTGCGCCAGCAGCAAATCAACGCCGCGCATCAGGTCCCACGCCATCCATCCCATGAGACTTTCGCCCGCGAGATGCAATTGAATCGCCGTATCGTAGCGAAAGAAATAATCCTGCCGGCTGACTTGAAACGGGCGCGCGTAATCTGCCGCAGAACGAAACGGATGCTGGCGCCGTTCGCCATGCCCAAGATGATCCGTCACGAGTACGAGACAACCGGCGCGCGCCCACGTCACGCCCATGTCTTGAAGTTCGCCGTGCTCCTTCGGCGTGTGATGCGCGTGCGAAATAAGAATGCCCGGCATCGACGACCGCGGTTTGTCCGGCCGGTACAGATTGGCCGTGACCCACAAGCCGCGCCGGCTCTGAAACACGACGTTTTCGATCCGGTAGCCATCGCCGCTCAACTCGCCGGTCAGGCGCGATTGCAACGGCACGAGCGCCGTGGGTTGGCCAAGCGAGTTGCGCAACGCCGTGAGCCTGGCCGTGCGGAATCGTTCCCACTCTCCGCGATTCGTGATGTTCCTCCATTCAGCACTGCTGCGCTCGTTCGATTCCCGCAACCGCCGCTGCACGTCCTCTGCCACCATTCGCGCCGCAGTCTGGCGTTCCGTCGCCGGCAGAACCGTCGCGTCCAACTGCGCAAGCCATAACGAGAGATTCGTTGTCGCCGCGTCCGCGCCGACGGCCACAGCGGCAAGGAGGAAAAGCCATGTTGCGACAGAACCAACGATGCAACGTTGTGCTCGCTTTGCGCCGGTCATTCCGCGAGCAGAATCTCTCCCGTTCATTTCGCCAGTTCCTTCAACATCGCGACGATCTCATCCGCCACGCGTTCGCCGGTGCCCGGTTCGGCGTAGCTGTGATAACCGGTCCAGACCTGATAGCCGCCGAGCTTGTGTCCTTCGAGATTCGGCAGGTAACCGATCCAGTCGTTGGCCAGTTCCGCGACATAGGTGTGACGAAAGGGCGAGCGATTTTTGATGTCGAGACCCAATTGGGTGAAATACTCCGCAGGAACACCGACAATCGCCACATCGCCAATCAAAAGAACTTGAAGCCACGTTTCGCGTTCCTGTCCGCGCTGCGCGGCGAGCGTCTTGCGCATGTCGCGAAAAACCTGAATGACCTTTTCGCCGTAGGCGCCGACATACTTCTGGCAGTATCTGGAAACAGCTTCGTCTTCCTGGGCTTCATCGAAGTTGCGGACGCGGAATTTGAATGGGCGTTTGATGGCGGCCAGGCGCGTAACCGGCCGGACCGTCGCCTGCGCCAGCGCATTGGACACGGCCTGCTTCATGCGGCTGGTCATCTCGTCGCCCGACAGATTCAAATTGTGCGTGGAACCAGACGCGCCTTCCAAAAAGCAAAACGTGCCGCCCAATTCCGTCTCCAGTTCCTGTGCGGCCAGGCCATAAAACGATGGCGAACGGCGTCCCGGCTGGCGCGTGCCAATAGTGTGAGTGGAGTGATTGAAGATGAGCGCGCGCAGCTTGTCCGCCGAATCGCGAAAGCCCAGCACGGGCAATTCGGGATCGAACGGCCCGGTCGCGCGCACGAAATTCGTGCGCGGTCCGACCCAGTAAATCTGTCCGTCGGGCAGCAACTGGCGGCTGTTCTGGCCCACGGTCTTTTCTTCACCGAGATGAAAAAAGAAACGGCAACCGTCCTTCGACAAATTCGCGTTGGCGTCTTGAACCGCCTTCACGATGCCGCGCTGCACACGCTTCACGAACGTGTCGTCCAGGCCGTAGCCGTGCAGAACCATCGTGCTTGGCGCGTGGTGCGTGTGCGTGCAGTTCACGAGGATGTTGGCGAACGGAATGCCGGTTGTCTTCTCAATCTCCCGGGCCGCGGGATCGAGATGCTCGCGGGTCATCATCAGCACGTCGCACGCGACGATGGCAAGTTTGCGGAACGGATGCTGTTCGAGCACGACCGCAACCGCGCGCAGTTTGCCCTCCTGGCCTCCGGTTTTGCCCGGCGTGATGCCGCCGGCAATCACCATGGCGTCGTCAGCTTCGAGTTCCACGGCGGCAGCGCCAACGTGAAGATCAGCGGACACCGACGCTTCCAGCTTGCTCTTCCCGGAACTCTCAGCGCCTCTGACCACGAAGACGGCAAGAAACAATAGAACTCCCGTCGTGCGCAGCGCGCATAAGACCGGAGTTCGCTGGTTGTCCGGTTTGGCATTCATGGGTTGATGTTATTTCAACCACACATGGACGCAGATGAACACAGATTTGAAGAAGCGCCATCGGATCACGTGGTTAAACTTGTCATGCCGTAACGTGCTGAATGACATTTGCAACCAGCCCGTCTGACAATGAGCGAACAACAGACGATGAACGATATGCCGTGGCGATCAGGCTTCCTTTTGCTTTCCGCGCGCGAGGTTGCGGTGTGGGTGGTCGCGATTTCGCTTTTTTCGGTGAGGGCGGCGGACCCATCTTCGCTCGCGGGAAGCAGCTTCTTCGAACAGAGAATTCGACCGGTGCTGGCGGACCATTGCTACAAGTGCCACTCGACCAGGGCGACCAAACTCAAAGGCGGATTGGCGCTCGACTCGAAGGACCGCGCCCTGAAAGGTGGCAACACGGGCCCCGCCATCGTGCCATCGAAGCCAGAAGAAAGTCTGCTGATCAAAGCCATTCACCATTCCGATCCCGATCTCGAAATGCCGCCGGAGGAAAAGAAGTTGCCGGAGGAAGTTATCGCGGACTTCGAGAAGTGGATTAAAGCGGGCGCGCCATTTCCCGAAGGCGCGGTCGAGACGACTGAATTGAAACCGTGGTGGGAATTGATCGCGGTGGAGAAGCTTCGTCCGGCCAGCCGGCCGATCTCGGAAGTGGTTGATTACTATGTCGCTGCGAAGTTGAAAGAGACGCGCGTGAAGTCCGTCTCTGCCGCGAGCGATGCGAATTTCATTCGGCGCGTCACTCTCGATCTGGCCGGGCGCATTCCGACGCCGGACGAAGTGCGGGATTACGAGTCGTCGCGCGCCAAAGACAAGAAACAACACTTGGTGGATCGCCTGATGGAATCGCCTGCTTTTGTGCGCCAGCAAGTTGCGGAGTTGGAGTGGCACTTGATGGACGGCAAGGGCGGCGCGTTCCGCGAGTATCTCACACGCGCAGTGAAGGAGAACCGCGGCTGGGACGACATTTTCCGCGAGGTGATGGCTGCCGACGCGACGAACACGACGACGAAAGGTTCCGAGCAGTTTCTCAAAACGCGCGTCGCGAATCAGGACCGACTCGCCAACGACGTGAGCGTACGCTTCTTCGGCGTGAACATCAGTTGCGCGCAATGCCACGATCATCCGCTCGT
>JGI10216J12902_107158720_pt1 | contig 14721 bp, 13 predicted proteins | sample KanNatreferecore_FD_12902 | JGI IMG/M metagenome (IMG submission 12902)
GTCGTGCTCGTGAAGGAGATGATCGACCGCGGCGACCTCGGCGAGATCTATTTCATCTCGTCGAGCCGCGTGAACCTCGGGCTGCATCAGGCCGACGTGAGCGTGGTCTGGGACCTTGGGCCCCACGACTTCTCGATCCTGCGGTACTGGCTCGGCGAGTCGCCCGAGAGCGTCTCGGCCCTCTCGCGCGCGTGCGTGATCCCGGGGACGCCCGACGTGGCGTTCGTGAGCATGCGCTATCCGTCCGGCACGATCGCCCAGATCGAGCTCGCCTGGCTTGCGCCGAGCAAGCTCCGCCGGACGGCAATCGTCGGGTCGGAGCGAATGGTCGTCTACGACGACACGAGCGGCGAGCCGGTGCGCGTCTTCGACTCGGGGGCGACGCTCCCGGATCCCGAGAGCTTCGGCGAGTACCAGCTGAGCTACCGGACCGGGGACATCGTCTCGCCGCACGTCGAGCCCGTCGAGCCCATCTACCGACAGATGGAGGACTTCTGCAGGGCGGTGCGCGAGTGGGTTGAGCCGCGCTCATCCGCGCAGCTCGGGCTCGAGGTGGTGAAGACGATCGAGGTTGTCGACGACTCGCTCGGGAACCACGGCCGCGCAGTGGCCATCTCTAGCGGCGCCTGACACATGGCCCCCGCGCCGTCCGTCCTCCACATCATGTGGCGATTGAGCGTCGGCGGTGCTGAAAGAGCGGTCTTTCAGCTCATTCGGGAGCAGCGGCGCAGAGCGGTATCGGCGGACGTGGCCCTGGGTGACCAACCAGGGGTATACGGCGAGCGTCTTCAGGAGATCGGCGCATGCGTCCACGAGCTCCGATGTCGAGGCGCATGGGATGTCGCCCGCTCTTCGCAACTCACGGCCATCGCCAGGCGCTACGAGATTGTCCACGTTCATGGAGTGGAGCCCTTGCTCATCGCTGCAGCTGCCCGCTCAGGAAGTCGACTCGTATACACGCACCGCGGCGGGATCCGCGATTACAGCCGAGTCAAGCAATTCCGACTGATGCTGGCACGGAGGCTCGTTCGCCGATTCCACGCGATCTCGGGTAACACGCGACAAAGCGCAAGCGCTGCCGCGCGATGGCTTGGCATCCCGCCTGAGGACGTGCGAGTGATCTACAACGGCCTGGACTTCGCATTACTCGAACCAACCCGCTCGCCCAGTCAGATCCGCGCTGAGCTTCCCGACTGGCCGGACGGGGCGCTCCTCGTTGGCACAGCAGCCAATCTTCAGTCTTGGAAGCGCGTCAACCGCCTCCTTGAGGCGGTGGCCAGATCCCGGGACGGGGTCAACTGCGTCGTACTTGGAGAGGGGCCTGCGCGGCCGGGGCTTGAACGACTCTCGGCGGAGCTCGGCGTCCCCCACCGTGTGGCATTTGTGGGTTGGAAGAAACGCGTCGCCGACTACCTTCAACTCCTTGACGCATTCGTGCTGCCGTCTGGCCCGGAGGAGGGTTTCGGCAATGCGGCCGTCGAGGCGATGGGGCTTGGCATCCCCACTGTGGTGTTCGCAGACGGAGGCGGGTTGGTTGAGCATGTAATCGACCGCAAGACCGGACTCGTTGTCAGCGACACGGACGATCTCGCCAGAGCTCTGAGCGAGCTCGCTGCCGACTCAGCGTTGCGGGTGCAGCTAGGCGGAGCCGGCCGACGGTACGTGCGCGACACGTACTCGCTGGACGCGATGTCCTCGCGTTACGACGCCCTCTACCACGAAGCTCTGGCTATACGCCCTTAACTCGGCCGAGTCCGTGGCTTTGGAATATGTCTATCCGCCGATATGCCGACGGCGATCCTCTCAGCCGGTACGCCCGACGTCACGACCCCGTTTGCGCCAACCTCCGACCGATCTCCACTGTCACTCGCCCGATAACCCTTCGCGCCAGCCAGCAGCGTCACATCATCACCGATCTTCGACCCACCACCCGTCGTGACCTGCTGACAGACAACCGCATCCGTCCCGATGACGGTGCCCTTTCCGATGACAGTTGCCAAACCGTGGTACAGATAGAGGCCGCGGCCGATCTCCGCCCGTGGAGAGATGTCAGTGTCGCGCAGCACTTGGCAGACGCCACCTGACAAACGTGTGGCGAAGGCGATAGAGAACCATTGCCTGGACACAGTTGTCACCGCTTAACGCGCCCGCGACGCAGACGAAAGAAAGCCTCGCCCGTCTTCCTGACACGGTACGTTTGCCTGGCCTCGATGCGTGTTCGAAATCTGCCCGGAGCGCCGAGGTGTGAAAGAGGCGGACTCGCGCTAGCACCAAGCCCGAATCGAGTGACCATACCACGATGAAGAAGAGCAGCAGGATCGCCAGCAGTACGCGACGTCGGTCAACATGGTGCTTGCTCGAGTGTCATCCCGTCCGGCGAGTACATAGGGAACATGGCGAGACCTACGGGGGTTTATCGGTGCATGAGTAGCACTTTCTGGAGCGTGATCTTCAGCCGGCTGTCCGCAAGGCGCCGTTCGTAGAACACACGAACGGGAAGGAAGAAGCGTCCGAGCATGGCGGCGGCGAGCGTGGCGACACTCAAGGGCCGCAGTATCGTGCGAGGGTAGAGACGTATCGCACGCGTGATGTTGCGGCGAGCGTTTGCGACGGCATTCCTGTCGGTGGCGGCCTTGAGCTGGCGGTAAGCGGTCTTCGAGTGCGCGTGAGCAACGAGGCGCCGTCTCACGTTCGGTGAATGTGCCAAGTGCTTCTCGTAGAGCGCGATTCTTGCGGCCAGAGCCCGCTCGTGATCTCGGCTCAAGCTTTCATGGTGTTGACGGTATCGAACCGTTGTCTGATTGGTATATATAATTGGGTACAGCGTAATTAAGCGAATGAACAGGTCAAGCTCCGTGTAGTGGAGACTGGTGTCGAAACCACCAATCGCCAGCAGCGCATCGCGCTTTACGACGGCTGCCTGCGTAGCGATGAATTGGCTAGGCAGCAGTTCCTCAGGATCGATCTTTCCCGATGGAAAAGATCGAGGGCGTCGAGCGGTTGGACTCTTGCGGACTGGCGCTCCCGATTCATCCACCGTCACGCACGAGGAGTATGCGACCGCCGCTGGTGGGTGGGCGTCGAGTGCAGACACGCAACTGGCCAGGTGATGGCTCAGCCATATATCGTCGGCAGAGAGGAAGGCAACCAGCGCCCCTCGGCACCGCGAAAGCCCCCGCTGAAGGTTGTGGCTCAGTCCTACATGCTCTCCAGTCACAAATCGAACTGCAAGGTCGGCGAACTCCTCGCACACCAGCCTCGAGTTGTCCGTCGATCCGTCGTCGGCGACCACCACCTCGCGATCGGTGAAGGTTTGCGCCCGCACACTCTCGAGGGCGTCGCGGAGGAAGCGTCCGTAGTTGTAATTCACGATCAGCACGCTAACCCTCGGTCTTGCGCCCTCCCCGAGGATCACCGTGCCGCCCTCCGCCGAAGCGCTGTATGAAGACGAACTCGCTCCTTGGCGGTCAAACCTAGGAAGGGCCAAGCAGACAAGACTGCCGCCAACATCAGGATCAGAATCATCGTTGAGCCACTCGCTGCCGCACTAACGGTCGTGACGACGAAGAGAGTCCCGACCGAAAGGGCCAGAAGGCGGACGTTGGAGCGGGTCCACCGCAGGTGGCCGCGTCGCCTCTCCGCCATGTAGATGGCCGTGGCCATCACGCCATAGCTACCCGCGTAGGCGTAGCCAGCGCCGAGAAGTCCACTTGACTGTGTCAGCACGAGGAGACCGAGTCCAAAGAGGAGCCACCACGACCACTCGCATATGGCGCTCGCCAGTGGACGCCCCGATGGGTAAAGCGCTATCCCGGTCGCCCAGTACACAAGGCTCAGAAGTTCCCCGAACAACATGACTCTGAGCAAATCGCTCATCGGAAGGAACTCACTCGAGAGCAGTATGTGGATGACGAGCGGGGTAGCGACGATCGCTACAGCCAACACTGGCGTTGCGGCGAGCAGTGACAGCCGCAACGCATTGTTCTGCTCGTCCGAGATCCTTCGCCAATCTTTTCCGAGCGAACTGATCGTGGGCACCAGGTGTACGCTGAAGGTCTGGTACAAGAGTGTGGGCAACCTGTTGGTGATCGACCACGCCGCAGCGAAGAAGCCCACCGCTCGAAGATCGAGAGTGCTAGCCAGATAGCTCCGAGACGCGGTGTGTCCGAGACTGCCTGCTAGGGCGGCCACGACGGCTAGCAGCCCGAAGAAGAGAACGCGACTCTCGAGTTTCGCAGCTGTCGACGTGAAGATGCGACGCGGGGATCGACGACGCGGCGCGTTTCGCACGGCGGCCAAGCCAAGGACAACGACGCTGAGCGACTGCGCTGCGACAGCCCCGAGGAAAGCGCCCCTGAAGCCACCCCAAGCGGCTCCGCCCACAACAGTGACGACCGTGAGAACGGCCATGAGTGATCCCGCTACCGCATAGACACGGACACGGCCTAGTCCCCGAAGGAATCCCAACATCACGAGGCCCCAGGAGGCTGGAACCATCGCGATGGCCGATACCAACACTATGAATCTGCGATCGGCTGAAGGCTCGAGGCCCCCCAGGAAGAGTTCTCCGAGCTGCTCCGAGAAGACGGCAGAGACTGCGATGAGTAGGGCACTCGTGGCAGTCACGGTTAGTAGGCCGAGATGCACGGAGTCCCAGAGCAGAGAGAACTGTTGAGCACCCCGGAACTCGGATACGAGCTTGGTCATCGCGGAGTGGATCCCCACGGCCGCCAGAGTTGTAGCCAGCGAGAAGAAGGCCGCCGCCAGAAAGAACCGACCACTTCCCTCCGGTCCGAGAAGCTCGGCAAGCGCCTTCCCCTGGATCACCGATGCAATGAGTGTCGTCACGGCGAGGGGGCTAAGCACGGCCAGGTTTCTTAGGAGCTCGCGCATACCAGACCGGCTTGCGGCTGTGCGCTGAGTCGGCTTATCGAGTGGCAACGTTCATGAGCCAGTCTGCAAGGCGTGCGTCCGCCGCTGTCTGCGTGTACTTCGCCGCGTACTCGGACTGCGCGGCTGTCGACATTCGCTCGTACAAATCCTCCTCGGTGAGCAACGAGACGAGTCTGGCCGCCAGTTCGACTGGATCGGGCTCTGGGAGAACGAACCCGGTGATACCGTCACGTACGGTCTCTGCGATCGCGCCTCGGTCTGTAGTGACGACCGGAAGGCCGGCGGCCATCGCCTCCAAGACCACGCGCGGATGACCCTCGGGCTCCCGTGGAGGGAAGAGCAGAACCCCGGATGTCGCAAGCAACTCGTCCTTTTCACCCCCGGAGACGGACGGGCGGAACTGGACTCCAGGCATCCTTGCTGCCGCACTCCTCAGGTCACGCTCGAGTCGCTCGTCTTCCCAGTCGCCGACGAAGATAACGCGAGCGGCGGGGACTTCGCGTAGAGCCATGAGCGCGGCGTCCAGTGCCTCGCGCACGCCCTTCCGCCGACGAAGGTTGCTCAGGAATACGACACATCGTCTGTCCCTTATCGAATCTTCGGCTGTGTTGGGCGGCGTGCCGTTGCCGACGACGGCGATCCGGTCGCTCGAAACGAGATCGCCGAAAGCGTGACGGAGCGATTCCCCCAGCACTGCCGCCTCACAGACGCGCGCCAGCGTTGACCTCGTCCACCGACGATACAGACCCCGCTGACGTCCGTAGAAGCTCCAGAATTCGCTTCCCCGAAGGTGTATTACCACGCGCCACCCGGCAGCATTCGCCAGGCGAATGAAGAGCGAATCTCTCAAGAATGCCCCACTGCTTTGCGAAACCGGGAGATAGAGAACACCGCGCGCACCCCTCAGCATTCCGATGAGGTGCATGACGTTGGTGAGGCCCACGCGAATGTTGGTGATGTCCCATCGCCCAACGTTCTGCGCGCCGCGATGGTCGCTGGTGTCGAGATGCTCGACGACGAAGCGCTCGCGTAGGTACGGATTGGCAAGGACCAGGCTAGTCGAGACTGTCACGCCGTGAATCGGAGGTGGAAGCGGGCCGACAACAATCAACCGTGGTCTACTCACCGGCGGACCGTCTGCTGCTCGCGTGCGGCGTACTCCTTTACGCATATGGCAAGCATCATCCAACTCGGAATCGTGACGCGTGCAACCTCCCACCAGTTTTCGAGAAAGGCCATCTGGACAAGTAGAAAGAACGAAACGGATGTGGCAAGCGCAAGGGCGGGAAGAGGGTCGTCGGGCGCAGCGATTCGCATCGTCGCCAGAGCGGTTCGGATCGAAGTAAGAAGCGCTTTCCCGTATATGAAAATCATCGCCGCGAAGCCCACGACCCCGACCTCAGCCAGCAGGGCGAGGTAGCTGGAATAGGGCGAGGTAACCGCATACGAACCGAGAACAGCTCGCGACCGCTCGAGACGAGGGAGCGTGTACTTCTTGGAGACATCTGTGGTATACGCAACGCCGCCGACAAGAGCACTCGCGTATGGCGCCTCTGCGCCCTCCGCGCTCGATGGGTCGCCGACTTCGGCGAATGTGCGCCACGCCCTACTCGAGTACGTGCCCGGCCCGGCGCCGACCACGGCGAAGAGCGCGTTGTCTCCGTACAGGGACAGCACGTCGCGGCCCGGTTCTAGGCGCGCGGTCAAGAAGAAGGTTGGGTTCTCGCGCACCGCCGCGATCGTCGGCGCGAGCTTGAATGAAGGGTAGTGCGCGGATACGTACGCAAGTCCGGCAACAAGAGTCACGGCCGCGACCGACCCGATCACCACACCTTTGCCTCTTCGTGAGCCGAGCAGGAGGCTCACAAAGAGAACCGTGAGTGCGGTAGAGAGCAGGAGCGCGCGGTACTGCGCAAGGAAGATGACGAGGAAGATCAGGCCGAAGAGGAGTGGGGCGAGCCGCGCCGTGAGCCGACCCGGCTCGAATGTCGCAATCCCGGCGACGAGTGCGGCGAAGACGAGGAGAAAGAAGACGAGCTGATACGCGTTGCCGCCGAACGTCCCAGCGATATCGTCGGGGTTTCGGCTGGACACGAAGGTCGGTAGGTCGAACAAGCAGATCACGAAGAACTGAAGAACGCCCAATCCGACGATTAGGCGCGAGAGGGCAGCGGTCTGTCCAGCAGGCCAGATCTTGAGCGCAGCCCAACCGAAGACCAAAGGTGAAAGGAAGTCGTAGACGAAGAGGATGGTCGGAGCAGGGGCCACGCGCGTCACATTGAGGACAACTGAGACTGCACAGATGACGACAAAGACGAGCACCGGGGTGTTGAAAGCGAAGGAACTCGACCTATCCCTACGGGCGCCGACCTCTGACCTGGATGCGACTGCGATCAATGTGATCGGCAACAGGACGATGTCGATGAAGTTGCCTGCTCCAGGAAGCAGGGCGACGGTCGTGGTGAAGAAGCGTATGGTCGCGAGCACGGCGAGTATGCCGAGGATGATGTTGCGATCCAGGCGCTCGGCCGGTGTGAGAGGTTTGCTGAATACGCGATCGCTAGCAGCGCCAATCCCCGGACTCTCCGGTGGGTGCGAGAGCCACCCGCGGGGCATTTCGAGTATCCGCTCGAGAGACTCGGCCCACTCGCGAGGGTCGACTGAGCCGGTCTCGATCTGTTCGATCTTCCACGGGCGGACCTCGAGCCTCTCGGCTAGTTCACGTTGATTCATCGCGGCCCTGCGCCGCGCCTGAGCGATGCGTGTGCCGGGATGGGGGCCTGACGGGTTGACGCGACCGTTCAACGAATCACCCCAGCGCCTAGGGCGAAACCAGCCACCATCGCGCTCGCGCTGTGGTCGAGCGTCCATCTGGCCTCGACGGTCGCCCGTGCCCTGCGCCCCAACTCTGCTCGCAGTGTTGGGTCACCTACCAAACGTTCGATCGTCGCAGCCCAGTCCGCTGGGTCGTGCCCGTCGAGGACGATCGAGTTGACCTCGTGCATGCAGAGGTCTTCGGCCGCGTTCGCACAACGTGAGACCACACACGCCAGCCCCGATCCCATCGCCTCGACCAGGGAGAGCCCGAAGATGTCGAATCTGGTGGGAAACACGAACAGGTCCGCTTCTTGTAGACGCTCCAGTACCTCGGTGGTGGATGCCGGACCATGTAGACGGACTCGCTTGTCGCCGGACGCTCGCTGTCGCAATGCAGCCAGGCGAGCGCCACCCCCGAACACGTCCACCACGCATTCAACGTTTCGCACTAGCCCGAGGGCGTCAACGATCACGTCGATGCCCTTCCGCGAATCCGCGAGATCGCCAATCGCCACGATCCGCATTGGAGGTGCCATTCGCCGCGCTCTAGGGGGAAGGATCGACGTCGTATTTCTTCCGATGATGGTCGGGAGTTCTGGTCCCAAGCGGTGCATGTATTCGAGGCTCGCGGCACCGTAGGCGAGGGCGAAGTCGGCACCCTCAATCAGCCTCTGTCGGGTCGCGCGGCGGATGCGGCTCTGTGCGGTCGGGCCGCTGCTGACCTCCCCAGTCCAGACGCCGACACTGGCTCCCAGATCGCGAGCGACCCGAACGGCTGGACGGATGACTGAGGGCGAGAAACCCGCCACGAGTATGACGTCCGCTTGGTATCTCGCCAGCGCCGCTCGAAGCCCGAATGGAAGAGCCGGAGGCCTGTTGCGGCGGACTGGGAGTCCCACGCTCCTGAGTGTCTGGTGGTCGAAGCGGAGCGGGTCGCCGCTTGAGAGCCATGACCGGGACTCGGGAACATGTGACGTGAAGAAGACCTTCAGACTTGCGCCATGGTCTGCGAGCAACGCGGCAACTCGGGAAAACAGCGGGACGCGGTAATGCGTCGGCAGGTTCGTGACAACGGCAAACCGCCGTTGTCTCAAGAGAGCAGCGGGCGTCGCGATCGGTTCGGAGAAGCGCCCGGCGCCGATCGCCTCGATCGCCTCCCCAAGCGTCGCGAGACGCCGCCTCGCTCCCGTCGGCTCGATCGTCACGAACCCTCGCGACGTTGCCTCAACGAGCGTTGCGTCGCCACGCAGTCGATCCTTCGTCACGAAGGAGACGCGCTCTCGCAAGCCATATCCGTTGGCCAGCCGATCAACGCCGGCGGGTATGCCCACATCACTTGTCGCGAACAGCCTCAGGTTCACGTCGTGCGGCAGCTGCGCAAGTAGGTGGATGAGAAGGTCAGGGCGATCGCACGTTTCGAGAGAGCCGGCCAGAGGAACCTCAGCAACATCCTGAACGTAACCGTCACGCATTGGAGGGTGAGGTCCTCGCGTTCGGCCCACCTGAAGCCGTCATCGGCTTCTCCAATACTGCGACAATCTGCCCGCTGATCTTCAGCGTGCGTGTGAGCCAGTCCGTGATCAGGATGCGCTCGATCAAAGCGGTGACTGTCCAAGCGCTGGCCAACGCGGGCGATCGCCTGAACCGCGCACGTCGGCTCAATCGGTAGAGGGTGAAAAAGTCATCGTCATCACCACCGACAGCGCGGACTAGAAGCCGCCGAAGGACGCCTCGCCCGGCGCTCCCTCCGAAAAGATCGGTCGTGTGCAGCGTCTCGACAGGCGCGAGACCACACCGTCGCGCGTACTGGTGGATCGTCGATGGCGTGAAGAAGTACAGGTGACGAGGGATGTCCTCGAGCCGGGCGTAACGCGAATTGATGCTCCGAAGGTTCGGCACCTGCACGATCAACCGACCGCCGGGGCGAAGAAGTATCGCCGCGCGTTCGAACGCGCCCGCAGGATCGTGCAAGTGCTCGAACACGGCCCATGCCGCGACGACATCGAAGGTCTCCGGTTCGAACTCACACTCCTCAGGGAAGCGCTGTTTGAGGATCGGTAGTCCGTACGGGTTAGCCGTGGTCGAGGGCTCGATACCTGTCACCCCCCACCCCCTGTCCCTCATCAGGGCGAGAAAGTCACCCCCAGCTGACCCGACTTCCAGCAGGTCGCCGGGGGCTCCCGTCACGTAGGAGGCTTGAAGCGCGTACCGGCGCGCCATCGAGGTGCGATGGGCGAAGTACACCCCGGGGTAGTACCGGCCGATTTCGTCAACGGTTGGCCGGGGATTGAGATACCCGAGCGAGCATCGACGGCATTCGACGAGATTCCAGAGCTCATCGTCGACGCGAAGCCGATAGTCACGTGCCCCGTAGAGAAGGCGCGTGTCGTTGGCGCCACAAAGGTTGCACGTGACCGACTCTGGCATTAGTTGAGCGTTGGTTGACCGGTTGCGGCGGGCACGATGCGAGAACCCCCGGGCGAACGTGACCGATGCAGCTCGCAAGGCATCCGACCGGACACCGATGCTAGCTCCCAAGACCGGCGACACCCCGCTCTGCGACACTGCTCACCCATTTTCATCTTGGGGCGTCTATGGACATCGTCTACGTCGCCGACACTCAGATACCGAGCCGCGCCACGAACGGGATGCAGGTCATGCGCATGTGTTCGGCCTTCGCCGCGAACGGGATCGATGTGACGCTCGTCCACCCTCATCGATTCGGGAACACACCTGAAGGGTTCGACGGCGACGTTTGGGCCTTCTACGGCGCTGCCGAGACGTTCCGCCGCGTGACGCTCCCTACGCTCCTGACGCTCCGACTGTCAGGCTTCCACCGCTTCGCGAGGATTGCGCGAGCGATCCCACTCGCTTCCTGGCTCACCGCCCGAAGCCGTCCAGGTGCAGCGCCATTCGCCGTCTATAGCCGATCGATGGTCGGCGCCTGGCTGGCACTTCGTATACGTCGCCTCTGGGGCCATCGGTCCGCCTGCCGGCGGGTGTTCGTCGAACTTCATGACGTGCCACAAGTAGGCGCCCGCAAGGTGTTGTTGGCTGCCGATGGACTCGTGGTCATCAGTGAGGCGCTGCGCCGCCACCTGGTCGAGGTGGGCGTCGGCGCAGCTGATCATGCGCTCGTCGAGCACGACGGGGTCGATCTCGGCACAACGTGTCGTATCGAGAACCGCGAAGCCGTGCGGCGAAGGTTCGGGCTTACCGAGGACGTCACGGTGCTTGGTTACACGGGCCGAGTGAACGCGGAGAAGGGCGTCGGCACGCTTCTCGAAGCAGCGCGAACGCTTCAAGGATCCCCGGTTCACTTTCTCGTGGTCGGCAAGCGCTACGCCTCCTATGCCGAGCCGACCCATTCAAACCCTGCCAATGTCACGATGACGGGTTTCGTTCCACCGAGCCAGGTTCCTGACTACGTCGCTGCGTCCGACATTCTCGTCATGCCGACTTCAGCGTCGTTGCCGTACGCGCAGTTCACGTCACCGCTGAAGCTCTTCGAGTACATGGCTTCAGGACGCCCGATCATCTGCTCCGACCTACCCGTCTTGCGCGAGGTCTTGCGTGACGGCGAGAACGCGATGCTCGTGGCTCCCGACGACTCCGACGAGTTCGTCGCGGCCGTGCAGCGATTACTGGCTGAGCCCGCCCGGCGGCAGGCTCTCGCCGCTCAGGCGCTGAGGGACGTTACGCGGTATGCGTGGAATGAGAGAGCAGCTCGAATCGTCAATTGGATGAATCCGGCAGGATATTGATCCACCCGCGTCGCGTTTCGAATGAGTGGGCAGGGTCGGTACCTGCTACTAGGGAACCCCCTCAAACTCGACACGGCACGGCGTTTCGCGCTGAAGCCAGACACTGGTTCCACGCAGGTTCGGCCAGTTCCGGGGATGACGCATTGTGAGCGGAAGTTCTCTGTGGAGAGTCCCAGCATGGAAGACCTCCAAGTAACTCGGAAACAGGCGTATAGCGAAATCGCTGTTGAACTGGAGAAATGACCGAAGAAGATATGCTTCGTTCCATGCCCATTTTCGATCGATGGAATACTCCTTCGGATATTCGAATGGATAGAATATATCGTGTATGTGAATCCAGACACCTGATGCCAACTGAGGTAGCACTTCGAAGAACAGCGTATTTACATCGCTGTCAGTCTTCGTCACATGCGACGAATCAACAAAAAGTATGTCTCCGTCCCGAAGGGCCTTGAAGAGGTCAAGATCGACGTCCTGCACATTTCGCGTATGCAGTGCGAGCCGCTGGTCATCTCCCGGCTTCATAAGACGCTGCAGCCTCTCAGGATGTGGGTCAATGAACGAGAAGGCCACGGTGCTGTCAAGAAACATCTCGTCGGTGTCGAGCATGACCGCTGACGAGTACCCACTCCCGACTTCGATCACGCGAGCAGGCCGGATGTGCCGCATTAGGCAGTAGAGCAGGACGGCATCGGCGGGGGGATAGAAGTCGTTGTTGAAGAAGTAGCGGCTACCAGCCGTCGGCTCGTCGGGGAACGGCTGCTCGGTGTGGTATCTCGCCAACTGGCTTACGAGATCGAGCTGATCGCTCGCGCGGAGGTCGATACCGGGAAGTGATCGAGGGGCCGGCGTTTGCCAGATCACATGTTCGCGTGCCTTCAGCGCCGTGGCCGAGGGGATCGGCGAGTAGTAGTGTCCAGGAGGGTGGCTTGGCGGGTCTCGCACCAGGCGTACAGCATCAAGCGCGTGACGTACATAGGGGAGTCGCTTCAACGCTTGGCGAAAATGCCCCATGAGCAGGGATACTGGCGTACCGACCGCAAATCGTCCAGGGTTGGACTCTAGATGCACGCAGGTGCCGACTTGCTAACCGCGATCGGAGATGTCCCGAACGCGCGTCAGAGCGCGAGGCCCCCGGCTCCGGTCGTAGGCGCTGCCGATGACCGAATGACGGAGTTGGACTCCCTGCGCGGTCTGGCGGCGTTCGTCGTGCTGGTCGGCCATCTAGTAGCTGTCTACGCGCTCAGCACCAATGCGGATCGAGCAGTGAGCGACGCTGGCCGGGCAGCTGTCGTTGTGTTCTTCGTGCTGAGCGGGTTCGTTCTGTCGTTGCCGTTCCACAGCGGGAAAAGAGTGGGGTACGGACAGTTCGTCATCAGACGTGTGTTCAGGATCTACCCCGTCTATCTCGCCTCAGTCTTCCTAGCTCTGGCGCTTTCAGCGCTGGTCGACAGACGCACATCTGGACTGAGCCCATGGTTTGAAAAGCAGTGGGCTGACGCGCCGTCGAGGAGTTCGCTTGCCAGCCACTTCTCCTTGATCTGGAGCTTTCCAGAGCACCATGACGAACTGAACGGCCCGCTGTGGTCGCTCGTCTACGAGATGCGAGTCTCTCTTATCTTCCCGTTCTTGATGCTTCTGCTGGTCGTGCTTAGTACGAAGCAAGTGATCATTCTTCTCCCGATTGTTAGCCTCGTCGGGATATATCTTGGACATGAGTCTAATCAACTCACTCAAAATGACTGGTTCGGAACAGTCAGAGTTCTTCCGATGTTCATGATCGGGATTCTGTTGGCTGGGAGTATCGAACGAATTAGAACCAATTATGAGCACGACTCCCTACATCTTCTGGGCATCTTATGGTTGCCATTGCTGGCCGTAGCTTGGTCGGCCCCGTTGATCTACTCATCCCATGCCGGATCTGTGATCCGTGACTGGTCAGATACGGTCGTTGCGGCAATGTTAATCACTGCGATCGTCGCATCCGGTAGAGTCCGCCGATTGATGCGGACTAGAGTTCTTGTTTGGCTCGGAAAGATCTCGTATAGTCTGTACTTATTTCAACTCGTAGTCATTCTCGCATTGGTGAACTTGCTACACGGTCACGTTCCATTGCCGACAATTCTTACACTTGCCGCTGGCCTGTCCATACTTGTCGCGTGGATTGGATACCGGATCGTCGAGTTGCCTTCGATCGCTATTGGTCGTCACTTGTCACGGCGTTGGAGGCGGGATTCGGTTGACGCGGTTGAGGGTGCTCGGAACAGTGAGCCTGCAGTGGAGATCGGTCAGTCGTAGGACGTAGCATCCCAAGATGTAGAAACCGCCTCGAGCTAGATATCCGGTCTCCGGACCTGCGTCGGATGCCCGGTCTCTCCCACGAGGTTTGCCTGGCGTGAAGAAGACCTACCGTTACAGGTGGTTCGAGTCTCGAAAGGCGGGCGCCCGACAATCCGCGAGCGTCGTCTTACCGCTGGTGTGTCAGGTTTTACGCCCCAAGTCGGTGGTTGACGTTGGCTGCGGGACAGGCTCCTGGCTCGCCGTGTTCCACGAGATGGGCGTTCGCGAAGTGCTGGGCGTCGATGCGGCGCGCCTCGATCACTCAATGCTCGAAATCTCGCGTTCCCAGTTTCTCGAACACGACCTGAGTGCTCCACTGGAGCTCGATCGTCGGTTTGAGCTCGCTCTCTGCCTCGAGGTGGGGGAGCATCTGGTTCCCGAACGGGCCGATCATCTGGTCGCTGAACTGACTGCACTCGCCCCAGCGGTGCTCTTCTCGGCGGCTGTTCCGGGGCAAGGGGGAACTGGCCACCGAAACGAGCAGTGGCCCGAATACTGGGCCGAGCGATTCGTAAATCGAGGCTTCCGTCCCCACGACTTCCTGAGAGCAAAGCTTTGGCGTGACGGTCGCGTGCGGTACTTCTACGCTCAGAACATGGTTCTCTATGTGCGTGAGCGGGATGCGGGGCGATTTCCGCTACTTCCGGCGGCCGTCTCCGGCCTCCCACTGCCGCTCGTCCACCCGCGACTGCTCGAGAGGACCCAGCGCATGTTTCCGAAGCCCAACGACGTAACGGTCACAGGGCTTGGCTACTTCGTAGGGCGTATGGCGAGACATCCCTTCGAATGGAGGACGAGACGCGAGGATCGCGCATGAAACAGGTCGCCCAACGCCCGAGAGACGGCGCCGTTACCGTCGTCGCTGTGCCCGCGCCGGCGCTTCAACCTGGCTGGCTGCTCGTCGCGA
>JGI10216J12902_100956525_pt1 | contig 14698 bp, 12 predicted proteins | sample KanNatreferecore_FD_12902 | JGI IMG/M metagenome (IMG submission 12902)
ATCAACATCATGACGCTGGGCGGCCTCGCGCTGGCCATCGGCATCCTGGTGGACATGTCCACGGTCGCGATTGAAAACATCCACACGCATCTGGCCCAGGGAAAACCAATCGCGCGGTCCGTTGCGGATTCCGGGAAGGAAGTCGCGCTGCCGCTTCTCGTGGCGATGTTTTGCGTACTGGCCGTATTTGTTCCGTCGTTCTTCATGGAAGGCGCGGCCAAAGCGATGTTCATCCCGCTCGCGCTGGCGGTTGGGTTTTCCATGGTTGCGTCTTATCTGCTGGCGAGCACCTTTGTGCCGGTCGTCTCGACTTGGATCATTCGCGCTCATCCGAAAGAGGAGATCGAACACGCCACGAAGAGCCGCCTCTCCTTTGCCCGATTTCAAAACTCATACAAGGGCGCGCTGCAAAACGTCGTCGGCGTGCGCTGGCTCATCGTCGGTGCGTACGTCGTCGCATCAGGACTCGTCATTTTCTTTGTGGGTCGCCAGCTCGGCACGGAGATTTTCCCGCGCGTTGACGCAGGCCAGCTTCAATTGCGGCTGCGCGCTCCTGCTGGCACGCACGTAACAGGCACGGAAGCCATCGCCCTTAAGGTGTTGGACATGATCAAAGAAGAAGCTGGCGAGGACAACGTAGCCATCACCCTCGGCTTCGTCGGTGTCCACGCGCCGAGTTATCCCATCAATCTCATTTACCTGTGGAATGGCGGCTCGGAGGAGGGTGTGCTGCAAGTCCAGTTGAAGTCTGGCGTGCGCGTTCGCATCGAAGATTTGAAAGAGCGTCTGCGCAAAAAGTTTTCCGAGCAACTGCCAGACGTGAGCTTTTCCTTCGAACCCAGCGACATCGTGAGCCGCGTGATGAGCCTCGGCGCCTCGACGCCGATTGAAGTGGCGGTCAGCGGCCCGAACCTCGTCGCCAATCGCGATTTCGCGGAGAAAATTAAAGAGCGACTCCAGAAAATCTCTTCCTTGCGCGACGTTCAATTCGGCCAGTCACTGGATTACCCCACCGTGGACGTAACGGTGAACCGCGAGCGCGCCGGGGTCATGGGCGTGAAAATGTCGGAAGTCTCGCGCTCGCTGGTCGCAGCCACGTCGTCGAGCAGATTTGTCGTGCCGAATTATTGGGCCGACCCGAACAGTGGCGTCGCTTACCAAATCCAGGTGCAGATACCGCAGACGAACATGAACACGCTGGAAGCGGCGCAAAATCTTCCCGTGAGTTATCGCGACGGCAAAGCCGTTCTGCTCCGCAACATCGCCAGCGTTAAGGAGGGTACGACCATCGGCCAATACGAGCGCTACAATATGCAGCGCATTGTCACCGTGACCGCGAACATTACGGACACAGATTTGGGCACCGTAACGAAACAAGTTAACCAGGCCCTCAAAGAGGTCGGCGCGCCACCGCCGAGAGTCAGCGTCGCGTTGCGCGGTCAGGTCGTGCCGATGCAGCAAATGTTCAGCGGCCTCCAAACGGGGCTGCTCCTTGCGGTCGTAATTATTTTTCTCCTGCTGATGGCGAATTTCGAATCGGTGAAGCTGGCGTTGATCGTCGTGTCCACTGTTCCAGCCGTCATTGCCGGCGTGGCGTTGTCTCTTTGGCTGACGCAAACGACGCTGAACATCCAGTCATTCATGGGCGCAATCATGGCGATTGGCGTCGCCGTCGCGAACGCGATTCTGCTCGTCACCTTTGCCGAGCGCAGCCGAATGGGAGGCGCAACCTCAGCGGATTCGGCCATCGAAGGCGCGCAAAGCCGATTGCGTCCGATTCTCATGACCAGTCTTGCGATGATCGCCGGCATGATTCCCATGGCGCTGGGCTTCGGTGATGGCGGCGAGCAAACAGCGCCGCTCGGCCGTGCGGTGGTGGGTGGGCTCGCAGCGGCGACACTCGCGACGTTGCTGGTGCTGCCTTCGGTGTTCGCCATTCTCCGCGGCCGCGCCACTGCGCATTCCGTGTCACTCGACCCGGACGATCCGTTGAGCGGACACTTCGTCTCTCCCGTCGGCCATGATTAAACCAGACCAACACCGCGCGCCGGAAATGATGCTTATGAAACGTACTCTTCACCTGCGGCTGGCCGGTTGGTCGGCAGTGTGGTTGGCGCTGGCGGTCGTGGCACCAGCGGCTGACCCGCCCAAAGCAGTCGATGTCAAAACCACGCGCCCGTCTCGCGGAGAGATCATGCGCTTCGTCACGCTACCCGGCACGATCAAGGCGAACCAGCAGGCCACGCTCTACGCGAAGGTCGCGGGCTATCTCAAGTCGCTCTCCGTGGACAAAGGCGACCGCGTGCAGGCTGGACAGTCGCTCGGCGAAATCGAAGTGCCGGAGCTCATCGCCGATGTCGCGAAGTACAGGGCCGAACTCGTGCGCGCGGAATCCGAAGTAAAAGTTGCCGAACTGGAATCAGGCCGCCTCGTGAAAGCGCAGAAGCAAGCGCCCGACCTCATTCTCCCCCAGGCGTTGGACACCTCGGAAGGGCGGCTCGCGATGGCCAAGGCTGGCGTCGGGATGGCGCGCGCCAATCTTGATCGCACGGACACGCTGCTGCGCTACGCGAAGATAACCGCGCCGTTCGCCGGCATCGTAACCGCGCGCTTTGTCGATCCAGGTGCATTCATTCCGTCAGCCACATCCGGCAGCGCGGCCCAGACCGCCGCCATCGTCACCATCGCGGACTTCAATACCGTGCGCGCACAAGTAGCCTTGCCGGAGACCGAGGCCGCTCTGGCGCAAGTCGGCCAGCCCGTGAAGCTCGCTGTCGAAGGTCTGCCCGGAAAAACCTTCGCAGGAACGATCAGCCGCATGAGCTACGCGCTCGACGACGCGAGCAGGACGATGCTGGTCGAAGCCGATTTCCCGAACGCCGATCTCACGCTGCGCCCCGGCATGTACGCGAGCGTGAAAGTCGGCGTGGAGAAACACACAGATTCGCTGCTCATCCCGGTCGAGGCGCTGGTGATGGAGAAGGCCAATGCCTTCACATTCGTCGCCGATGGCGGCAAGGCGAAGAAGACCGCGATCAAGATCGGCTTCAATGATGGCGTGAAGGTGGAGGTGCTGAGCGGATTGAAGGGCGACGAGGCGGTGATTCTTGTGGGCAAGATGGCGCTGGCGGACGGCGTGTCGGTGAACGCAACGGAGGCGAAGTGAGATTTGCGATTTGTGATTTGCGGTTTGCGGTGCTGGCGGTGACAGCGCTGGTTCTCATGCTGGGCAACGGCTCCGCCCAATCGACCAATTCCACTTACCCAATTGATCTGCTGACCGTTCTACGTCTGTCCGGTGCGCAGAACCTCAACATCCAGATTGCGCGCGAACGCCTCGCCGAAGCGCGCGCGAATTATGGCAGCGCCGTCTCGCAGTTTTTCCCGACGCTCAGCCCTGGCATCACCTATCGCCGGCACGATGACAACATTCAGGATGTCGCGGGCAACATCTTCGAGGTTCACAAACAATCCTATGCGCCCGGCGCAACCATTGGCGCGCAAGTCGATCTCGGTGAGGCGATTTACAAACAGCTTGCCGCGAAGCAACTCGTTCGAGCCGCTGACCACGCCATCGAGGCGCAACGACAGGAAAGCACAGCCACGGCGGCGCAACTCTATTTCGACCTCCTCGCGGCCCAGACCGCAATCGGAGTTGCTGCCGAAGCCGTAAATATTTCGAGCAACTACGAAGCGCAGGTGGAACAGGCGGTGGGAGTTGGCCTGGCGTTCAAAGGCGAGCAGTTGCGTGTGCGCGTGCAAACGGAGCGGAATCAACTGACGTTGCGCCGCGCCACCGAGGAACGCCGTAATGCGGCCACCAAGCTGGCGCAGTCTCTTCATTTGGACCCGGCTATCGACCTGCTTTCGCGAGATGCTGACTTGGTTCCGGTCACGCTGCTAAAGACGAACCTTGGTTCGCTGATGCAACTCGCGATCGACTCGCGACCTGAGTTGAAACAAAGCAGCGCGTTGATCGCGTCCGCTCGCGAAGCAAAGAAAGGCGCAACTTATGGACCGTTCGTCCCGTCGCTTGGGGCGCAGGCGTTTTTCGGCGGACTCGGCGGCGGTAAGGACAACGAGTGGGGCAACTTCGATCATCAGCAGGATTATGTGGCCGGTGTGTCCTGGCGCATCGGGCCGGGAGGACTGTTTGACTTTAATCGTCAGCGCGCGGCCCGTGCGCGATTGAATGTGGCGCAACTCACTGGCGAAAAGCTCCGCGACGAAATCACACGCCAGGTGGTGGATGCCTCAACCCGCGCGGATTCATTGAACGACCAGCTCGCGACAGCCCGGCGCGCCATGACCGCTGCTGAACAAACGTTGCAACTGACACAACAGCGTCGCGAGTTCGGAGTCGGCGTCGTGCTCGAAGCGATTCAGGCGGAGCAGGAACTGACCCGTACGCGGCTCGATTACCTCAAGAGCATCGCGGAGTTCAACAAAGCGCAATACGCGCTGCTGCGCGCGACCGGCAAGTTGTAGCCCGTTGCTTTTCACGAATCGTTGCCTAAGGTGCACGCGACCTAAGCAGCCGCACGTTCTTTGACCTGCGACATCAGATAAAACATTTCCCGCGCGATCTGGCGACTGCGTTCGTCGTAGGTCTCCTGCTCGGTAGGAGAGTCGTCCGAGACCTTGGGATCAACGTAGAGAATCGGCACTCGCAACGTCGCGCCTTTCACGACCGGACAACCGCCCGCGGCCTGATCGCAGCAGAAGAGCGCCGCAAAATCTTTTTGCGGGTTCTCTTCACCGGTGATCAGCTTCGAGTACATTTTCACGGCTGGCCGCGTGTCGCTGAACTGCGCGAGATAAACTGGATTGGTTCCGCCCGTCGATTGAACGATTGAGAACCCCGCGCGGCGCAACGCTCGAACGGTGCGAATGTTGCACGCTGCTTCCTCGGTCCCGCCGGAGTAAGTGGTCACGTTGGTTAGTCCATAATAAGCCGCCGCGGTTTGCGCCCAGAGTTGCGAAAGATGACTGCGCCGAGAATTGTGCGTGCAGATGAACGTAATGTCGGCAGGCAGGCCTTTTTCCCTTCGACCGCGAATGAACGCGGCGGCTTCCTTCAAATCTTTTTTTCGTGCCGGCTCGATACGATCGAATTCCGAGATGGCCTGCTTTACTGATGGAAGCAGTGGCTCCAGCAAGTCCATTTCCGCGGCTGACGTCTGAACGAGATCTGTCACGGCCAAGAGGATGGCCGTCAAAGCCGTTTTTGCCGAGTGTTTCATTGTTACGTGTTTGAATCTTCGTAAGCGCGTTTGAAGAAAGCGCGGTAAATGCCACCACCCAGCAGTCCACCAAGCAGCGGCGCGATGATATAAACTGTAAGCCAGCCCGTGCCGTTTGCCTCGAACGGAACTTTGCCCCAGCCAGCCAACGAGGAAAAAACTCTGGGCGCGAAGTCTCGCGCGGGATTGAAGCACGCCATCGTGAGCGGGCCCAGTAGTGAAATAAGCAGAGTAACGGTCAAACCGATCGTCACCGCGGTCAGCACTTGCGTGCGCGCTTTGTTGCGTTCGTCCGTCGCGCAGAAAATGACGAGCAGCAGTACCGCCGTGCCGACAACCTCGGCCACGAAGGCACGCGGAGTCGTCATGCGCTTGCGCGACTCGGTCGTGAATGGCCGTCCGCCCGGGCTTGGATAATATTCGCCGAACACCATCGCACTCGCCTCGCTGCCCTCCGCGCCGCGCATGATTCCATTCGTCGCCTCGAATGTCCTGAGCGCGTCACCAAAAACGTAGAAGAGCACCGCCGCCGCAACGAATGCGCCGGCCATTTGCGCCAGAATGTAAGGGATGATTTTGCCTTTGGGGAAATCCGACCACACCGCCATGCTCAACGTCACGGCGGGATTCAAATGTGCGCCGCTCAATGCAGCAGTGAGATAAATGGCGGTCGCTATTCCCAGTCCCCACACGATCGCCACTTGAAATACACCGACCTGCGCTCCCGTCAGGACCGCGGCACACACACTGCCGCAGCCAAAGAATACGAGGAGAAAGGTTCCGAAGAATTCCCCTGTAAACCATTTCGGAACCATAATCATAAACGTTAGCGCTATGCGGGCAGCACTTCGATGCGGTGTGTGGGCGTTGGTTTGCCCGGCCGGAAATGTTCCAGGTGATCGACCGTTGCCTTGAGCGTCGGGAATTTTTTCGCCGCAGCTTCAAGTCCTTCGCGCACGGCAGTCCCCAACACATCCGGCGCGGCCTCGGCACGAAGATTGATGATCAACTGGCCACTCTTCACGGGCATTTCCAATACAAACGATAACTCCGGCACGAAGTCGTTTCGCACCACGTTGATGCCGGCAATTTCGCCCGAAAGATTCTCCTCGGGACTCAAAGTCATTTTCATGTGCGCGACTTCGGACTTTTTCGCCGTCAGCCGCTTTTGAATTTCCTTGGCCAGCTCAGTGAGAAACTTGTTCGCATCCAACGCCTTGTTTGCCGAAAGCTGGACCGTGCAATTGAGCCAGCCCAGCATGGCTTCGCCGTCCGCATAAATCTCGTAATCGATCTTCATCGCCGTGCGGGCGGATTGCTTCGCATCCAGAATGCGTGAGAACCAGGCCGCGAGGTTCTTCCCGCTCCGCGCGGAAGCGGCCATGATTTCCTTGCCCGGAAATTCCTTCGCGATCGCGCGCTTCAACTCATCGAGCTGCTTGTCATTCAACAGATCGGACTTGCTGATGATGACGATGTCCGCCTCCTCGATCTGCTTCCTGTAAATGTAGAGAACCTTTTCCGAGAAGCTGCCTCCCTTGGCCAGACCGAACACTCGTTGTGCTCGGATCGGGTCCACCAGCACGCTGATGGGCGCGACCATGAAATTGTCCTGATACATCCGGCGCAGCGGATAAGTGACAGTCGCTGCGAGGTCCGTGCAGCTTCCAACCGGCTCGGCGATGAAAACGTCCGGCCGGCTGCTGACCGTCAAGCGCTCGGCTGCGTCCACCAGGGAATTGAACCGGCAACAAAAACAGCCGCCCGGAATTTCTTCAGTCGCAAAACCCTGCGAGCGCAGCATCGTCGTGTCCACGAGGTTGCGTCCCTGATCATTCGTAATCAGCCCGACGCGGACCCCTCGCTCCGTAAGCTTGCGCGCGAGTTTGCCGACGGCGGTGGTTTTGCCCGCACCCAGAAATCCACCGATCATGATGTAGCGAGCTTTGAACCTTTTCACTGATGCGTTCTTTTTAGCCATGTGAGTGTCAGTTAAAATTTGAGCGACAGAAGTATGCGCGAATGTGCATATGAAGAAGGCATCACAGCAAGCCTTTTGTTTTTGACGCACGCCTTTCCATGAACTCAAGGCGGCGGCTTATCGAATCGGAATGAGCAGCAGCCGAGGTCCAGCACGTTCTGGTTGCGCGAGAGCTGTTGTCGGAAGCTGGACGCGACCTGGCAACGGACATGTTTACCGCTCCGTTCCTTCTCCACGATTCCGGCCTGCTCCAGGATGCTGAGGTGTTTCGAAACGTTGTATTGGGAAGCGCCAATCCTGTCGGTCAGTTCGTTTACGGTTGCGGGAGCAGCCAGCAGTTCGTGGACGATCTGCCAACGCGTCTCGTCTGCGAGCGCTTTCAACATTGGAATACACTGTTGCTTCGCCATTCCTGTGGCGACTCATTTACGCGCTTGCGCTCCGATTGTCAGCCGCAGAGTTCAAGGCGACAGCTTTTCTCCGCGATCCAACAAGGCCTCAAAGGGCCAATGCGGCGCCTAGGCAAGCCGCGCGCCCCACCGATGCAGCGTCACACGTTCGTAACAATTGAGACACGAACATGTCACAGTAAATGACGTGCTTTGCGTTACATAATTGTAACAATGTGACACGTATGTTTTCACTGCAAAGGCTGCTGAGCCGCGACGACAAGTTCTTCGATTTATTGGAAAGCAGCGCGGAGGAGGCACGCAGTAGCGTCCAACTGCTGGTTCCTTACTTGAAGTCACCGGACCGAGTGCTCTCGCTCGACGAATTCGTTGAGAAACGCCGCCGTGACAAGGTTATCACTCGCGAGATTGCCGAGCACCTTTGCAAAACGTTTGTGACACCATTGGAACGCGAGGACATCGAGTCGTTGTCCAACACACTCTACAAAATTCCCAAGACCGTCGAGAAATTCGGGGAACGCCTGCTCCTGGCGCCCCATTTTGTGAAGGGGGTGGATCTCGCCCGGCACGCCGTCATGCTCGAGGAAGCAACGGATGCCGTCCTCGTCATGGTGAAAGAACTGCGTTCCGGTGTGAACCTGAAGGACATCACCGAGCAGAACACCAAACTTCAGCGTATCGAGGGAGAAGCAGACCAATTGATGCTCGAAGGGCTGCGCAGCATTTACTCAGACACCCAGAGCCCTCTTCGCACAATCTTCCTCAAAGATCTATTCGAACTGCTGGAGAAAATCTTCGACCGCTGTCGCGACGCTGGCAACTCCGTCTTTCAAATCGTTCTGAAGCACTCCTGAGCCATGACTCTGATTATCAGCGTCATACTCGTCGCGCTCATCTTCGAGTACATCAACGGCTTTCACGACACAGCCAACGCCATCGCGACGAGCGTTTCCACCAAAGTGCTCACGCCACGTCAGGCGATTCTGCTTTCGACGGTCTTCAACCTCATCGGCGCGCTGGCGGGCACCGCGGTCGCGAAGACGATCGGCAAGGGATTGGTCGATACCCAATACATCACGCTCACCACGATCATGTGCGCGCTCATTAGCGCGATCATTTGGAATCTGGTGACGTGGTGGTTCGGCATTCCATCCAGTTCCAGTCACGCGCTGGTCGGCGGACTGTGCGGCGCTGCCGTCGGTTCTGCGCAAAACAATTTCAACGTCATCCACTGGATGACACACGACGTGGCGAAGCATGAGTATGGTGGGCTCGTACCGAAAGTCATCATCCCGATGGTTTGCGCGCCGCTTATTGGTTTGATCATTGGCTTCGTCATCATGGGCCTGCTCCTGTTGATTTTGCGCTCGTGGAAGCCGCACACCGTGAACGTTTTCTTCGGCAAGGCGCAGCTTCTCTCCGCGGCCTGGATGAGTTTCAGCCACGGCACGAACGACGCCCAGAAAACAATGGGCATCATTGCTCTCACGCTCTTTACTGCTACCACGAAAACCGAGGCTTTCAACGCTCTCCCGGATTGGCTCCACTTTCTGCGCACTCCCACGTTCGACATCCATACCTGGGTCAAATTCGTTTGCGCCATCACCATGGCGGCGGGCACAGCGGCGGGCGGATGGCGCATCATCAAAACGTTGGGCAACAAGCTCGTCAAAATGCAACCGGTGCATGGCTTCGCGGCCCAAACCACCGCTGCCGCCGTCATTGAGTCCGCCACGCACTGGGGCATTCCGCTCTCCACCACGCACGTTATCACCAGTGCTATCCTCGGGGTTGGCGCGACCAAGCGCCTGAGCGCGGTGAAATGGTCGGTGATGTCCAGCATCGTGCTGGCATGGATTCTCACTCTGCCAGTGACTGGCGTGCTCGCGTATCTCATCACCATCCTGGCGCACTGGCTGGGTGCGAAGTAGCGTCGAACGATTCGCCGAGCAGCCGGGTTCTCCGCGGAACTCTCCTGGAAAGTGGCGACAGCCCGTCTCCGGGCTGGGATGAGGAGTTGAATTAAGAACGCTTCAGAATTCAGTTTCCGCTCGTCACTCCGCCGCGGGAAACGTATCTGTCCCGCGATGAATCCTTGTCTGTCTCGTGTGGCTGCCTTTTTGATGCTTGCGCTGGTGGCGCTTCCCTTGTCTGCACAGCCTGTCAACCCGCGGCCGGCCGAACATGTCGTCCTGGTAGTCTGGGACGGGATGAGGCCGGATTTCGTCGCCCCGCAGTACTGTCCGAATCTCTATTCGCTGGCGACCAACGGCGTGTTCTTCCGCCGCCATCACCCGGCTTACATCAGCTCTACCGAAGTGAATGGCGCAGCCCTCGCCACCGGCTCGAATCCCGGGCGCAACGGCATCTTGGCCAACACGGAATACGATCCTGTCGTAAGCTTTCTCGGGTCGCACGCCACTGAGGGGATGGATGCGATACGCCGCGGGGACTTTCTCACCGGCGGCCATTACATACTTACGCCGACCGTCGCAGAGGTTCTTCATGAAGCCGGCATCCCCACCATCATTGCCGGAAGCAAGCCCGTGGCGCTCTTCCACGATCGCAATTCAAGGAAGACCAACGACGTGCAGAAAAAATCCGTCACTCTCTTCGAAGGCAAAACACTCCCGCGCGCCCTGGCGGAGAGTCTTGCGAAGGTGAACGATGATAAAAAATTTCCGACTAACATCACCCAGCCGAATACCGCACAGGATAATTGGACCACTCATTCCCTGACGCGTGCGCTTTGGAAAACGGGTGTTCCGAAATACACGCTGCTTTGGCTCAGCGACCCCGACAAATCCCAGCACGAAACCGGCGTTGGTTCGCCGACTGCCATCGATGGCATCGAATCCAGCGACAAGAACCTGGGCGAGGTCATCAAAACGTTGAAGGAAAGGAAGGTGTGGGAAAAGACCGATCTAATGCTGGTCTCCGATCACGGTTTCTCCACCATTCACCGGACGCCGAATGTCTCCGCCATCCTGAGGAAAAACGATTTCGAAGCGCACAGCAAATTTGAGGACCCTGAACCTGGCAATGTCCTCGTCGTCGGTGTCGGCGGTGGCGTGTTGTTCTATGTTATCAATCGTGACGAGGCCGTTATTCGCCGCTTGATCGACTTCCTGCAAACGACGGACTTCGCCGGTGTCATCTTTTCCCGAGTGGCCGCCGAGGGCACCTTTCCCCTCCAGTCCGTAGGCTACACCGAAGGCAATGGTGCGCCGGACATCATGCTTTCGTTGCGGTGGAGTGCCGAGACGAATAGCCATGGTGCCCCGGGCCTGATGACGACAATGGGCGGCACCGTCGGCAAAGGCTCGCATGCCTCTCTCAGCCGCTTTGACATGAACAACACCCTCGTGGCGCACGGTCCCAGCTTCAAACGAGGTCTCATCAACGACATGCCAAGCGGAAACATTGACGTCGCACCGACCATTTTGTGGCTGTTGGGAGTGCAAGCCCCGCCAACGATGGACGGCCGAGTCCTTCACGAGGCGCTGGCCCGCTCCACAGTGAAGCCGCCCGAGGCCGAGACGAAAACGCTAGAAGCCAAACGCGACCTTGGCCTCTTTCGCTGGCAGCAATATCTCAAGTTTACGAGCGTGGGCACCACACGTTACTTCGACGAAGGCAACGGAACCGTGAGCCGCCGATAATCCCAAGCGCATCGGTAACTTTTCCGTGGCAGTTTGGTTACGATTGTGTGACAACTCCGTCCGATATGTTTTCCCTGCAGAAACTGTTTGGCAAAGACGACCCGTTCTTTCGCCTCCTTGAGGAGAGCGCGCAGGAGTCGCAGAACAGTGTGCAGGCGCTGAAGCGCATTCTCCAGAACCCGTCCATGACGCCGACGCTCGACGAGTTCGTCGTCTCCCGGCGCAAGGATAAAGCCATAACCAATGAGATCAGCGAGCTCCTGGTGAAGACTTTTGTCACCGCTCTTGAGCGTGAGGACATCGAGTCGCTCTCTCGATCGCTCTACAAGATTCCCAAGACGATCGAAAAATTCGCCGAGCGCTACATCCTTTGTGCGCCTCAATTGCGCGATATCAACTTCGACGACTACCTTGCCATGCTTGATCAGGTAACCGCGACCTTATACGAGATGGTCCACGCCTTGCGCAAAAAGTCGGACCTCGAGGGCATCAAGGAATTTAACGGGACCTTGCAGAAAATCGAAGGCGACGCGGATAAATTGATGCTCGCCCGCTTGCGCGATCTTTACAGCGGGAAACACGAACCGGTCAAAGCCGTCATCCTCAAGGATCTCTACGAACTTCTGGAAAAGGTTTTCGACCGCTGCCGCGACGCTGGCAACGTCGTCTTCAACATCGTGTTGAAACACTCCTGAATTTCGGCCCATGACTGCCGCTGTTTGGTTCGTATTCCTCGTCATCCTCGTGGCGCTGATTTTCGAATTGATCAACGGCTTCCACGACGCGGCCAATTCGATCGCTACGGTCGTCGCGACCAAGGTACTGACGGCCGGTCAAGGCATCGCTATCGCGGCGGTCTTCGAACTGATCGGCGCGCTTCTCGGAACCGCCGTGGCCAAGACCATTGGGCAGGGTTTGGTGGAGACCAGTTACCTCACGATGAACACGATCATGTGTGCGCTCATCGGCGGCATCATCTGGAATCTCGCGACGTGGTGGTTGGGTCTCCCTTCCAGTTCAAGTCATGCCTTGATGGGCGGCTTGTGCGGTGCGGCGCTCGCGGCCGCGGGTGGGAAATGGTCCGTGATCATCTGGTCCAAGGCCCCAGCGGCGGGCGAGCATTGGTGGAAAGGCGCGGGGCTTCTCTACAAGGTCATCATTCCCATGATGCTCTCCCCAATCGTCGGTTTTTTTCTCTCGTTTGCGGTTATGGGCTTTCTTATTTGGGCGCTGCGGACATGGAGACCGAGAACGGTCAACATGACCTTCGGCAAAGCCCAGATCGGTGCCGCCGCGTTTATGGGGCTGAGCCACGGGATGAACGATGCGCAAAAGACAATGGGCATTATTGCGCTTGCGCTCTTCACGGCCACGGCCGCTGGCACCTTCGCCACGCTCCCGCAGAGCATGAAGTTTCTCGACACGCCGAAGTTCGACATCGCGCTTTGGATCAAGATTGTCTGCGCCCTCACCATGGCCGCCGGCACCGCCATGGGCGGACGGCGCATCATCAAGACGCTCGGCAGCAAGATGGTGAAGATGCAACCGATTCACGGTTTCGCGGCGCAGAGCACCGCCGCCAGCGTCATCTTTGTCGCCAGCCAATATGGGATGCCCATTTCCACCACCCACACCATCACCACGAGCATCATGGGTGTGGGCGCGACCAAGCGCCTGAACGCGGTAAAGTGGAAAGTCGTGGGCCGTATCGTGGTCGCGTGGGTCTTCACGCTGCCCGTTTCCGCCGCCTTGGCCTACGGCATCTATCGCCTGTTGCAACTCTTCGGCTGGAAGTAGGGCGGTGCCGCGTCCTTGCTATGGCCGTTCACCCGTACCCGCGCACCACCAGCACTGGACAGCCTGCGTGGCGCACGACTCGTTCCGCCGTGCTTCCGAGCAGGACGTGTTTCAATCCGGTATGACCGTGCGTGGCGATAACAATGAGATCGGCTTTCAAGCTTTTTGCTGCTTCAGTGATTTCTCCATGCGCCACGCCACTGCGGACAACTACCTTTTCAACCCACGAGGAATCGATTCCTTCCTGCACGCACAGTTTCTTGAGGTTCTCTTCGGCCGCCGCCGCGATTTCGTCGGGTTCCTTCATCAGCGGGTGATACGCGAAATCCGGCGTCGCCACGGGTTCGACCGCGTAGAGCAGGATTAGCTTCGCGCCGAACTGCTGCGCGAGAGCAAAGGCATACCTCAACGCCCTTTTGGACGGCTCAGACAAATCGACTGGGACCAGGATCGTTTGCATTCGGACACCAGGAGGTGCGGTTTCGCTGGACTGTTCCACGGCAGTGTCGCGAGGCGGGCGAATTTTCTGTTTTGCTTTCATGGCGATGTCTGTTTTGTGCTTGAACAAACCAACGTATTCACAACCGGCACAGTCTTACTAACGGAAGCCGCGTGCCGGGTAAATGGCGTTTTATGGCAATGCGCGCTGGCGGGAAATCCAATCCGTGCGCCGCTTGCGCCCGCCCAATTGTATGGAATTTTACTGCCCTCGCATCCTCGCGAGGTTGGTAGCCTCTTCGTTTGGATAAAAAGAGATACCACCCAGCCCGGCTCGCCGGGCTGGGACTTCTTCAATATCACAAAGAAAACTTGCCGTAACGTCGGCGGCGGAACAACGTCTTGCCCGAAGCGTAGCGTTGCCATTGACGAGCCAATGGAGTCGCAATCCTGGCTGATGCAAAGACCGGGAGGGCAGTAAACCCAAAGAGCCATGAAACGATTGTTGAACGCCGCTACGCTCGGCGCCGCCTGGTTGATTCCCGCATTGTCATTCGCCGCGGAGCCGAACCTTCCGCCCGTCATCGCGCCGCCTGAGTCATTTTTTGAAATCGTCAGTCAGCGCGATCGCGACGTGGCGCGCGGGTTCTATAAAAAATACATCGACGTGAAAGGAATGCCGGTCGTGGCGGCGGGCGAAGTCGCGGACCTGGCATTGCAGCGCACTTACGACATCGTCACGCACATGCTCGTCGGGCGGCCGGACGTCATCGAGGCGATGGTTAAGAACAAGATGTACCTGATCGTGATGGGCAAGGACCAGGTTTACACGGACATGCCCGAATACCGGAACCATCCCAACCCGGCGTTTCAAAACGAGCGCGTGCGCGGAACCGGCGGCAAGCCGACGAGTTTCGGCGAAGAGAACGTGCTGAGCCTGCCGCTTGACCGCTACGACGACGAAAGTATTGGCGTCCATGAGTTTTGCCACACGATTGACGGCACACTGCGTTCGATCGATCCAACATGGAGTGAGCGGAAGAATGCCGTGTTCCAAAACGCCCGCCAGAAGGGCCTCTACAAATATGCTTATGCTGGCGGAAATGCGGGCGAGTATTGGGCGGAAATCTGCCAGTCGTATTTCGACTGCAACCGCGTGAACAACTG
>JGI10216J12902_101271753_pt1 | contig 14689 bp, 8 predicted proteins | sample KanNatreferecore_FD_12902 | JGI IMG/M metagenome (IMG submission 12902)
AACAGCGTGCCGCGTGGGCACACTCCGAGCGGGTCATGAAAATCGAATCAAATCAGAAAAGTGCAGTGGCGCACGAAGAGAGGAACTGAGGCCGAACAATCGGCGAGAGATGGGTGAAAAGGCGCGGACTGGAAAACGCGGGACGCAGGAGCGAGCAGCGCATTGAGTAAGGGCGCGAGTTGAAAGTCTTTCGCCACGGTCGTGCGCGCGGAGTTCGGAGCTGCGGGCGCGGGCGCGCCGTTGGAATTGGGCGCGATGCAGCAACTGCACTTGTTGCAGCAGGCGCCAGGCTTCGCGACCGGCTCGCGCATGCCGCCGAGCGCAGGCTGCGCCAACAGCGTCACCACGGTCAGCACCACTGCCAGCCACTTCGCTACATGCGCCATTCTGTTGCTCGATTCAGGCATTGCCTTGATGCGGACTCAGCAGTCCGCGCCCTCATTATTTCTTCCCACCCACTTCAATCTTCTTCAGATACTTGGCGGGTTCTTTGTTGAAATCCTTGAGGCACGGCTTGCAGCACAGCTTGATTTCCTGGCCCTCGTGAACAAACACGTAAGGCTCGCCGTGATCGCCGCCGAGCTTTTCATCGGACACGATGCACGTCTTCAGAGGATACGGTTTGGCCTTCGCGGCGGCTTTCTCGTCAGCCGCCAAAGTCGCAAAGGCCACGGACGCAATCACGATTCCCAACAATAGCGTTTTCATGCTCACGCCGTATTATACGCTTTCCCGGCGGAAAGCATTCAAAATTCATCGCACGGAAATTGGCAAAGTCTCACCCGTGGCGAGGAAGTGCAGGGACGCGCGCCGCACGGGCCGGTCGTAAATCGCGCGGAGCGCCGCCGCATACAGCCGGATTTGCGGAGTATAAGCCGCCAGTCTCTCGCGCGTTTCGCCGGCGCGCACACGGTCGGTTTTGAAATCGAGAATCTCGATTCCCTCGTCGTCGATCAGCGCCAGATCGACGATGCCTTGCACGACGGCGAATTCATCGGGCGGCACGTCAGCGCAATTGAAACCGAGCGCGCGCAGTTCACCGATGCTGAAGCGCGCGGTGAACGGCAACTCGCGATGCACCAGATGTGACGCAGTCACGACACGACGGCCAAATTCAGAAGTCCAGAACGTGAGCAACGCATCGTAATCGAGCGACGCCGCTTCCGCCGTGGTGAGAAATCCTTCCTGCACGAGACGCTCGGCCTGATTGCGCAAATCCAGCGCGCTGCCGGTGCGCTCGAACATCGCGCGCTGCATGAAGAGATGGTGCGCCGTCCCGATCTCCTCGGCGGTGAGAACTCCGTGGCGACGACCCCGGTGACGTGGCACAAACAGTTGACGCGCTTCGTCATCTTCCTCCGCTGCGCGGCGCCGCAGCGCGGAGACGTTTGTCTTCGCGGGCTCTTTCGTCGCCGGCTCGAACGGATACTTCCAGGTGAGTCGCGCTTTCAATGAATCGATGTCGATGCCGGTCTGGCTTTCCGCGGCTGCCGTTGCCGGGCGTTTGATGGCTGCGCTCCTGGTGAATTCATCTCCGCTCTCCTGATGCAACTCCCACCGCAACCATTCGCTCGCGCCTTCACGTTCATTCGCCCAATTCAAATCGCTGCTGTTCGCGCCCAGCCAGCGCCGCAGCCAGCCGAAATAACTTTGCGATTTCAACATTGCGCGATCATCAAGTTCCGCTGGCCCGAGGTGCCAGCGCGTGCCGGCGTTTTTGCTTTTGTCGAACGCCGTGAGCAGGATCGTGTCGCGTGCGCGCGTCATCGCCACGTAGAGCAGGCGCATTTCCTCGCCGAGCAGTTCGCGCGTTTCGCGGCGCTTTGCCAGCCACCACGGCAAGCTCGGATAACGCTGCTCGACGTGCGGTGGAACAATTTTCGGACACAACCCGAACTCGCCGTTCAGCAAAATGTCTTCGCGCAAGTCACGCATGTTGAACGGCGCGGCGAGACACGCGATCACGACGACGGGGAATTCCAGTCCCTTGCTTTTGTGGATGCTCATCAGCCGCACGGCGTCGGTGGTCTCGACCGTCGCGGCTTCTTCATCCAACTCGGCGTCCTGTTGCTCGTCGATGAAACGGAGGAAGCGATAAAGGCCCTGCCGCTGAAATGGATCGTATTGGCGCGCAAGTTCGAGCAGGCGCCGGACGTTCGCCACGCGCTCGCGTCCACGCGGCTGGGCCAGCAGCAACGCTTCGTAATGCGTCTCGGCCAAAACTTTTTCGAGGCAGTGCGAAACGGAAGTCTGCCGGACGAGCGTGCGCCAGCGCCCGAACGACTCGTAGAACTGTTTCAGTTTCGCACGCGCGCTTCCCGCCGCAGCCAGCCCGTCGCGCGGCGCTTTGTAGTAGAAGTGGTTCACCGCGCTCACGAAGGTCGCGCGCTTGTCCGCGTTCGCCCCAAGAAGACGCACCGCCGCGAGTTCGTCCGGGGAAAGCGCTACGAGCGGCGAGCACAGTACGGCCGCGAGCGGGATGTCCTGCAAAAAATTATCGAGCAGCCGCAGCAGGTTGATGAGGTCCTGTACTTCGAGTGCGGAATAAAATCCGGCGCGCGCGGCGGCGAGTGGAACACCGGCGCGACTGAATTCCTTCGCGAACGTTTCCACGCGCGAGGACGGCGAGCGCAGCAACACGACCATATCGCGCCACTGGACTGGACGCATGGCGCCGAGATCTTCGTCCCAGACGTTGTGGCGCTCTTTGCGCAACCTGTAGATCAATTGTGCGACGAGGCGCGCTTCCTTTTCGATGGCCAGCACGTCTTCGACCGGTGTTGCGTCCGTCTTTTCGTCGCCCGCCGTGCTGTCGTCCGAAACAAAGCCGTCGTCTTCGCCATTCGCGGCGGCATCGTCGCCCGAGGTTTTGTGAATTACGTGCAATGCCACGCGCGGTTCGGGATTCGCGACAGCGCTCAACGCAACGCGTTCCGCGGGCACGCCGAAACGCAACTGCGCGTCCGCGTCGTAAGGTACGCCGCCGATGCCGGACCGCATCAGTGCGGCGAAAAGCGGATTGATGAAATTCAGAATCCCTTCGCGACTGCGAAAATTGTCCGCGAGCGGAATGCGCGCGCCGCCCGCGCCGACGCACCACTGCTCCTCGTAGCGGCGAAAGATACTCGGGTCCGCGAGCCGGAAGCGATAGATGCTCTGCTTCACATCGCCGACGAGGAAACGATTGCCGGTGTGGTAAGGCGACGCTGTGCTCAGCGCGCCGGGCAAGGTACTGGACGTTGCCGACATTGGTTGGCCCTCACCGGCGCGCTGAGGACAGCGTTGCCCTACCACGTCGCGGCTCACCGCGCGAATGATCGCGTCCTGCGCCGCGTTGATGTCCTGGCACTCATCGACAAACACGTATTCGAACCGCTGTTGCCAGATGCGCGCGATTTCTGTCGGTTCGCCGCTCGCATCCACGAGCAATTGCAATGCAAGCTGTTCCAGGTCCGCAAAGTCCACTCCGCCCTGCGCACGTTTCGCCCGCGTGAACTCGGCAGTGAACTCCTGCGCCAGCCGCAGCAACGCGCGCATCGGCCCGCGCAGCCATTGCCAATCCTCGGCCAGCGGGTCACGCCCGTCGCGGAGTTCTATTAGCGAGAGAAAAAATTTCGCGTCATCGAAAAATCCCCGAATCGGGTCGCGATACTCCTTTTTCGTGTAAGGGCCCGACCATCGTTCCGCCTCGGCGGCCACGATGCAGCGCATCGCTTCCGCAACTTCATCCAACGCTGGTTTCGCGATGACTTTGTGAATGGCCTCCACGCAGCGCGCCACATGCGGACTGTCCGCGAACGAGCGCGCCGCCGGACTCCATTCATCACGCCAATCGATGAAGCCCTGCACGAGCCACTCGCGCCAGTGCGCCGGATCGCTCGCCTCAAGTCGCGCGAGTTCGCGCTCCATCCAACGTTCAGGCGAGGGCAGGCTTTGCGTGTAGCGATGCAGCTTGAGCACGAGCGCGCGGACCCTTTCGTCCGAGCCGCCGTGCTGGCGAATGAATTTCTGGATCGCTTCGGCAAAATCCGTTTGGCCCGCGTAACAACGATCGAGCAATCCATCGAGCGCGGCGTGAATGAGCGGCACCGATTGCGCCTCATCGAGAACACTCACCTGCGGATCGAGGTGCAATTCGTGAAAATGGTCCTGCACGAGTTGCAGGCAAAAACTGTGCAGTGTGGAAATGTGCGCCGTGTCGAGCAACGCGAGTTGCTCTTCAATTCGATCGAGCGGCAAAACGGTGATTCGAGGCGCATCGCCGACATCCTGTACCGGTAGGGCGCGTCGCTCCGCGCGCGCCGTGGCCTGAACGAGTCCAACGATCTTTTGACTCTCCAACGCCACACCCGGCGCGCGCGGAGCGGCGCGCCCTATCAGCCCATCGTCGAAAAGATTGAGTTGACCGGATGCATCTTGACTCGTGGCTTCCCATTGAACCGCAGAACCCAGCGGCACAGGTAGGGCGACGATGTCCTCATCACGCCGTCGTTCCAGTTCCTTCCGCAACCGCGCGCGCATCTCCGCCGCTGCCGCCTCGGTGAACGTCACCATCAAAATATTTTCCAGCGAACAGCCTTCCTCGATCAGCCGCAGACATCGCTCGACGACGGTGCGCGTCTTCCCCGTGCCGGCGCCCGCGGACACCAGCACGTTGCCGTTCGCTGCGATGGCTTCCCGTTGCGCTTGGGTGAACGAACTCATTTCCTTCTCTCAACCCTCAACCATCAACTCTCAACTTCTTGGGCGGCTGCTTGAGCGCGCGATATGGCTCCAGCCAGGGATCGAACCGGCAGATGCCGCCGAACTCGCACTGCATACACGCTGTGTCGCGCTGGCTCCTGCGATACGGCTCAATGGCAATCCGCCCCTCGAAAATCCCCGCGCCGAACCGTTTCAAGTGCGCCTCGACGTCCGCGATTAATTGCGCGAACGCCTCGGGCGAAAGCTTCGCGGCGAAATGCGAACTGAATTGTTCCTCGCAGCCACTCGCATCCAGTTGCGCCAGCCACGCGCTATCGAACCGGCCTTCATGCCGGAACGCGCGCCGCCGTGCCGCGTCCAGATCATCGAACGTTTCCGCGCGCGACTTCGCCGTGCCGGGCCTGCCGCGCAGGGCAATGTAGAAAACTCCCGCCGGCACGAGTGCGGGAATTTCTTGCGCAGGTTCAAGCTGGCGGAGAAATCCGAGATACGACAGCAGTTGCAGCTCAAGCCCATTGTAGAGCTTCGTCGCATCCACCTTTTTGCCGCTCGACTTGTAATCCATCACCACACCGAGCGCGGGCGCGCCGGCGCATTCGCACACGTCGATGCGGTCGATGCGCCCGCACAGGACGAGTTCGCGCCCGCCACCTAGCGGCAATCTCCAGCCCGGCAACGGCGACTCGCCCATGCCGAACTCCAGTTCCACCGCGCGCGGATCGAACTGATAATTTTTCGCCCAGGTGACGAGCGTCGTGATGAGCCGCTCCAGGTTTTCGACCAATACATCGCCGGTGAAACGCCGCGCCGGGTCGGAGTCAAAGAGTCCGCCATGATGCTGCTTCAACAGCTCACGGCCAATCGTCCGCACCAGCGCCGCCGCGTCCTCAGGCGTCCAGTCGCGCCAGCGTTTGTTCTCCGCCGTCGCTTGCTTGTGAAATTCGCTCAAGACCTCGTGCTGGAAAATTCCTTTCTGCCGATGGTCCACTTCGAACTCTTCGCGCTCTTTCACGCGCAACCCGTGTTTGGCGAAGAATTTGAACCCGCACGCCGCGTAATCCTCCAACGCGCTGACCGAGGTGGTGAGCGGCGACGGAAAAAGCCGCGCCGCAACTTCCGGCGCGAGCTTCAACGTGCCGCCAGCGTCCCGCTGGCCCTCGGCTGTCGAAGCAAACTGCCTCGCCCGCGCCGCTACTTCAGCAAGCGATTCGACTTTCTCCAACGCCGTCAGTTCCGGGCGCGATCCATCAATGAGCGCCGCCGCGATCTCACAAACGTGTTCCGCCTCTGCCGGTTCCGGCGCGGAAAAATGCTCCCGCTCTTCCGCCTTCGCCGGGAACACACCGGGCACGAGCCTTTCCAGATGCGCGAGAAACGGCGACGGATTCAAGGCCACGCCCTTGCTGTTCGCGGCGGCGCAAGTGAGCACCAACCGCTCGCGCGAGCGCGTGCAGCCGATGTAGCCGTAGAAGCGCTCGTGCGCGATTCGCTCGCGCGTGCTGAGACCCAGCGATTGTCTGCGCCCCTCCAATATTTCACTGAGAAACGCGCGTTCGATGTCAGTGAGAATTGGCGCGCGCGGCGACGGCGCGGGGAACACCGTTTCGTTCATGCCCAGCACGAGCGTGAGACGCAAGTCGGGATTGCGTGAGCGGTCGATGGCGCCGACGAGGACCTGATCGAGCGCCGGCGGAATCACGCCCACTGTCAATCCGGCGAGCCCGGCTTCGAGAACGGGCAGCCATTCGACAACGCTCAGCCTCGTGGTTCGAAACGCGCGCTCGATGTTCTCCAGCCACAAATCCATTTGCGACAGCACGGTCTCGTGCATCGGCGGCAGCGTTGGCTCGATACGTTTTATTTCCTCCGCCCAGCGTTGCAACGTGGTTTCCACATCGAGCGCCAGCCAGAGCGCGCGCACCGCCGTCACGAGTTTTACGCCATCGATTTCGCCGGCCAGCGCCGCACTAAACTTCTCGAATGGCGGCGTGATGTTTTTCCGCAGTGACTCGAACTGGTGCGGCGCGCCGCCGTGACCGGGCAGCGTCTGCGTCCATTGCGCGCCGTCCCAGCCGCGTGCCAGCGCTTCGTTTTCGAACTGATCCAGCTCATCGTCATTCGCATGAACGAGGCCGGTCTTCAGCACGCCGAACCAATCTGCCTTGCGCCAGCCGAACGCCGCTACGCGCAGGGCGAAACGCGTCAATTCCGCCAGCGGGTGGTGTGCGATGGATTCGCGGCGGTCGAGGAACAAGGGAACGCCGTAGCGCGTGAATACCCGCCGGACCGTGGCGTGATAATCATCCAGCGTGCGCAGCAATACAGCGCAGTCGCGGAACCGCGCATTGTGCTCGCGAACGAATTTTAGAATCTCGCGCGCGGCAAAAGCAGCTTCCGCCTCGGGATTCGCACACGTGACGATGCGAAGCGTTTTATCCCTCGTAGCAACCGAGATCACAACGCTCTGATCGATTTCGGATTTCGGCTTTCCGATTGCAGATTTGTCAGTCAGAGCCTCGTGACCTCGGCTGCTACGGGGAAAAGGAATCGGCGATGCCCAGTGTTCTTCGACGTGTGCGAGCAGCGGCGCTTCCGAAAAACGACTCCGGGCCGCGCCGCGCTTCAAAACTTCCACACTGATCTTCACTCCCGGCACTGCGTTCAATGCCGCGCGGCAGCGGCGAAACGTTTGTGCGACCACCGACCAGAGCGACAACCACGAGCCAGTTTCCGGCGGCGGCTCCTTCTCCAAACAAAACGCCAGCGTCGCGCGCTCGCACAGCGGGACAAAGGCACAGAGGAGGTTCAACTCCTGCGGCGTCATCTCCGCGAAACCATCGAGCCAGAGTTCGATGCCGCTCTCGACCTTCGATTCTCGTCGGCCCGCGCCCCGCAACGCTTCCGCCGCCAGTTCCAACGTTTCCTCGGTGTCGTGCAGCGCGTTGGTCCGAAGCCACTCGCGATACGCTGTGAGCAGCAAAGCCACATCATGCAGCTTGTCGCGCAACGCCATCGATGTCCGCGGGTCCTGGGTCAGTTCCACCAGCCGTTCAGCCGGGAGTCGCTGCTGCTGCAATTCGCGCAGCAATGCGCTGAGTTGTTGCGCAAAGCCGGGCAGCCGCGCTGTGGAACGGAAGATTTTCAACTCGCTTTGCCTTTGTGCGAGCAACGCGCGCAGGACCATCACGCGCCCCTCCTCGCTCATAACCTTCACCGCGGATTCGCCCAGCGTTTCCATGATGAACTCCGCGAGCCGGTCGAACGAAAGAATTTGCAGCCGCGTGTAGCCCGGCAAATCGGGATCGGCGAGCAACTGGCGTTCGATCTGAAACGTCGCCTGCTTGGGCGCGAGAAAGAGCAACGGCGGACCTTCCGGCGCACGCTTCAACTCGGCACGGATTTCCTCCAGGCACCGGAAAGTTTTTCCCGTGCCGGCGGGGCCGAGGAGGAAGCGCACTTGCACTCGTTTCTTTTCCGACAAGTTCTCCACGCGCGCCAGTTTAATGAAGCGGGTCGGACAAATGCGGGGCAAACCACAGAAGAAAACGAAAGCAACGAAGAAAGAATTTCAGAGTCAGCGCTTTGTTCCCTTCGTTTGCTTCTTGTTCAATTTTCTCGTTTTGAGAGCACCCGCTCGCCGACCCAGCGCGTATTGTATTTCTGAATCCACGCGTCGTTCGTGAATGCTGGCCGTTTCACGCTGCCGTAGGTTTGATCGTTCAACCCGTGCCACGGAAGCGGCTCGATGGTCGTGCCAGTGGCAACGTGGAAGTCAGAGTCTTTGTCCCAGCCGGAAACGAACAAAAAGAAATCGCGTTCCATGCCGGCTGGTTTCGGCGGAAGTCTGTCGGCGGCAAATTCCAAAGTAAGTTCATCGCCGCCGCAAACGAGCACGAGCGCGTTGTCGCGCGAGGCGATGAGTTCATCCACTTCGCCGTAGCGCGTGGCCCAGCCACTCGGAGTGATGCGCCAGAGCGGAGCGGGTTGAACGCGCGAGTGATCGGGAACGAGTAGCGTTTCACTTTTCGTAGCAGCCGACGTAAGGAGGCTCTGATCGATTCCGGACTTTTCACTTAGAGCCTTGTTACCTCGGCTGCTACGAGGAAGCGACCTCATCTCGCTGTAGCCACGCCAGTGCAGTTCGGTATGTGTTGGCGCGAGATGAGTGATCTTCGTTTCCGCTTCGCCAGCGCGCTCGAACAAAGCGATGCGGTCCCAATGAATCTCGAACGCCGCGCTTACGCGCAGAAGCCCCGCGCCAGAGGGAAGTTTGCCAGTGAGGTCGGTGATAATGGTCTTCGCGCGTCCAGAGGGCGCGCCGAGTTCAACATCCACCCGCCGCCATTCGCCGTTCACTTCGGCTTCGAGTGTCGGAAATGGAAACGGAAAGTCGCTGTAGCTCGACGCCGCGATGTTCGCCATGCCGCCGCCGAAACGCAGCCAACCGGTGAGCGCGAGCATGAGTGGTTTGTCTTTCGGCAATTCGCCGAAATCGGCAACGACGCGGTGCGGTTCAGCGAGGCCGCGCAGTTGCGGTTCGCGAAGCTTCGACGGCGAGGCGAACGAAAGATCGATGTCCGAAACGGCGCGCGCCACATCCAGGCCGGTATCGCTCACAGCGGAGCGAAGTGGAATCCGGTTACGCAGGGTTATCAATTCGTGCTTGCCGAAACCAGCCGACGATTTGCCCGGCAACATTTTCGATGTCGAATGCACTTCAGTACCGGCCGGATGATCGACGACCAGCAGCTTGGCTTCATCGAGGTAAAGCACTTCGCGCAGTTCTTCCGTGATGCGCAGCACATAGTTCGTGGAAGCCTTTGCTCTCTTCGCGTCTTTGCGTGAGGCAATCCCCGGCCGAAAACTCTTCTCATTCCCAATCCACACGATCTCATCTTCGTCGGCCTCAACATATTTGCCTGGCGCAGTGGGCAGGCCCAGCGGCGCGGAACAAAGCAAATCAGCGACAAACCGAGTGGTATCGCCGCCCGAATAGAGATACGGGCACGAGCCGGTGGGCAATGATAGTTCGAGGATGTGCAGCGGCTCGCAATTGGTCAGCATGATTTCCGTGTAACTCGGACTCAGCTCGGACCACAACGGATTGACTGCATCGAGCTGCTTGTGTTTGCCCACGCCGATCTCCACGGGCAATTCACGGACGCGGCGCGCGAGACGCAGTCCGCCGGCAATCACGTCCAGGCGCATTCCGATGCCGCTGGAGTTGGAGCGTGTGCCTTGCAGCGAAATCTTGAGTTGCTGATTTTTGTTTCCGCCGTCGTTGCGCAGGAAGCGAAGCCCACTGCCGACGACGCTCACGACAAAATCCGTGTCACAGTCGGTGTCGAAGTCAGCGGCGGCGAATGAATCGATGTGGCCTAGAAACTTGTCGAGGCCGAGACTGGCGGTCACGTCACGGAAACCGTTTGGGCCGAGGTTGCGGAATACTCGCAGGCCGTTGCCAAGCGCGAGAATGTCCAGCCAGCCGTCATTGTCATAGTCGAGGAGTTTCAATTCAGTGGGTTGAAAGCTGCCGAGTGAGAACGACGCGCTATTGGTTGCACCATTGAACATGATTTCAACTTTGTCGCTGGCTACAGAAACGAAATCGGGGCGCAAGTCGTTGTTCATGTCGCTGACGGCAATCGCACTGCTGGGGCCAGACCACCCCTCTCCCCGTTGAGGGGAGAGGGAGAAGCTTGCGTTCGACCATGCACCGCCGCGTTGTTTCAGCAACAGCAGGACGCCGTTTGTGCGCGAGACGAATAGGTCCTGGGTCTCATCATTGTTCCAATCATCCGTCGCGAGTTCATGCACACCAGTGAACGCGGGCGCGTTCGTACTTGTGTCCACGAAATACATGTTCTGGAGATTGCTCATGATACGCAGTTCGCCGTTCGTGCTCACGGTCACAAGATCAAGGTCGCCGCGGAAATTCAGGTCGGCGAATAGACCTTCAACAGCAGCGAAATCCTGAAGGCCGGCGAACCTCGTTGTTTCCGTCGCTGTGCCATTCGTCGTGAATCGAAAGAGATGCACGCCGCGATCACCGAGCACGAGCGCGTCCGGCACGATGTCTTTGTTCAGGTCCGCCACGAGCCAGCGTGTGTGATTGCCGCCGTTCGTGAAAGGAAAGCTCTGCTCGTTCGTGGTGAACTTCCCGCCGTGATTCAACAACACGCGAAAGCTATCGCCGTCGCGCACGAGCAGATGGTTCGTGCCGTTGCGCGCGAAGTCGATCACGCCCACGGCTCCGCTGAACTTCCCGCCGCCAAATGCTGCGCTCGTCACGTCCGTAAACACCACCTTGATGCCATCGGGCTCCGGCTGTTCGAGTTGGAATGGAATCCGCGCCTCAGTGTATTTGCAGCGCGCCAGGCCGGCGGGCGTGAGGTTCGCGTTTGGATTTTTCGCGAGCCATTGCTGGTGCTGCTGCAATTGCGCCGACGCGTCCGCCGCGCGATTCAATCGCTGATAGACCTGCGACAGTCGGAAGTGCAGCCCGGGAAAGTCCGGCTCGAATTGCGCAATCTCCTCGTACTGCGCCAGCGCCTCCTCGAATTTCCCCAGCCCTTCGTAAGCCAGCCCAAGCTGAAAGCTCACGGCGTTCACGCGGATGTCGATGTCCCTGGCCTGCTGGAGAAACTGGATGGCGTTCGTGAAATTGCGCAGGTGCAGCTCCGCGCAACCGGCGACGTAAAGCGCGGCGGCGGACGCGCGCTCCTGTTCGAGCACGGCGGTGGCGAGCGCGCGCGCCTTCTCGTTTTCGCCGGCGAGCAGATACGCGTTGGCCAGGTTCAACTTCGCGTCGGGATGATTCGGATTGAGCGCGAGCGCCTTCTCGAAGGCGGCCACGGCAGGCTGCGCTTCCCCGCGGTCGAGCTGCGCCTTGCCGACGTTGCTCAGGCGCAGGAATTCATCACCGCCCGCGCTCCCGTCCTTCTTGCCGCAGCCAGAAAAAACAAAAGCGGCAGTGAGGAACAGTACGAAACCTTTCAGCGGCAGCCGGTGCATAAGGTGCCGCGAGAATACGAAATTAACTCACAGTGGCGAGCGAAACTCAGCGAACTCTCCGCTAAAGACCTAACGAGAAAATTGTGGAGCTGAAACTGAGCTTTTTAAGGGTGTCCGCCGCGTCCTTCGTTTGAGATCACAATTTGTGATTTCAAACTCAATTCCTCGCCCGCGTCATCAGCCGCAAGCTGAGCGTGCCCAACACCGAGCGCATCTTCTTCATCCGCGGGAGGATGTCGCGTTCACACAGACTTCCGTGCCGATGCGCCAGGGTTTGCCTTTGCCGCCCACTTCGTGCAATGCCGATGCGCTTGCACTGATTGCTCCGGCCTGCAAAATTCAAACCAAGCCATGAAACCGCCCGCATCTTCCGATTCCATTACGCGCCGGGATTTCGTGCGCGCGACTTCCGCTTTGGCGGCAGCGGCGATGGCGGGCGGACTTTCCAGCACGGCACAGGCAGCTGATGCTCCCGCCGCCTCTTCCACCAAGGCTGCTCCACCCCAGCCCGCAGGCTCCGCCTATCCGCATCCGTTTCTCACTCCCGCCGACAAATTCAGGGACGTGTCCCGGGGCGATCCCAAGCCCTACACGCTCAAGGGCGACGCGCTTGTTCAGGCCCGGCTGACGCCACAGACCTGGCGGGTGGAAATCACCGCGGATGCGACACCGAATCCGGCGATCAAAGATCAGACCGGCCTGAGCAAACCGCTCACACTCGCGGACGGCACCGCGCTGGACCTGCCTGCGCTGCTGGACATCGGCAAAAAGCACGAAGTGAAATTCCTCAAGGCCATGCAGTGCCTGAACATTCCCACGCCGCTCGGACAGGGCCTGTGGGAAGGCGTGCCGTTGTGCGAGGTGCTGCGGCTTTGCGGCACGATGCGCAACGTGCGCCGCATCTATTACTGGGGCTTTCACAACAACGACCCGAAGCAGCTTTTCCAATCTTCGCTCAGCTACACGCAGGCGATGGAAACGCCACCGGGTGAACTGCCCGCGTTCCTCGCTTATCGGCTCAACGGCGAACCCATCCCGCTGATCCGCGGCGGCCCCGTGCGCATGGTCATCCCCTGGGCGCACGGATTCAAATCCATCAAGTGGCTCCAGCACATCATCGTCACGAACGACTACAAGGCCAACGACACTTACGCCGACCAGAACAATGACCCCGAGTCACACCTGAAGACGGCAGCGTATCTCGACGAACTTCCGAAAAAACTTCCCGCGGGTCAGGCGGTGTTGATCAGCGGCCTCGTCATCTCCGGTTTGTCGGGATTGAAACGCGTCGAGTATTCGTTGAACCGTGAAAAGCCTGGCGCGCCGACTGAGGATGACGCCGAGCAATGGATCGAGTGCCAGCTCGAAGCTCCGCCCGCCGATTGGAGCAGCGTGTTTCCCGCCGGCGTTTCTTCAAAGCAAGTCCTCGGCTTCGATCCTGGAACCGGAAGGCCTGCGACCTGGCCGTTGCGCTACAGCATGGTCTCGTGGTCCGCTTCATTGAAGAACCTGGCTCCCGGCAAGTATGCTGTGCGCGCCCGCGCCGTGGACCTGAACGGCTTCGCCCAGCCAGAGCCACGGCCCAATCAAAAGGCCGGCAAGAACGCGCTCGAAGTGCGCGAGTTCGAAGTGGTGTAGCCCGGAAGATTCGTCGAATGGCAATTCCCCCGCGTCTCAGTGCTTCGCTCTCGGAGGTTGACGTTGCCGGAATGAGAAGTGAAAATCCTCCAGTTGGAAAAATTGCGTATGGATATTTCACTCGCGGCATCTACTCTCGTAAACCCCACCGCTAAATTGATTCTGGAGGTGCTGGCGTCGCGCAAGCGCATCCAATTGGATGACGCCGTGGCCATCTGCAAAAAGCAAAACGCTCAGAATCCCGAGAATGAAGCGCAGTCCAGCTTGAATGCCCTGAAGGAACTCCATCTGATCGAAGAGAAAAGAGGAGTTTTGCCGAAGTGGAATGAGTATTACGTCACGGCTGACGGATTGGAGGCGGCGAGAAAGCTGATTTCGAGATAGATTCGATGGATTCCATCCTCACCGCGGCGTTGGCGTTGTCGGCTGTTTTCACTCTCACGATCTCCCTTATCAGCATTACACGAACGGCGAAGGTCCCGCTGCGGCACATCCTCTCTTTGAGCTTCGTTCTCTACCTGTTCCTGTTTCTGTTGGGGAATGGAATCGCCACGTTGATTGCGGCTGGAGCGCTCACGGATGACAAAAGACAGTTGGTGACGCTCCAGGGTCCGACCGGGGCCACGACCGTCGCCACGAACCAACCGGCCACAAATAATCCGTCCACAACCGTCACGGAAAAGACTGCGGACTCCGGCGTGCCAAAGAGAGGATTGGGCGCGAGATTGCCCGGGCCCGTTTGGATCTGGGCCGCGTTTCTCGGTGTGTTTGGCTTTCAGGGCATCCTCACGCGCATCAACGTCACTCTGTTCGGCAAAGGCGTGCTCACGATTGAAGATTGGATTGCAAAAGCGGAGGAAGCCGCGGTCGCGCGCGCCAACGAGATTTATACAGATGCGCGATTTGTCGAAGCACAGAAAACAGCCGGACAACTCGCCACTCTTCCCGAGGCGGACTTGAACGCCTATGTGACGACACATCTGGGGATCGCTGTGATTGCGGAACTGGAAAAGGCGGCCAAGGACGCCAAAGCAAATGTCGCGTTGCTCAAGGCACAGGCTCTGGCTTCTCAAAAACCCAACGAGGCGAAAGCGATCGCGAAACAAATGACGCTTCCTTGAAATCCACGCTCCGGCCCTGAACGTCGCGGTGGGCTGTCCGCTGCACAAAGAAAAATTTAACAGAGAGGTTAATTCTTCGCCCCCGCCAGCTCCTCCTCAAAATCCACAATCTCTTTAATCTGCACCAGAAACCAGCGGTCAATTTTTGTCAGGTTGAAAATTTCCTCGATGGTGAAGCCGGCGCGCAGGGCGTGGCGGATGAAGAAGATGCG
>JGI10216J12902_100560599_pt1 | contig 14678 bp, 9 predicted proteins | sample KanNatreferecore_FD_12902 | JGI IMG/M metagenome (IMG submission 12902)
ACACGGTCGACACCGTCACGGCCCCGCTCGCGGAGACGGTCGACACGGTGACGGCGCCAGTCAGCCCGACCGTCGAGACCGTCCTGGTGCCCGTGACTCAGGCCGTCGACACCGCCACGGCTCCGCTGACCGACACGGTCGACACGGTCACAGCGCCGCTGACCGGCACGGCCGACACCATCACGGCCCCGCTGACCGGCACGTTCGACACCGCGACCGCGCCGCTGACCCAGACGCTCGACACCGCAACCGCGCCGGTGGTTCAGGCAGTCGACACGGTCACGGCCCCGCTGACCGGCACGGTGGACGCCGCAACCGCGCCGCTTACGCAGACGCTGGACACCGTAACGGCGCCCGCCACCCAGGCCGTCGAGGACGTCGTAGCGCCCGTGACGCAGACGACCGACACGGTGGCAGCGCCGCTGACGCAGACGATCGACACGGCGGCAGCGCCGCCGACGCAGACGCTCGACTCGGTCACGGCCCCGATGCCGGACGCCGTCGGCACCGTCGAGGCACCGGTGACTCAGGTCGTCGAGGCGGTCATGGCCCCGCTGGCCGACCCCGTCGGGACTGTGACGGCGCCGGTCACGCAGACCATCGACGGCGTTGTCGCACCCGTGGCGCAGACCGGCGACGCGGTCACGGCGCCGGTGACCGACACGGCCGACGTTCTCGTGTCGCCGCTCACGCAGACAGTCGTCGCGCCAACACTGGCCAATCCGGTGGACGCAGTCAGCGCGCCCCCAAACCAGTCGGCCGACGCGGTCGTGCCGCCGCTGACCCAACCGGTCGACGTCGAAAGCGCGCCGATCCTCGATACGAGCAACGGCATCCTGCCGGCCCTGCATGAGATCGTGCCGACCGTGACAGCGCCGGCGGCCCATGCGCCTGAGCCGACGCCTCAGATGGCTACCAGCGTCACGGCTCCGCCCACCGACTCCGTCAACAGCGTCACCCCGCTTGAGCCCACGGCGGCCGCTCCTGTGCGCGAGACGGGCGACGGCACGAGCACCGCTTCGGCCGAATCGCCCGCGGCCCCGGCGGACACGCCCACCAGCCAAACGGCTGGCAGCACGCCTTCGACGGAGATCACGCCGGCGGACGGAACGACGCTGCTCTCGCGCGAGCTCACCGCGGGCGGGCTGACGGGTCTTCCGTCTGCGCCACTGTCCAGCGCCGCCGCGGCGCTGCCCTCTGGACTCGACGCGACCTCAGCTAGTGGGCACGCCGCGCTGTCTCTCACCGGCGCAGTCGCAGCTGCGGCCGTCGCACTGATGACGACGCTGGCCTCGCTCGGCCTCGCGTTGACCGGGGTCGATCCACGCCACCGCCGTTCCGAGCCCGCTTTCGCCGCCCGGGGTCGCGCGCCGCCGTGCCCCAAGAATGGACTCACGGACTCCGGTACAACCGTTTCTGGCGGCGGTTTCTCACCCACCTTCTTCCTGGCCTTCCTCGCCGCGTTCGCACGTTTCACCCGCCTGATGTGCGAGCGCGTTCGTCTGCCGGCGCTCATTTGGCGTCCGGCTGCCTTCGTCTCGCTCCTAGAGCGGCCTGGCTAAGCGGCCCCTCCGCCCAGCCCAGGGTCGCCGGCCTGTGCCTGGCCGGCGACGGAATCGCTCACGGAGGAGAAGACGATGCAAACGACGACAACGCAGATTCGAAGGAGACTTACGGCAGGGGTGTTGACGACACTCCTGGTGCTCGCACTTCCGGCGATCGCCGAGGCGGCCGATCAGCCCGTAAGTCCGTCGTCCGATAGTGCACCGCTCGCATACGGCGCGGGGTACGAGCTGGCGAACGGCTCCGACGCCGTACGCGCGGTGCAGCGCCGGCTGGAGCTGACGGGGGAGCACCCCGGGCCGCTTGACGGGAAGTTCGGGCCGCTGACGCAGGCGGCGGTCATCCGCTTCCAGAACCGGGAAGGCCTGGTGGCGGACGGGGTAGTCGGGCCGCAGACGCACTCCGCGCTCACGCGAGCGGAGGCGGTACTGGCGCCCGGTGCCGGGTACGTCGGCGACGGCGCGTCCGGGCGGGTTCGGACGATCCAGCACGCGCTACGCGAGGCGGGCGAGCGCGTGGGCCGAATTGATGGCCGTTTCGGGCCATTGACCGAGGCCGCAGTAGTGCGCTTCCAGCGCCAGCGCGGGCTGGTTGCGGATGGAGTCGTGGGCCCCGCAACGAGCGCCGCCCTGCACCTGCAGCCTCAACGGCCAAGGCGTGCAGGACGTGATCGCGTCTCGTCGCCTGGGCGCCAGCACCAGCCGAGCACGGCTTCCGGGGAAACGCGGGCAGTCAGCGTCCGCACCGCTGACGCTCCGGACGAGGCAGCGATCCTCTCGACCGTTGCGGTGCTGCTCGTCGGGGCGGTGATGACGCTCGCAGCGGCAGCGATCCTGCCGATGTTGCGGCTGCACCAGCGGCCGCGCACCGCGGCCCGGCGGCGCGCCGAGGCGGACCGCGTGCCTCCACTGGTGGTGACCCACGCTCGGCCAAAGCGTCTGAAGGCGGAGAACCCCGCGGGCCAGCCGGTGCTCGGCTACGCGAGCGTTCCGCCCACGGCGCTCGGTGGTCAGAAAAGGGAGATTCACGCTCAGGTCGAGGCGATCGCGTCGGCCTGCCGGCAGCGCCGTCTCGTACTCATCGACGTCATCCGGGAGCGGGAGCCCGACCGCGGCCACGCCCTGCAGCGGCCGGCGCTCGGCTACGCGCTTCAACGGATCGCCGACGGTGAAGCGCAAGGGCTCGTCGTAGCGGACCTCTCGCGCGTGAGTCGCTCGGTGGCGGACCTCGGTGAGGTGCTCGAGTGGTTTACGCACGCCCGGGCACGCCTCGTGTCGGTGATCCCGGGTCTCGACACGGGTGAGCACAGTGGCCGGCTAGCCGCGCGCGCGCTCATCGACGTGTCGAGCTGGGAGCGCGAACGGCTGAGCGAGCGCACGCGCAAGGGTCTGGAGGCCGCACGGCGCGAAGGCCGCCGCGGCGGGCGCTCCGGTGTGGCCGACAACCCTGAGCTCCGCGAGCGGATCGCTCGAATGCGCGCGGAGGGGATGACCCTGCAGGCGATCGCCGACCGGCTAAACGACGAGGGCGTGCCGACGATCCGGGGCGGAGCCAAGTGGCGGCCCTCCAGCGTGCAGGCAGCCGCTGGTTACCGCCGTCCGCGGCACGGAGCGGCGAGGAGGAGGAGGTATTGACGATGTGACCGCTCGCGACAGCTGTGCCTGACCGGGCCATTTACGAGCGATTTCCGCACACGCCAGGACGCGTAACGGGCTGTCCGCAGAACGGTCGGGCGCGTATCCGTCGCGCTGGTGGGCGAGCACTCGCGGGCGTGCTTACGCTGGGCCCGGAGTGGGAGAGGGAGCCACAAAGCTGTCGCCCAAGCGGGCAGTCCGCGCTGCGCGTGAGGAGGCGATGCCGCCATAGCTGTGCACGGCGACGCACGGATGCCGGTAGCACCGGGCCCGCTGGGTCGCCGAGGCGTTTCCTACGTCCCGCACGGCATGACAGCGCTCAACGACTTGGTGAACGGCCCAGCGTTCATCGCGCTCATCGCTGCGGTGGATCTGGTGGCTATGACGCTTGCCACCCTGCAGGCGCGGTCCATCGCGGCCTCGCAGACCAGCGATGCCAGCCACGTGGTGGTCTACGCGTTCCCCCTCGTCGGCGTACTGCTGATCTACGCACGCCGCGGGTACCGACGTTGGCTGCGCCATGCCGTCCTCGACGACCTCGGGCGGCTGGTCGGGGCGATCTCGGCGGCGGCGATGTTGGTCGTTCTCGTCGTCATCGCGATCGACATCGACGCGCGGCCCGGCCGCGCCATCGCGCCGGCGTGGCTGCTCTCGGTGACGTACGTGGTCGCAGGCCGCCTGCTGTTGACAACCGTGCAGCGTGCGGCGCGGACGCATTACCGCCTGACTCGGCCGGCAATCATCATCGGCGCAGGCCGTGTCGGCGCCCACGTTGCACGTCGCCTCGAGCTGAATCCGGAATACGGGCTGCACCCAGTCGCGTATCTGGATTCACGCCCTCGAGAGGATCTTGGTGACCACGACCTGCGCGCGCCGGTCCTCGGAACTCCCGGGCAATTGGCGGCGGCCGTCGAGCTCACGGCGGCGAAGCATCTGATTGTCGCGTTCAGCGCGGATCCGGACTGCGATCTGCTCGCCGCCGCGATCAGCGGCCGCGCGCTCGGCCTCGAGGTATCGGTTGTACCGCGCTTCTTCGACTCGGTCGGTGACGATCTGCGGCTCGACCACCTCGGCGGCCTGCCTGTGATGACCCTGGGCGGGAGGGACCTGCGAGGCTTCCAATTCGGCGTCAAGCACGCCACCGACCGAGTCGGGGCATGCCTCATGCTCGGCGTGCTGAGCCCGCTTCTCGTCGTCCTGGCGGTCACGGTAAAGCTGAGCTCACCGGGGCCGATCCTCTTGCGTCAGCGGCGGGTGGGACGCGACGGCTGCGAGTTCGACCTCCTGAAGTTCAGGTCGATGCGCGGAGAGAGCGGAGCTCTGGGCTCCGCCGGCGCCTTCCGTCCGCAGCCCGGTGCGGCGCCCGGCGGCGTCGAGGGGATCGACCGCCGAACGCATGTCGGGCGCTTCCTCCGCAAGACGTCCCTCGATGAGCTGCCGCAGCTGATCAATGTCCTGAGGGGCGAGATGAGCCTTGTCGGACCGCGTCCAGAGCGGCCTGAGTTCATCGAGCTCTTCGGCGACCAGTTTGCGCGCTACGACGAGCGACTGCGGGTGAAGGCAGGGATGACCGGCTGGGCGCAGGTCCACGGGCTCCGCGGCCAGACATCGCTCGCGGACCGGATCGAGTGGGACAACCACTACATCGAGAACTGGTCGCTCGGACTCGACCTGAAGATCCTGGCGCTGACCGTCCTCGAGCTCTGCCGCTGGCGAGGCACCTGACGATGCAAAACGAAGACGACAGGAGCGGCCTGCGGACCGCACTGAGCGGAGCGTGGCGACATCGAGCGCGAATCGCGATTTTCGCGGTGCTCTGCTCGGTAGCCGCGTTCTTGGCTTCCGCCGCGGAAACGCCGCAGTACTCGGCGCTCGCACAGGTTCTCATCAGCCGACAGAATCTCGCTGCCACAGTCTCCGGCAGCGCCGACCCGAGCCTGAACCAACAGCCGGACCGTGTCGCGCAGACGCAGGCCGAGATCGCGCGGGTTCCGGCCGTCGCGCGACGCACCGTGTCCGCGGCCCACGTCGACGAGGGCTGGCGGACGCTCTTGCGGAATTCCGAGGTCTCGCCGAATCCGGATTCGGACGTCCTGACCTTCGTTGTCCGGGACGCCAGCGCCGGGCGTGCCATGAGGCTCGCCACGGAATACGCGAAGCAGTTCGTCCGATACCGCCGCGAGCTCGATACTGCGGCGTTCCAGGGCGCACTGCGGGGCCTGGACGACCGTCTGCGATCACTCAGCGCAGCGGAGAAGCAGTCATCTCGTCTCTACGGCGAGCTCGTCGCGAAGCAGCAGCAGCTGCGCACGCTTGCCAGCCTGCAGACGGGCAACGCAACCGTCCTGCGGCGGGCGACCGCGGCGCCGCGGGTGAAGCCGCGGCCGGTTCGGTCGGTGATCCTGGGCGGGCTCCTCGGAGTGATCGTCGGAGCGCTCCTGGCGACGTTCGCGGAGTCGAGGGATACGACTATCCGTACGACCGACGTCCTCGCGCGGCTGACGGGGCAGCCCCCGCTCGCCTACCTGTCGCCTCCGCGCAGGAGGCGCGGGCGCGAACTGACGAATGACCTCGAGCGCGGGGAGCCGGAGCAGTACCGGATGCTTGCCGCGAACTTGACCTTCGTCGCGGGCAAGTTCCAGGCAAAGGCGGTGCTGGTGACGAGCGCACTGCCTGGCGAGGGAAAGTCGACGACGGTTGCCAACTTGGCAACCGCGCTGGCCGCTGGGGGACTTCGCGTCCTCGTACTCGACGCCGACAGCCGCGCTCCCGCGATACACCGGTGGTTCGGAGTCCCGTCACGTCCTGGACTGTTCGATCTCGTTTCGACCACGAACGGGCACGGACACGATCATGCCTCGAGCGCGTCGGCTCTTGCGACCGTCGCCCACGAAATCGAGCTACGCGACTGGGACGAAGGCGGGACGCCGGGGCGGATGATCGGCGGACTGACCGTTGTTCCCGCCGGTACACCCCCAGTTGACCCCCTGGTCACCCTCGGGAGCCGCGGGCTGGCCGACCTCGTCAGCGGAGCTCGTGCGTCCTACGACCTGATCTTGATCGATTCTCTGCCGCTGCTCCCGGTCAGCGACACGCTTCCGCTCCTGCGCCAAGTTGACGGCGTCTTGCTGGTCGCGATGCTCGGGCGCTTGCGAAGGTCCGAGCTCGCCGAGGCGACGAGTTCTTTCTCGAGGGCAGGAGCCCCCCTCCTGGGAGTTGTCGTGACGGGGGAAGCGAGCCCTCAAGCGGACGCATACGCAACTCCGTACGCAACGAACGGCGATGGGAATCGGCGGCCCGATCCCTCCGCGCCCGTCGCGTCGCGCACGACGACTGCCGAGGAGACGTGGTGGTAGCTGCCGGCCGGCCTCCGTCGCTCGCGATCGCCCATGACTGGATGGTGGAGTACGCCGGCTCCGAGCGGTGCGTGCGCGAACTGCTGACGCTCTTCCCTTCGGCAAGGGTGCTCACGACGGTGATGAACCGCGACGCGCTTCCTTCGGATCTCCAACGGAGTGAGAGCTCGTGGCTGCAGAGGGTGCCGCTCACGACGACCCACCACGAGTGGTTCCTACCTCTCATGCTGCTCACGTGGTCGCTTCGCCGCCCGCTCGAAGGCGTCGACGCCGTTGTGTCCAGTAGCCACGCTTGCGCAAAGGGCATCCGCCTCGCGCCGGGCATTCCGCACGTCTGCTACTGCCACACGCCGATGCGCTACGCGTGGAACTACGAGGCTGAGCGAGAACGCTTCGCCTCCGCCGCACGCCCGTTGGTGCGCCTGGGCGCCGCCGCTCTGAGGACTTGGGATGCATCGACCGCGCGGAACGTCGACCGCTTCGTCGCGAACTCTTCCGCCGTAGCCGCCCGGATCCGACAGGCGTACGACCGAGTCGCGGACGTCGTGTTCCCGCCGGTCGACACCGACTTCTACCGGCCCGGCGGCGAGCGAGAGAACTTCTTTCTCTTCGTCGGGCGGCTGGTCAGCTACAAGCGGCCCGACATCGCGCTTCAGGCCTTCCGAACCGTACGGGCACCCCTGTACGTCGTCGGCCACGGCCAGCTCGAGAGCCGGTTGAGGCGCATGGCGCCCGCAAATGTGTCGTTCCTTGGTTCCGTCTCGGATGTTCAGCTGCGCTCCCTGTACCAACGTGCTCGCGCGCTGATCCATCCCGGAGAAGAGGACTTCGGCATCGCCATGGCGGAAGCACAGGCGACCGGCACACCGGTGATCGGTTCAAGCTCCGGAGGGGCGCGCGACATCGTTCGCGACGGTGAGACCGGGTGGCTGTTGCGTGAGCCGACGGTCGCAGCACTCGAGGACGCGATCACGCGTGCTCAGCGCGAGCCGCTCGATGTTTCCGCGATACGGAGGAATTCCGTTCGATTCTCGCGCGAGGTGTTTCGCCGGAGGATGGCCGCGATCATCGCCGAGACGATCGACGGGGGCGGATGAGAGGCGCCTGTGGTTGCCTGGCCACGAGTCAGACTGAACGCCCTGCGCCTCGCCGCGGCCCTTCCGGCCGCGATCGTCATCGGCGGCCTGGCGGCGTGGCTGGGCGCCAGCGGCTTCGATGTCGGCGATGAGAAGGCGGCCACCGCGATCGCCGCCGCTCTCGCGGTGGCGGGCATCGTCCTGATCGCGCAGCAACTGCGACGCGGTGACCTTGCAAGCCCGCTGATCGCGCTCGGATTGCTGACAGCGCTGGAGTTTGGTGTTCGCCCTCTTTATCTCCTCGCGAATCACAATGTCCTGACCGCGTACCTCAATCCGAGCTCTGCGGCGGAGTCACTGAGCAGCTTGCAATCCCAGGAGCTCGTGTGGTTCTTCGCCGTGAGGACGGGAACACCGCCGCCTCGCGGGATCCTGATCGGAGTCTTTCTCGGAGCGATCTTCGCGACTTCGTTCATCCTGGGATACGCGCACGCCCCGTTCCGGCGTCGGCCGAAGCCGCTCTCTTCACTGACTCTCGATCGCAAAGCGCTGCGCAGCGGCATCGCATTCCTCATTGCGGCGTCTCTCTTCGCGCAGGCCTACGTTGTCGCGCGGGCCGGCGGACTCTCGGGCGCCCTCGCGGCGGTGAACACTCAGCAGACCGTCCAGTTGCCGGGTCTGTTCGTCATCTACGTGCTGCTGAATGGCGGGAGCGCCGCGCTCATGGTCTGGCTTGTCGTGCTGCGCACGAAGGGCCTGCTCGAGGGCGGGGTGTTTGCTGCATTGCTCGCTGAGCGCGTCCTGTTCGGGCTTCTGACGGGGTCGCGCTCGAGCGCGTTCATGCCGCTGATCGCCTGCGCTGTCGCAGCCCATTACGGCTTGCGCAGGTGGCGTGCATGGGAGCTGGCGGTGGCTGCGGGCGTGCTTCTTGCGGCCGCGTCGATGTTCGCCGTGTTCCGCGAGGCGACCCGCCATGCGAGCGTCGACTCAGCTGAAGTGATCGCGCGCAAGTCGTTGCCCGGGCCCAGCCAGGTCGCGAACGACATCACGGAATTCGATGCTCTCGTCGAGATGGTCGCGTTGCCTGTGCAATTTCCGGTGCGCGACGGAGGGCGGCTTCGGGAAGGCGCGCTTTCGCTCGTACCGCGGGGGCTGTACATCGGAGGGAAACCGCCGACGGGGGATGTCCAGGTGCGCGCGAGGATCTGGACCTCCTCCGTCGGTCTGGCGGGCCGCCCATACACGGCAGTCGGTGAACTGTGGTGGGACTTCCGGTGGCTCGGGGTTGCGCTCGGCGGGCTCGTCCTGGGCTACGTGCTGAAAGCGATACGGATCCTCGTTTCGCGTCTGCGCGCCAGCGGGCTGCGCGGTTGCTGGGAGGCGACTCAGCTCCTTGGCGTCCTCAGCCTCCTCTTCGGCGGCTACGACCTCGGCGCTTCGGTTGCTTTCTCGTACGCCGGACCACTCCTGGCAATCACGTGGCTCGCTCGCCGCCGAACGGGGGCGGCGTGAACATTCTGCTGCTTTGCCATTCCTTGCCGCCCGTCGCAAGCGGCGGAGCCGAAGAGTACGTTCACGACCTCGCCTGCGCCCTGCGCGATCGCGGCCACGTGGTAGGGATCGGCACCGGCACGCCCGATTGCGTCCCCGAGGGTGTCGAGGCGCTGCGCTTGCCGGCGCGACCTGCGCTGCATGGCTCCGAGGGCTTCGCGACGCGCCTCTGGTGGCACGCCTCCGACCAGTGGCGGCCGGCGATGTACCGGGCCCTCAAGCGGGCCGGCGAGCAGTTCGCTCCCGACGTAATACACAGCCACGAGATCCAAGGCATGTCAGCCGCGGTCTTCGCAGGAGGGCGAGTGCCACACGTCCACACTGCGCACGACTTCAATCTGCTCTGCGCCCGAACGACGATGACACGCAACGGCGTGTACTGCGGCGGGGCGTGCGCCGGTTGCGTCGGGCAGCGACTCGTTCGAGCGCGTGCTGCGGCGCGGAGGATCTCGTGGCTCGTGGCACCGTCGAAGTTCGTTCTCGATCGCCACCTCGGCTTCGGTGTAGGGCGCGCCGATGCGTCGTCGGTCATTCGCCAAGGTGCTGTTCCCGGGCGCGCGCGTGAGCGCTCGGGGAGGATTCCTCTACGCGTCGGCTACATGGGGACCGTCGCCCCGCACAAGGGCGTCAAGACGCTCATCACGGCGCTTCTCGAGGATCCGCGGCCGCGCTGGACGCTTCACGTCGCCGGCCGAGGCGCGTTGGAGGGCGAGCTCGCTCGCCTCCACCAATCGGGGGCGGTCGAGTACTGGGGCCACGTCCACGCAGATCGAAAGGAGGAGTTTCTTGCAGCGATCGACGTGCTCGTCATTCCGAGCGAATGGGAAGAGAACGCGCCACTCGTTGCGGTCGAGGCGGCCGTGCGCGGGATTCCCTGCGTCGTCACCAATCGCGGCGGACTGGCGGAAGGACCGCACGCTTGGGTCGTCCGATGGGGGGTGCCGACCGAGCTTCGTCGTCTCCTCGACGGGCTTGCGTCCAACGGAGCCGTGGCCACGGCCAGCGCCGCTCTGCTCGCCGATCGCGCGAGCTATTCCTGGAACGCCCACGTCGACGCGGTCGAGGCAATCCTTCACGCTCAGGGCGCGCGATCGTGACGAAGACGGTCTACCTCGCGCCGCTTTTCGGCCCAGGCGGGGTCGCTCGCTACGCGGAAGAGCTGACGAGAGAGCTGCACGAACGAGTCAAGGAAGATCACAACTCAGTTGATGTCTGCTCGGCGTCGCGCCGCTTCCCCTCCCGCATCAAGTCCGGCAAAGGAAGACTCTCTCGTTATCTCGCCGAGCAGGTCGTCTCTCCATGGGCCGCCAGGTCCGCGGACGGGGTACAGGTCTTCGATCATCGGCCGATTGTCGGCTCGTCGAAGCCCTTCGTCCTGACCGTCCACGACCTGTTCTTCCTGGACAAGCCAGAGTGGTTTCCGCACTGGGTACGGCAATACAAGGCGGCGATGCTGGGCCTTGCGCTCCGCCGGCGTCCCCGCGCGATCGTGTGCGTGTCGAAGTACGTTCGCGACCGCCTGGCGGCTAATCACCCTGAAGTTGACGGCGCGCGGCTGCGCGTCATCTATCCAGGCGTGGCGACGCCGCGCCAGGCGGACGCACCGGACGACGCCGGGACCTATTTCCTGACCACCTCGGTGCTCGAGCCGAAGAAAAACCTCGAGACGCTTTTGATCGCGTACAGGCGCGCGAGAGCCCACGGGCTCGACCTTCGGTGGAGGGTCGCCGGCGGGTACGGGTACTTCGGTGAACGCATCGCGAAGCAGCTGCGCGAGGAGCCGGGCGTCGAGCTTTTCGGACATGCGGGCCCGGAGCAGCTCGAGCGGCTTTACGCAGGCGCGGTCTTCGTCGCCAGCCCATCCGCCCTCGAAGGATTCGGGTTCCCGCCGCTCGAAGCGATGCGACGCGGCGTTCCGGTCGTGTGCTCGACCGGCTCGGCGTACGACGAGACGGTTGGCGACGCAGCGCTTCGATGCCCGCCGCTCGAGGTGTCCGCGTGGGAGTCGGCGCTTCTGCGTCTTCGTGGAGACAAAGCGTTGCGAGTCGCGCTTCGGAGCACCGGTGTGGCGCGTGCCGCGGGCTTCACGTGGGGCGACAGCGCACAGAGACACCTCGATCTCTACGCGGAGGTCTTTTGATGCTTCGCGGCGGCGGACATTTTTCTGGTGCCGTGGTCTCGAAGTTCACGCCCCCGGCACTCCAGTTTCTCCTGCTCGTGTACGTCGGGCGTTCCGAGACGGTGCATGACGTCGGCCTCCTCGCGCTCGGCTCGGCAGCCGCGTTTTTCGCGGGCATCGTCGGCGACATCGGGTTCCAGACGTCGCTCTCGCTTCCGCGCGCGTACTACGACGTCGAAGACCCTCCGCTCGTCGCGACGCGGCGACTGCGCTATTTCGCCGCAGCATGCGGGTCTCTCTTCTATCTCGCGCTCGTCGCCGGCGGGCTGGGTCGGTCTGACGCGCACCTCTGGCTTCTCGGCCCGCTCCCGTTCTTGTTGGCCGTTTCGCTCGGTCTCTCGGGGGCGATGAACGCCGTCGGGAAGCTCCAGATCGAAGGCCGGATCGCGGTGACGGAATCGATCGCTTCCGTCGGGCTGGCACTAGCGATCGGTGGCGTGGCGCACGATGCGCTGAGCGGCGCATTTGCCGGCTTGACGGCCGGCCGTGCCGTAGGCCTGGCTCTACGTCTCGTCACCGTCGCGCGCCTGCCTCAGAGCCTCGTGCCGTCCGTTGGGAGCTTGGCGCGGAGACAGCGCGGGTTCGTCGTGTCGAACGCGGCTCTGATCTTTCAGGGCCAGGGCGATCTCGTCACGTTGGGCATGCTCGGCAGCGTCGCGTGGGCGGCGGCGTACGCGCCACTTCTCCGGCTTGCCTTCACCGCTGCGTTGCTGGGAGAGGCACTCGCGTGGGCGATCTTCTTCCGTGAACGAGAAGCGCGCGGCCGTGCGCTGTATCCCGACTCGCGCTTGGGCCGGCATCTGATCGTTACAGCGTTTGGCTTGGGCGCAGTGTTATCGCTGTGCTTCGCCGCTGTTTCGCCCTCGGTCGTCCACCTCATTTCGCCGGACATCACCGTCTCGGCGACGGCCGTTGGGCTTGTCGCGCTCGTCATCCCGGTGCGATTTGCGGCGCTCGCCATCTCGCTGGAGATCGTCCGCCTTGGAATGCAGATCCGCCAGGTGCGGCCGTTGGTTCTCTCGTCCGCCGTGCTCGTCGCCGGCACCGTGGTCGCAGCGGCCCTCGGATCCGTGCAGGAAGTCGCCAGCGCGCGCTTGGCGTCCGAAGTCGTCCTCTGCGTCGCATTCGCGGTCGTCGTGCCACGAGTGAGAACGGTGCCGTGCTGACCATGTCCGAGCTCTTCCGCGCGCTGGGATCCGACTTCCGGTGTCTTGGCTACCCCAGCTCGCTCGGGGCGCTCTCGAGGCTCATGCGCTTCATCGTCAATCCGTCGATGCACGCCGTAACGCTGATCCGCGTCTCACAGCGCGGCAGTCGGCGCCTTTTCCCCCTGGTTCGGCTGCTGCTCGTGCGACGTCACGCCATCGACATCGGGCGCGGCATCGAGATCGGAGACGCTCTTTATCTTCCGCATCCTTTCGGAATCGTGATCGCGTCCGGCGTGACGATCGGAAGCGCGGTGAAGATCTATCACCACGTCACGCTCGGTCAGAAAGACGCAGGTGTGCCGACCATCGGGTCCGGCGTGACGATCTATACGGGGTCGGTCGTGGTCGGCGGGATCTCCGTTGGGGACGGAGCGATCATCGGCGCGAACTCGTTCGTGTGCAAGGACGTAGCGCCAGGCGCCGTCGTTCGCGGCTCGGAGCTCAGCGGTCGAACGGACACCGCTGTGGAGCGATGATGGCGAGCTTGGCACCCGCGCTCGACCGGTACCTGGACGGGCGCTATCGCGCGGCCAACCCGACCTGGCACGTCGAAGACTCTGCGTGGAAGGCGGGACACGTGTGCGAGCTCCTCGAGCGACACCGCGTGGCGCCCGCGAGCGTCGCGGACGTCGGCTGTGGCGCGGGTGAGGTACTACGGCTGTTGCACAGCCGATTCCCCAGCGCGCGCTGCGCCGGATTCGACGTAAGTCCCGACGCGCTCGGCGAGGCACGCGCGCGAGGAGCCCGGGCTGTCCTTTTCTACGTTCACGCAAGCGCTGCGCGACGGGTTCGACCTGGAGCGACGAGCGCGCCCCGAGCAAGGCGAACTACTTCGATCTGTTGCGCGGGGTGCAGCGTGCTCCCATTCACTACCTCACACGCGCGACGGACGAGGGGCGGGTCGGCGGTTGCATCAAGCACCACATTCTGCGTATCGGGCGGCTCGTCGTAGGCAAGATGAGCGCGGAGGTGGCCAGCAAGGTACTCGGCGGCTCCTCACTCCTCGTGCTCACGCGCTCGGAGAGGTAAATCCGTGCGTTTACGCAACTGATCGGGTTTGTGCGTACGCGTTCAGCTCGGCACGCTCGCCGTCACGCATCGATATGAGCACCCGGGCAACCAGCTCGCCGGGCGCCGTACGCGTGTCGAGGTCCAGGTCCGCCACGAGCAGGCGCGCACCCAATCCGATCAGGCGGTCCATCAACGTCGTGAGCTCGGCCGACGACCGCGTCAACCGGTCGAAGCCCGCCACGACCAGCGACGACGCCTCGCCTGTCGCAAGAAGGTCGAGCGCGTACGCAAGCGCGGGACGGCCGACGCCACGCGGGTCGTCGCTGTCGAAATCGCGCACGACCTCGACAACACGCCAACCCCGTCTTCGACACGCCGCCTCGATCGCGTTCGTCTGGGAGTCGAGGGCGCGGCGCCGATCGGCCCCCGACGCGAAGGGCACGCTCACAAAGCTGAGCGCGCGCTCGCCCGCGTCAGCGTGGCGCGGCGCTTTGCCGGCCACGCGCCGATAGACCCATCGCGCCAGCTGCGCCAAGCGAGCCTGCAGCCAGAGGGCAAGTGATGCGAGCGCCGCGACCGACGCGACGAGAAAGATGACGGACAACCAGGCGCTCCAACCGCCGGTCCCCACTGACACGGCTGTCGGCGCTTGCGGCGGTCGCGCGGGGCGGTGGCCGACGCGCCCGTTCACCGAGCGACTCGACGCGCGGCGGTTGGCGTGAGCGAGCAGCGCACGCATCGTCTGCTCTCCGGCGACGCCGTCGACCGCGATCGCCGCTCGGCGCTGGAAGCGCATCACGGCTGCCTCGGTGAGAGGCCCGTAGACGCCGTCAATCCGACCCGGGTCCGCGCCGGCCGACCGCAGCCGGGTCTGGAGGCGGCGCACCAACGGCGACCCGTTCGGTTGGTCATAGCCGGTCCCCCGCCGGAGCGCGGGGTGGCTCAGCAGGCCTTGCGTTTCGGGCCCCGCTACGCCGTCGGGCGCGATGCGGGATGCGCGCTGGAAACGCAGCACGGCGTTTTGCGTAAGAGGGCCGTAGCGGCCGTCGACCGGGCCGGGGGTGTAGCCGAGCGCGCGCAGCCGCAGCTGCAGGCGGCGC
>JGI10216J12902_100355488_pt1 | contig 14676 bp, 12 predicted proteins | sample KanNatreferecore_FD_12902 | JGI IMG/M metagenome (IMG submission 12902)
ATCCTGAACCCGCCGCAGGTCGGCATCCTCGGCCTGCACAAGATCGAGGAGCGGCCGGTCGCCATCGGCGGCCAGGTCGTGGTACGGCCAATGATGTATGTGGCGCTCAGCTACGACCACCGCATCGTCGACGGCCTCGAGGCGGTGCAGTTCCTCGTCGCCATCAAGGACTTCATCGAGGACCCCGGACACCTGCTGGTCGAGGGGTAACAGCATCCGACAGTCGTACGCCAGCCGACCGGGCAACGCAGGGTGTCGGTGCCCTCCTCACCTTGGGTCGAGCGGCGTGAAGTACAGATTCTGCGTGTCGGCTCTGAGGTACCTGCCGACGACCACATAATTCGCTCTGGCGAAGTAGTCGAGGATGGCCTGTCGGGTCTGGCCGTGTGCCTCGACGACGGCCAGCTGCGGCCGATGTCGTGCGATTGCGAAGTGCGAGAGTGCCACGGGTTCGCCCAGCTCGATGTCCATCGACAGCAGATCGATGCGGGCCACCTGGGCTTCGTCAACAATGCCATCCAGCGTCCGTACCGGAACCTCGCGTGCCACGGTCTTGTCCGTGAATCGGTGAGTGAAACTGTCGTCCACCGATGATGTGGCAAAGTCCCTGAGATTCAGGTGCAGGGTTTCGGTACCGGTGTCGCGATCGCCCACAAACGCCACGACGAAACGCGTGCGCGGCCGGAACTGCCTGTATCCGGTCGCAAACTCCTGCACCGCGTCGATGGCCACGCCGGACCAGCCGAAGTCGTGCTCGAGCCGATAGGTGTTGCTCCACTTTCTGGCGTCGTACGACCCGACGTCCAGGAACACACCGTCGCGCCGGTCCTTGAAGAAGTCGCGTATCAGCCACTCCTCCGGCCCCTGCGAGTACTTCTTCGATCCGTATCGCTGAACCGCCTGGGCCAGCACGTCGTCGTCGACCAGGGTCGGTCCCAGCACGGTAACCCGGGCGGGCACGCCTACGACGGTCAGGGCCAGAACGCTGAAGCCAACGATGGCGACGAGCTCCACGAGATCAAAACGCAAGCGCATGAGTACCAGAACCCTGCCGGCATGCCGTGCGCCCATTCCCCCCGGGCCGCCGCGCGAGTTTCAATGGACAGTCCGGTTCGGCGCGCCGTGATTCCTCCCGGGGCGTGTCGTACCAGACACGCGTAGACTTTATCATCGGCAGGTGGGCCCCATGGGCGTCCCCAATCCAGATCGCACTCCCCGAGACGGAACCACTGCGGCACGCAGAATGGCGTGCCTGGCGATGCCTTGTATCCTGGCGCTCATTCCGGTTGTCGGCATGATCTGGGTCTCGGCGCCCGAGCTCGCCCCGCCGGTCATCAGCGTGGCACGCATCGTGGCCGTCCTCGTCGCAACCACTTCGCTGTTTCAGCTGCTCCTACGGTGGCGGCCTGCTGTAGTGCGCGCGAACATGATCGGGCTGGCGCTGCTCCTGATGGGACTGTATCCAGCGGTCCGTGTCGCCGCGAGTTCAGTGGGAATACAAGAGACGTGGGCCGCTGGCCTCTACCTGCCGCTGTGCCTTCTGTCTGGCTGGAGCGCAGGTCGTTTGTCGGCCGATGCGACCATGTTGCTGAATGACATCCTGTCGACGGTGACAAGCGTTCTCGTCGTCTTCATGTCCGCTCTCGTCTACAGGGTCTACGTCAGGCCGGCTCCCTATCAGCCCTCAGTGCAACGCGCCATCGAGCGTCTGTCTTCTCCGCTGCCGCTTCGGGCGTCAGAAGATTGGCGCCCGGACGTCTACGATCTCGTGCTCGATGGCATGGGGCGCCCCGATGTGCTCGAGCGCGACTACCGGATTTCACTTCGCCCTCAGATTGACGAATTTCATGCGATGGGCTTCGAGATCTCGGCCAACGGCCACGCGAATTACGTGCAAACGCAGCTGTCGCTGGCGTCCATGCTCAACGTCGGCTACCTGGACGAGTTGGCGAGCGCCGAGGGGACAGGGCGCGAACGCGGCCCACTGCGAGACCTGATTTCGAAAGCGCGAGTGCCGGCGCTCTTCAAGCGCCTCGGCTACCGCATCGAGTTTCTCGGGTCCGGCTATCTATCGAGCGGGGCCTTCGAGCAGGCCGACGTGTGTGACTGCCCTCAATTGTGGTTCGCCGACGCCGAAGTCGGCGCCCTCAGCCTGTCGCCGCTGAAGGTGTTTTCGGGCGGGATCGGCAGCCGCGCGCACTACGACCGGTGCATGACCGTCTTCGACCAGTTCGAGCGGACCCGTACCGATCCGGCGCCCCGATTTGTGTTCGCGCACGTCCCGATGCCGCACCCGCCATTCGTCGCCGACGAGCGTGGCGAATACACCCGCTCGAGCAAGCCGCTGAGCGGTGGAGACGGGTCGTTCTATCTTGGATCGGCCGACGAATACAAGACGGGCTATCGTGCGCAGGCGACCTTCGCACTGACGCGGACCGCACGCGCGGTCAGACGCATCATGGAGGATGCCGCGAGGCACCATCGCGACGTCATCGTAATCGTGCACGGCGATCACGGCCCGAGGCTGGGGTTCGATGCGTTGAACCCGCAGGCGGGGTCCGGGCAGAGCGCCCTGCCAATCCTGCTGGCAATCAGATGGCCGGAGGGACACGGGCGCGTTGCCGATCCCGAGTCACTGGTGAACGTGTACCGCGCCCTGTTTGGTCACGTGTTCCACATTGACGTCCCTCTACTCCCCAATCGCAGCTACATCTCCCCGTTCGACAGGCCGTACATCACGATCCCCGTGCCGAGCGAGACGCTCCGTGTGACCGTGAACGATGCACGGACACCGCGCGCGCCGGTCGCCTCATATCACTCGACGTCGAGCGGTTTGAAATAGAGGTTCTCCAGATCGACCCACATGTACCGGCCGACGATGACATATCGATGGCTGGCAAAGTAATCGAGGATCTGCTGCCGGACAGGCAGAAGCGCCTCGACGCAGACCATGTCGGGCTTGAACCGCTCGATGTCGAAGCCCTTGAGCGCGTATGGCTCGTGGAGCTCAATGTCCATCGAGACGAAGTCGACATGGCGGATGCCCTCTTTGTCGAGCAGGTCATTGAGGGACACGGTGGGAACCTCGCGAACCTCGTCCGGCGTGCCGAATTTCGAGACGAAGTCCTTGTCCGCTGAGGCGACCATCGGTCCGTTCTTCAGCACGTAGAGTCGGGCCGTCTCATTCGATCGATCCGAAACGAACAACTGGAAGAACTTGGTGCGCGGGCGAAAGGCGCTGTAACCAGCCGCGAACTCCCTTTGCGGCTCAATGGCGATCCCCGACCATCCCTGCTCGGTCTCGAGGTAGTAAGTTTTGTTGTAGAGCTTGTAGTGGTTGGCGCCGACGTCGAGAAAGACCCCGTCCCGCCTGCCCTTGAAGAAGTCGCGGATGAACCACTCCTCCTCGCGCTCCGTGTTGTGGGTCGGCCCATAACTGGATCGAAAGTATGCCATCTCACTCGCGCTCTGAGGCGGGTCCGCCCTTTCCCGCAGCCCGAAATAGATCGCCACTCCCAGAGCCGTGACAAGCAGGAGCTCCCACACCTCGAGACGAAAAAAGAGGATGCGCCGCAAACCTTTGATCATGGAGTCCTCACGAGCGCGGTGTTCATCGACTCGCGTCGCATGTAGGCCACGCCGAGCGTCGGCGAGCAGTTGAATGCCTGAACCGGCTGGTAGCGGTTCAGTACCTGCCGTGAGAGCTCGGGAGACCAGCGTGCGGGCCGATGACCCGCCTGGAAGCTCTCGTCCCCTACAAGAACGAGGTCGAAGTAGCCGGCAGCGACGAGTCGCTCGAGGCCGCCATGCTCCCATGCGACGCCGGTCACTTGCTGGTACGCGAACGGATCGGAGGCCAGGACCGGCTTTCCGGTCAACAGCAGCGCAGACACGTCTTCAGAGAGCACGCGCTCTCCTGGAAATTGCCGGAGGTAATCGTAGCCGTCTCTGCAGCCCTGCACGTTGACGTCGTGCCTCGGCCGCCACCAGGCGCCGCCAACTGTGACGACAATCATCGCGAGCACCGCAGCGGCGACGGGCACGGCTTCGCCGCCCTGCCGGATCCCGCAGGACATGGACACTGCGCCCACGATTGCCAACGCCGCCGCCCACTCGATGAAGTGATTGGTCTCGGCGCCCGCCTTGCCGGCTGTCAGGGTGAGCAGCGTCGAGGCCCCCAGGTACAACCACGCGACTCGTCCAGTGGTCCAGGGCCTGCAGCCGATCGCGAGGCCGTAGCCAGCGGCAAGCAGCAATGCGAACGAGCCGCCGAGCACGATCGCCCCGTTGTGGAGGTAGCGCCCGGCTTCGAAAGCATCGTGATGAGTGGATATCAGGTGGAACAGCCCGTTCGGTCCCAGTGCTGCCGCCACGGCAAGACCGAGGCTGCACGTCCACCCCAAAAGCACGGCAAGGTCGCGCCAGCGTCGTTCAAGCGCCAGTTCAACGCTGCACGCGACGAGCGCCGCGACGGAGGTCAGCTTCGTGAAGGCCGCCGCAACAAACAGCATGGATGCGAGACTCAACCTGCCGCGGCGCGCGAAGACGTACAGGCCGGCGATCGAGAGCATGACCGCGGGGAAGTCGACTCTGAGCAGCGGCAGCCAGATCCAGATCAGCGGACTGCAGAAGAACGCCGCGGCGCACAGGGCCCCGGCGGCGCGAGTGCCACCCACGGCCCGAGAGACACCCACTATCAGTAAGGCGATGGCCAGCGCCGCAGCGACTGATAGCAGGCGCGGGCCAAGCAGCGACACACCGCAGACTTTGGTGGCGAGGGCTGTCAGCAGATACCCCACGGGACCGTACGGACTCAACACATAGGGCAACGGACCTGGCGTGGGATACAGCGGCTCGCCGTGGAGCAGGCGGACGGCGCTTGCGAGGATCGTCCCCTCGGCGTAGTCGACTTGATACGGTATGACGGCCCGTCCAAGCGCCTGCCAGAGGCGAAAAGAAATGGCAACCATCGAGAGGCCCGGCAGGACGCGAGTTGCGAGGCGCTCGGCAAGCATCTCGGCGGAATCGTATCATCCGATCGCAGGCGGCCATTTCGGGCGTGCGATCGGGTTGCGCGGCTGATACGGGCCTTTTATGATGCTCCGGGAGGATTGATGAACCCGAGAACTTCACGGCGAGACACTGAGCGCGCGATGCTGGCAACCTCGATCGTGCTGGCGACGTGGTGGGTCGCCGTTCTGGCTCCCGACGCGGAAGCGTATATCGACCCGTCGGCCGGGGGCATGCTGGTGCAGCTGCTCCTCGCCGGAACAGCCGGCGTGGCCGTGCTCGTCCGGCTCTTCTGGGTGCGCATCAAGCGACTCTTCGGCGCGTCTGATTCCGCAGAACCCGGAGCCCCCTCATCCGGCACCGATCGGCCGCATGACGGAGTTTGATCCCGCCTCGTTTCGCGACCCTTCCGGACGGCTCTTCCGCCACGCCGGCGCTCTCTACCGCACCTGCTCCCCGGAGGCACTGGCCTCGTTCGTACGCGCCCGAGAGTCCGGTCTCATGGCCGAGCTCGAAACGGCCGGTATCTTGGTTCCGACGACGCTGGTCGAGAGCGCTGCCGAAGGGCTCTCTCCGGCGGAGGTGGGCCAGCAGCTGCTCAAGCAGCGTGAACTGGCCATGGTGTCTTACAGCTACGAGTGGAGCTTCTCGATGCTCCGCGATGCGGCTCGCCTGACGCTCGGCGCGCTCGAGATCTGCCTCGCGAAGGGCTATGTGCTGAAGGACGCCACCTCGTTCAACGTGCTCTTCGAGGGTACGATGCCGCGGTTGGTGGACATCCACTCGATCGAGCCAAGGGTAGAAGGGTCGCTCTGGGCGGGCTACGCGCAGTTCTGCCGCGCATTTCTCTTTCCCCTGCTGCTGGCGTCGTACAAGAGCCTCGACCCTCGGCCGCTGCTTCTCGGAGGGCTCGGTGAGATCCCGGTAAATGAGGCCGCACGCTCCTTCGGCTGGCGTGATCGATTCAGACCTGGCGTGCTCGTAAATGTTGCGGTGCAGCAAAAACTCGAGCGACGTTTCGCCGGCCGGGCGGAGGATGTCGGAAAGGCTGCAGCGAGCATCAAGTATCCAATCTCCGCGCTGCATGCCCAGGTTGGAAAGCTTCGCAAACTGATCGACGGGCTGCCCCTGCCGCAGGGCGACGCGTGGACCAGCTACACCGCCACCAGGACCTACGACGACGAAGGGACCCGCGCGAAGGAGGCATGTGTAGCCCGGTCGCTCGAGGAGATGGCGCCTGGACGCGTTCTGGATCTCGGCACGAACACCGGACAATTCGCCCGACTGGCGCGCCGGAGCGGCGCCCGCGTCGTCGCCGTCGACCTGAGTCCTGCCTGCATCGATGCGGTGTATTGCGAGTCGCCCGGCGACGTGGGCCTGTCACCCGTGGTCGCGGACCTCACGAAGCCCACTCCAGCGATTGGCTGGCGCAACATCGAGCGGCGCGCACTGCTGGATCGGCTGCGCGGCGACTCGGTGCTGGCGCTTGCGCTCGTCCACCATCTCCGAATCACCGGCGGAATCCCCCTGGCGGAGGTCCTCGACTTGCTGACCGGCCTGGCACCCACGGGCGTCATTGAGTGGGTTGGCCGCGAGGACCCCATGGTCAAACGCATGCTGGCCCTGCGGCCGGACGTCTACGAGGATTTCACCCGCGAGACATTCGAGGCGCTGCTCCAGGCCAGAGCGCGTGTGACCCGCCGCGAGGCCCTTCCCGGTTCCCGGATGCTCTACGGATTCGATCGCCGGTAGCCGTCGCGGAGAATCGACCAGGCCAGAGCCAGCATGCCCCACGCGTACACGGAGCCCAGCGTCAGCCTGAGCGTGTAGGACGTGTCGGCCTGACTCAGGAGCGGCAGCGGAATCCACAGCAGCCAGACCAGTGGCGACCAGCGTGCCCCGTCGTAGATGTACCGCATCAGAAGCGGCCCTGGAACGCACAAGTAGTACAGCCATCCCAGTGGCGTGGCGAGGATGGAGAGGGTGCACAGCTGAAGGACAGCGCGCTCGGGTTTCACCCGCGCAGAGGCGACAGCCAGCAGCACAGCAAGGATCAGGCTGAAGGCGACGGCGACCTGATACGCGAACGGCTCGTGCCGCCCGAGCAGTCGCAGCGCCAGCGCGGTCCACCCCATGTTGAATCGCGAATCGAACCATGTGACGCTGCTCATCCCCTGCAGCCAGTCCAGCTGCGGCTGCAGCCCCCACACGGCAACCGAGAGCAACACGAGGCCGGCGGCCGTGAGGACGGCGGCGCAGCAGGCACGCCAGCGACCGGAAATCGCCAGCCACAGAGTCAGGGGCGCGAAGAAGGGCTTCAATGCGCACAGAGTGCCGATGGCTGCGCCGGCAAGGACCCAGCGCCCCCTGAACACCCACCTCCACGCCGCAGCAGCCACGAGCGACAGGACGCCCGCCACTTGCCCTGCCCCCTCCTGCATGACCAGCGCCGGCGAGGCGATAGCCGCAACCAGCAGCCAGCCGCCTCGACGTGATCTCAGTTCGTCCGGTGACATGACGAGCAGCACCCCGCCCGCCAGCGCCGCCAGGTTCACAAGTCGGAAGATTCGAGCCGCGAGAGGCAGCGGCGCGGCCGCCAGGGGCCACGTCAGCAAGTTGAGTTGCGGAGGATTCATATTCCGCCAGAGCCCGTCGTTGAGCAACACCGGCTCGTACGCCGGGCGCCCATCCCGCAGGGCGGCGCCTGTGGCGTGAATCATCGAGAAGTCCGAGTAGTGCAAAGCGCTGACGGCAATCAGGAGATGGAGACTCGAAGCGGCGACGAGCAGGGTGGACCAGGGGGACCACTCAAATCGCACCATGGCGTCAGTCTACCTCGCGCGAACCGTCCGGGCTCGGTTAACATGCTCGCCGTGTCTGCGGATCCGACGGTGTCCGGCGCGCGCGCCAGCAGATGGTTCGCCGCCGCTGCTGGCATCGCGTCCGCGCTTTTTGCATACGCACTCACCGGATCGCTGGCAATCGGAGGGCACGACGAGGGCGTCTATCTTGCCACGGCGCGCGCGCTCGCCGAGTCCGGCGAGTATCGTCTCATCAACCTGCCGTCGGCTCCGCTGCAGACCAAATATCCGCCAGCCTACGCGGCTCTTCTGGCCCTTGCGAAGCGAGGGCTCCATCTCGACCCGCAGCGGGTGCGGCCGTTGAAGGCGATCAACGCCGCCTGCCTGATTGCGATTGTGTTTCTCACCTCTGAACTCGCGCGGACACTGAGCGGAGGGAGCCCCGGCGTGAGCGTCGTGGCGGCGTTGCTCACGAGCACCTCGCTCGCTCTCGTGAGCCAGGTCGATCTGATCGTTTCCGATCTGCTCTTCGTGGCCCTCTTGCTCGGAGCGCTGGTGATGATGGAGCGCCGGTCGCCCATCCAGATGATGCTTGCCGGTTGTTTACTGGGCGCGGCGACGCTGACAAGGACAGTGGGGCTGGCGGCCATTCTTGGCACGCTGAGCCACGAGGCAACGCGACCGAGTCGTCGATGTTTGTGGCTGTTGGTACCCGCGCTGACGATCTCCGTGGCGTGGCTCCTGTGGTCGGCCGCATATCGAGCGCATGTCGGCCCCATCGAAGCCTACTACGTAGTCTACGGGTCGTTCATGTGGCTCAACGCTCTCAGTGAACCCGCATTTACCTGGCGCGTTGTGTTCGCGAACCTGCTCGAATACCTGAAAGCCGCCCCGCGGATCTTTGGTGTGCCGGAACCTGTGACGGCCGCCGCGCTCGTGGTCGGGGCTGCACTCGGAGGCTGGACCGTACGCCGGCACCTCTTGTTGCGGCACGCCCTAGCAATGGCAACGGTGTACGGCCTGGTGCTCGTCGGGTTTCCTTATGCCTTTTCCCGTTATCTGCTGCCCGCCGTGCCCCTGGCCTATGCGCTTGTGGCCTGCGGGATCTCGTCGCCGGCGCGCGACGGGAGACGCTCCGGCGTTGTGCCGATTGTTGCGTGGGCGTCGGTCCTCGTCATGCTGGTCGCCAATGTGGTTGAAGTCCGGCAATTCAGCCGACAGAGCCCGGATCGCATTCCCGTCGGATTTGGAATGTATCTCCCCTTCCAACCTGCCGGATTCACCCAGACCGCAGACTGGATTCGTCGAAATACACCGGACGACGCGCGCCTTGGCTCCTCAAATGACACGGCGTACTTCACCCTCACGGGCAGGCGTGGTGTGCGACCCTGGCCCTACGAACCAGAGCTTTACAACCCCCGTTACGGCCCGGCACCATCGTCTCCTCCCGTCGATGTGCCGGACGAGCTCGCGCGACTCGGAGTGGATTACATCATCGTTGATCCATACCTGTACGACGTGAGGCCCTACGCAGAGGGGTACCTCAATCGCGTGCTGCGGGCTCCCGGAGAGTGCTGGACGCTGGCGTTTACGAGCGACAACACCGTGCACCAGGTATACCGGCGCGCACCAGCGGCAGACTGCGCTGCACGTTGAGACGACATTCGCTTGACTCCACCGTCGCCCTGGGGCACAACTGAGGCGCTCATGCCGGCGGAGGCTTCCCTCATCATTCTGATTCCCGTGCTCGACGACTGGAAGGCGCTGTCTCTGATGCTTCCGCGTCTCGCGCGGACGATCGGCGAACTGGGAGTGCCCGTCGGCCTCCTGATCGTCGACGATGGCTCAAACGTGCCCGGTGGCCCTGACGTAATCGCGGCGAATTCGCATTTCGCCTGGCAGCGGGTGCTCCGCCTGCGACGCAACCTGGGACACCAGCGGGCAATCGCGGTGGGCCTGTGCTATGTCGAGGAGCACCTGCCGTGTCACGGGGTGATCGTCATGGACGGCGATGGCGAGGACCGTCCGGAGGACGTGCCGAGACTCGTGGCCAGGATGCGGTCCGAGCCCAGCCCACGCATCGTATTTGGAGAGCGTCGACGCCGAGTCGAGGGCGCTGGATTCCGATCGCTGTACGTGCTCTACCAATTGCTCCACCGGTTGCTCACGGGGAGCGGCGTGCGCGTCGGCAACTTCAGCGCCATTCCGCGCGCGCGGCTCGAGAGTCTCGTGGTGGTGTCGGAGGTCTGGGTGCACTATGCCGCCGCCGTGCTCCGCTCCCGCCAGCCATGGTGCGCCGTGCCGGTTTCACGAGACCGGCGCCTCGACGGGACGTCGCGAATGAACTTCGTGTCGCTGGTCGTTCACGGCCTGAGCGCGATCTCCGTGTACACCGACGTAGTGTTCACGAGAATCATCTGCGCGAGCGCGGCCCTCATGGCATTGACCTTCGCCGCGATCGCCGGCGTTGTCGCCATCAAGACGTCCGCCAGCGTTGTGATCCCAGGTTGGGCGTACTCGCTCACAGGCCTGCTCCTCGTCGTGCTGCTGCAGGCCGTAACGTTCACGCTGTCCCTGGTCTTCGTCATTCTCGGCGCGCAACAACAGTCTGCCGTGATCCCGCTCCGCGACTACGGCCACTACGTCGCCGGGGTGCTCGAGATCGCAACGGACCAACCAGGCTGAGGGCTGGCCGACTCGGAAGGCCACCTGATGACTCGCCGGCGCCTGCACGCGGTTTGTCTCACACTGCTCGCCGCTTCCCTCGCACTGCACGGGTGGGACCTCGCGCTTCCAGGCCTGGTCGACCGCACAGGCCGCTTGAAGTGCCCCGACTTCCTGCAGTTCTACACGTACGGGTCGCTCGTCCGCACAGGACAGACTGCCGCGCTCTACGATCCGGACGCTCACGCGCGGCTGGCTCGAAGCCGCGTGGACGCACGGGTGTCGCTGGAGCAGTTTCATCCGAACTACAGCCCCGTGGTGGCGTGGATCTTCGCGCCGCTCGCCGGCCTGCCTTACCTCGGTGCCATGGCGCTCTGGGCGATCCTCTCGTGGCTGCTCGCCTTCGTTGGCCTCGCGCTGCTCCTTCGGCTCGCGCCACGGCTCGCGGCTGACCCGGTCAGCTTCTGGCTGGTGGCCGCCGCGTGGCCGACGACCTTCGTCGTCTTGCGTTACGGCCAGTTGAGCGCCCTCTCGATGCTCTGGCTCGTAGTCAGCGCGCGGCTGGCCGCGCGCGATTGGAACCTGCTCGCCGGCATGGCGCTGGGATGCCTGGCGTACAAGCCCAACCTGCTCGTCGTGCCCACGCTCGTCTTCCTGTTCGCCGGTCAGTGGCGTCTGCTGACTGGGATGCTGGTCGGCGCGTCAGTGCAAGTCGCAGCATCCATCGCCGGCGTCGGGTGGACGGTCTTCGCCGAGTACCTTCACGTGCTGACGACCATCGCGCAACATCCGGAAGTCGTTCAAATCTATCCAGCCGAGTCGCACTCGGTGGCCGGACAGCTCCGACTGTGGTCTGCGCCAGCGGCACTCGTCAGGGCCGGGACGCTGGCAGGGCTGACAGTCGCCGTGTGGCTGGCGACACGTGTCTGGCGCGCGACTGCGGACCCGCGGCCTCGGTGGGCGGCGCTCGTAATCGCGGCGCTGGTCGCGAGCCCGCATCTTCTGACCTACGACCTTCTGCTCCTGGCCGTCCCGCTGGTGCTCCTCACCGACTGGCGCTGGGAGACGACCGGGCGGCTGCCTGTCGAGGGCTGGCTCGCCGCGCTGCTGCTGCTTTATCTGGGCGCCATGCCAGGCACGACGCTGGCGCGCATTTACGGTGTTCAGTGCTCGACGGTGGGCATGGGCCTGGGGCTGTGGCTGCTCGCCCAGGCTTCACGTCCGCGGGGTCGCTCGATCGCGGGCGCGGGCGCATCTTCCTCCATGAGCCCGATCATGAGCTCGTAGGCGGCCAGGCCAAGGACGGTGTAGTCGATCGCCCCGCCTCGGGTCCAGCGATCCCAGAGGGCTGTCACCGTGAGCATGGCGCTCGTGAAGGCCCACGGAAGCAGAACGTACGCGGGCCGCCAGAAGCGCGAGAGAAATCCCCCGAGGCTGAAGAATCCGTGGGCCCGCACGGTGGACGACGGAGCAAGTGTAATGCCGGGACGAAACGTGCGATCTGCGAGAGCCGCGCTGCCAAAGGCTGGCTGGCGCGGCACTGATGTCTGACGGACCGCGGACTACGGGCTACGAGCTACGGACGGCCGAACTGAAGTTCGGCCTTACGTACTACGCACGACGGGGCTGGTGCGGGCTACAGGCGGATTGGGGCTAGGATCGTGGCGACATGCGGCGGCTGGCGGCCTGGCTCACCCCCGAGCGGACGATCACCCTGATCATGTTCATAGGCATCGCCACGTTGGCCTGCCTGTCGCCGGCGCACAACGACACCTGGTGGCATCTGCGAAGCGGGCAGGAGATGGCGCGCACGCGCGCGTGGATGTCCGATGACCGCTTCACGTTTACCGTGCACGGCGCCTTCTTCTGGAATCCGGCGTGGCTGGCGCAACTGATCTTCTACGGCCTCTTGCTCCTCGGTGGCTTTCAGCTGCTCACCTTCGTCTGCGCCGGCGTAATCGTGGCGGCCTGGGCGATTGCATGGCGACTGATGCGAGGGCCCTTCATCGATCGCCTGCTGCTGCTCGCCGTCGCGCTCTCATCGGCCACCGTGACGTGGTCCCTCCGCCCACAGGTTTTCAGCCTGCTCGGGTCGATGGTTGTGATTCGACTCGCCGCTCACGACCGCTGGCGCTGGTTGCCGCTGCTGTTCGTCCTCTGGGCCAACCTCCACGCCGGCTTCGCGATGGGCATCGCGCTGCTCATCGCCGCCGTCGTCGCCGCATTCGTCCAGGACCGGGACCGACTCTGGACGCGTCTGGGCTGGACAACAGCCTCCGCTCTCGCCACGCTGGTCACGCCGTTCGGCCTCGAGAACTGGCGCCAGATCGTCGCGTCGATCGGGCGGTCCTACGCCAACGCCATTCAGGAATGGCAGCCCACGGCGTGGCCGCCACAGCAGCTCGCCTTCTGGGGCCTCGCAGTCGTATTGGCCGTCATGGCGATCCGCCGCTGGAAATCACTCGAGGAGCCTGCCGATCGCGTGCTGTTGGTGGCCGCGATTGTCGCGTTTCCACTGGCTATGCGGTCACTGCGCAACGTGCCGACGTTCATGATGATCGCGGCGCCCGCTCTCACCCGTGTTCTCCATCCGCGGCTGAAGGCAGCGAGTCCTGCCGCGCCCCAGCAACATCCGTCGCGAGACCTGGTCATGATCGCTGCAGCGTTGTGCGCCGGCCTTTTCGTGGTCGCCTCAGCGTGGCGGCAGTCGTGGCCAATGCTCGGCTGGCGCCCCATCGACTCCGCGGAGGCGCGAGCAATCGCCGCGTGCCCGGCGCCGCTGTACAACACGTACGAGAGCGGCGGCCCCATCATCTGGTTCGTGCCGTCGCAGCCCGTGTTCATCGACAGCCGGCAGGACCCGTTCCCCGTCTCGTTCGTACAGGAAGCGACGGCCGTGGAGGCGACCGGGAATTACGAAGCGACGTTCGCGAAGTGGCACATAAACTGCGCGGCCCTGCCTCCGCAGTCGCCAACCGGAGCGCGACTGGCCAAGGACGGCTGGACGCTGCGGTTCAGCGACGGACGATGGAAGGTGTTGGAACGGCCTGCCGAAGCGACCACAGCAGCCACACCATTGCCGGCGCGGTGAGTTGCACGCGTAGGAGGCCTAGCGCAGGAGCCACGAGCGGGAGCCAGTACAGCAACAGCACAGCCCATCGGGTCTGCCGCATCGCCGCGCTCATCGGTGTGGAGGCCAGCCATCCAGTCACCAGAGCCAGGGGCACCAGCAGGACCACCAGGTCGTATGAATAGAGATGCGGGTTCACCAGCAGGCCTGCCACGGCGATGACCGCGAATGACAGGTGCAGCGTGGGCGCGCGGCGTCTGAGGTCCCGGGCCACGAGCAGAACGCCGATGGCCGCCGCCACGAACAGGACAGTGGTGAAGACGGACTCTCCACCGACTGTGAGAAAGAACCCGCGCAGGCTCTGAATCTCTCCCGACTTCGGCTCGAATGCGCCGGGATGCGCCAGCACGCGGCTCACCGTCTCCGCATAGCCTACATAGACACTCGGGCCCAGCAGGAGCGCTGTCGCGATGAACTCGACGGCCACGCCAATGAGGATCCCTGCCGCGAGTGACCAGCTCGGCGCGAGCAGGATCGCCGAAGCCGCTACACTGAGCATCTGCGGCTTGAAGGCCAGCGCGCCAAGCGCCACACCGGCCAGTGCCGGCCGCCCGGTCGTCCAGCCTCGCCATCCCAGGACGACCAGCAGCATGGCGATCGCGCTGACCTGTCCGAAGAGCAACAGGTGCTGGAATGCCGGAAACGCGACCAGAAGAAGCGCCGCCGACGTGATGTCCTGGCGGAGGCCAGGCGCTCTTGCGATTAACGCCGCGCCCGCAGCCAGATACGCCGCGGCCGAGGCCACTGTCCACAAGGCCAGTGCGGACAGGTACGGAAGGCCCCCGAGTGGGGCCATCAACAGCGCCAGCACAGGAGGGTATACAGGGAGATACAGGAGCCCGGCGGGCCCGGGCACCGAGGCATTCAATTCGTGCATGTAGGCTGACCAGTCGTACAGACTGGCCACGTGGCCAGTGGCGACGAGCCGAGCCGACACGTAGAACTGCGAAAAGTCCGTTCCCTTCAAGGTTCCAAAGCGGTCGAGCGGGCCCGCCGTGCCGACGACCCACAGTGCCGACGCCCAGAGGACGAGCGCTAACGCGAGGGCTTCGGGACGACGCGCCCTCAACT
>JGI10216J12902_100417946_pt1 | contig 14657 bp, 6 predicted proteins | sample KanNatreferecore_FD_12902 | JGI IMG/M metagenome (IMG submission 12902)
GTAACGGCCTTTACCAGATTAGACCGCGCTTCCATAACGCTTCCAGAGACATATCTTTTGTACATTTCGTCAAGCGCCGAGACAACTCGCTCCCGCTCCTCCTTACTGGCCCTGGATGGCGTTTGTGCGCAGCCGGCGACAATCCCAAAGAGAATTAAACAGATAACCGTCAATTGAGATATTTTCCGCCCATTGATACTCATTTTTCAGACTCCTCCTTTTCAAACTTCTCCAGATGTGCCTCGCAGGCTACGTCTGCATCTGCATAGCCTAGCATTTTAGTTTGATAGATGAACCCGCCAGATGGGCCGTTGTTGTGCTTGGTCCGTTTCATAAACTGCGTCCACTCGCCTTTCTTCTCTTTCCATTTGCTTCCAAATCCCAAAAAACCGCACTCACATTGTTCATACCGAATTCTGGTCCACAGCTTAAATCCATTCTGCGCTCCATGCCCTTCGTCGGCCGCTTTTTTGGCTAGCTCGTAGATATCGTTAGCCCTGACTTCCTTAATCCCCTTGTCCGCAAGCAGCTGTGAGATAGCTTCAATTGCACCGTCGCGCCCTTGATTACCTGCCGTAAGGAGAATCGTAGCAATATCTGCAAGGTTTTTCGTCGTCCCCACCAGCTTAAAGAAATCATCGATTGCGTCCTCGTAGTCTGGAGTGGTCGCCCAATGACGAACTGTCGGTTCGCAAGTAGCAAGAGCCTTTGCGCCGATTTTATAAACCTTATCGCCGATTTTGCAGAGCCCAAGAAAATCAATTCGTCCAAGGGCGTCGTTATCAAGGAATGCATAGACGTTTCTGCCGCCACGGACACCAATCGGATCCCTGCTCAACCACCTCCCCGTGCTCGCGCTGTAGAACCGGTACCCGTAATAGAGTAGGTCAGTTTCATTGTCCTGATATTTCGTTGAGAAGCGGAATGGGTTGATAGGCGCGAGCGGACCCGTGGTGCGAATGAGTTCGCCGAAAGGGCCATATTCATACTGCGCGGCAATGCTTCCGTTGCCTGCACTCACCAGCCCGATCACATTGCCGCTACCATCGTAGGCGCAGAAGTACGTGCCCGCCTCAGGACCGGTATGGACAGTGACAGCCTTCAAGCCACCCACCCCACCCGCACGCTGTAGCGTGCCGGATAGATCGTAGCCCCAGGTGAAGGACTGGAGCCGGCTGTTGTCCGCAGCAAGTACGGCGATGAGGTTCCAGCCGTCATAGACGAACTTTTGGTCCAACGCCACGGGGTCAGTGCCCGTTGTGTTGTTCCAGACTTTCTTGCGGATGCGTCGGCCCAACCAGTCGTACTCAAAATCGATCCGCTGCTGCGGACCAAACAGTGTGTTCGCCACCATGCGTGTCAAACGGTTCTCCGCATCCCATGTGTAGGTCCAGCGTCCGTCAGATAGGAGATTGCCATCAGCATCGGGGGTGAAGAGTTCGGGGGTTTTGGGCACAAAGAGGTATCCCGTCTTCACGTCCGCCGGCTCGCCGGGATCGACGGTGACAGGCTGCCAGACGGCCTGCCCACCGTTGGCCACAGAGAGAGTTTCCTGGAAATACTCGCCGCGCCGGTAGTCCGCTGCGCTGCTGTTGATGGTGACCGACGCCGTGGTCGCCTTCACCAAACCGATCACGTCAAGGGCATTCGGGACGTCACGTTGACTGTATTGATTCAGGGCATTCACCACGTAATTGGCCGACCGCAGGCCTGTCCCGCTGCTATCGCCCCCAACTTTGGTTGACGTTCTATTGCCGATGTCGTCAAAGGCATACTCGAATTGTTGTCCAGCAACGGGCGTGCCGTCACTCCAGTACTTCTTGCCGGAAACGACCTGGCCGAGCTTGTCGTATTGGTAAACCCATTGCGAACTGTCGAACTGGCGCACCTGCACTCGCTGGTTGGCGTCGTTGTAAAGGTAGGAATAGGAAAGAGGCGACAGGCCCGTAGCCGTAGGCAGGGTGCCCGCGCTCCCGATGGAGGACAGCCGGTTCAGTTTGTCGTATTGCCGGGTCGTCGTCATGCGCAGGCTGCCCGCCTGCTTGAACTCAATAGTCCCCGCCAGCGGGGAATTCGCAATGTAAGAGTAGGTGGCGGAATTTGCGGTCGCGGGAATCGGCCCGTCTGCGACCGTTTGGAGGCGCGAGACGGTGTCATATACGTAGCTGAAGTTGAGCGCGGGCGAAGTGTTGAGCGAGAGCGTGTCGCGGCGAAGGTGGACGTCGTACCCGGGCGTCACAGCCAGTCCGTTTAAGGTACCACCCACATAGCTTTCTTCGGTAAGTTGATTCGCGTCATTGTAACTGAGGGTCGTGGTGATGCTGTTGCGAGCAACTGTCTTTTGCCTGATCCGACGGTCGTATGTAAGTACGACGTTCGGTGTTCCGTCGTTGTAGGAAATACCCGACAGTTCCCCGGCAAGATTGTACGCATAGATCGTCTCTATGCGCGGAGAGCCACGCGCCCATGTGCGTTTAGCCAGTCTGCCGGCAAGAGTGTACTCGTAGTCCGGGCCAATCGTCGATGGATTGCCCGTCGCGCCGTCTGGATAGCGTTTGTTCTCAAGCCATCCGCGCTCGGCTTGGTAGTTCCAGGTGGTGATCCTTTTGCCAGTGAAGCCCGACAGACCCGACCAATTCGTCATGGTTTTCAACCGCCCCTGGGAATCGTAGCTGTAGCCAACCGGGTAAATGCGCGAGCCGAAGACCGCCTGGAGTTCGCCCCGCGGCGTGTAATGATTTGTCACCCTCGCGCCGTCGGCCTGGGCGACGTTGGTAAGCTGGAGCATCTTGTTGTAAAAATTGGTGGTGGTCTGTGTTCCCTGCCCGTTTCCGGGTGCCGGTGAAGTGAGCCGTTCAACCCGGTCCGCGCTGTTGTAAGTGTATGTGGTTGCGCCATTCCGCTCATCCGTGGTCGATGACAGCAGACCATGCGAGTTGTAAGCGTAGGTGGTCCTCGTAATGAGGCTGCCGGAGGAAGCCTTGCGCTTTACCGAATCGACGCGCCCCTGATAATGCACGGTCACGTCTTTGCTCAAATCGGGTTGCGTGACGGTGGCAGTGCGATAGCGAGCCGCTGTTGCGCCGTCGTTGTCGCCAAAAACAGTCTGCGTTTGTGTGACCACCGGGGTTGAGGCCTCGCTATAGATAGTCTGCCAGGAGCGCAACCCGTCGGTGGAGGTTTCGGACATTGACACCTTCACTTCGGTGCTCGAACCATCGGCATGAGCCCACGTGCGAGTGCGGCGCGCGGGAACGGCCGGGGTCGGGAGCGTGCTCACATTGGCCACCACATCAGACACGGTGCGAGTAATGCGGTCATTGCCGCCGAGCAGAGTTGAGAGCTGCGACTCCAGAGCCGCATAATCTGCCAAACCCCGTGCTGTCGCAGTGAGAGCAACGATGGAGTATTCCTGTTCCCCTTTGCCGTTGAATTTGGAGAGCGTAATCACGTCATCCGGATCGCGCTGCTTCCAGAGTTGCCCCTTACCGTTGTAGAAAGACTGGCTGTATGGAAAAGGAGCAGACACCTTCGCGAAAACCGTTTTGTACTGCCGGCCGGCCATATCGGTGTACGACTTCGTCCATTCAGGACCCGAGACAGTGCCCTTGGTCTCCTTTGTAAAGACCCCATCTGTGTCCCTGTCATATTCGTAATACACCGGGAAGGCCGCCGTGCCTTCAACCTTCAAGAGCGCTCCATCCTTGTGATAGGTTTCGGTGCGCACACCACCGTCGGGATACGTGGTAGTTTTGACCGTTCCATTGGCTGTCTCGGTAAAGGTCGTAACTCCATTCAACGCATTTGTTTCTTTAATTTTCCTGCCGGCCAGATCATAGAACAATTGGCGTAGGGTAGTCTGTGAATTGTCAGTGCCGATGCGCTTGGTCACGCGCACCATGCCCGCCGCATCGAGAATATTGGTTTCGGTTATGCATAGCGGTGTGCCACCTGGAACTTCGACCCGTTTCGTCGCCACCAACCGGTTCAGCTTGTCATAGAGATACTCCGTCCTGAACCCGTCACGGTCCGTTACCGCGCTGATGCCGCAGCATTCGATGTATTCCGTGTCCCTGAATGTGCCATCCAAATAAGTCACGCGCCGCGGCCGGTTGAAGGGATCGGGGTTGCTGTAGGTCTCGCTCGCGAGCGTTATTCCCGTAGCAATGTCGGTCACGGTTCGAGAGATCATCTGACCAACTGCTCCTTTCACTGTTACGGTTCTGGTGCCGTCCTCTATGGCAGTCTTCCCAGTATTCGGCCGACCCGAATCCACCGTATCTGTTCTCGTGCCCGCATTGATCACAGGGAGAAGGAATATCTGCATCGTGCCATCGGGATGTTCGATGCTTTGCGTTTCGCCTTTGAAAGGTCCTGTTGTCAGTCTTTTCGTGGTCGTCACCAGGTTGACTCCGGGATCATTCCAGGCGTCGCCAGCCACCGGGCGGACGATCTCACGTACTTCGTCCGCATGAACCACCTTGTAACGGCGGCCAATGACCTGATCCCTGAGCTTCTCGACGATCGTTATCTGTGGATCAGTCGCGCTGTAGGCCGTGGTCACGACCCGATTCAAATTCTCCGCTGATTCGGACCCCGAGGACGCCGCATCCTTAAATTGCGTTATCCGCTTTGTTTCGCGTCCGTACGAGTCGTACTCGTATTTCTCCCAGTGCCCCTTCGCGTCGGTCGCCTGTTTGAGTTGCCGATAACTGCCCACAGCGAGTGGATCGGTGTAGTATTCCCATGTTGACGTGAGCGCAGCGCTACTGGGGTCGACGACCTGTTTGATTCGCTCCTGTCCCCATGGGAAGAGCTCATATGTATTCGTCTCCTTGTAAATGACCTGGCCGCCCAAGCTTTTGATCATCACCGTTTCAAAGCGCGTGTCAGCGTCATGCCAAATCGAAGCGCGGGATTCTTTGCGCAAATCGCCGCTGGTCAGCTCCCATTGTTTGGTGGCCTCCGTGTAAACGTTGGTCATTTGAACGCTGGGGCTGCCGACCCTGGTATAAGTGACAAGAAGCTTATTGTAAGCGGTGGCCTCATCCGGGTTTTCGATGACGGTTGTGCTGGAAGCTGGCCCGGTTGGCGGGTAGAAGCCATTGCCATCCTCTGTGGGCGTAAAATTTCCGCCGCTGTACGTGGAAATCGTGTACTTATAGGCAGTGTTTACCTGGACGTCGATCAACGCCTGCGAGGTTTTGAATTGAAGTCGGTTTACCGGACTCGTAGGCGGCGCCGGGTTCACATCGACGGAGCTCGCGACTGCATGGCGCAATGCCGCAAGGGTGGTCAGCGCAGGGCTGGGTAGATCAGCGCTTAAGGTTAACGATCCAGCCGAACCGCCGTAATTATCCGGCCCCAGGTCAATATTAACGTGAATGGAATTTACGCTTGTCGTTAACATTCCCGGCACACACTGATCGCTGCAACCGCCGCAGCAATCCTGCGGGTCGGGGGTGGTGGTGAAATCGGGTTCTACGACAACGATCTGGTCACCTACCTGCCATCCGTGAATGTCGATATTGAATTCCGGGCATTCTCCCTCTGCGGCGGCGCTATCGGCTGAATAACTTACGTAGTCACTTGTAGCCAGTGTGCCCATTTCGAGAGTGCCTGCCGTCCATCGACGATACGTGCCAGCACTTGCAACTGGTCCTGGCCCGGTAAACTGAGAGGAAACAGAGGCCCCAGAGCCCCAAAGCGACTTTAGCAGGCTCGCTTGCGAAGCGACTGCCTCCAGCTTCAAAAAAATGGCAGCTGTGCCCGCTGGAAACGACGCTAAATCGGCTCTGATCTTGCCTCGCGTATTCCGGAACCCAACCCGGCCATCATCATTGTCGCGAAAAGACTCGGAAAAACGCATGATTTTCTCCGATAATCCCGTCAGATGCTCACTCAAATCGCTTATGCAACCTGATCCGTAGGCCCTGCCAGCGCCAGAATTGTAAAGACAATCAAGCTCAGCGTCGGTCAATAGGCGGTCAAATACGGCCACTTCATCGGCTTTGGCCGTTCCGGCCTCCCAGGCCGCGTCTAGGACGCTTACATATCCGTTAGGTATTTGATCAGATGTCGAGGTCGAAAATCGTGTCTCTCTGTTGACTTCAAGCCACGAAATGTCCGCACCGCCATCGTAATGAAAAGCCGCGAAGAAAGGAACCCCGCTTGTTGGGATAAAATCGGAGTTGACCCCGGTGTTTAGGCCCAGCCCGCCGCCGAGGAGCCAAAACCAGATTTTGTCCACGCCCATCAAAACCGAATGGTCATTGACATCATCGGTGACTGAAAACCAACCTACAGCTGTGAATTTGCGCGTTGTGTCGTAACCGAAATTGAAGTCAGGGCTCTGAGCAGTCTTATACCATGTAACTGCACCGCCGAATGATTTTTGTATGCCGTTGTTTATTTTGAGGGGCGTGAACACCGCAGCAGCATCCTGAGCGATCATCGTGTGACCGTTGCCGGTTACGTCAGTCAAAACGTCGTCAAATGACCAATAGGCCAAAGCACCGGCAATAGGCCCGGCTAGAAGCCGAGCCTTCCCCCAATCAGTCAAGGCATGAGCAGTGCGAGTGCTGGCGAGGCCTTGCGCACATGTGGAATCGTCAAAGGAAAAATGGGCCATTGTGTACCGAGTGTCATTTTCGTGATCCACAACCTGCTCCGCAGTAACTTTGATCAGCCGTAACTTCTGGATATATCCGGCTAAGAGTTGCAGCGTCTGCACGTAATTGGCGGAAGTCACGTCGGTGACGGGATCGGGGGAATTGGGGTGGTTGATTGGTGGCATATCGGCGAGCCCGTAGACACCGATGCTTGGCATGTTCTCAAGATCACCGTAGCCGTTCGGAGCTTTTACGAACTCATCATAAATTTTGTTTGTTATGTAGAATGTGCCATAGAGGACTCGCACGACCTCGACGCCCTTGTCAGGATCTTCAGTGAGGTCACCGTAGAATCCATCCTTGGGAAAGGCTGGCGCCGGCGTTTCACCCGTACTGCATTTGGGCCAAGGGACATAATTACCGCGGACCTGCTTGTGGCGAATCTGGAAATCGCGCTGTACTTGTTCCACAGAAATTCCAGCACCAAGGAGGGATGAAACTCCGGGAAGGAAAGCCGCACCGAACAGCAGTATCAAAGCGAGCCTCGTTACCGGGGCCTCTGCGATTTGAAGGCGTGCTTCGGGAATAAATGTTCTCATAAGTTGTTAGAGAAAAAGTTTCCGCCGTGTTACTTCAATGGCGTGAGCACCTGGAGTCCGGTTCCGCTGGAGCCTAAGTTATTGGGCGAAGTGTAAAGCTGCCACGAAGTCTCTCCGGTGTCGGCAACTCCGTTTCCGTTCCGATCTTCGAAATAATCTGGCACCCCATCGCCATCGCCGTCCACAGGATACGCGCCGCTCAGAGCAACGTAGTGGTAGCCGATTGAGTCTTGACCACCAGGAATCAGCATTGCTTTTGTCTGATCGACGAGCACCGTGTGGTGAGAAAGTCCTATAATCGAGGGTGCCCACCAGCCGGTTCCGACGAGATCATTCAAGCTGCCCGCCAATGGAGATGCCGGATAGTAGTTCGTGCCGAGTAATCCTGATCCCGATTGGTAATTCGGAATAGTGATGATTTTGTCGCCCCCACCCCACAACGGCAGTGGAGTCGTGCTGATATAGCCATTATTTGAGTTGTCGAAAGTACTCGCCGTTAGAGTGACGGTATCAAACAGGTTATCATAAACGTTGTGGGAGTCGGCGGAACCCTGCAGGGACAGGGTTCCTTTCAGAAAAAGATTGTTGAGCATGTTTACTGTGATTGCCGTGGGACTGCCCCCAGTGGTTGTGAAGTTAGCCCGCTGCACAAGGTTATTGACGAGCTCAAGAAGCATTCCACTGCTGTTGTACGGCCCTTGCAGCAACAAGTAGCCGTTGCGGATCTGGCAGTCGCGAAGATAAAGCGAACTGATAATATTGGCCGTGGCGTTTTCGAAAATGTGCCGCTTGCCTGTGGTATCGGCCAGGAGGGAAATATCCGTGAATCGCATTCGAACCTCAGGTAAAGGCGCAGTCGAGGCAGTCACGTTGAGCAGGCTCATCGTCGAGGCCGTCCCACCCCACGCGGTTGGCATTTCCTGGACTGCCTGATAACGCACCAACCGGTTCCTGTTGAGCGGACTTCCCTCGCTGATGAACTTTGCGCCCGCCCCGAGAGTCGTTCCCGTGACGCCATAGATTGCAACCGCAACGCCGTTTGTCAGGAGCAGCGAAGTTGTGAGTGTTCGCCCGCCCCAGGCGAAGTCAATCGGATCGTAGTGGTACCCCTGGTCAGGAACATCAAGGTCACGCTGCGCCTGCGGTGAAAGGGTCGTTGGCAGGCTGAAGTCAGCCGTCAGGACGACGGGCGGGTAAGTTGTTTTCTTTCTTAGATCATCCAGAAGACCCGTATTGATCGCCGTCGTTCCTGCGTTGCGATAGGCACTGTCGGCAAGATAATGATTTCCTGCGCCGACCGTCTGAAACGCCGAGGAGGACACGGTGCTGTTATTGTTGCCGGAATAAGAGCCCGCGCTGTAGATGCTCGCCAACAGACAGTTGATCAACGTGAGGGTGACTGTTCCGACTGATCCGTTGTTAAGATACGCCGCCCCATCGAAAGTACAGTTATGGGCGTCGACCGTAGACACGTAACTGCCATAACGATTGATGATATTGTTGCCCGAAGTATAGCCGATCTGGTGATAAGCGAGTACGTTGAGCAGTTTCAGCGTAGTGCCCCCGACCAGGACTGCGTTCGAACAGTTGAGAAATTGAGCATGGCGCAATTCGTGGGAGCTGCCGCCGTTAAAGAATATGCCGTATTCGGCGTTGCGGATTCGAATGTTGTTCAGCGTAAAATTTCCGGCGGCATATCCGTCAAGGTAAAGAGCATAATTTGCATATGTCCCTGAGAGAGAGCCTGCGCTGCCTGGAATTGGTTCGCCCAGGCTGTCATCGTCCTTCCCGGTGAATGTTACAGGTTGGTATGAGGCCGCCAGACATGAAATAGGGCCGACAATGGTAATCTTCGGCTGATTGTAATACGTCGCCCGATCAAACTTAATCACCGCTCCCCCTTCCAACGTCGTGAGAGCGCCGCCATTGCCCAGCGTGACTGGCCCGGTGACGCTATACGTGGTGTCTGATTTGAATATCATCGTGCCGCCGGTGACTGCTTCCCAATCAATGACCACGCCGGGCCTCCTGGGCAGGTTGGCCTTAGCCACGACCATTCCCTGCTTCGAAGCTTTGGCTTCGCGGGAGCGGAGTTCCGCTTTTGAGGTTTGGGCCAGAAGTTCGGCGCGGGTTCGGGCGGTTTTGTTTTTTCTGGCCGCCAGCCGCCCTGCCGGGTCTCGAGGAGCCACTTGCGCCATCCCCGGCAACTTGTCCAATAGCGCCCTTATCTGGGGATATTCCACGGACTCGATCAGAAAGTCCCTGGCCCCTTCCACCTTCTCCCAGCTTTTTCCGACTGGAATAGCTGCCGCCCCAGCCACTGGTTCACTCTCGGTGGAGAACGCCCTCCCGCTTCCGATGTACATTGCGCCAAAATCCAAAACCTGGTCGGTAAAGTCCGCCACGACCATCGCCGCGCGACGGGCCGCATCGTCTTCTTTACGCAAAATGATCGTCTGCTTTTGCGGAATCGGCGGCGCGAAGAATTCGGTCCAAATTTCGATTCGCGTTGTCGCCGGATTCATCCCAAACGTGGCGGGCGACAGACCGGCCTCGATTTCACGCACGATAACATCTTGCTCAAACGATCCCTTTCGGTAATGGAATCGAACGTCCGCCTTGATCGAGCCGATGAAGGCATCTTCGTAAACGATAATGTTCGCAGGGTCAACATTCCCGATGGAATCCTTGAGTTCGGCAATCAGGGCGCTCTCTCCTGTGGCCGCATCGAAGTAGGCAATTCCAAGAATCTTTGAGATAAAGCGTTTATTGTCGATCGTTAGAAGATCGACCGCACCAGCGGGATTATTGATATTGGCCGAGAAAATGACCTGGTGTTGTCCTTGCCTGGCTACAGCCGTCGCTCCGCCGTCAAGAATCTCAATGATTTCCTGCGAGTCGATCCATTGCCCATCTTTTTGATAGCAAAGACCCGTTGCCAGTTCAGTGTAGGTGCCCCCCGAGGGTGTCTGGATGAGCTTGTGATGCGGGCCGCGTTCGAGCACCGTCGCGGTGTCTCTCGCTGCGACAGGCTCGGCGCTGAAGCCACTGATGGTGAGAAGGCAAGAGGCGCTGACGAGCGCCAGCAAAATGCGGTTGCGTATGCTCATAGTTGTGAAGTGAAGTGAGTGCAAGAAGCGGCGGAAGATCCCGCTTCGCACATTATTCCTTTTTCCCGTACCGCTCGTGAACTGAAGTAGCTTCAGGTCCGTGCTCAGTTGACCGATCGTTTACAGCTTTCTTCTTGGACCGAAACGTCACGATCCTCGAACCGACATGAGCAGGGTAAAAACTCGGCTTCCGTGAAAGAAAATCCGTGTGGTTAAAGTGCTCGGCCGCGATTTGGCCCCTATACGTGTGACATGTCAAGGCATTAGTGCCGAGTGATTGCTGTTTGCGGACGCTCGAATCGATGTTCGTCGGGCCACAACAGTAAGCTCTCTTACTGCTTTAGCTGTAGCGGCGCGAATCCTTTGGGCAACACGCCCTGAACGGGGTGGCCAACCCATCTGGCGCAAGTCCAGCGCAGCGCCCATATTAGCGCATGATTGCAAAAGAGGAATTAATTCGGGGTTTGAATGAGGATCTGGCGGCCGAATGGGCTACGATAATGCGCTATACCTACCAATCGGGCAAAGCGGTTGGGTTGCGCGGGGCCGAACTGCGAGAGATTTTGGAAAAGGAAATCGCGGACGAAATGGGTCACGCTAAATATCTGACCGACGTAATTGCTGATTTGGGCGGCGAGCCAACGACCACGCCGCGCGATTTCGACAAACCTGCCGAGCTCAAGCAAATGATCGAGCTGGACCTGAAAATGGAACAGGATGATGTGAAGAATTACACCCGCCACGCCAAGATGGCGGAAGAACTCGGCAACACCGAACTCAAGGTCAAACTCGAGGAAATGGCCGCGGATGAGTCGGCGCATGCGCGTGATTTGCGGCGGATTTTAAAGGGACTTTAGCCGGTATACTTGCCAAGGGCGCGCCGTGAACTTAAGTTCGCGCGCCTATGGAAAAAGTCGTGATCATTGGGACCGGTTGTGCGGGTCTCACCGCTGCGCTCTATACGGCGCGCGCGAACCTCTCTCCGCTGGTGCTGACCGGCCTCATGCCCGGCGGATTGCTCACGACCACCAGCATCGTTGAGAATTATCCCGGATTTCCCGAAGGGATCGATGGCTATGAATTGATGACCCGCATGCAGAAGCAGGCGGAACGATTTGGCGCGCGGGTGCAATTCGCCACTGTGGAAGGCGTTGACCTCAGCAAACGTCCCTTCGTGTTGACGGTGGATGGTGAACCCGTGCAGGCGCAAACGATCATCATCGCCAGCGGGGCAGGGCACCGGCATCTCGGTCTTGAGAGCGAAGACAAGCTGGAAAAAAAGGGCGTGACCTATTGCGCCACGTGCGACGGCGCGCTGCCCATGTTTCGCAGTCAACCGCTGGTGGTTGTGGGTGGCGGAGATTCGGCGTGCGAAGAGGCGACCTATTTGACGCGCTTTGGGTCGACGGTCTACCTCGTCCATCGCCGCGACACGCTGCGTGCCTCGAAAATCATGGCCCAGCGCACGCTCAGCAATCCAAAGATCAAACCGATCTGGGACTCGGTCGTCACAGAAGTGTTGGACGTGAAGCAGGATAAAGTGACGGGCGTGCGCCTGAAGAATCTAAAGACAGGGGCCGAGAGTGTGGTGGATTGCGCGGGTGTTTTCGTGGCGATCGGTCACGTGCCGAACACTCAGATTTTTAAGGGGCTTATCGACATGGATGAAAACGGCTACATTATCCCCCGAAAAGGCACGGCCACGAATGTCCAGGGGGTTTTCGTAGCGGGAGATTGTTCGGATCACGTTTATCGCCAGGCGGTGACCGCGGCCGGGCTCGGCTGCGCGGCGGCCATCGACGCGGAGCGCTATCTTTCCGCGCTCAACCAGTGATCCACGTCGCGATTCACCCAAGCCAGTTTCCGGATCAGGTTCGGGCCGATTTGCTAAAGTCGCTGCGCACGCGCGAAATCCAGCACAAATTTCACTACGACAGCTACAAACAGGCGCAAAAGTGGCTGGCGGTGCACGAGGCGCATTCGCCCGCGAGAAACGATTCCGGCTGCGCGGCGGTTTACGATGCGGCTTTTCGGTGGGTGGCCGGCAAATTTCAGAAAAAGACAGATATTTGCGTTATCGGGCTCGGTTGCGGCGGCGGTCAGAAGGATGCGGCCTTGCTGAAACGTTTCAAAGCCGCCGGCAAGCGATCGATGTATTCCGCTGTCGACGTCAGCTTGCCGCTTGTGATCACGGCTCGCCTTCGCGCCTCGCGCTTTGCGGAATCAACGACCGGGCTGGTGTGCGACCTGGAAATGGCCGACGGAATTCGAGACCAGCTTTGTAGCGCGGCGCAGCGCGTATTCACTTTTTTCGGCATGATTCCAAATTCAGAGCCAGAGGTCATCCTGCCGCGTTTGCGAAAGCTCCTGCGCCGGGGTGACGTGGTCCTGATGAGCGCAAATCTGGCGCCCGGCGCTGACTACAAAGCTGGACTGAAACGCGTGCTGCCGCAATACGACAACCCCGAAACCGTCGATTGGTTACTTACGTTTCTCTATGACCTTGGTGTGGAACGCGGAGATGGCAAAATGGGCTTTAGCATCGAGCAAGCCGCGGCGGAATTGCTCCGCATTCGGGCGGATTTTGAATTCCGGCGGCCTCGCCTGGTGAAACTGGGGCAGGAAAGCGTGCAATTTGGCGCAGGTGAGCGCGTGCGCTTATTCTATTCCTATCGTTACACCCCCGAACGATTTAAGTCCGTTCTGGCCAGCTTCAATTTCAAGATTGCGGAACAGTGGATTACGCCCTCCGGAGAAGAAGGCGTATTTGCGGTCAATGGGTGACCCGGTCATTTACCAGTATTTGCGCCACCGGCCAAAATAATAGAGCGTAACGGCGCCGACCGCTGCCCCGAACGAGTCAAGGCCGACGTCTGCCCAGCGGGCCGTGCGGTTTGGGACGAAGGATTGATGCAATTCGTCGGAGGCCGCGTAAAGCGAAGCAATCAACCAGGCCAGCAGGGCTGCTTTCCGGTCCCAACGGCCCCACGGCGTGCCAGGGCGAAGGAATGCGCGCGCCAGAAGCCATGAGAGCACGGCGTATTCGGTGAGATGCGCCGCTTTTCGAACGCCGAAAACGATCTGCTCCAGCCGTTCCTCCGAAATATCCGGGACGAAGAACTTTACAAAGGGACCGATCAGACGCGAGCTTTTGTGGGATGATTTCGTGTCGCCCGACGCGGAGAAAATCAGCGCCATCCAAAGCAGCACTGGGACCCAATACCTCAGAAAACGATGCATTCGCGACACGCGCAGATAGAAACAGCGCCGCTGCCGGGCAGGCAACGGAATTTAGAGCCGCCGAGTTGCTTATTGGTTTGCCAAATGTAGGCTTCTTTGGCAATCAGATGCCGCGATAATGAAGAAAATGTCGTTTGTGGCGGTGGCAGCCGTCTTTCTGTGCGGTTGCATGGAAAGGGAATCAAGGAGTTCGGGCAGCGGATCGATGTTCCGCATGCATTGGGTCGGCGCCGGCAAGCTGCCCGGCGGAACGAACGCCCTGGCGAAGGTTCTGGCGCTGAAGACGACCTCCGAGCTTCGCAACGAGGCATTCTTGAAACTGTCGCGCACGCCAGCGGCATTCTGGAAAAAAAGCCTCCCGGCGGGTGCCGCGGACCAATCGGCAGAGCTTCGGCCGTTATTTGATGATTTGTGGAATTCTGAATCGCTTGTGGAATTACGCGGTTCACCGGAGCGCCCGGATCTCATCGTTGCGGTGCAACTTGACGAAGCACGCGCGGAGTTGTGGAACAAAAATCTTCGTGCAGTTGCGACTGGGTGGAAATTCAGTCCAGAGAAACCTTTAACGTTAAACAACGCCAAGGGCTGGAGCGCGGCGGGAAAAAGCCTTAATGTTCATTATGCGCGATCCGGCGGCTGGACCCTTGCCGCCATCGCCCACGACTCGAAGGCGCCCTTTGAAGCGCAGCTCAAATCGGACCGCCCCGTGCCTGCGCTCGCCTCCAATTTAGTGGAAATGCATTTCGACTGGCCGCGGCTAAACCGAGCCGTTCCTTTGCTGGCCCACTATTCCCTCCCTCCCATGGACGTGAAAGTGACTCAGCGTGGGCAGTCGTTGCGAACCGAAGGAAAGTTTGTTTTCTCTGATCGGTTACCGATCAAATTCGAGCCATGGAAGATCCCCACAAACGTGGTGATGGAGCCGGTCAACAGCTTCACGTGCGCACAGGGGATTGCGCCGTTGCTGAATCAGATCAAGGGCTTTTCGAACCTGCGGCTCAAAACCCCGCCCAATCAAATGTGCATGTGGGCCCGGGATGGCGCGCCTGTGCAAACGTTTTTGACGGTGCCCATGCCGGACCCGACGAACGTGGTGA
>JGI10216J12902_100828639_pt1 | contig 14656 bp, 12 predicted proteins | sample KanNatreferecore_FD_12902 | JGI IMG/M metagenome (IMG submission 12902)
TGTCTGCCAGCCGCATGAGGTCCGCGAGCCGTCCGTCGAACTGCCTCAATCGAGCAAGGCGTTGTCTGAAAAGCGGACGCTCGGCAAGACCGCCGAAGATTTCCGCGATGCTCTCCGGACGGCAAAGAAAGGCTACCGACTCGCGCGTCAATTCTTCAATGAGGTACGGGTTGAGATCGACCGTCAAGACGCGCGCGGCGCCGCACAGCCAGAGCGCCAACGGGATATCGATGGTTCGGCCGGTGCCGACTTCGAGAACGCTCCGTCCCTCGATCGGATGTCCCAATTCCTCCGCCCAGCCCACCATCTTGGCCGCGGCGCGCAGCCGTTCCGAGGGGTCATACTTGCCCGGCCGCAGGCTTCCAACGCTCCGCTGCATGCGGTAGTAGAGGGCGTTCGACATGGGCAGCGCCGCGGTCAGTTTCACTAGCCGGGCTTTCCATCGCCAGTTCATACCACTTCTCCTCTTCCAGTATCATCCGACGCCGGTGGACGGTGACACACTTTGTGTGTTGCCGTCTCTCAGCAAGAACTGCACCGGTTATTGTCCAAAAGTTTCAACGGTTTCTTAGGATGCGACAGTTCAGTCGGCTCGATGGAAAGGACAAGCTGTCCGAACGGCAAAAACATCGGGACAAGATGTCAGCGGCTTGGCGCGGGCTGATTCGAAACCGATTCTTGTTGGCGAATGCCCAGCCGTTGACGCGGCGCAGGGTTCGTTTCGGCCGCGGGCTGTCCCGCTCCGGCGAAGACGCCGTAGAGGGTAGGAAGCACGATCAGCGTCAGCAGCGTGGAACTGACGAGTCCGCCGATGACGACGACGGCCAACGGACGTTGTACTTCCGATCCGATGCCGTGAGAAAGCGCCAGCGGAATCAGCCCCAGCATGGCGACCAATGCCGTCATCAACACCGGCCGCAAGCGAAGCAGGCAGCCGCTGATGATCGCCTCTTGATCCGGTGTGCCCTCACTCCGGAGTTGATTGATGTAGGACACTAGGACGATGCCGTTGAGCACGGCCACCCCGAATAGGTTGATGAATCCTACCGAGGCCGGCACGCTGAGGTATTCGCCCGTGATCCATAACGATACGATCCCGCCGATGAGGGCGAACGGGAGATTCAGAATGATCAGCGCGGCAAGCCGGACGGAATTGAACGAGGCGAAGAGCAGGAGAAAGATCAGTGCGATGGTGATGGGCACGATGATCTTCAGGCGCGCCATGGCGCGCTGCATGTTTTCGAACGATCCGCCCCAGATGAGCTGGTAGCCCGTCGGCAGCTGAACGTTCTGGGCGATCTTCGTCTGCGCCTCCATGACGATGCTCTCGATGTCGCGACCCAAGGTGTTGAAGCCGACGTAAATCCTGCGCTGCAGGCCTTCCCGGCTGATCAACGCCGGTCCTTCACGGAGTTCGATTTTGGCCAGCTCGCCGAGCGGGACCAAAGCCCCGTTGGCCGTCATCAATAGAATATTGCTGATTGTTTCGACGCTGTCGCGGTATTTCTTCGGGTAGCGGAGAATCAGATCAAAGCGTTTCTGTCCTTCGTAAACGCGGGTGGCCGCCTCGACGCCGATGGCGGTGGAAATGATTTCACGGATGTGCGCTACGTTGATGCCGTAGCGGGCGATCTTGCCGCGGTCGATGTCGATGGTGAGATAGGCCTGTCCGAATAATTGCTCGACCCGGACGTCCTTCACGCCGGCGATGCCGGTCATGATCGTCTGCACCTGTTCTGCGGACTTCCGCAATTGATCGAGGTCCTCCCCGATGATCTTGACCGTCGCTTCCGAGCGCACCCCGGACAGCAATTCATCCACCCGCTGCTGGATCGGCTGACTGAGGAGAAAATTCGCGCCGGGGACGCGCTCGATCCGACGCCGGATGGCATCGTCTAGTTCAGGCTTGGTCTTGGCGGTCTTCCATTCCTCCATTGGCTTGAGGGATACGACCGGGTCGCTTGCATTGGGCTCCTGGGGATCGTTGCCAAGCTCGGAGCGCCCGATTTTGGAGACCACCATGCGGACCTCAGGGAATTCCATCACCGCCCGCTGCATCTCCAGCTCGATTTCGATGGATTTTTCCAGCGAAATGCTGGGAAGCCTGATCGTTTGAGGGGTGATCGCAGCCTCGTTCAATATGGGAATGAATTCACCGCCGAGGAAAGGAAAGAGCGCCAAGCTGGCGCCCAACATGGCCACGGCCGCGATCAGCACCGTCCGCCTGTGGCTCAGGGCCCAGGCCAGCGACGGCGCGTACCACCGTTTCGCCCGGCGCAGCAGCCATGTGTCTTCTTCCGTCGCTTTGGTCAATGCAATCGAGCACAGCGCGGGCGACAGGGTGAGCGACAGTAACAGGGATACGAGCAGCGCAATCATGATCGTGTAGGCAAGCGGCTTGAACATTTTCCCTTCCATCCCTTCCAAAGACAGGATGGGCAGGAACACGAGAATGATGATGAGAATGCCGAAGAGCACCGGTTGGGCCACTTCTTTCGCCGCCTTGAGCACGATGGCGCGGCGGCTCGCGGCGGTACCCGGCGAATGCTCGCTGAGGTGACGGTAGACGTTTTCGACGACGACGACGGAGCCGTCCACCATCATGCCGATCGCAATCACGAGGCCGCCCAGGGACATCAGATTCGCCGTCAATCCCACCCGATCCATGACGATGAAGGTCGCGAGCGGGGCGACCACGAGCGTCGCGGTCACGATCAGCGCGCTTCGTACGTTGCCGAGAAACAAAAACAGTACGACAATGACGAGGACGATGCCTTCCAGGAGTGCCTTGTAGACCGTATGAAGGGCCGCCACGATCAGCTCGAGGCGGTCGTAGAAGGGCATGATGCGGAGACCGCCGGGAAGGAGTTTCTGTTCATGAATGTCCTCGATCTTGTCTTTGACCGCTTGCACGACCTTCCGGGCATTGCCTCCGCGAAGCATGAGCACGATACCGGCCACCACTTCGCGCTGTCCGTTGAGGACCGCCGCGCCGTGGCGCACCGCATGGCCGATCTGCACCTCGGCCACGTCCCGCACGTAAATCGGCGTGCCCCGCGTTTCTTTGACGACGATATTCTCGATGTCGTGCAGGGTTTTGATCAGGCCGAGCCCTCGGACAATATATTTTTCCGCCCCTTTTTCGAGGATGTTGCCGCCGGCGTTGGCGTTGTTGTTCGCCACCGCGGCGAACACGTCGTGAAGCGCCAGGTCGTATTTGCGCAGCAACCCCGGATCGACCATGACCTGGTACTGCTTCACGAAGCCGCCGATTGAATTGACGTCGACGACATCGGTTAATCCCTTGAGCGCCGGGCGAATCACCCAATCTTCGAGTGTCCGCCGGTCCATCAATTCCGTTTCCGTGAGGCGATAGTCCGGATCGTTATCGCGCGGACCCTCCAGAAAGAACTGGAAGACCTCGCCCAGGCCTGGGGAGTTGGGGACCAGTTCCGAGCGCGCGCCGGGCGGCAGGCTGTTCTGCACTTCCAGGACGCGTTCGAGGACGACCTGGCGGGCCAGGTAGATGTCCACATCGTCGCGAAAGACGACGGTGATCATGGATAGGCCGACCTTTGACAACGATCGGATATCGGTAAGCCCTGGCGCGCCGGTCAGTTGAAGTTCGAGGGGAAAGGTCACGAACCGCTCGATTTCCGCCGGAGAGAGTCCTTGAGCTTCCGTCACGACCTGAACGAGCACGGTCGTCACGTCGGGAAAGGCATCGATGGCAATGGTGCGGAAGGAATAAATGCCCGCGACCGCGATGACACAGGCCAGGGCAATCACCAGCACGCGCTGTCTCAGCGCCAATTCAAGAAAAGAGGACATGCGCGCTAGATCTGATCGGAGAGCAGTTCGGATTTGAGCACGTAGGCGCCCTTGACCACTACCGGTTCTCCCTCTTGAAGCCCGTCGATGATTTTCACGACGTCACCATTGCCCTCGCCCAACGTCACATCCCGGGCTTCGAAGGTATGGGAATCCCGCTGGATGAACACGAACCGGCGGTCGCGCTCACGTTGCACCGCGCTTTCCGGCACCGTCAGGACGCCGTGCTCCGGCAGCGAATGGACCCGGATCGTCGCGTACATCTCCGGCTTGAGTTTCCTGTGAGGGTTCGGGAGTTCCAAACGCAGGTTCATGGTGCGCGTCGCCACGTCCAAGACATCGCCCACGTAGGTGATCTTTCCGTAGAACACCTCGCCGGGATAGGCCGTCAACAGGACTTCCACGAGTTGTTCGACCCCCGATTTGTCGGTGGCCGCCTCCGTCCGGATGAAGGTGATGTCCTTTTCCGGAATGTTGGCCAGTACCCAGACTTCCGAAAGGTCGGCGACGGTAAAGAGCTTTTCCGTCACCTCGACGACCTCGCCCTTCGTCAGGTTTCGCGCGATGACCCGACCGTTGAACGGCGCGGTAATGGGGACGTAGGACAAGATTTTCTGTTCGTGGTGCAGCTTGTTGATCTGCTCTTCGCTCATGCCCAACAGGCGCAACCGGTCTTCCCCTTCGCGCTTCTCCGCCCGGAGGCTCAACATTTCGCCTTGCCGCCGCTGGGCTTCTGCGAGTCCGATGACCTTTTCACGGAGCAGCATGGTCGCACGCTCGTACGCCTTCTCCGCGACGTAGAGCTTCGCGACGGCCTTGAGATACGCCGACTGCGCCATGCCGAGATCGCTGCTGTACAGAATGGCCAGCAAATCGCCCCCTTTGACCTGTTGGCCGAGATCCGCGTACACGTCGACGACACGCCCTCTGACGAGCGCGGTGATGTCGGCGGTCGCATGGTGATCGGGCACGACGGTGGCCGGAAAATCGCGATGCAATTGGAATTCGCCGCGCACCGCCGGCTGCACCACGATCGAGCCGCTGCGCATTTCTTCGGCAGTCAGCGTCACGATTCCGGTCTCGTGAGGTTTCGGGGCGGGCTTCTGCGCGGCCGATTCCTGTGCACTGTCGCACCCCGCCGTCATGAGGAGGCACGCGAACACGATAGGACAAAGAGAGAGACGGCGCCTCATAGGGATCCTTCCATTGCGATCATACATCTGCGCACTCATGCGGGTCCAATGGCTACAAGAGGCCGCCGACAGCCCGTTCCAACCTCGAAAGAGCCACGGACAGTTCAAACCTCGCCTGTGCGTGGTCGAACAGGATCTGCCGCTGCACGCGCTGCGCGTCGAGGACGTCCAGCAGACTTGCGGCGCCCTGTTGGAAGCTGAACTTGGCGATCCGGAGCGCTTCCTCCGCCTGGCGCATAAGACCCTTTTCCAGCACTTCGATGAGCTTCGCGGTGGTCTGCGCGTCTTGATAATATTGATTGATTTGCCTCAGCAATTCGTTGCGCGTCCTGAGCAGTTCCGCTTCTCCCTTCCGTTTGGCCCCCAGGGATCCCGCAATTTCTCCCTGCCGCTGGTACCAGAGCGGCGCCGGGACGCTGAGCCCCACGTCGAAGCCTTCGCGTCCGTACTCTCGTGCGTAGCTGGTATTGAGGTTCACGTTCGGCACCCGGTTCTGCCGTTCGAAATCGATGGTGCGGTCCGCCTGATCGATCGTGCGGGCCAGACGTTGAATCGTCGGGTGCTCTTGCATTGAGCGCGCGGTCAACCGGTTAAGATCGAGAGCGGGGGGATAGACGAGGAAATCGCCGCTCACGGCATAGCTCGGCCCCAGCGCGCCGCCCGTCAACGTATCGAGAATGACGCGGGTGACACGGACGGTATTTTCACTGCGCGTGACCGCCTGGTTGGCTTTCAACACTTCGACTTCCGCTTTGATGAGATCGAATTGGGGCGCTTCGCCGAGCCTGACCCGAGCGCCGACGACGCGCCGCACGTCTTCGACGATGCTCAGATTGTTCTTCGACAGTTCAAAATCCCTCTGCGCGAGCAGGAGGTCGTAGAAGGCCACTTTGACGTCCGACGTCAGGTTCAAACGTGTTTCGATCAATCCGACGGAAGCTCCGGCAAGGCCGGCCTCAGCCGCGCGCTGACGGGCGGCCCGCTTCGCGGGCCATTCGATCGGCTGACTGAAGCCCGCCATGTATTCCGTGGCCGATCGCGGAATTTCATTGGTGAGCGAACCGGCGTCCTTGAGATAGCCCTTGCCGCCGTCGCCATGGATCGTCGGATTCGGATAGGCGCCGGCGGCGGTGCGTTGTCCGGTGCTTTCATCGATCGCCGCCATTGCGCCCGCAATAAGCGGGTTGCGCTCGATTGCCAGTCCGATGATGTCGTGAAGAGCGTAAGTGGGCCGGACGTCGTCAGCATGCACACCGGCCGTGCACAGCATCGCGGCGAGAGTGAATACGATGGACGAACAGAGTTGTCTCATAGCAAGCCTCGCTCATGTTCCCTGAGGAACGGTGGTGCCTGGAAACGTTAGATGGAACCGTTGTGGAGTGTCAGGAAAGAACGGGGGGGCGAAACCAATCGGATACAAAGTCTGTTCTGGGACAGGAGGCGCTGTGCAAAATACAGGTACGCGTGAGATGGATGATGCGAAAGGCTTCTCCCTGGGCGAGCGCCAGTTCCTCGATCTCGCTTTCGCCCTGATCGGATTCCGTTTGACCGTCGGGTGCGCCGGGGAGCTGATCGTGCGCTTGAAGCGGGCCGGGAGACCATTGGCGAAGGCAATCATTCGGATAGGCCGTGCCCAAGAACTGCACCGCGCAGACCGCGAGCAAAAGGAGAAACAACCTGTGCCCGGAGAAACGAACCATGAATTGTCCCCGCAAAAGTCGGACCACCGTACCATGAGCCGCACCCTCTCTGCAATTCCATGCAACGCAAGCCAGCGAGCACAGCCTGATCAAATTCACAAATCAATTTCACCGATCAATTGCACCATCCCATGTTGTTCGCGCAGGTCCATACTGGGGGTATCCCGAGTCGCGTCACTTCGGCGGCCGCCATTATAGTGACTCCGCATGTGCGCTTCACACCGGCCGGTTTATGACTAGGACGCGTTGTCAGCGCTGAAGACAGTTTGGTCTCATGTGCCGATGTTTCGTCTTCCACACCCGTCATTTTTCACGATTTTACGCCAGGTGCAGCGGTCAGCCAACGGTCCGCCTTTTGCGAGATTTATCCGGAAGGACATTAGGCGGCCGCAACACCAGCTTGAAAGGAGTGCAACATGACGTGGACGGCGATCATCGGACGAGGAGCGTTGGCAGCGATGTTGGTCGGCACCGGGGCGGAATACGTTTCAGCCGATCAGCAAGAGTCGAATCAAGGCGTTGGCAAAGGGGAAATCTCCCAACAGAAGAGCCAGCAGGGTGTCGGTCTGGAGGGAGGAGGAGGTTCCAATGTAATTCTCGGAGGACCGGAGATCATCATCGGCCAGATCGAGCAAATTCAGGGCGATGAGTACGCCGTCAAAGGCGAGAAGGGCCAGTCGGTGAAGCTGCGCGTGACCAAGGACACCAATATGGTGTGCGCAGGGGGCGAAGGGGCCAAAATGTCGACGGGCCGTCAGGACATGAAAGAAGCCAAGGAGATTCCGATCTCACCGGCCACGGAAGGACAGATGAAGAGCCATGATCCCTCCAAGGCGCAGGAACAGATGCAGGCTTTGAACGATCCGAATCGCCAGCAGGCCGAACATCAAATGCCGCCGCCATCCAAGGATCCCTCTCAATTGAAAGACGTTGTGGGATCGACAGACCAGTCGGCAAACAAGGACGTCGCGCGCGGCTCCGGGTTTGCCATCGGCGGCTCAGGCGGATGCCAATTCAAGGCCGGCGACCGAGTGCGGGTTGAAGCATCAGATATGGGTACCATCACCACGATCAAGGCCATGGATCAGCAGACGTCCGGCTCGACGATTGCCGGGAAGGGCCAGGAGCAGTAGCAGGAAATCCGAAGGGAGCGGGAGAACCATAGTCAAGGATTTGGGGGCAAGGATGACAGAACCAGAGAGCATGACGCAGGTGCGGGAAGAGGGGACAAGGGGCAAAGGCGGAAAAGGCAAGACGACGATCAAGCGGCCTAAGACGGAGACGCCTCCGCGTCAGGAGGCGCCCGTCGAAAGCCGCCAGTCGCAGGATGCTCCAAAGGCGCCCGAAGCATTCTCGGGCGGCGCATCGCGCGATTTGCAAACGATCGCCAAAATCCAGGAGCGGGCTTATCGGCTGTTCGAGGAGAGAGGCCGCGAGCATGGCCATGAGCTTGAGCACTGGCTGGAAGCTGAACGGGACATCACCGGCTCGTCGGATCGTTGCGACCGGTAGCCGGATCACATATGAGCGTTTAGCTGGAGACCAACTCCGCTGAGAGTTCCTCCGGCGTCCAATCGGGAGCCTGGACGACGATCCGGCCGTGTCCCAGGACGAGCTGTAGGTCGCAGTGCCGAAGCGTATGGAGCCGGTGCGCGATCATGATCGTCGTCCGGCCCGACGTCAGCTGTTCCATCACTTCCACGAGGTCCTCCTCAGTCCCGGCATCAAGCGCGCTGGTGGGCTCGTCCAAAATTACGATCGGGGCGTCGCGCAGAAACGCGCGGGCGAGCGCGATGCGCTGACGTTGACCGCCTGAAAGGCGAGAGCCGCGCTCTCCGACCTGCGTGTCGTACCCCTGCGGCAGGGTCTCGATGAATTCCGCAGCATGAGCGGCCCTTGCCGCTGCTTCGATCTGCGCATGCGTCGCCTGTAAGTTCCCGTAGCGGATGTTATCAACGATCGTCGTCGAAAAGAGCTGCGGGTCTTGCGGCACGATGGCGAACTGTCTGCGCAGGTCCGTGATTCGGTAATCGCGCAAATCCTTTCCGTCAAGCAGGACGACGCCGGCGCTGGGGTCGTGGAATCGGGTCAAGAGGTTCACGATCGTCGATTTCCCGGCGCCGCTCGGTCCCACCACGCCGACACGCGTCCCGGCCGGAATATGGAACGAAACGTCGCGCAGGACGGCCTGTGATGCGGGGTAGGCGAAGCTGACTCCTCGAAAGGCGACATGCCCTTTGGCCTTGTTGAGGGACAGGGAATCGGGGCGGTCCGTCACGAGCGGCGGCGTATCGAGAATGGCCAGGGCTCTCCGGAATCCGACGATGTGCGACTGTAATTCCGTCATTTTTTTCGCCACCGTATCAAGAGGGCCTGCCAGTTGAGCCATGTAGGCCATCAACAGCAGCAGGTCCCCGAGCGACAGGACACCCGCCTTGACGTGGCTGACGCCGATATACAGGGCGACCGCGGTGCCGATTGTAACCGTCATGCCGAACATGAAATCGAATCCGCTGCCGATTGACGCGAGTTCATTGTGTTGGCGGACCCACTTCATGGCGTGATCGAGAAAACGCCGTTGTTCATGTTCTTCGCGGCCGAAGGCTTTCACGAGGCGGGAAGCACCAAGGACTTCCTGCGCGCAGGCCACGGTCGCCGTTTCCGTGGTCTTGACGGCGGACCATTGCGTCCGTAGGCGGCGTCCGCACCGGTGCGTGAGCCAGAACAGCAACGGCAGCATCGTCAACCCGACCATCGCAAACGTCCGGTCGATGGTCAGCATGAGCACCGCCAGTCCACTCAGCAGACAGCAAGCCTTTATAAACGGAAGGAACGCATCGATGGGGATCTGTTTGACCGAGGCGGCGTCGTGCTGGATGCGATAGACCGAATCCGTCGCCCCGTGCGCCTCGTGATAAGACGAGCAGATCCGTTGGAGATGCTCGAAGAGACGATGACGGAATGAATAAATCAGACGCTCTCCCGTATAGGAGGACAGAACCCAGAGCGCCAGGCTCTGAAGGTGGATGCACAGCGCGATGCCGACGTATGCCGTGCAGACGAAGAGCAGCAGTCCGCCGGTTGAATCCTCCAGCGCATCAGGAATCCAGCTCTGCAGGAAAGACGGAAGGGGTCGCGTGCCGATCACGCTGTCGACGGCAAGAGTCAAGGGAAGAGGGGTCAATAAGTTTAATGGAATCGACATCAGCACGACGAACGTCAGACAAGCCAACTGGCCTCGAAACGGAGCCATGAACGGCCATGCCCGCCGAAGCAGGTTGAGTGAAGAACGGTTGGAGTCTTGAGGATTAACGCCGTTGGACATCGATCGCCGTCGAATGACCGGTGCATACTAATGAGCGGTTCGACGGCGTGCAATCAGAAGCAAGAAAGTCGGAGGTAAAAATGATGTAAATGTTTGGAAACGATTCTCCGCTCGGTCGGACATTCTGTCCAGGGCGCCGGACATGCTGTCGTAAACCAGCTCTGTTGCAGCCATAGAAAGCGCCGAAAAGCCGTTAAATCGGGCGTTGGCAACCGCCACTCGAAGCGGTCCGCAGATTGCACGCACATACCACGGGAGAGGAATGTTCGGAGCCACCCAATCGACCACCGCGTTCGACGCAACGCCAACAGCTCATAAGGAGGCACATTATGCGGAACGGTGATTACGAGTACTACGAAGATGACGCCATGGGATGGTCCGCTTTTGTCGCGGGCGCGTTCATCGGTGCCGGGTTAGCCTTGTTGTTTGCCCCGCAGACGGGCACAGAGTTACGCGGCATGCTGAGGAACTACGCTGCCCGGGCCAAAGACGAAGCCTGGGAGCGCGGACGGACCGCATGGGACAGCGCCGTTGAACGCGGCAAGGAATACTACGAACGAGGGCAGGAGGCGGTCCAGGAAGCGGGCCGTTCCGCACGCGAGTTTGCGCAGAGCGGAAAAGAGGCGATGCGCGAGACCAGAGAGGGCACGCATCGGGGCTGAGGCCCGACGACAGGCCGGCGCCGATGAGCCCGCATTGGAAAGATGACTCAGCGGCTGGCGCCGGCCCCTCGCCAAAACTTTGGGATGCGGTCATCGTCGGAGGCGGGATAGCGGGACTGTCCGCTGCCGTCTACCTCGGACGAAGCCGGAGGAAGGCGCTGCTCGTCGATGGCGGCGAGAGCATGGCCCGGTGGGAACCGCTGGTCGAAAACTACCTGGGGTTCCCCGAAGGCCTCAGCGGGAAAACGCTCCTGGAACGCGGCCGCGCCCAGGTAAAAAAATTCGGTGTCTGCACGGCCAACGACAGGATCGTCCGCATCCTCAGGGAGGGCGACACGTTCCTGCTCGAGGGGGGCAGTGTTGTCTATCGGAGCAGCCGCGTCTTATTGGCTACCGGGCTGACACACTTGCTACCCGATATTCCGGGTGCGGACAAATGTCTCGGCAACAGCGTGCTCTTCTGTAAGGATTGCGACGCCTTCCGTGTGCGCGGCAAACGCATTGCGATATACGGTCGGCGCAATGAGGCGGCTAGATATGCCCTGGCGATGCTGGCCTTCTCTCCGGCGGTAACGATCTTGACGGACGGACGAGAGCCGACCTGGGATTGCGTCTGGCAAGAGGCGCTGGATGAATATCGGGTGCATGTGTACCGCGACTCTGTGAAGAAATTGGAGCATGAGGGCGGACGCCTCGGAGCCGTGTTGTTTCAGGACGGCCGCCTGCCGGTGGATGCCTTGTTTGCAACGAGGGGGGACGTCTACCACACCGGTTTGGCGGAAGGACTGGGCGCTGACCAGGACGCGGAGGGGCAACTCATCGTGGACGGCGATATGCGGACGACGGTTCCCGGTCTCTATGCCGCAGGCTGTGTGACGCCTGCCAACTGTCAGATGATCATCGCGGCTGGGCAAGGGGCCGCTGCCGCTCAAGCCATAGACCATGACCTGCTTGACGAAACGTTGCGACGGCACCAGCTGCCGCGTGAGGGCGCTAGCCGTGACGAGACCCAGGGAGCATTGAATTGACATGGAAGCCGTGACCGTCAAGGAGTCGAACAGTCTGCGCGTCGCCGCGATAGGAGATTTGCATTGTCCGCGGACGTCGCCTGAAGAACTCCGCCAGTTGTTTCACGATCTCGGGAGTGAGGCGGACGTCTTGCTCCTGTGCGGAGATCTGACGGATTACGGAAAGCCGGACGAAGCGCGGGTGCTGATGGATCAGTTGGGCCACATCAAGCCCCTGCCGGTGCTCGCCGTCCTCGGCAATCATGAGTTCGAATGCGGGAAGCAGGACGAAATCACTCGGATTCTTTCTGACGGTGGCGTCTCAGTGCTTGACGGGACTGCCGTGGAGGTGTTGGGAATCGGCTTCGCCGGCATCAAAGGGTTTTGCGGCGGCTTCGGCGCGCGCGCGCTCCAACCGTGGGGGGAGGCGGTCCTCAAACAATTCGCGCGCGAATCGGTGGAGGAGACCGTCAAACTCGAATCGGCCCTGGCGAAGCTGCGCACGCCCGCAAAAGTCGTCCTCATGCACTATGCGCCGATCGTGGATACCGTGAGGGGAGAACCGGCGGAAATTTTCGCCTTCCTCGGTTCGAGCCGGTTGGAGGAGCCCATCAACCGTTATGAAGTAACGGCGCTCTTTCACGGTCACGCCCATCACGGCAGTCCCGAAGGAAGAACAATGGGAGGCACTCCCGTCTACAACGTCGCATTACCTCTCCTTTACAAGCAGTTTCCCGGTCGCCGGGCCCTGCGGGTCGTTGACATTCCAACGGTGGCTGCACCGGTGGCTTCCTAGAGCGGGGAAAGGAATATTCATGGCGCACAATGCTCAAGAAGTTCCTCAACAATGTAATGGAAGTCTGCAATCGGTCGGGCTTCCATCCGATCCTGCACACGAAGTGTACCGCGAGGCCTTGTCCTGTTTGTTGAAGGCGAAAGTCCCATTCCTCGTGGGCGGGGCGTTCGCGCTGGAGGGTTACACCGGCGTCGTCAGGCCAACGAAGGACCTCGATCTTTTCGTCAACCCCGCCGACCGCCTCAGACTGATGCAGCGGCTCTCGGATTCTGGCTTCCGGACGGAATGGCGTTTTCCGCATTGGCTGGGGAAGGCATACAAGGATGACCGGAGCATCGACATTATCTACAGTTCCGGGAACGGCGTCTGCCCGGTGGACGAAGCCTGGTTCCGTTACGCCCTGCCCGCGGAAATTTTGGGCATTCCCGTGAAGGTCGTTCCCGCCGAAGAGATGCTCTGGTCCAAAGCCTTCGTCATGGAGCGCAATCGGTACGATGGCGGCGACATCGCCCATCTGCTGCGCGCGAGGGCGCAATCCCTGGATTGGGCCAGGCTCTTGTTCCGTTTCGGAAGCCACTGGCGGGTCTTATTCAGTCACGTCGTCCTTTTCGGATTCATTTATCCGGAGCAGCGCCTGCGCATACCGGACTGGTTCATGCACGAGATGATGCGCCGCATGAAGCTCGAGATGCAGTGCCTGCCCGCGGACCGCGAAGTCTGTCAGGGGACGCTGCTATCCTGGTCGCAATTTCTCGCGGATCTCGATCGAGGAGACTATCAAGACGCCCGTCATGCCCCCCGCGGAAAATTGACGTCGCAAGACACCCAGCACATGACCGCTGTGCTGCAACAGGAAGAGCAGAATGGAATCGAACGCTGAAGACCCGGTGTGGCTTCGAAGGAGGCCGCCAACATGCCCGGCACCGCCAGCATCACCTTAATCGGCCGAGTGGGGAAGGTGCTGCATCAGTGATGCCCCATCAGAAAGCGATCATCCCGTGCAACCACTTGTGAAGATCGGCCGTATTGCCGGCATTGAAATCGGGATTCATTACACCTGGGTGCTCATCGGGGTCCTGATCACCGGATCGTTTATCGGCTATCTGTCCGACACCCATCCCTTCTGGCCGTCCAGGACGGTCTGGTCCGCCGCGATCGTCATCAGCGGCCTATTTTTCGCCTCGGTGATACTGCACGAGATGGCGCATGCGCTGGTCGCCAGAGCCTTCGGCATACCCGTGCGCACGATCACGCTGTTTGCCCTGGGCGGTGTGACTCGCATTCAAAGACAGGCGGCCAATCCGGCTGCGGAATTTTGGATGGGACTCGCCGGGCCGCTAGCCTGCGCTGCCCTGGGGATGGTGTGCGGAGGGCTGGGGGCCTGGTGGGGACGCGGCTCGAACATTACGGCCGTCCCGCCTCCGGTCGTCATCCTCGTGTCGCTTAGCTCGTTGAATCTCATGCTGGCCATGTTCAACTTGATCCCCGGCTTTCCTCTTGATGGCGGCCGGATCCTCAGAGCATTTTTATGGTGGATCGGGGGAGACGAGATCCGCGCGACGCGTCTCTCGTCGCGAGCTGGTCAAGGGGTCGCGCTGATACTGTTCGGGGTTGGGTTGTGGGAATTCCTGTCTGCCGAAAGTCTGAGCGGCATTTGGCTGAGTTTGCTGGGATGGTTTCTGTTGGACGCCGCGACTGCGAGCTACATTCAGGCAGAGGCGCTAATAGGATTGACGCACATCAAGGTCAGCGACTTGATGTCTCATGAGTGTCTTTCGGTCCAAGCGGACCTATCCTTACAGCGGTTCGCGGAGGACTTCGTATTGCCGACGGGACGGCGCTGCTACACCGTCGAAGACCGTGGGACCATCCTCGGAATTGTCACTCCCGCCGATCTGGCCAAAGTCGACCGGTCGCGTTGGCACGAGACGCCGGTCATAAGCGTGACTCATGTCCTGGACGAACTGCAGTCAGTGTCTCCGGAAACGCCTGTCGCGGAGGCTCTCCAGACCATGGGACGGGAGGATGTGAATCAACTGCCCGTCATCACAGGCGGACGAATGGAGGGGATGTTGTCGCGAAGTCACATACTGCAGGCGCTGCAGACCCGCAGCGAGCTGAATATGTGAACGCCACAATGCA
>JGI10216J12902_102182443_pt1 | contig 14656 bp, 10 predicted proteins | sample KanNatreferecore_FD_12902 | JGI IMG/M metagenome (IMG submission 12902)
CTCAGGTCCAGAGTCGCCCGCGGCACACCCGCGGCCACTGTCCCTGAAGCCACACCCTGACGGACGATCATGTTGATAGTCGAGGGAAGATTGACGGCCAGCGTGCCACTGTTCCCGGTGATCGTGGCAACGACCGTCTGGGTCGTCGACACGTACGTTTCGGTGCCGACCACGAAGTTTGACGTGACCGTCAACGTCATACCGGGGTTGATCAACGTGGTGTGAGAATTGTTGGTGTGCGCATAATTCAGCGACCCAACCGTCCCGGCAAAACTGCTGTCGACGATATTGTTGATGTTGGAAACTGTGGTGGCATCGCCATCGTGAAAATAGACGTCATCGACCAGACGGGGAGCATCCCCACTCAACCAATTGGAGCCTGCGGACCAGTTCTGATTTGCGCCCCCTCCACCGGTCCAGACGACAGCGAGCGGGACAGGCTCGCCAATGACAAAGTCGCCGAAGCCGCTCTGACCGCTCAGACTCGTTGCCGTGGTCGTCGGAATCCCGCTCTTCGAAGCATTCGACCAACTGCTGCCGCCCCATCGGCTCACCATAAAGTTAGCGGTCGTCGCCCCCGCATCCACTTCACCGGCCGGATAATTGAACGTGGCATTGTACGTTCCGAATGTGCCGCTGGTGTTGGTCAGAATCCAGTACCGGTTGACCATCTGATTCGTGTCAATTCCACTGGTGGCATTCTGAGCATGAACCCCTGCTGTGCTTGAGGCCCGGAGATTTCCAGAAACGGAGACGGAAAGGTTGGATATGGCCAGGGGCGTATAGGAGGAACTGTCGCCGATGTGAAACGTGAAATTCTGGGTGCCGGTACTCAACGTCTTTTGCAGGCGGCCGTTCACATAGCTGCTGGAACCGGCTCCGGCGATGGCGCCGTTGGTTCCGATGGTCAGTTGGTTCGCACCGGTCACCAGTTTGCCGCTGACGAACGTAAGCGTGCCGTTGACCGTGGGATTATTGGTGATGGTGACGTTGTTGGCGTTATTGATCGTCAGGTTGGGGACGGTTGCCGTCAATTCGAGGCCGCTCGTCTGGGCAGCGCTTCCTTTGTACTCGAGCGTCGCGCTGGCGCCGTAGGTCGGCGCGGTGTTGACCGAGGCCGTGCCCTGCCGCGATAGCACGCCATGCACGGTAACGCCCGCGTTTGTTTTTGTTCCGGAACCGGAAAGGATGAGATTCCGGTAGATGGCGCCATTTACCAGCTGGTTGGCCCCTGAAAAGATCACGGTCGCATTCGCTCCGTTCGGAGTGAAGGTGCTTGATCCGCCGCCGGAAAATGTGAAGCCGGGTGTGCCTGAAATGGTGAGCGTTCCGTCTTGATTTCCGGTTGCGAGAGTAAGGGTCGGGCCAAACAACGGCACCGTGACAAAAGCAACGCCCGCCACGGAAACCGACCCGGAGCTGAGCGCGAACGTGCCTTGATTGGCTGCAGATTGCAGAGAGTTATACAGCGCCCTGACGCTGAGATTTCCTGATACCGTTAAGTTGGAAATAGTCGAAGTCATTACGGCCGTAAACGCGCTGCTCGGAGGCGTAGGTGTCGTGGTGCCGCCGACAGCAATCGAAGCGCACTCGATTGTACCTGCGCCCTGAATCAGAACCGACGTGTTTGTCGTCGCTGAGTTCTGGTTGGTGATACCCGCGCTGACGGTCAGGATTACGCCGGAATCGACGCCGAGGGTCGCGAGGCTGGGGCTGCTGTTGCTGAAAACGACTGATACGACTTCCTGATCCGCGGTAACTGTGACCGTCGCGCCCGGCGTAATAATGGCGTAGTCGAACTTTCCGGGAATCGCGCCGCCAATCCAGGTTGAGCTCTGGTTCCAATTACCGCCAGTCGCGGTTGAAACCCTGGTCTGCCCTGCTCCCTGAGTGCTGGTGACGCCGATCACACCGAAGATCACGGCGAGAAAGGTCGAGGATAAAAATCGTTTCACGTTTTTCGAACGGTCTATGTTCACGCGAGAAACCTGTTGTTCATAGCCTTTTGGGGTGAAATGCCAGTGGATTCCCCTGCCTTCGAAATAGACAAGACACTTCCAGAAACAGGACAGTCGAGGCAACACCCGTTGCCTTCGAGATTTTTGGCTTTCACCATATCTATTTCTTTGGTTTTACAGGTAATTCGAGTGTAAAGGTTGCGCCTTTACCCGGACCGTCGCTGTGCACCAACAGCGCCCCCCCCATCTCCTTAGCTGCCAGCGCGCCACTGTGAAGGCCAAAACCGTGGCCTGTCTTCCGGGTAGTAAATCCGTGATTGAAAATCCGCGTCAGGTTTTCGGGCGGAATGCCAACGCCGTTGTCCGCGATCATGATATGCACCCGCTCATTGCCGTTTCTCACCTTGACCGTCAGGCGCTTTTCCTTCGAACTCGACTCATCGCAGGCGTGTCCGGCGTTGCGAATCAAATTGACCAGGATCTGAAGGACCTTGTGTTTCTCCACGTTGATCTCAGGGACGCCCGTCTGAAAATCCCGAACCAGCTGGATCTCGTTTCTATTTAATGCCCCCGCATTCAGGCGCAGCGCGTCCTCAACAAGATCGACAACTTTAACGATCTCAGTAATGCCGGAAACCTTGGCGTAGCTCTGTTGCATCGCGACAATGTTCTTCACGTGTTCGATGTGGCTGCGGAGCGACTCGCTTTCCTTCAGCAGATAGGTCCGTTCGCTGGCCAGGTGCTTGGCGAGAATGTCGAGATAGTCCGGGAGTTGTTTCCCTTTCGGATCGTTCGTGATGAATTCACCCAGGTCCATCGCATGTTCGCGCATTAACGCGACCACGCGCGCGATATTGGCCGACTTGGTTTTGGTCAGCGTCTCGGAAATCACATTGGCGGAAACGTTGACGCTGTTAAGGACGTTGCCGACGTTATGGAGGACGCTCGTGGCGACTTCAGCCATGCCTGCCTGGCGCGAAGCGCGGACCAGTTCGCGGTGGGCTTCTTCCAGTTTGGCTTCGGCCTGCTTGCGTTCCGTGATGTCGAAAGCCATGCCCTGGGTGCCGATCGCTTTACCGTCGGAACCGAACACAGGCGACCGGATGACCTGGAGGAACCGGGCGCTTTCCGCATTGCGATGTTCCTCTTCTCTTTCGATGGTCTCGCCGGTCTGCATCAGCTTCTGGTCTTCCCTGACATATTGCTCCGCCATTTCGCGATTGGACGTAATATCGAAATCGGTCTTGCCGAGGATCTGTTCCGCCGTGAGGCCTTTGAATTGGCAGAAATGGGAGTTCACAAAGACGAAACGGCCACCTTCGTCTTTGCGATAAACGTGGACCGGGAGATGTTCGACCAGCGAGTGATACAGCGACTGCGACTGGCGCAATTGTTCGGTCCGTTCCTCCACCCTCCGTTCCAGGTTATCGTGCGCGGCCTGGAGAGCGCCTTCCCGCTCCTGGATCTGGGTGAGCATGTAATTGAAACCATCGATCAACTGCCCAAGCTCATCGCCGCTTTGCTTTTGGGCGCGCACCGAATAGTTTTTGTCCCGGGCCACGGCAAGCGCCACGTGGGCAAGATGCAGGATCGGCCCGGACACTAATCGCTGCAGGCGGGTCGAAAGAATGAACGCAACCAGCAGCGCCGCTACAAACATCAATCCCACAATGACTGGATAACGCGCTAGGCGCTCTTTCAGCTCCGTCAGATCCGACGCCACAAAAATGGTTCCGATCTTCTCTCCCCGCTGGGTGATCGGATGAAAGAGATACAGCAGGTCTCCCTTGAATTCATAACCATCCGGTTGCGCGGATGGCGAAGCGAGAGGGGCTTTGCCCGGGCGATTGTAGGTCGCGAACAACTCGCCTTTGCGCGTGTAAACGCTTGCGGAAACAATGGCCGGTTCCGCGCGCAACGCGCTGAGCGTTTCCTCCGCCGTCTTCGGGTCATTATATTCGATCGTGGCCGTGCAGTTGTTCCCGACCGCTTCCGCCAGCACCGAAACTTTCTTCACCAGCCCTTTGCGAACACTGACCACGTCGTACGCGACAAACGTCGAACACGCCAGCAACAGCGCCACCGTGCTGGTCAGCATGATGATCAGCATCTGCTTTCGCTGAATGGACATGTTGTGAAGGATTCGCATGATCAGTTGGATGCGCCCTTCACGACGTCGGCCACGACCAGGAGACGGGAACTGATCCTCAGATGCGCCTCTTTCGCGGCATTCAGGTTGACCTGTAAACGAACCTTGCGGCCCTGCCGGACCAGATTGATGACGCCGCCTTTATCGAGGAAATCGGGGCTTTCGCCGACTGTGAGAGTCTCGGAACCCTTGAGCCGCTCGAGAATGGCTGAAGTGCGGTGCTGTTCGGAGGCGCCGATAAACAGGATCTGGCAGTCTTTGCCTATCTCCTCTTCCTTTGTGATCCGCTTGAGCACAATGGGATGCCCATCCACGACCTTCCCTTCCGAAATCATCACCTCAAATTCATTGGCCACGTTGTCATCCCCGAAAATCGCGACCGTGATTGGACTGTTGTTTGCCGGCAGCGCAGTGGCCGGCCAGTCCACGTATTTGGGGAAGTTAACCAGGAAGGCCGCCTTGACCTGGTAATCCATCGGAGCTTCATCCTGCGCCAGCGCCGGGACTTTGCCGGCCAGGAGAACGACAGCAAAAATCAACAGGGCCGCAAGCCGCCCGGCCGTTCCGGACCGGATGACCCGGGAAAGGAAGCGCGACATCCACAAGCAGTCCATCCCGCGGCCGGAGCGGCCGCAGGCGACGTGTTGTTGGATGAAGTTTTGGCTCATGGCTTGTTAGAATCGCACGGTGATTTTGCCCACGATTGACCGTGGAATTTCGGTTTGCACGGAAGACTTGAGACTCGGAAATTCCGGATGCCGGTCATCGAGAAGGTTGTGCCCCCAGATGCCGATCTCCACCGATTTGCTCGGGTGCCAGACCAGACCCGCGTCCACGCGGACATACGCAGGGATCGTCGCCGTCCCCAGACCGGAGGCCGCAACCTGCCGGTCGACGTAGTACACCGCATTGTTGAGTTCCAGGTTTCCAGGCAGATCAAGGTAGGAACGCAGCTGGACCTGATGCTGCGGATTCCCCTGGAACGCCGGGTCGTTCGGACGAACCTCGGCGTGAAGCCAGGAATAGCTGGCCACCAGACGCCAGGCGTCAGTCACTTTCCATTGCGCGGACAACTCCGCGCCGAATGTCTCGGCTGAACCGGAGTTCTGCATGGTCTGCGGGAAAACCGTGACGGAGCCCTGCATGAAGCTCGGGCCGGGAACAAATCTCAGGAGGTCGTCGTACTGGTTGTAAAATCCGGCAATATCAAATGACAACCGCTTCGTAGGCTCAATCCGATAGCCCAGTTCGTAAGCAATCAATTTCTCGGCGTCGATGTTCGGATTTCCAAACAGGGAGATCAGTCCGAGGTTCGAAGGATCTCCGGGGGTAACCTCGAAAACGGAGTAGTTGACGCGCGCACCGGTCTCATAGCGGGATGGTGTCCGCACCGCGCGCGACACCGCCGCCCAGACTGTCTGTTTGTCCGCCGGCGTCCAGAGCAACCGCACGCTGGGTTGCACTTCAAAACCGGTGCTCTCGTTGTGCTCGAATTTCGATCCGAGGGTCACGGTGAAGCGCTTCGGCACCACGGTAATCTCATCCTGCACGAAAGCGCTGAAGAGCTCGTCCGTCTGCTTGGGCGGCGTCCAGGTCAGGAAGAAGTTCGGCGGAAATTCAGCTGCGCTATAGTGATACTGGACTCCCCAGATGATGTCGTTCCGCGTCCCCAGCGGGAACCGATGCTGCGCGTCGAAGTCGAAGGTGTCGCGGGTCTCCGACGTTCCCACCTGCTCCTGTTTGAAATGGTCGAAGTAAGCCTGCAATGTCAGCGACGACAATTCCGAAAACTCATGCGTCCAGCGGGCCAGCACATTGCCGCCATAATCGTGGTTCTGAGTATTGGTGCTCGTGACATAATTGGGAGGCGTGAGCACAACCACGTTCTCGTTTTCATTGATGAAGTCGTTGTAGTAGTTGCCTTGAAGCGTGACGCGGTCGAGATCGCCGGGTTCCCAGTCGAACCGCACACCTCCCTGAATCGAATGCCAGTCATCCTGCGCGTCGGAACCACTGGAAGTCACCAGCCCATCACGGTTGAAATACTTGCCATAAACCCGGTAATACAGATTCGTCACCACCGCGCCTCCCAACGCGCCGCCATAACGGACGGAAACGGACGGCTGATCTTCCGTGCCGCCGGAGGCTGACACCAACAGTCCCTGCGTATCCCGGGCGCTCTTGGTGAGAATGTTCACGACGCCATTGACCGCGTTGGCACCCCACAGCGTCGCACCCGGTCCTCGAATCACTTCCACACGATCGAGGTCCTCCAGAATCGTGTCCTGAATCCCCCAGAAAACACCGCCATACGCCGGGCCGTAAATCGTGCGGCCATCCACCAGGATCAGCAGCTTGTTGGCGAATTGCGCGTTGAAGCCGCGTGCGCTGATCGCCCATTCGTGCGAATCAATTCGGCCCACGTTCATGCCGGGAACCAGCCGCAGGGATTCAGGAAGGGTCGTGATTCCCAGACGACGAATGTCGTCGGCCGTGACGATCGTCGCCGCCGCGGGAGCCTGTTCGAGCCGGGTTTGCTTTTTGAAAAGCGAGTTGACCGAAACAACTTCCACTTCGACCAGGTCTTCGATGTCCATTTCCGCCAGCCGGATCGAAGTGGAATTTGTTTTGCCTTTTCCCGGACCAGGCGAACCCACCTTCGGAGCGGAATTCGTGCTGCCGCTCACGCGTGGAACGTCCGTGGAATTCGTTCCACTCGCTGCAATCAGAAAGTCTCCTCCGAAAAAGAACACGCTGCTGACTCCGAAAATGAGCAGCATCCGGCTGAAATAAAGTTTTAGTAGCGAGCGCCCGGGTCTGAACAAAACCCGGGTCCCGCTATTTCTTGTGTTCATTCTTCCTGTGAACCAGCGCCCGGTTTGTCAGGCGTCGGGCAGCATAAAGCAATGGATGGGCCATTCTTACGTTTGTTTCCCGGGCCGAAGACGCCGCGCGCAAGCAGGCGGGGAGCGACACTAGGAGCTCACTTGAAACGCCCCGGGGCCGAACCGCAAAAAATGTCCGCGAACGGGTGTTCACGAGGGGAGAAATGAACCGCGAACCAAATGCCGGATCGAATCGGCCTTTTTCACGAAAAATTGACTACGCTGCCCCTTGGGGTGTCCGCAGAAAAAATCCACAAGATTTTTAATTGAGTTCCTCCCGTGGGCGCGGTATTTCTCAGTCATGCGCCGGCCCATTTTCGCGTTTCTGCTCTGTCTGCTGATGGCGCTCTGCGCCGACGCCGCCACGGGCCGCGTTATAAAAGTTCTCCCGCATTTTCTCGACCTCAAAGGCCGGCACACTGTCTCGCCCAGCCTGTATGATCGCGACGCGTATCAGGCCCTTTTGCGTCAACAGACCAACAGTATTTCCGGGGTCCGTTTCGATGTTCAATGGAAGGCTCGCGGCCCCGCGGCGTCGTTGAAACTTCGAGTGGACTTGCGCGGCGTTGCCAGGGGTGACTTGCCCCGCGAGACCCGCCTGGAAAAAGAGGTGCACCCCGGCTGGTTGAGCCGTTGGACTTCCCTCCCCTTGTCCGGCGAAGAGTATCAAAACTTCGGCGAAGTGACTGCCTGGCGGGTGACGTTGTGGGACGGCGATCAGCTGTTGGGCGAACAAAAATCCTTTCTATGGTGAGATCAGGACCACGCTTGCTATCCCTCTCCGCTTTCGCGCTGCTCCTCGCCACCACCCTCCCCGCCAAAGACCTGGCTGATTATCAGATCGGCGATAAAACCGAGGAAGACATTGTTACGCCCGTTCCATTGACGGTAATCGACACGGAAAGTACCGAAGCACTGAAGCAAAATGAGGCCGGGCAGGTGCCGGTGGTGGTCCGTTTTTACACCAGCGCGGCGGATGAAGTTGAAGAGCGCTTTCGCCAGGCATTTGACCGCACCCGCAGCAACTTTTTGAGGGAAGTCGAAAAATCGTTCAGCCGCCGGACCCTCACCCCGGAAGAGCTTGGTTCCGCCAGTTTTCAGAAACTCGCCGCGTCGTTTGAAACGAAAAACAAACTTTTCCCGGTCAACGAGTATCGCGCCGCGCTCTGGGCGAGCGGCGACTCCGACAGCGCCTTCAAAGCCTCGCTGGCCAGCACATTGCGCCGGGCCATGGCCGGGCCAATCCGCCCCGACACACTGGCGGGTGAAATCCGGCTGACCGAAACCGTCCGGCTCGTTCCCTTGACCGATCCGAACGGAACACTGACCCGGCAGGCGGTCGAGCAGCATGGCCGGAATATTCCCCGAAATACCTTCGCCACGCTGGCAAATGCCCGAAGAGAATTTCAAAACAACTTTCCGCCCGACGAACGGCTCGAAGCTAAATATCTCGTTTCCCTGCTGAAACCGAACTGCGACGTCGACGCTGAAGTCACTCAACAGCTCCGCCGCCAGCGCACCGAAGCGCTGGTGGTGACCGACCGTTATGCCGCCGGGCAGGTCATCGCCCAACGCGGCCAGGTCATCGACAGAAAGGCCAAAGCAGCCCTCGATGAACTCCAGGAAAGAGCCGCGCTTGGCCAGTTGCAGCAGCTGCTTACGAGCAACCGCGAGCAAGCCGTCCAGGCCCCCCGGCAGCTTCACTGGCTGATCGGCGGTCTCCTGGCCGCCGTTTTGATCCTGGTCCTCGCCGTCTGGCACCTGGCCCGGCGCCGGCAACCCGTTTCCCTGCTGCCGATGCCGGTGGGAAACCCGGATTCATGGCAGGAACGAGCGTTGATCGCGGAGCAACGCGCGGATAAAGCGCAGGCCGTCCTCCGCGCAGGAGTGTTGTCACAGCTCGCACGCTGGCTTTCAGAACACGTCGTGCAACGGCTGATCTCACAACGAACCCGCCTCCTCGAGACCCAGCAGATTGCCGTGACTGAAATCACTGAACTGGAAGCGCGCCTGGAAAAAGTCCATGCCCCGCTCAAAGACCGATTGCAGGCTTACGAACGCCGGATCATCGAACTGGAAAAGGAACTGGCCATCAAAGGCGAAGTGAACCGCGAGCTGATCAAGGCGAAAATCCAGATGGTCAGAAAACAGCTGGAAACCGAGCGTGAGAAAAATCGCGTGGAACTGAACTGATTCCGCCCGCCCGCACCGAAGTGAAACCAACTACGCCGCCGCCCGCTGTTTCTCCTGCGTTCGCAGCGCCTGTTCGTAGCATTCCACGGCTTCGCTGAAACGTTCCAGCCGGTTGCAGAGGCCGCCTTTGTAAAGGTACGCGATCGTCATCGAACTGTCCGCGGCGATGGCCCGGTCATAACACTCGATCGCTTCGGCCGGACGACGGAGTTTTTCCAGCGCGGCACCTTTCTTGACCAGGGCCTCGGCGTGTTTCGGATCCAGCCCAAGCGCTTCGTCGAAACTGGCCACTGCCTCGTCAAACTGGTTTCCATCCAGAAGCATCTGGCCCTTGTCGAGCAGGAAAGTGATCCGCGTGCTTTTGTCTGCCCCGACAAGATCTCCCGCTGCCGCCGGCGGAGCGGAAGCAGAAACCACTTCGCCGTTGTCCGCCCCGTTCAACGCCGGCGCATTCAACGCCGGACGTCCCGTGTGCTCCAGTTCAACAATCCGCTTTTCCAGGCGCTCGATGATGCCAAACAGCCGGGAGTTGCTCTGCTCGACCTGGCCGGCGGTGACGAGATGATTTTCACTCAGGCCCAGCGCGGCAACGCCTGATCCCGAGCCGGACCCGATCGTGCGGCGTGGCGGCAGCATCGCGGAAATTTCCGACAACCGATGGACGGCGCGCCACTGGAAATAGCCGGTCAACAGCACCGCCATGAAGCTGATCGCCGCGAAAAGACCGAGCACAAAAAGCATCAGCCGGTTGCTGCTGCGCATGCCTTCCATCTCAGCCGCCCTCTGCGCCGCCAACGACTGTTCGATCAGTTGCAGCCGGTTGGAAAGCGCCTCCGCACTCCTGAGTTCGGCCGTCTGCGCTTCCTGCCGGTTGCGCTCCAGTGCCAGTTGCGTCGCGTGGATCTGCTCCTGCAACTGCAGATAGGCCCGCAAGGCTTCGTTGGACGCTGAATGGTCGGCCTGATAACTCACCGGCACCTGATCCGCGACAGGAGTTTCCGCGGCTCCCAGGGGGCCGAAAGAAAGGGCCGAAAGAAGACAGAAAACGCCAAAAACCTTAAGATTCCCGAGCCACAGATTATTCATGATCACCTGTCACGCAGAGTGAGACGTCACGTCCGCCTTGTCAAGGAACGGCTGTTCACAGTGTTCACAGTCATTCACAAGGCCGCCGCAGGCTCATCCGTAATCTTACTCCTGCTCTCACTCCTCTCACTCTTTCTCGGCTTCCAGAATGGGTAACCGCCTTCCGTTGACACATGTTAACGGGCCGTTTAGCTTGCGGCCCATGTCTCGGCTGCCGTTTGAATTGCTGCTCGCGCTGCGCTATCTGCGTCCCAAACGGACGTTTGTTTCCATTATTACCCTTATCTCCGTTATCGGTGTGGCGCTGGGTGTCGCGGTCCTGATCATCGTCATCAGCGTTATGGCCGGGTTCGACAAACAGATGCGTGACACCATCCTCGGTTTCAACGCGCACCTGAGCGTCTTTCAACCTCAGGCCACCATCACAAATTATCCCGCGCTCCTGAGCAAAATCACCTCCGACCCGCACGTGAAAGGTGCCGCACCGTTCGTGATGGGTCCGGTGCTGTTGAAGACTCAGCCGCAAAGCGGCCAGGCCGCCGTATGGGCGCCCAATGTCCGCGGCATCGATCCCGAGGCGGAAACCAACGTCAGCATTCTCCCGCGCAGCATCATTAACGGCCAGTTCGACGTCAGCGGCAACGGCATCCTGATCGGGTCCGTTTTCGCCGAAAAAATGGGCCTCGTCACCGGCGACCGCGTGAATATCTACGCCCCGCGCGAATTGAAGAAGGTGGAGGAAGGCATGAAGAAGGAGGACGTGGAAGGAATTCTGCCCGACCAGTACGAAGTGCGCGGGATCTTCGATGTGGGCTATTACGAATTCAACGCTTCCATCGTCATCGTCTCTCTGGAAAACGCCCAGGACATGTACGACATCGGCGACAGCGTGCATGGGCTGCTGGTGATGCTCGACGACCCTTTTACCGCTCCCGCCGAGCAGGAAAAACTGTCGCGATCGCTGGGCCCGCCTTACGAAGTCCTCACCTGGCTCGAGCAAAACCCGCTGCTCGCCGCGGTGCTCGTCGAAAAAAACGTCATGCTCTACATCCTCTTCTTCATCGTCATCGTGGCCGCCTTCGGAATCACCTGCACCCTGATCACGTTTATCGTCATGAAAACGCGCGAGATCGGCGTCATGAAAGCAGTCGGCGCCACCCATACCCAGGTCATGCGCGTTTTCCTCATGCAAAGCCTGGTCGTCAGCGTCTTCGGCGTGATCTCAGGCGTCGGCCTCGGACTGCTGGCCGTGGCCTATCGAAATCAATTCCTCTATCAACTGCGTCACCTGACCGGCGCGGAACTGTTCCCAGCCTCGATTTATGGTTTCTACGATCTGCCCGCGCTGGTGATGCCGGGGGATATTGCCATCATTTGCGGCGGTTCGCTGATCATCTGCCTTTGCGCGGCCGCCTCCCCCGCGTGGTACGCCAGCCGGATGAATCCCGTGGAGGCTTTGCGTTATGAGTGAAGTCCTCGTGTCCGCTCGCGCCGCGGGCAAATCCTACGACATAGGCAAACGCTCACTTACGGTGCTGCGCGATCTCAACCTGGACGTCGCACGCGGCGAATTCATCGCGCTGCGCGGCGCGTCGGGCGCGGGCAAAAGCACGCTGCTGCATCTGCTGGGCGGACTCGACACGCCGGACACGGGCGAGATCTGGTTTGCGGGACAAAACCTCACGACCTTTTCCCCCGCCGACGTCGCGCACCTCCGCAATTCCCGGATCGGGTTTGTCTTCCAGGCCTATCACCTCCTGCCGGAACTCGACGCGCTCGAAAACGTCTGCCTGCCCGCGCGCATCGCCCGGGTTTCGGCGGACATCGCCGAAACGCGCGGACGCGAGTTGCTGGCCCGCGTCGGCCTGCAGGAACGCGTGGAACACCGCCCGTACGAACTTTCCGGCGGCGAACGCCAGCGCGTCGCCATCGCCCGCGCGCTCGTCAACCAGCCGGACCTCATCCTCGCGGATGAACCCACCGGCAATCTCGACTCTCATTCCGGCGACGAAATCATCGATCTGCTCTGTTCCCTGCGTGAAGAACGCAAGGTGACCCTCGTCATTGCCACTCATTCCACCAGAGTCGCCGACCGCGCGCCAAAAACCGTTCACCTCGTGGATGGGCAGATTCGCTGATCCGTTAAACACGTTAAATGGTAAAATGGTTGAATAGTTTGAACGACGTGCGGTCTTTAAAACGCATTCAACGTATTTAACATATTATACGAATCACGAGCCCCATGACCTCCGAGTACTGGGAAAACCGTTATCAGACCCACGACATGCCGTGGGAGAAGGGAGCGCCTTCTCCCGGTCTGGTGGATTTTCTTGCCACGCATCGCGAGTTGCCGCGCGGCACGGTGTGCGTGCCGGGCTGCGGGACGGGCCATGATGTCCGCGAATGGGCGCAGGCAGGGTTCCGCGCCTTCGGCTTCGACGTTGCGCCGAGCGCCATCCGGCTGGCGACGGAAAAGACGCGCGCCGCCGGCCTGCAGGCGACCTATCAGCTCGCGGATTTTCTGCGGGACGAACCGCCATTTCAGTTCGACTGGATTTTCGAGCACACGCTCTTCTGCGCGATTGATCCGAAGGAGCGGGACGCTTACACGCGCGCCGTCCAGCGCTGGCTCAAGCCGGGTGGACAGTACCTCGCCGTTAATTATCTGATCCCGGACGAGGACGGCCCGCCGTTCGGCACGACCCGCACCGACCTGTGGAACCGGTTCTCGCCTGAGTTCGATCTGGTGGAAGAGCTCGTGCCGCGTTCTTATCCCAACCGCACCGGCCTTGAGCTCCTGCTCTGGTGGCGGAAAAAAACCGCCGCCTGATTGAGCGGGGAACATGCTTGTCTGCACTCCAGACAGGTAGGTGGGGTTTCAAACGCATTGACCGCTAACCTCGCTGCGCTACTCTTCGTCTAATAACCAGAATCTCTTTATGGAAAAGAACCGACTTCCTCTGGACACCGGCCTGGCTACCCGCCGGGAATTTATCAAGAAAACCGCCACCGCCGCCGCTGCCATCGCAACGACTGCTTCAATTTTGAAGACGCCAGTCTACGGACAGAACCAGGCGCCTTCGCCCGGCAGCGTCGTCGGCGCCAATGATCGCATCGCCGTCGCCATTGTCGGCGTCGGCATGGGCATCGGCAAAAACCATCTCCAGGGCATCAAGGAACATGCCGGCGAAAACAACGTCGCGATCGCCGCCGCCTGCGATGTCTTCAGCCGCCGCCGCGACTGGGCCAAACAACGCGCCAATCTCACCGACGCGGACGTGTATCTCGACTACCGCAAATTGCTCGAGCGAAAAGACGTCGACGCCGTTATCGTGGCCACGCACGACCCGCTGCACATGCCGGTTTCCGTGGCGGCGATGGAAGCGGGCAAACACGTCTATTGCGAGAAGCCGATGACGCGATACCTCGACGAGGCTTTCAAGATCCATGACACCGTCAAACGCACCGGCCGCGTCTTCACTGTGGGCTCCCAGGGCTGCACCGCCGGCGCCTGGCACCGCGCCGCGGAATTGATCAAGAAAGGAAAGATCGGCACGCTGGTCTGGGGCCAGGGCTATTATTGCCGCAACAATCCCAAAGGCGAATGGAACTACACCATCGAAGAAGGCACCAACGCCGAGAACATCGACTGGAAACGCTGGCTGGGTCCGGTTTCCGATCGCCCGTTCAACGGCGACGCCTTTCATCGCTGGCGAAAGTATTATCCTTACTGCGCCGGTCTCCTCGGCGATCTCGTTCCGCATCGGCTGCATCCGTTGCTGCTCGCCACCGGAAATCCCGAATTTCCCAAACGCGTCGTCAGCATCGGCACAAAGAATGTTCACACGGACAAAAACTCCTCCGGCACACCCGAACGCGACGTGCCGGAACACGTGCAGCTGGTCGCGGAATATCCCAGCGGCCTCATGCTCACACTGACCATGAGCACCGTGAACGGACGCAGTCCGGGGTTCGTCCTCTACGGACACCAGGCGTCGCTCGAAATCGCCGACCAGGGTAACAGCCTGCAATTGATCCCCGAACGGGCTTTCTCGGAAGAATTCGAAGGATTGAGCGAATCGGAACGGAAAGAACTCGCCATCGAACCCGTCAAAGGCCTCCAGCATGAAGACATCCGGGCCCACGAAAAGAACTGGTTCGATTGCATCCGGTCCAACAAACTGCCCAATGCCAACATCGACATCGCCGTGCGCTGCCAGACCGTGATTTCCCTCGCTGAAATGTCCGAGCGCATGAAAGTCGCCTGTCTCTTCGACGAAAAAACCCGCAAGGTCACGACCGGCGAAGGACGCGAGATCAAGCCGATCACGTACGGATCGCTGGAATTGTCGTAAGTGAGTCGTTAAATCGTTAAACAGGTTAAA
>JGI10216J12902_108986826_pt1 | contig 14646 bp, 9 predicted proteins | sample KanNatreferecore_FD_12902 | JGI IMG/M metagenome (IMG submission 12902)
CAGATGTGAGCACGCACCAGGCGAGCTGCCGGAGCACGCGACAGCCTATCACATCACCCGTTGCGCCGTTCGAACTCCCGCATGAAAGCCGTAAGCGCGTCGATGCCGGCTTCCGGGAAGGCGTTATAGATCGATGCCCGGATTCCGCCGACCGATCGATGTCCCTTCAGTCCGTCCAGGCCCGCTTTTTCCGCCTCTGTGACGAACTGCTTCTCCAGCTCTTCGCTGGGCAGCCGGAATGTCACGTTCATCAACGATCGGCTGTCCTTCTGCGCCGTTCCCCTGTAGAAACCGGTCCGGTCGATTTCCCCGTACAGCTTGCCGGCCTTGCGTTCGTTTATGGCCGCCATGGCCTCGAGACCGCCCTGGTCGACCAACCACCGCGCAACGAGGCCGAGGACGTAAATCGCGAATACCGGCGGCGTGTTGTACAGCGATCCATTCTCGGCGTGAACTGCGTAGCTCAACATCACGGGTAGCGCCGCCGAGGACCGCGCGAGCAAATCCTCACGAATGATGACGACGGTCACGCCTGCCGGGCCCATATTCTTCTGCGCCCCAGCGTAAATGAGCGCATGGCTCGCGACATCCAGAGGGCGGCTGAACATGTCTGATGACGTGTCGCTCACCAGTGGAATATCGCCCACGTCAGGGAGCGCCTTCCACTCGGTGCCGTAGATCGTGTTGTTCGAAGTCATGTGCACGTACGCGGCACCTGGAGTCAGCACAATTTCCTCGGCTCGAGGGATGCGCGTGAACTGCTCGGCTTTCGTGGTCGCCGCGACGTGCACGTTGCCGATCTTCTTCGCTTCGTCCACCGCCTTGGACGCCCACACGCCTGTCACGAGATAGTCGGCCGTTGTCCCCTCCGACAGGAGGTTCATCGGGACCATCGTGAACTGCAGGCTGGCTCCTCCCTGCAGGAACAGCACGCGATAGTTCGACGGCACCTTCGCGAGCTCCCGGATGTCGGCCTGGGCACGCGCCAGCACATCCTCGAACACCTTCGAGCGGTGGCTGACTTCCAGAATCGACATGCCAACGCCTGGGAGCGACACGAGATCGCGCTGTGCCTGCTCGAGAACCGGAACCGGCAGCACGGCGGGGCCGGCTGAGAAATTGAACACGCGCTCAGATCTCATGTATCAATAGTCCATCTCGAAGCTTTGGTTCGAACCAGGTCGATTTCGGCGGCATGATCTCGCCGGCATCCGATACCTCCATCAGCTCGAGAATGCTGACGGGATACATCGAAAAGGCGACGGCCATCTTGCCGCTGTCGACGAGCTGCTCCAGCGTTCTGGTGCCCTTCGCACCGCCGACGAATTCAATCCGGGGGTCCGTGCGGACATCCTGAATCCCCAGAATTGGTTTCAGCAATCGCTCCTGCAGTACGTTGCCGTCAAGGGTCTCGAGCACACCGCCTCCCGGAACACCTGCGCTCTCGAGATCGATTGTGTGCCAGGCGCCCTCGACGTACATCGAAACCTCTCCTTTTTCGAAAGGAGCGGCGGGACCTGATTTCATCGAAAACACCCGGGCGACTTCGCCGAGGAAATGCGACGGCGTCATCCCGTTCAGATCGCGGACGACACGGTTGTAGGGAAGGATTCGCAGTTGATCCGAAGGAAACGCAACGGCGAGAAAGAAGTGCGCCTCGTCCGAACGCACGACATCCCGCGCGCGGGCCCCGCTTGCGGCGCGATGGTGCCCGTCGGCGATATACAGCGCATCAACGGCGCGGAACGCGTCCACGAATGCCGGGACCAGATCCGCTCCGACACGCCAGATCGCATGCCTTACGCCGTCGAGCGCCGCGAAGTCGACGAGCGGCTCGCCGGCCGCTCGCACCCGTCGCACCAGGTCGTCAAGCTCCGGCACGGGACGATGGGCCAGGAACACGGGGCCCGTCTGCGCCCGCAGCTCGACGATGTGCCGCGTACGATCGTCTTCCTTGTCCTGTCGCGTGCGCTCGTGCTTCTTGATGACGTTGCTGTCGTATTCCGCGAGCGAATAGCACGCGGCCACGCCCGTCTGGCCGTGCCCGTCAGCATCCAGGTGGTAGAGATACAGTGAGGGACTTTCTTCTTCCACGAGCGGCGCATCGCGTTTCAGCGCGCGGTATCGCTCCGCCGCGGTGCGATACACGATGTCCTCGTGTGGATCGATGCCGGAGGGCAGATCGATTTCGGCCCTCGACACATGAAGAAAGCTCAGTGGACTGACGGCCGCCAGTGCGCGCGCTTCCTCGACGTCGACGACATCGTAGGGAACAGCTGCGACGCGCGGCGCGGCGGAAGGATCGGGACGAACTGCACGGAAGGGCCGGATGACAGCCATCGCGAACCTTTAATTATATGAGATTCGGCTGCGATCAGCGGCCGGGGAATTCGATGTATTGGGCGACGCGATCGCCGCGCGTGACGTGTACCTTGAAAATCCTCGGCTTGCCGGGGCCGTGCAGCTCCACTTCGTGAAGACCGCTCTCCACTTTGAGCGTCAGCGGGGTGACACCCTGCGGCTCGCCGTTGACCGACACTTTGACGCCAGGCGGGTTGGATTCCAACACCAGGACGCCGGTGTCGGCGAAGATCCACTCGGGTGCGGGGATGAACTGCGCGACGGTGAACGCACCAGCCATGAGGGCGATGATCGCGGCGCCCAGAAGAAAGTTCCTGAGTGTTGCGCTCATCGTCTTGCGCTCCCGGATCGTCACCTCCGCGACAGGGTGGTACACGCGCGGATCGACGTCATGTGCCCGCCACACGTCGAGCGGCGCCGCTGTGGCCGGTTTCGAAACAATGGCCGTCTTTGCGCGAATCGGAACAGCCGGCTTGATCGCCAGCGGGGTTGGAGCGGCCATTCTCAGCGAGCGTGACTGCTGCAGGTCGAGATCGCGCGGAGTCAGACGCAGACCCGTTTCGCTTATCGCGTCGGTCAACGCCTGCGAGGCTTCGCCGGCGTGCACGAACACGCGGCGCGGGTCCATGTGCAGCGCCCGCAGCAGCCAGCTTCGGATCGGCTGGGGTACGGAAATACTCAACAGGACATCGCCGAGACACCCGAGATGCTCTGCGTCCCGCAACGGCCGCCCCGCGAACATCGCAACGGCGGTCAGCGCGGACTGCGCGACATCGACGCTGCGATCGAATCTGGCACCGCCGGCAGCCGATGGCACCGCCACGCGCAGCTCTTTCCAATATCGTTCGGCGGAGTAGCGCAGCTGCTCGATCGCTGGACCCAGTGCGTAGTCGGCAACGCACACCCGTCCGTCCGCAAACACGATCCGCTCCGGTGCGATCGCGCCATGTGCGAGATCGCCGCTCTGGCGATGGAGGTCGGCCAGCGCGTCGAGAAGCTCCTTGAGCACGAACACCGCCGCACCGACGGTGATGGGTCGTCCACCGGTCTCGGAACGCGCGAGGACCTCAGAGAGTCGAGTGCCGCCGGTGAGATCGTGGACGAGGCTGATCGATGCCAGCCGGCCCGGCGATCGAAGGATGTTGCGAACAGTGAGGAAAGCCGGGTTGTCAAACTTCTCGAGCAGCCACAGCCGTTCGTTGAGGGCAAATTCGAATGCGGGGACCGAGGTCAACTCGGGCCGGATCAGCAGGCACTCCTGCGCGGGGCGTCCGTGCGCATCTCGGAGAAGAAGCCTGTCGCCAAGGCCATCCCTAAAGGTGACGTCGTCGTCGCACGGGGAAAACGATTTGAGCGCAGACACTTCCACCGATCGCGGCAACGCGGAATCCGTGCCTTGTGAAGATCCGCATTTTCAGCGGCAAAATCGGGCCTTTCACACTTTGGCCGCTTACACTCCGGAACTCGGAACAACGGATTTGTAATCGATCGAAACCGGATGGAATCCCCGAACCGAGTTCAATAAATAGCAGCGTGATGCAAGCTTCACGTCCTGGACGGTCAGAAGCTGTTCCCGGATTCTGCCTTCGTCGAGCAGGTGCGCGCGCAATGTGCCGGGCAGAAGACCGCTCGCGATCGGCGGTGTCAACAACACGCCATCGGATTCAATCACGAAATTTGCGATCGTCGACTCCGTGATCTCGCCGCGCTCGTTGTACAGGAGCACGTCTTCGAATCCAGGCCGCGCGGCGATTGCATCCTCGTAGATCGTTCGATGCGTCGTCTTGTGGTACAGGAGCGGATTCGCGGAATCGATTGGTGAGCCCGCCAGTGCGAGAGGAGAAAACCCCGCGTCCACGTCGTGCGGCTTCGATGACAGTTCAACTGCACCTCGGCGAGACGCGACGAGCCTGACGCGATGCGGAATCGCGGCGAGGCTCACGGCGTACTGTTCGAGCCGATCGCGAACGCCCAGTATGTCGACGTGAAAACCAAAGTAATCCGCCGACTGGAGCAGCCGCTTCAAATGGCGGCCCAGGAGAAGATATCCCGTGTCGGGGCGCCACAACATGGTTTCGAGCAGGTCGAACGACGGCGGGCGGGACGCAAGCGCACGGGCTTTGATGAGGCTCTCGGTCCACTCGTCGGCGCACAGCGAGTCCGCAACGATGCCGCCGCCAACACCGTATTCGGCAGCGCCGGTTGCGTGATGCACGAGCACCGTCCGGATGGCGACATTGAACTGTGAACGGCCGCCCGGTTCGACGAAACCGATCGCGCCTGTATAAATACGCCGGGGCGACGATTCGAGTGCGGCGATGATTTCCATCGTGCGTGCCTTGGGCGCGCCGGTAATCGAGGCCGCAGGGAACAACGCGCGCATCACGCCGACAAGCGACACGTCCGTGTCGGCAGCCACGGTCGACGTCATCTGCAGCACCGTCGGATAGCGCTCGACATCGAAGAGACTCGTCACCTGCACGCTGCCGGGGCGCGCCACGCGCCCGAGATCGTTCCGCACCATGTCGACGATCATCACGTTCTCGGACCGCGGCTTGGCCGACTCGCGCAAGCGTCTCGCGTTCTCGACGTCCTGCTCGAACCACAACCCGCGCGGCGCCGTTCCCTTCATCGGACGCGATTCGATCCGGGTGGCGGCGCGATGAAAGAAGAGCTCGGGCGAAGCGCTGCAGATTCCCCACTCACCCGTGTCGATGTACGCGCCGAACGGCGGCGTTTGGGCGCTCGCGAGCTGGAGAAACAGCGCGTAAGGATCCGATCGCAGGCGAGTCCGAAGCCGATAGGTGTAGTTGACCTGATAAGTGTCGCCGTCGCGGATCAGCTCCTGGATCGCCGCGAACACGTGCTCGTACTGCTCGTGTGAAACCGACGGCTCCCAGTGCTCTTCGAATACGCCGCCGGACGGAGGTGCGAGCTGATCGAGCGTGTGTTCACGGACGGTTTCGTACACGCCGAACCAGAGAAGCGGAAAATCACCGGCGTCCCGGGTCGTGAGTCCGGAATCGAAAGCCGGCGCCGCCTCGTACGCCAGAAATCCTGCGGCGTATCTGTTGTGAACCGTGCATTCCCGCTCGACGCTCTCGAGCGCCGGCAGGACCTCGCGGACGTGATGTGCGCGAATGACCGTCAGTGGCCGCCCGAAAACCCGCCACGTTCCGGAGCCCGCGTCGCGGACGATGACCGTCAATCGTCGGACTCCAGTGGAGGATGCCAGCGCCCGGTCTGATAGCTCCAGCCGGCGAGCCGATTCGCGCGCTCGACGGCGTCAGGCTGCTCCATGAGGGCGTCGGACGGCCAGGGGAGCACGAACGTCCAGTTCGCATCGCTGATCGTCGCCGGCAGATTGATGCGATCGCGCCATCCGAACACGTCCTGTATCGGCAGCAATACCAGATTGGATCCGGCGTTGTAGAGCTTCTCGATCAGCCCGTCACGCACGTCGTCACTGTATGCCGCTGACGCGAATCCGTGGCGGGCGCGCTCTTGCGGCGTCAGCGACTCCCACCATGTCGCAAGCGGCTCGGTGTCGTGGGTTCCGCTCATCGCGACTGACAGTGCCGGATACAACATCGGCGCTGCCGGCTCCCAGCGCAGCACTTTGTAACCAGGCACACCGAGTCTCGCAATCGACGCGCGGACGAAGTCGGGGACCGTTCCCAGGTCTTCGACGCTGACGTCGGCACCAGTGCCGGTCGTCATCCGCATGACCGTTTCCCCCAGCTCGATCTGCTCGCGCTCGTCGGAGGGCATGAAGAACGGCGCCTGCCCGTTCAGCGGACGAACATAGGTTCGATAAAACCCAACGAGATGGTCCACCCGGAATCCGTCGTACAGTTCGATCTGCCGCCTGAGGCGCAACCGAAGCCACTCGTAATCGTTCGTGCGCGCCTGTTCCCAGTTGTACGGCGGCAGGCCCCATTCCTGACCTGTTTCGCTGAACGCGTCCGGCGGCGTGCCCACCGACGCATCCAGCAGAAAGTCCTGCTGCCGGCTCCACACGTCGGCGCTGTCGAGCGTCACCATGAAAGGGAAATCGCCAAGGATCTCTATCCCACTCGTCTGGCGCCGGATGGCCTGCCACTGGCTCGACGCAATCCATTGCACGTACTGATAGAACAGCACGTCGACCGCCAGCCGCTCGCGCGCAGCGGCTATCGCCGAAGGCTCTCTATTGCGCAGCTCGATGGGCCATTCGGGCCATGGACGTTCACCGTGCTCGGCCCTGAGCGCCCGATACAGGCTGTATTCGTCGAGCCACCACGACTCGGCTGCGATATAGGCTCGGAGATCGGCGGCGCTGATCGAGTCCGCACTCCACTCGTCAGTCAGAAACTGTCCGAACGCCGTTCTCAACGCATGCCGCTTCAGGCTGCGTAACGCCTGGTAATCGACTCGAGGAGTCCGCCTGAGGCTTGCGATCTCGTCCCGCCACTCGCGGTCGAATGCTTCGCCTCTCTCCATCATCCAGATGCTGATGAACTGCGGATCGATAGCCATCGCGCTGAGCGCGGAGTACGGCGATGCTTCTGACGGCCCCAATTCGTTGAGTGGCAGGATTTGAAGTACCGATTGGTTCGCGGCCCGCAGCCAGGTGGATAGGGCGGGAATGTCGCCGATCTCTCCGATGCCCCAGCTGCGCGACGAGCGAAGCGAGAACAGCGGCACGCTGATTCCCGCGCGGCGCGAACGCTGCATCATCGCCGCGCGCCGATCTGTTCGAACACGGCGCCCGCCGCAGGCAGGAAGACGCGCGATTCCGGGAGAAGGCTGAGGACCAGGAAGGCCTCGCGTTCGAAGTCGAAAAAGTAGCCGGGGTGCACGAGTACTCCCGTCTGCTCCAGCAAGTCGAGGACGATGTTCTCCTCGCTGCCGACCGATGGGATCTGCACAACCGCGTACCAACCGGCTTCGACCGGCAGGACGGTACACGCCGGATGTGCTGATCCAAGCCTCAGCAGCGCTCTGTAGTTGTCGCGCACGCGAGCGTGAATCTGCGTGCGAATCGCCGCACCGGCCCTCAAGAGATCGGGCGCGGCAACCTGGACCGGCGTGGAGACCGACAGATATGCATCGCAAATTGTCTCGAGCCGCTCCATCGCGCCTTCGACGAGCTCGGCGGGACCGCCTGCCGCGATCCAGCCCAGCTTCGCCTGTGGAAGCCCGGCGGTCTTCGACAGCCCTCCGAGCGCAAACGTCAGCGCCGCGTCCTGGCGGAGCGCGCCTGGCGACGGCGGTGCCGAGAAGGGATAGTCGGCGAATACCTCATCCGAGATAAGGGCCAGATCGTGCTCTCGTGCGATCGATACGACCGCGGCAAGCTCGTCGTCTGTCACGACAGAGCCTGTTGGATTGTTCGGGTTGATCATGACGATCGCGCGCACCCGCTGTAGCCGGGCCTTCTCCCGCAAACCTTCCAGGTCGATCTGCCAGCGCCCCTGAAACTCGAGATAGTAATGCTCAACGCGCACGCCATCCAGGTCCGTCAGATGCTCGATCAACGGATAGCTGGGCCGCGGCGCGAGTACGGCATCGCCCGGATCGCACAGCAGCTTGAACAACATGGAGTACGCCTCGCTCGTGCTGGCCGTCAGGATGATTCGTGCCGCGGGAACCGGTAGCCCGCGCCGGGCGAAGTCGTCGGCTACCGCCTGCCGCGCCGGCAGCCTTCCAAACGGCTCCGGCTCGTAGCACAGCGACAGGTCCTGCGCCATCGGCGCGAGCAGGCCCTTCGGATACGCAACGTTCGCGCGAGTGGGATTCGACAGCGTGAGATCGACAATCGGAAGGCCCGCCGCGCGGCGGCGATCGATCGCATCGGCGAGCCGGTTCCGTCCGGCTGTCTGGCGTAGACGCGACGAGAACATCACCGGCTCTGGGACTGTCGAAGAGTCGAGGCGCGAAACGTTTCGCGGGTCGTCCTCGTCATTTCCGAGTACTCGAGCATCTGCGCGGCCAGATCGCGCGGGTAGCTGATCTTCACGTCGCGGACCGTTCCGTCAGCGTCGCGCAGCGGCTCGAGCTTCGGCTGGACGAATCCGGTGTACGACGGCAGCTTCAGCTTGTCGACGCGTGCGACAATCTCGTCGCGCAGCGCGGGATCGAAGTGAATTCCGTACGTGTCGAAGAGCGCTCTGGCGGCTTCGTAGTCTCCGTTCGCCTTGATACGCTGCACGTCCGCGAGGAGCGTCGCCACCCCCTCTCGAAACGCCTTCGGATCCAACATGACGAGATACGTCTTCCCGTCGCGCACGCGCTTCTCGATGGCTTTGGTGTTGGCCATCAGCCAGTGAACGATCATCTGGCGATTGCGCATATGGTCTTCTTCGATCGTTGTTCCTTCGCGAATGCGCCGCAATTGCACCAGAGCAGTGCGCGCGTAATTCTCGTACTCCGCCCGGACGACATCGGCGTGATCCTCGGCGCGAATCAACCCCATCTCAACCATCTTCGGGTCGGGAATGAAATACAGCGCCACCAGATCGGCCCGCGACTCTTCGATCGCCGAGTACTGCTCCTTCAACACTGTCTGCGGAGCGCATCCGAGCGTGGCGTGCATCTTTCCGGACGCGTGGCCGATTACCTCGTGGAGATCGGTCGCGAGCTCGTGGGCGAAGCCCTGCCACTGGCGCGCGCGCGCGACTTCATCCGGCGACCATGAGAACTCGCTCCGGAAGCCGGGATCCATCGACCGGTCGTACGCCTCATTGACGTTCGCGATCGAGACCGACTTACTTCCGTATATCTCGCGGACCTCCTGCTCGTTTGGCAGGTTGATGCCGATCGGCGTCACCGGACCCGCATCGCCGGTCTCGATGACGACATCAATCACATTTGCGGTCACTCCCTGCACGTGCTCCTTGCAATACTGCCGGTCCCACGGCATGCGGCTCTCGAACCACTGCGCCTCAGCGGCGAGCTTCTTGATGGCAGCGGTTCTCGTATCATTCACGTAGTAGACGAGCGCTTCCCACGCGCCTTTCATGCCGCGTGCATCCAGATACACCTCGGTGAATCCATTGATCGTATCCACCGCCGACGACTTGTCGGCGACCCACGCGATGTCGTACGCGCGGCGGTCGGACTCCTCGCCGGTGCGGTACCACTGAACGAGGGCGCGCAGTGCCCTGGCCGTCGGCTCGGGTGCGAAGGACGTCGCTGCCTCGAGATGACGCACCACCTCGCGGATCTGGGCGTCGTAGAGACCGCCGACGCGATAAACCTCCTCCACGAGCTTGCCGTCCTTCTTCACCAGCCGTGAATTCAATGGATAGCGCTCGTCGAAGCCGTCGAGATCCTTCATCGTGACGTTTCGATACAGGTTGTTTGCGCTCGCCTGTACTATGTCGCGTCCGCCGGACGGCGTCTTGGTCGTCACCGACGGGTCGACCGATGCGTCGAAGAACATCGGCTCGAGCCGCGTCAGGAGAGCATCGAGCGATTCGCCGGGACGCAGGGGAAACGTCGCGCCCTTTGCCGCCGCCGCATGCGCGGCCGCCGCAAACTGTCCGGGCGTGCACGCGAGCACGAACTTTCGCGCGGTCAGGTTGTTGTAAGGACCTGTGTTGATCCAGAACAGCTTGGCGTAACGCAGGATCTCGGCCTGCGTTGCCGCGTCGCCCGACGGATGCCTGACGATGGCTTCGAGCACGTCGCGCATGTCGAGGTTGTGGGTATACCGCTGGTCGTAAAAAATATCCCTGCCGGCGATGGCGGCCTGATAGAGATGCCAGATCAGGAGACGCTGATCGACGGCCAGGGCGTCGAACCCGTCCGCATACAGCTGCACGACCGCCGCCTCGTCGACTCTCTCGAGCAGATACGAGCGACCGGTCGAACGCGCCGGACTGCCCTCGGCAGCGTCCGGCGTGACGGACGTCGTGCCGGCCTTCAGGTCGGCGTCGGGCGTGGGCACGGAACCAGAACACGAAACTGACATGGCGGCCGTCATCGCGAGAAGCCCCCTCCGCATCAACCCGATCAGCTTAACTCCACTTGCTCGAGGTGCGAGGGTGCATGCACGGTCCAGTGCAGTTGCGACTGCAATGTCGCTTTCAGCGCGTCCATCGGTCCCGGCTCGCCGTGCACGAGATACGTCATTTTCGGCGGCGTCTTGAAGCTGCTGAGCCACCGCAGCGTTTCCTGTGAATCCGCGTGAGCCGACATCGAGTCGATTTTTTCGATGCGTGCGTTCACCAGTACCTGCTGACCCCGGATCTTCACTTCTCGCGCGCCGTCGACCAGCTGCCGCCCGCGGGTGCCCGCTGCCTGATAGCCGACGAAGAGCACTGTGTTGCGTTTGTCGGGCAGCGTTCCGAGCAGGTGATGCAACACGCGCCCGCCCGTCGCCATGCCGCTCGACGACACGACGATGGAGGGGATCCTCGATCTGACGAGCTCGGACGACTGCTGGGCCGACGACACCGGTTGAAATCGAGCCGTAAAGAACCGGCGAATCTCGAGAGCCGAGCGGATGTCCTCGTCCAGCTCCGACGCGCGGCCAGAGTAGTAACGCAGCGCGTCGAGCGCCATCGGACTGTCGAGAAACACGGGGAGCTTCGGAATCGTGCCTTCGTCTTCGAGCTTCTTGATCCAGTACAACACTTCCTCGACCCGGCCGATGGCGAACGCCGGAATGATCAGCTTGCCGCCTCGAGCGACGGTGTCCTTGATGATTGCAGCAAGGCGGGCGCCTTGATCGTCTGGCTCGTGCGTGCGATCGCCGTACGTCGACTCGAGCAGCAGCACGTCCGCCGGAGGAGGAGCGGACGGATCCGGGAGTACCGGCCGTGAATAGCGCCCGAGGTCGCCTCCGAAAAGAATGGCGGGCCCGTTCTTGATCGTCATCCTGATGAACGCGGATCCGAGCAGGTGCCCGGCGTTGATGAACTCGATGTCCACGCCGTCGACGAGCGCGATGGGCTTGCCGAACGCAACGGGCTGAAGCTGCGACAGCGCGCGGAACGCATCCGACTCCCTGTAGAGGGGCAGCGCTGGATGGTGCCTCGAGTAATGCAACCGGTTCGCTTCGCGCGCGTCTTCTTCCTGCAGGCGCGCGGAGTCAGGAAGGACAAGCCGGCAGAGATCAGCGGTCCCTGGTGTGCAAACGACGCGGCCGTGATATCCCTCGGCCACGAGCCGTGGAAGGTAACCGGTGTGATCCAGGTGGGCGTGCGTCAGCACAACGACGGACAGATCTGAAGGGTCGAGCGGCAGCGGCTCCCAGTTCCTCAGCCGGAGCTCCTTGAGACCCTGGAACAGGCCGCAGTCGATCAGAATCTTGTGGCCGGCGGTTTCGAGCAGGTACTTCGAGCCGGTCACCGTGCGCGCGGCACCCAGAAAAGTGAGCTTTGTCATAATGTGAGCCCGTATGGTACTGCGTTCCGTCGAGCGGAGGCTCATCGCCGCGACGCTCTGCCTGATCGCCGCGACGGCAGCCGCTCAGCCCGCACGGCTGACCCTCGAAGAGATCTACAGCTACGCAGGATGGACGCGCTTCAACGGCAGCCGTGCGGCGACGATGAACTGGGTTCCAGACGGCGACCCGTGGCTGAGCGATACACATCATCTGTGGCCGTACGAAAGAGCTCAGGGGGAACCGGCGCCCGGTCCGGCGACCGGTCCATGGCTCGAGGTCAACGCGGAATCCGGCGCGAGCCGGCCACTCTACACATATACGCAGCTCGAGCGCGCCCTCGTGGGTGCCGGTGCCGCGCCCGGTGACGCGCGCACCGCCGCGCGGCAGATGCATTCGACATTCAACAAGGCGCGCAACGCGATTCTCATCACGATCGGCGATGACCTCTTCGTTTACGGTATCGCGACGGGAAGAGCGACACAGGCGACGTCCTCTGACGGGCCCAAAATCGAGGCGACGTTCAGCCCTGACGGCCGCCGCATTGCCTACGTCAAGAACCAGGACCTGTTCGTCACGGGCGTCGACGCGCCCGATGAGAAAGCGCTGACATCTGACGGCAGCGCCACTCTGCTGAACGGCACACTCGACTGGCTGTACACCGAAGAGCTGTACGGACGCGGCAACTCGCGCGGGTACTGGTGGAGCCCGGACTCGTCGCGCATCGCGTTCCTTCAGTTCGACGAGCGTGCGGTTCCGGAATACACGCTGGTCGACGACATCCCGTATCAAGGGACCGTCGAACGGCGCCGGTACCCGAAAGCCGGCGATCCTAATCCGACAGTACGGCTTGGGGTCGTCTCCGCAGAGGGCGGCAACGTGCGCTGGGTCGACACCACGCCCTATTCCGACTTCCTCATCGTCAGCGTGGCGTGGGCGCCGGAGAGCCGCGAGGTCGTCTATCAAATACAGGACCGCACGCAAACCTGGCTCGACCTCAATCGCGCGGATGCCGGGACCGGTGCCGCGCGAAACATTCTCAGAGAAACCAGCCAGGCATGGGTCGAGCGATGGCAGGACTCGAGCGTCGATCCGATCTGGTTGCCGGATGGGTCGTTTCTGTGGCTCAGCGAGCGCACCGGCTGGCGGCATCTCTATCGCTACGCGGCCGACGGCACGCTGATGAAGCCCGTGACGCAGGGCGACTGGGAGATCCGGCGCACCCATGGAGTCGATCGCGCCGGAAAGTGGGTCTACTTCACGTCGACCGCGCAGAGCCCCGTGGGCCTCGATTTGTATCGCGTCGGAGTCGACGGCAGCGAACTGCGGCGGCTCTCAACCACCGCCGGCCACCATGAGGTGTTCGTCAATCCGTCGAGGACGCTGTTCCTCGATTCCTGGAGCGACATCACGACACCGCCGCAGGTTCGTCTCTACTCTACGGAAGCGCCACAACCCGTTCGCGTCGTCGATGGAAACAGTCTTCCGGCTCTGGCCTCTCGTGGCTTGTCAGTACCTGAAATGCTGCAGGTGAAAACCCGCGATGGGTTCGCGATGGAAGCCGTGATGATCAAGCCGCCGGGATTCGACCCTGGCAAGCGCTATCCCGTCTATCAGTTCACATACGCGGGACCGCACGCGCCGCAGGTCGTCAATGCGTGGGGCGGAACGGACTTCCTGTATCACCAGCTTCTGGCGCAGCAGGGCATCATTGTCTGGATCTGCGACAACCGCACGGCCAGCGGAAAAGGCATGCAGTCGGCATGGCCGCTGTACAAGAACTTCGGCGCCCTCGAGCTGAGCGACATCGAGGATGGCCTCGCATGGCTGGCGAAGCAGCCGTATGTGGACGCGTCGCGCGTCGGCATCTCGGGCATCAGCTTCGGCGCTTACATGACGCTCTACGCGATGACGCACAGCCGGCGCTTCGCGATGGGCATCGCCGAAGGCGCCGTCTCCGACTGGCGCACGTACGATACGATTTACACCGAACGGTACATGGGGCTCCCCGCCGAGAACCCTGACGGCTACCGGCGGAGCTCTCCACGATTCGACGCCTCCCGCCTGAGCGGAAATCTGCTGCTGGTCCACGGCGCCCTCGACGACAACGTGCATCCGCAAAACACGATGCAGTTTGCTTACGAGCTGCAGCAGGCAGGGAAGACGTTCCAGATGATGTTGTATCCGAAGGCCGCGCATGGCATCGGCGATCCCCGTCAGTACCTGCACCTGCGCCGCACCATGCTCGACTTCACGACCCAGAATCTTCTGCGATAGGATGTGTGAATGAACTCGGCAGTCCGTACCTGGGTGGCCGGCGTCGAAGCGTTGACGACGCCGTCGGAGGTCGTGTATTGCGACGGCTCGAAAGCCGAACGCGATCGCCTGATCGCCGAATGTCTCGCGACCGGAGAGTTGATCGAGCTGAACCAGCAGAAGCTTCCGGGCTGTTATCTGCATCGAAGCGCGCCCCACGATGTCGCCCGCACTGAGCACCTGACATTCGTCAGCACCACCGAAAAAGATGACGCGGGTCCCACGAACAACTGGATCGCCCCTGCCGCGGCGCGCGAGAAGCTCACGCCGCTGTTCACGGGATCGATGAAGGGGCGCACCATGTACGTGGTGCCGTTCCTGATGGGCCCTCCCGGTTCGCCGTACTCGAAAGTCGGCGTCGAAATCACCGACAGCCGCTACGTCGTGTTGAACATGGGCATCATGACGCGCGTCGGACAGGCCGCCCTCGATCACCTTGGCATCTCCGACGATTTCACCCGTTGTCTGCACTCGCTCGGCGACTTGAGTCCAGACCGCCGGTTCATCATGCATTTTCCGGAAGAGAACGCCGTGTGGTCGATTGGATCCGGCTACGGCGGCAACGCGCTGCTGGGCAAGAAGTGCCTGGCGCTGCG
>JGI10216J12902_101758515_pt1 | contig 14645 bp, 11 predicted proteins | sample KanNatreferecore_FD_12902 | JGI IMG/M metagenome (IMG submission 12902)
GAAGGCTTTCAATTCATCGCCGTGATCAGCGACGCCGGCTTCATGATGGCCAAGGCAAAGGAAGTGACGAGCGCATTGGGTCTGGGCGCGGGCAAGGCAGTGGCGAAGTATTGAAAAGTGAGAGATAATCGCGTTGAAGACGATACTAAAAAAGGCGGCAGTGCCCGCAATCGCTGTTGTGGTCGGAGTCTTACTGTGGTGCTTGTTCACTAGAAGCTACGTCCAGCGCCTGCCTAAAACTGGAACAATTGAACTCTTTGATGAAACGTTTCGTACGAATCATCTTGTGCAATGGGGAAGTCCGTGGCGTAGCAAAGCCCGAAATGTTTTACCGAGTCAGATCGCCCGTTGGATTAATCCGTCAGAGGTAGTAGTTGCAAGCGACTCAAGTGGTTATTTGCCAACCGATATGTTTGTCGTCTGGTTTAAGGTTGAGCCACGGCGATATTCTCTTCCGCGCCTTGAATGCTTCTTACTGGATGCCAACGGAACCACTCTAGATACATCCCTTCTTTGGGAGCCAATGTGGCATCCCTCTCCTCAGGGTTTTTTCTACGCTGGCTTTGCAACACGACCATCTAATGCCGCCATGGTGCGGCTTAGCTTTTTGGAGGAAGGGCATCAGCCATCAGCCGCCGAATTCACAAATTGGTCTGTCAATTTCCCACTACTGCGTCGCTGATTGACCGGCATCGCCGTCGCGCCGGGAATATGCCGCTCCTACGGGGCTGAGGTTTCTGCCTGACGTTCGTTTCTACAACGATATCGCACCTACGGCGCTTGCCGCGTCGGACCGGTAGTCATTGAATCAGTTCCGCCAAATGCCGATGAACTCACATTATGCCTGCACCAAAAGGAATGAGAACTGTCCCAGTGGCCATCGGTCCGACCGCTGCCGTGCATATTTACAGTGATGCCAGTCATATTTGGCTTCAGCTTCGGCGGGACGTGCCCACGGAGGAATCCATAACCAAACCATCTTTCAAGACCGCGCTCACACTCACTCGCGATCAAGCGATTGCCGTCGCAACGGAACTTCTCGCGGCGGCGAAAGGTAGAAGTTCTTCCACCAGCAGCGCGAACGAGCCGTCGCCCACATCCAGGTCGCAGTCATCGCAATCCGCCTCGAAATAGAACGCCACCACCGTTATTTCCACAGGCGCGGAGCGGCAGCGTGGCGCCGTCACGCGGGAGCGACGCCGACAGTTGGGACAGAAGATCATCCGGCTCTTTGGCCTTTGGATGGAATAGGAGCTTTTTGATGGCGAAGCGAAGACTTGAAGCGCTTGGCTCCCTGTGCGCGCCGAGCGGCGTGCCCTACCTTTGAAGTAATCCCCGGCTGCGCATCCAATCCGCCGCGCGGTCCGGCCAGGCTGTCACGGGATTTTCCGTGCGGCGTAATCCGTAGCCGTGGCCGCCCTTCGGATAGACGTGCAGTTCAAACGGCACGCCGGCTGGTTTTAGCGCCGCGGAATAAAACAGCGCGCCTTCAACCCGCACCGGATCGTCCTGCGTCATGGCGATGAACGCAGGAGGCGTGTTGCTGCTCACGGCGGTCTCGGGATTTATTTTGTCACCCTGATCTTTCAACGTCAGATACGCGGGGTAAATGAGAACCGAAAAATCCGGCCGGCAACTGACCTTGTCCGCGTCATCCACAATCGGATAGGTGCGCTGATTGACGCTGGCGGAAAGCGCGGCGGCAAGATGACCGCCCGCGGAAAAGCCGAGCACGCCGATGCGCCGCGGATCGATCCCGAACTCCTTCGCGCGCGAGCGCACGAGTCCGAAAGCCCGTTGCGCGTCCTGCAACGCCGCCGTGTGCTTTTCCAGTCCCGCGCGCTTCGGCACACGATACTTCAATAGTACCGCGTGAACTCCAATCGAGTTCAGCCATTCACACACCTCTGTTCCTTCGAGATCGAGCGCCAGGATGTTGTAGCCGCCGCCGGGAAACACGACCACCGCCGCGCCTGAATCTTTGTCCTTGGGTGCGGGATAGAACGTCAGGTCCGGCTTCGAGACATTGCCCAATCGGATGACGCGCTTCCCGGCCACGAGGTTCTCGTTCGTCCTGGTCATGTCCCGTTCCTCTCCGATGCTGTTGGTTTCTCCGGGCGCAGTTCCGGGCCAAAGCGGAAGAGTTCGAAATTGCTCGGCGCGAACAATCGACGACAAAGCGAGGACGGTGCTCGCCAGAACAAAAATGGTTTTCATCGCGCTGGATTCAAATGCGGCGGGAGATCGAAGTCAGCCAAAAAGGAAACATTCGCGAGTTACGCCTTCAACACAGCATACGGATGGGCATAGACCGTGTAAGCCAGCCACGACGTGTCGCCGGCATTGCGCGCCTCGGTGCGCGCGGCAATGACTGCTTCCGCCACGGTCCCGCCATTCAACAGGCCCCTGTAAAATGCTTCTGTGAAAATGCGCGCTGGTTGATCCCCGATGGACCAATGCGCTCCGATAAACAGTCCGGCCCCGCGCGAAAGAAACGCTTCCGCAAAGCCTCCCAGCTTCGTCAGCGACCATCCCACTCGCCCGGCACGACATGCGTTCAACACGACCATCGGGCGCGTCGGATCAGCGCCGGCGCTGTTCACGCGCATGATGGCGGACACGACTCGGGCCTCCAGCGATACAACAATTGCGTTGTTCGGATCGGCAGGATTCAAGTCCGCCCGCACCAACAAGCCGGAGCTGCCGATTTTTTTCTGGTCCGCTTCTCCGTGACCGGCGAAATGAAGGAAATCGAACTGGTCGGGGCCGCGCAGAAGGGCGTGAACGTCTCCCAGGTTCGCGGGACATTCGATCGCCTTGAACTTTTGCGTGAGAAAGGGAATTTCGTTCTGCGCCTCCGGCAGCTTGTAGCCGTCGTGCTGGTACTCCGGCACGAGGCGGAAGGCGCGGCCCTCTCGCGCGCGCAACGTGTCGGGCGGCAGTTGCATATTGTGCAGCCATCGCACCAGCCCCAACTCACCAAGAAACCACGTCCGATCTTCGGGAAGGTCTCCGTTCTTCGGCCGGAGATGAACGGTTTCCCACGGTACGAAAGGCTCTTCGGAGAACACCTGAATGCTGCCGATGCGTTCCCGGTTTTCCCAGAGAACCTCCTGCAATTCCGGCGGCATAAGATTGTCCAGCAACTCGACGCCATACGCCTGCAATTTTTCAGCGAACACTTTCCGGTCGCCCTCCGCCGGCCAGAGCGCCTCGAGCTCATCGTAAATCTGTTGGATGAATTCCCCGCGGTCCCGTTGAAAAGCTTTGGAGTGACAAACCCAGTTGCGCCCGAGCGTCGGCGAATCGAACTCGTAACGATACGCAATCTGGTTCCCGACCTGCTGTTCGAAAATGGTGAGGCGATCGATCGGCTTGATGCCGCGCGGCACTTCGGCGGCAGCCGCTTCAGAACTCACACGCCGCGGAGTGACCGGCGTGCCCGGCAAAACGATGTCGAAGCGCAACTTCAACGTGAGCATCGGCTCTTCGCGTTGCCAGACCACAATCCAGATTTCGCCGGGCCCTTCGTGAACGGGCAGAAAACGAAAACGCCGCATCACGGGCGCGTCGGGCGCGGGTGGATCGACGTCCAGCTCGGTTGCGGTGCCTTCCTCCGGCTCGACGTTCAACTTGGGCACGAACTGCAAAGTGATCTTGCGGGTGAGGTCAACCTCTCCACTGGCGTCCGCTCGGGCGCGTCCCGCCAGATCGTCCAGTTGCTCGCGGGAAATGGTTACGTTCACTGACGCCGGTTGTCGCAGCACGCATTTCTCCGGCGCGTCGGCGCGGAAGTGACACGTCGCAGTGCTGATCGCGGGAGCGGCTTCGGGGACGACTTGCATGGCGGGCGTTGGCGGTGCCGTTTCCAATTCACTCTTGGGCGGCCTCGCCGGCGAAATTGATTTGGCAGACCTTCTTTTGGCCGTTGGCTCCGCAGCGGCCATCGATACAGACGTGCGCGTGAAACTCGGCACGATGCGCCGATAGACCACCCGCTCTTCAGCCGTCTCTGGCCTGGAAGTGATCGATTGAAAATCAATCAGGTCCGCCATCGTGTAAGGCCCGTGTTGCTCGGGGACCACGCCGACGGGGCGCATGCCATCCATCACCACGGTGCGGGCAGCCGTGCTGACCGTGCCAGGCGCAACGGAAACTGGCTTTGGTTTCTCTTTGGCATCAGCCGTGAGCGACTTTTCATACTCATGAAGACCCAGAAACTCGGTCATGGAAATTTCTGGCGGCGGTTGCGCGTCCCGGACCCGCCGCAGGACTTCCTCCGCATCCAATGCATACCAGAGCAGTTGGCCTTCGTGCTTTCTATCGAGCACGACGTAACTCGGAGTCTTCTCGCGGAGAAGTTCAATGCCTTGCCACGCCAGCGTGCCCGATGGCAGATGAAGGATGTCCGCGTCCACGAGGGCCGGCAGTTCTCCCGGAACGGCCAGTCCATGAACGGGCAGAGCGGCTGGGGCCGGCGCAATCCGCCTCAGGCCCCGAGATCGTATTACAGCAGTTGGGCCTTCCGCAGCCGTTGTGGCGGACGCCGGTGGCGCGGCGAGCCGGAGCCAGCGCGCCAGCGCATTCACGGTCGCGGGCTGCAGAAAATAATTCGTGTGATAGACGACGGGATTTTTTCCGAACGACAACGTGTCTTTGAACATGTCGCCGTTGTGCGGATCGATGTCCGTCATGGACTGCGTGTTCACCACCAGATCGTTGGCCACGTCTCCAAAGAGCTGGCCGATGAAGCCGCTGCCCAGCCAGAGCAACAGTTCGCGCGGCAATTCGCTGGGCCGCCCTTGATCCAGGAGAGCGAGCAGGGCTTGCGGCTCGAATTCCGAAGTCACGGCGGCGTACCACGAGCTTTGCGCCGTCGGTTCGGAAGGTTGCGGCTGATTGATCCATTTTACGAATTCGCCTTCGGGTTCCATGGCCGCGAGACCTGGAATGCGCCGCTCCGTGATCGCCGTAGCGGCAAGGTATTTCGCGAATGCGCCGAGCGCAGTGACGGACCCGGTGAGAATCGCGGAAACCGTCTGCGCCGAAACGTTCGGCAGCATGGAGGCGGCGCGCGCGGAGCCGGCGGCGAGGCTTGTGTATAAATCAAGGAGCTTCTCCCAGTTGCCGGCGCTGGCCAGTTCCGTCCCGCCCAGGGTCGAACCCACAAAGACCACGCGACCGATGGTCGGGCCGGGTGTGAGCCGCGGCAGCATTTCCTCCGCGAAGAATCGATAGACCAGCCCGCCGCGGCTGAACGTCACGATGTCGAGCACCGGCTGCATCGCGAACGAGTCGGCGTTCAGCCGACGCCAGAGATCGTTGGCGTTTTCCCTGGCGTCCTGGCCCAGCGTGGCATGATCGAAACCAATGACGGCGTCATAGCTCGCCAACGCTCCTTCGAGAAAAGCGCGGCCCCACACCGTCGCGCCCAGCCCGCCGTAGCTGCCCAGCGTGCTGCTGAATGTGCCGTGGATGAGCAGCAACACGCGCGGGCGGCGATTTTGCGGCAGCTTCAGTTCCGCGAGATTCTCCACGCGCGTCCATTGTTCGGGACTCACGGAATTGATTCGCACCAAGCCGGGCTGCACGTTGCGTTCAAGCCACTTCACGAGTCCATCAGCCGCCGCGCGGGCCGTGAATTTCAGCACGTAGGTTTTGATGAAACCAATGGCCGCGCCTGCGGCTTGAGGAAAGCCGCGCGTCGGTCCTGGCGCGGGAGTCGAAGGCGGGCTGGATGGCAACGGTATTGTGAATCGCGCCACTCGCGTGGCGGGAAGCGGGGTTGGACCGCGCTTGCGTAGCGCCTGCGGCTGGGCTGCGGTCTCTTCTGGGAGACGCCATTGATAGAAACCATTCGTCTCGACCAGCACCATCGCTTCTTCACCCGCGGCCAGTCCGACTTCCACCGAAGCCGCCCGCGGCGCGACAGGAGTCCCACGCCGCAACGGTGGCCCGCTCGGAGAAACGGCAATGGGCACGGTCGCCGCCACCTCAATCTCCTGTTGCTTCAAAGCCGCGAGCAGCGGATCAACGGTGGCCGCCGGCGCCACGCCACTTCGCTTTTGGCCCGCGCCCGGCGCCATCGCGATAGAGAAACCTTCAGGCAGGCTTACAGAAATTCCGTTGATGGCATGATCGCTCATGGCTGGTTCAGGATGTGAACGGAGTCATCATGCAAACTTGCTTCCCAGTGATGACCTCACCGAGAGAAGAACTGCTCACGGGGAAGCTGGCAAGGAGGTTTTGCAGCGCAATTCAGAAACGACTCGAGCGCAACGTCCCGGTTGAACCGCGCGAGCGCGTCCTGCACACTCCGCCTCATGGGCGCACAATGGAAACAGGCTGGACGCGAGGCCAGCGCGCAGAAGAAGGGGCAGATGACGGCGAAACTCGTCCGCGAAATCATGGTCGCGGCGAAGCTCGGCGGGCCGGATCCCGATCTCAACGCGCGCCTTGCCGCCGCCGTCGAGAAAGCGAAGAAGGCCAGTGTCTATCGCGACACGATTGAACGTGCGATTAAGAAAGGCGCAGGCATCGGCGACGAGAAGGTCGAATACGAGCTCGTTACTTACGAAGGTTTCGCGCCGCACAAAGTGCCGGTCATCGTCGAGTGCCTCACGGACAATCGCAACCGCACCGCGCCGGAGATTCGCAAACTGTTTCAGGCCGGCTCGCTCGGCCAGCCGGGCAGCGTGGGATTTTTCTTCAATCACATGGGCGTGGTCGAAGCCACGCACTCGGATGCGAATCGCGACGCGGACACGGATGCCATCGAGGCCGGCGCGCAGGAAGTTGAAGCACTTGAAGCCGACGAGGTTCCCGCCGGCCAGAAGGGGGCGCGGTTCACGACGGAGATCAGGGAACTCGACGCGGTTTCGAAAGCATTGAAGGCCGCCGGTTGGAAGATCATCGCGGCGGAAATTCGTTATCTGGCGAAGAATTTTTCTGAACTGAGCGACACGCAACGCAAAGACGTGACTGACTTTCTCAATACTCTCGACGACCACGATGATGTCCATCGTGTTTATGCCGCGCTGAGATAACCCCGCGGCGAGACACGAGCTTCTTCTCCGGGCGCAGCCCGAGACCGAGGGACCCATTTCCATTCGCGGATTTTCAGACTTCGACGAACTTGGCGCATGACAAGGAGCTTTTGTTGGAAGGGGACGCTGGCGTGCGTCGCTCTCACGTTTTTCACTGGTTGTCTGTCAACACCGCCGGCCGCCGTGCCGCAAGACGAAAAGCTGCGCGCCCGAAACAATGCTGCCAGTCTTTTGCACACATTGCTCGGCGATGAAAAGAACGTCGGCAAGCTGCTCATCATCAAACGGGATCGCGAGGAACTTCATCGTGTCATCAAACACGTCGCGTCCGTCTGCGACGAAGCGCACAAAAGGCTGGCGCAATGGGCTCGGGAAGATTCTTCGTTGAACCTGCGCGACACGGCCCTGCCTGCGGCAGAAAGGGCCGCGCGCGATTCCGCATCGAAGGCCAAGAGTTCAGAACTGCTGCGCGCGTCCGGCGATGAGTTCGAGTTCAACCTCCTGCTCACACAGGTGGAAGCGCTAGGCTATGCGGTGCATCTCGCGCAAGTGGCCGGGGCGAACGAACCTCAGCCGCAACGCGCGCGGGAGTTCTTTGCCATCCGCGATCAGATGCAGCAATTGCGCGACGAAGTCTTGGCTTTGTTGAAATCGCAAAGGAGTCCGCCAGTGAAGAAATGACTGAGTCTCTTCTCAGGTCGATGCCATCGCCTGGCCGGCAATCCATCCCGTTGTCCACGCGGACTGAAAATTGAATCCGCCCGTGATGCCATCGATGTCGAGCACTTCACCGGCGAAATAGAGTCCGGGGCAAATGCGGCTCTCCATCGTTTTGAAATCCACTTCGCTCAGCCGCACGCCGCCGCACGTGACGAACTCGTCCTTGTTCAAACTCTTGCCGCTCACGCGGAACTCAGTGCGCAAGAGTTGCTGAACGAGTCGGTGCTGCGCTGACCGCGAGAGCGCCGACCAACGGGTCTCACGCATCACACCCGACGCGAGCACGAGCGCTTCCCATAAGCGAGCGGGCAGGGGAGCAATGGGCGTGTTAACGACGAGTTTCGCGGGCTGCGATTTGCGGCGTGACTGGAATTCGGTGTTGAGCGCTTCTACGTGGAGTTGCGGCAGCCAATTCACGTGCAGAGCAAACTGGTAATTGAAATCATGCAGCAGCCGCGCGCCCCAGGCGGAGAGCCGGAGAATGGCCGGGCCGCTCAGTCCCCAATGGGTGATCAGCAATGCGCCGCGTTCGCGCAACCCACAGTCCGGCACGGAAGCCTCGACGGATTCCAACGAGACTCCCGCGAGTTCGCGGAGCCACGGCGTGTCGATGTGAAACGTAAAGAGCGAAGGCACCGGCGGCTCCAGCGTGTGGCCGAGTGAGACGGCCAGTTGACCGAGCGCGGGCGTGCGGCAACCGCCAATCGCCAGCAGCAATCGATCGCAGGACAACGACTCACCATTCGAGAACGTGAGCTCGAAGCGTTCATCCGTTTTGCTCACTCGTTCCACGCCGCGATTCGTAAAGAGCTTCGCTCCCGCCCCCCGCGCTTCCTGCAGCAAACAGTCGATGATCGTTTGCGAGGAGTCCGTTGTTGGGAACATTCTTCCGTCGCTTTCGGTCTTCAGCTTCACGCCGCGCGATTCGAACCACGCCACGGTGTCGCTGGCCTGAAAGCGATGGAACGGCGCGATGAGCGCACGCTTGCCACGCGGATAACGCGCGGTCAGTGCGCGCACGTCGAAGCACGCGTGCGTGACGTTGCACCGCCCGCCGCCGGAGATGCGAACCTTGGAAAGAAAGTGCGCGGTCTTTTCGAGAATGATGACTTCCGCGCCCGGCGCATTCTCAGCGCAAGTGATGGCGGCGAAAAATCCCGCCGCGCCTCCGCCGACAATGACGACACGCCGCGTGCTCACGAGTTCAGCGAAGGCACGCTGGTGGGCGGCTCAGAGCCTCTTCACCCGGATGTTCTTGTAGCGGACGACGCTCTTCGGATCGTGGGCCTGAAAGGCAAACGTTCCTTCGCTGAGCTTGCGTTGAAAATCTTTGCCCGGCTGCGTGCCGGCGGGTTCGTTGTATTGAAGGACTGTCTTGTCGTCGATCTTCACCGTCACGCTGTTGCCCTTCACGGTGATGTGCTGCGTCCACCATTTGTTGTCCTGCGCGGGAGTGACGCCGAGGTTCGCGATGTCGTAAAGGCTGCCGGTCTTTTTCCAATCCGTGTGGCTCACGTTGACCTGGCACTCGAAGCCGGCCTTGGGCCAGTTGCTCTCCTGGAATCTGGTGTGGAAGTAGATGCCGCCGTTCGAGCCTGGCTCCGTCATCACGTCCACTTTGAACTCGAAGTCTTTGAACGGCTTTTCATCGCCGACATAGAAGAGGTGCGAGCGATTGCCGTTGGCCACAATTACGCCGTCTTCGATGCGCCAGGAATTCGCCTTTTCCTCGGCGATTTTCCAGCCATTGAACGTTTTGCCATCGAAGAGTTGCACGAAGCCATCTTCGGAATCGGCGGCGCTTACGGACATCGCGGTGAGCAACCCAACAAAAGAACCAAACAGGAATTGTTTCATAAACAAGTGATTGTGTTGATTGACTGTGAAATTCAAGCCGAATGACGCGCCATTTCACGCCGAAATTCAAGTGCGGTAGCAGCCGACGTGAGGAGGCTCTGGCTTTTCTTGTTCTAAAATCCGAAATCGATCAGAGCCTCCTTACGTCGGCTGCTACATTACCCGCGATAGACGAGCATCACCCCATAGTCCGTAATCCACGCGCGCGTCGCCATGTCCATGTGCGTGTAGGAGATGGGAGTAATGCTGACGATGTTCTGCTCGCCAATCTTTTGGAGAATGCTTGAGACGTGATCATCGAACAGATCTTTGCCGACCTCGATATGGTCAGTGTGCCGGAGGGTCTTGACGCGAATCTGTTTGTCCGTGTGCTTCGCCGCGGCTTCGAGAGGCGCGAGCGGTTTTTCAATCTCGGCGGCGGGCGGCGGCTTATCGTAGGTCGGCACTTTGAAGTGCGGCTGCTCCGCGCGCGCGGCAGCGGACGTCGCCATGGGATTGAGGTTTTCCTGCCGCGGCGGAGCGGCCGGCACCATGATGCGAGTGTTGCAGGACGGGCATTCGATCTCCGCCCCCGCCGCGGAGTCCTCGACAGAAAGTTCCTGATCGCAATTGCTGCATTTGAAGACGATGTCCATAGGTGTGTGGCCGGAGATTGAGCGGAAAAGTTCAAAGTTCAAGGTTCAAAGTTCAAAGCTCGAACCTTGAACTTTGAACGTTGAACCTTAAACCTCGCCTTCGATGCGCTGCATCGTCACCGCCGGCCCGACGTTCGAACCGCTCGATCAAGTGCGGCGTCTCACGAACCATTCCACCGGCCGTCTCGGCTCGGAGCTCACGAACTATCTCGCTGAGTGCGGGCACGAAGTGACGCTGCTCATCGGTCAGCAGGCGACGTGGCGCGGCGAGCGCGACCCTGCGCGCGTCGAGACGTTTACGACCACGGACAATTTGCGGCTGCGATTGCGCGCGCTGGCGGATGAAGGCTGGGACGCGGTCTTTCACGCCGCCGCCGTGAGCGACTTCACGTTCGGCAAATCATTCATGCGGGGCGCGAAAGGAGAACTTCACGAAGTTCAGTCGGGAAAACTTTCCACGCGCGGCGAACCCTTGCTCGTCGAACTCGTGCCGACGGCAAAAATCATTTCCGAACTGCGTGGCTGGTTCCCGCGCGCGACCATCATCGGCTGGAAGTACGAAGTCGATGGCACGCGCGATGAGGTTATTGAGAAAGCGTCGCGCCAGATTTTTGAGAACCAGATCGACGCGTGCGTGGCGAACGGTCCGGCGTATGGCGATGGCTTCGGATTGGTCACGCCCGATGGCTGCGAGCCGATGGCGGATGCGGAGGCGCTCTATCGCGCGCTCGACCAATTTGTCTCCGCTTAACGTGCCCCCCGGCATCTTGCCGGGTTCTTGAGGTTGCCCAGCGGCTTCTCAATTCCGGCTCACTTTAGGGCCGGCAGGATGCCGGGGGCACGTTGAGCGCATTCCACGCCGCGCCATAGGCTCCAGCCAGTTCGCCAAGTTGCGCCGGAAGAATCTTCACCGACGCCCCGACGTTCCATTCCGTGTCGCGCACGAACTTTTCCAGTGGCTCGAACAGCGCCGCGCCGGAACGCGCGATTCCACCGCCGATGATAACTGCTTCGGGATCGAGCACGTTGATGAGCGACGCCACCGCGGTGCCCAGCGCGCGCACGGATCGCAACCAAACTTCCGTCGCTTGCTTGTCGCCGCGCTCGTGCGCTGCGATCAGTTCGTGCGTTGTCTTGAATCGTCCACCGGACCGTTGCTCGATGGTGCAGTTGCCAACCATCACTTCGAGACTGCCCGGCATGTTGCACACATCGCGCGGGCCATCGATGTCGAGTGAGATGTGACCGAGATGTCCTCCGCGACCGACGGCGCCCTTGAGCAAACGCCCATCCACGATCGCCGCTCCGCCCACCCCGGTGCCGAGCGTGAGCATGAAAACATTTTTGAACCCGCGCGCCGCACCCAGCCACGCTTCCCCCAGCAACGCCGCGTGCGCGTCGTTCAACACCGGCACCGGCTGGGGCGACTTCAGGAACTCCGTCCAGTTCAGCCCTTCCAATCCCTGCAGTCGCCCCGGCATGACCGCGATGGAGCGCCCATCCGCTGCGGCGAAACCGGGCGCGGAAATGCCGATGGCGTGCGCCGGGCGACCTTGTTCGGCTTCAGCGTCCTGAACGATGCGCTGAATTCGCCGCGCCCAATCGAACCGCTCGTTTGCATCGAACGAAGCATTCGTTTCACCGAGCAACTTGCCTTCCGGCGTGACGGCGATGGCTTTGACGCTGCTGCCGCCGAGATCGATTCCAAGAGCAAAAGTCATTGTGGCAGAAATATGATGGTGTCGGTTAAGCGGTAGCTTTTTCTATTGGCCGTCAAAGAACCACACCCCAGGCGACCATTTGGTGTATCGGACAACGTGTTCGCGGCTTGTCGGACTAGGGAAATTGGTCGGTGCGATTAACACTCCAAAATGACCCGCGGCAGAACCATAAATAACCTTCAAGTAAGGAACTGGCCTTTCGGTCTCAAACCTTGTTTGGCTGTCCGCGTAAATGTACGCAGTGGGTGGCCACTTGTCCAAACCGCGAAGCGCTGGGGGCAGATTTGTAACTGTGATCCATAGAGCGGCGTCAGTGTTTGTTTGAAACGGAGCAAGGAGATTCATTGCCCATGCCTGCAACTCCCCGACGCTAGTTCGCTCCTTGAGGTTCTTTTGAAAATCCCTTCGAGACCGATCCGCCTTGAAGATCGGCAGCATCAAAAACGCGAAAGCCGCCGTGGCAAGCAAGAAAATCAAAATACCGACCTTCAGCCGTTTGTTCATAGGAACCGACGATCATCTTTCTTCACTCACACTCCATCCGCCATCGACCGCCAGCATCTGACCGGTAACGAATTTGGATTCATCACTCATGAAGAACACCGCGGCGGAATCGAGATCACCCGGCTGGCCGATGCGCCCGCCGTCGAGCGGTTGCTTGGTCTTGATGAAATCAAGAATCGCTTCATCACCTTGCGCGCGCTCGGACATGGGCGTGGCGACAAGGGCGGGCGCTAGGACGTTGAACCGAATGTTCTTCGGCGCGTAATAGCTCGCGGCGGATTTGGTCAGTCCGATGATGGCCGCCTTCGCGGTCGCGTAAGCGTGCGTGGAGAAAAACGTTGGCGATGGCGAGAAGCCGAGCACTGATCCCATGTTCAACACTGTCCCGCCACCGCCTTGCTTGAGGAACTGCTGCGCCGCCGCGCGGTTCGAGTAGAAGAGCGAGGTGAGATTTTCGTTGAGTGTGTAGCTCCAGCCTTCGTCGCTGATTTCGTGCAACGGGCCGTCACCCTGTTTGCGTCCGCTGCCGCCAGCGACGTGATAGAGGCCGTGGAATCCGCCGAACTCGCGAAACGCCGTTTCGATGGCAAGGCTCGCGGTTGCAGCGTCGCAAGCATCGCCGGCGAGAGCCTTCGCCTGTTTGCCGAGTTCATGCTGCGCGGCCTCGACGCTTTCAGGCTTTCGTCCGACGATCACGACACGCGCACCTTCTGCCACGAACGCCTTCGCGGCGGACAGCCCGATTCCAGTCGTTCCGCCGATGATGACGAGCGATTTGTCCTTGAGCCGCATGACGGCGCGAGGTTGCGAAAGATTCGGCGCGGAAGCGAGCGATTCGTAGCAGCCGAGGTAACGAGGCTCTGATCGACAACAGCGACGAATCAGTTAGAGCCTCGTTACCTCGGCTGCTACGAGGAAGATTCGCCGCGATACGCTTCCGCGAGCAACGTGACGGGATGCGCGACCCGCACGTTCATTCCGGCGTGCTGGCAGCCGTTCAGCACTTGCAACAGGCAGCCCGGATTTCCCGTGGCGACGACTTGCGCGCCGGTGCTCTGGATGTGCTTCACTTTCCGTTCGAGAAGTTCATTGGCCATTTCCGGCTGCGTGATGTTGTAGATGCCCGCGCTGCCGCAACACCAATTCGCCTCCGGCAGTTCCGTCAACTTCACGTTCCCAATCGCACGCAAGAGCTGTCGCGGCTGCGCAGTCACCTTCTGGCCGTGGCACAAGTGACAGGACTCGTGGTAAGTCACGTGCATCGGCACCGCTCCATTCACCCGTGGCGGCTCGATGCCAATTTGCATCAGCCATTCGTGAATGTCCTTCACCTTCGTATCCCAAAGCGCTGCGTGTTTGGCATAGCGCGGATCATCGTGGAGCAAGTGCGCGAAATGTTTCAGGTGCGAACCGCAGCCGCCGGCATTCGTGATGATGGCGTCAAATTTTTCGGGCGGAAATTGATCGATGTTCTTCCGCGCCAGTTGCTGCGCCAGTTCCCATTCGCCATTGTGCGCGTGGAGCGAGCCGCAGCAGTGTTGTTCGGGGGGCGTGATGACTTCGCAGCCGTTGCGCGCGAGCACTTCCACCGTGTCGCGGTTCACGTCGCTGAAAACCAAATCCTGCGCGCAGCCGGTGAGCATTGCGACGCGATACTTGCGCGGGCCGTGCGCGGGCGTGACGGGCGCGATCAGTTCCGCGGAGAACTTTGGCTGGACCTGCGGAGTCATCGCTTCGAGTTCCTGCAACCGTTTTGGCATCAATTTCAAAATGCCGCTGCGGCGAATGAGCATTTGAATCCCCAGTTGTTGATAGAGCCGCATCACCGAACCGAGCAGGTGCAGGCGGCGCAAATCCATGAACAGCCAGCCCACCGTGAACCAGCGAATGAAGTTGCGCTTCGGATTTTTCAACACGCCGACGCGCTCGGCCTCGGCGCGTGCGTGTTCGAAAAGCTCGGCGTAGTTCACGCCCGCGGGGCACGCCGTCATGCAAGCGAGACAGCCGAGGCAAAAATACATTTCGTCGGCGAACGCTTTCGTCGCTTCAAGCCGGTCGTCGGCGATGGCGCGCATGAGAGCGATGCGTCCGCGCGGGCTGTTGCGTTCGAGTTTCGTCGCGTCGTAAGTCGGGCAGGTGGGCAGGCACATGCCGCAGTGCAT
>JGI10216J12902_103447547_pt1 | contig 14637 bp, 10 predicted proteins | sample KanNatreferecore_FD_12902 | JGI IMG/M metagenome (IMG submission 12902)
GGCCGATCGGCCCGGCGCCGACGACCACGAGGCGGTCCGACGCCGCAAGCCGTGCCCGGCCGAGGCCGCGATGAGCGTTTCCGAGCGGCTCGAGCAGCGTTCCGGCTTCCAGGCCCTTGTCGCGGCCCAGGCTGTCGATCAGAGGTTCGACGGTATAGGCGTGACGGGCATCGATCCGGACAGTGGGCGCGAACGCGCCGTCGACGGTCAGGCCCAGCAACTCGAGGCCTCCCTGACATTCATTATAATGGCCCCCGGTGCATTGCGCGCACGCGTGACAGGCCCAGATCGACTCGGCCGTGATCATCTGACCGGGGCCGAAGCTGGCGACAGCGTCTCCGATGGCGAGAACTTCGCCGGTGAATTCATGGCCGAGTATTACGGGGGCCCTGGCGGGGCCGCCGAAGCGGACGCGACCGTCAGGTCCAGCATGGGAGCAGCTCAGGTCGGAGCCGCAAATGCCGCAATGCGACACCTTCACGAGGATGTCGAAGGGACCGTGGAGCCGCGCTGCTGGCGCAGGCCGCACCGACAGTCGTGGATCCCGCCAGACCCGGCTCGCCGGCTCGATTTCGTCGCCGGGTCCGATGCGGTCGGCGGTGAGCACGAGGGAATCGGCAAGAGGTAGCGGGTGAAGACGCTTCGAGCGGGCTTCGGTCATGACCGACATGGCAATCGGCTCCCTCTCCTTGGTGAGGGAGGCGCTCCCCCGGGGCGTCACGCATCTTAGTTCTAGAAAGACCACTAACAGATCATAGTTTTATCATGCGTCATCACGATGATCAAGTACGAGAATGGACAAGGCCGGCGGCATGTGCGAAAAGGCTCGGGGTTGGCGGCGGAGGCGCGGGTGGCATCAACAAAGGCCGAGCCGGCTGAACGCCGTGCAACATCGAAGACGGCGATCGCGGTAGCCATTGAGGAGATGCGTCGAAGCGGCATCACATTGCACCGCCTCGCAAAGGAGGCAGGTGTCGCGCCTGTCAGCGTCCTCAACATCCGCGACGACAAATTTCATCTGAAAGCGGGGGAGAGCGACAAAGGTATCGCCGGGAAGGCGTCGACGCTCACCCGGCTCACGCTCCACGTCAATGAATGGCTGACGGCGAACGGGTTTCCCGAGCTTCGCCTCAAAACGGTGCTTGCCGAGTACGACATTGACGCGAAAGCGCCTGATGTCGGTCGCACCATATCAAATGTCCGCAGCCAGGCCGGTGAACATCGCCACACCAACGATCCCGTGCTGCGCCAGATCGCCTTGCGGCAAAACAAGGTCAACATCGGCATCCTGAAATGGAGCCCCTTTTTCCGAGATGCGGACCCCTCTCCGGACGCATCCTGGGCGGGGGATTATTCGAGGCGGCTGGTCGGATCGATCAATCCGACGGCTTGGGAGATCAGCAAGCTGCAGGCGATCTCGGACATCGACGCCGCGGTCTCGGCCGTGGGGTCTGGTTCTTCGTCGCTCGATGCAATCTACGGAGTTTACGACACGCCTGACAAGCGTCTGAAGGGACTTCGTTTTGTCACCCTTCCTGGAATTGCCATGCCGCTGAGCTTCGTCTCGGTCGGAGATTCGGTGGATTGGATACAGATCAACCGGCCTGACGAGGAGTTCAAGGACAAGATGAGGGCGATCGTGCTTAAGGGCGAAGTCGGCGACCTGTTCCTGCTGGGCCCTTGTCAATATCCGCCGAGCAAGTTGGAAAGGTTCAAGTCACTGGACTTACAGGAGATGGTCAGGGTGTACTTCGGCATGATCAGCCGCCGGCCCAACGCTCCGATCTTCTTCTGCGCGGATCGGTCGATGTGCAGGGACTTCGTGGAAATGGCGAGCACGGTCGCGGTCACCGACGACACGGTCCTGAAGGCGCTCAAGGACCTGCGCATCTCAGAGCCGAACCCGATCGCTCCTAAATACCGGCTGGGCATGGCGGTGCGCGCGGACGCGCAGGTCTGGCTCGAGCTGCTGCATTATTCGCAGGACAGCGAACTGTTCTGCAACGCAGTCTACCTCACGGCAGATCGCTATGTCGAGCTTCTCACACGGGCCGTCTCCAACGCCGGGAACGGTTCCAAAGCGACCCCAGACATCGAGTTGATCCCGCTCACGCCTCAGGTACCGCGACATCTTGCTCAGATATTCACGCGGCGGTGCATCGACCAGCTTAGCAAGCCGGTTCTCGACGCATACGACAATCTCAAGGCATGGACGGATCCGGTGTAATGAAAGAGCGAGGAAGGCTGACATGAAGAAGATCATTGTCACCGGCATCTGTGCGGCGGTCATCGGCGTGCTCGTCTACTTCGCCGCTATCACTATCACTTTCATTCCTGGCGTCGCAGCGCTTTACCCGGCAGCAGCATTCGAATCGGCATTTGGGGCCTGGTTCGGAATTTGGGGTGCGCTCGCGAGCTATCTCGGCCTCTTGACGGCGGGCACGGCGGGCGGCTGGTTTGCGGGCCCCAACGGCCTCGTGCTTGCCCTCAGTGACTTCATCCAGGCGCTCGCGCCAATGATCGCCGTTCGCTACTTCCGGCTCGATCCGGAGCTTCCGAATTGGCGGCACGCCGCAAGCTATGTGCTCGTCAGCCTCCTGTTGGGATCGCTACCGGGGTCCCTCATCTACAATTACATAAACCTGCAGCTCGGCGTACTCGCCGGCTGGAACAGCTTCTGGGTTGCCGTCATAGCCTGGAACACCGGCAATTTCATCCTGTTCATCCTCATCGGGATCCCGGTCCTGCGCTACGGGACACGGATCGTGAAGCGGGCCGATCTTTACGTCAGCAAGGTCTATTGATGGTCGAGCGGTGGAAGCGCGATGTCCTGACAGGGACAGCTGGGGCCGCGATCGTCTTCGGCTGGTTCTTGCTGGGCACAGGTCTGAAAGCCCTGGGCCCGGCCTTTTTGGTGACAATCGTCTTTGCGATCCTTGTCCGCGTCAGGCCGCTGCTGCTCGCGACGTGCCTTGTCTTCCCACTGCTGCCGATCATGGCGAGCCATCTGCTGATCGAGCCATTGCTCGCGGGAACGCCGCTCGAGGCGGCGACCATGCAGCAGGCGCTGAGGGCGTGGATCCGGGTCGGCGGGATGGCGTTGCTTTCAGTGACGTGGCTCGTCTCGCTGAACGTTCGCGGCGCTGCCCAATTGTGTCGAATGACCGGCGCTGGTCAGTATCTGCTGCTACCGTTCCTGATTGCCGGGACCTTCGTCTCGGTCACGCGCGACCGCTGGCTCGCCATTCGGGAGCTGCAGGCGTTGCGCGGCCGTGGGCTGCTGCGCCGACGCGCGCGGATTCGATTTCGGCAGATCCCGGATACCGGGCTCCAGCTGACTATGGCGAGTCTCATCTCATCCGGTGAGCTGGCGCTAGCGTGCAATGGTCGGGGCATCGGCGCACGGCGGGACTTGGCGGTTCCGCGCCCGGTTCCGTCATTCCTGGGCATTATGGTAGTCCTGATGCTAGTCGCGGTGACCGGCGCATTGATCAAAACCGGATCGATATGAGCCGTCGGGTCCAGAGGCGTGCCGCAACACAATCTCTAGGGTGGCAGTGCCGCCGGGCGGATTCGGGCCGGAGGCCAGGGTGATCGAGATCGACCTTGACCACCTGCGGGCGGGCCCCGACGTCGTGCTGGAACGGCTCGCGTTCCGCACCTGGGCTCGCGCGGTGCTGGTGTCGGGCGACGTGGCATCCGGTAAGACACTGCTTGCGCGGGCGCTGTGCGGAGACTTTTTCGAAAGCGACTGGATTAAGGTTGCCGGGCACGCCCGGCTCGGCGACCACGTTTTCAGGTTTGCTGCGGCCGCCGGCGAACGTGGACCGTGTCGCATCGGCTTTCTGCCACAGACGGCAATGGCCTTCTTCGTGGCGGGAACGGTCGCGAATGAGATGCTGGCGGCCCAGCTGTGTTGCGCCGAGACCGTCGAGGTCGCGGCAAGCCGCCTCGCGACATGGTCGATGGAGAGTCCGATTGCGGGCCGGGGCGCTTTGTCCCCGCTTGCCCTTTCGGGCGGTCAGCAAAGGCTCTTCATGCTCGAGAATGTCTTGAGCACGTCGCCGGATCACCTCGTCATCGATGGTGGGATGGCATCGCTTGATCGCGACTTCCGACTGCGCGCCGCCGCGCTGATCCGCTTATGGCTGGATGCCGACCCGCGGCGGACATTCCTTTGTTTCGGCGCCGCCGTGGAACGTTCATGGTTCGAGTTCGAGGACGCGGTGTCGCTCTCTCCCGGCCAACCGCGCCAATACGACCTGCCTGTGTCTACTCAAGCCGACCGTCAACAAGGCGAGGAAGTCCTGGGGTTCAGGTCGATTTCCGCTGGTCCGGTTATCGCCGGCCGCAGGCTGCTCCAAAACATTTCGCTTAGCGTCACGGCCGCCACCTTCATCGGGCTCAGGGGCGCCAACGGCATCGGTAAATCCACCTTGCTTCGACTCGTTGCCGGCGTACGACGCCCGGTTAGCGGCGAGATTTATTTCCGGGGTAAGCGATTGCCGCGGATCCACTGGCAAGGGTTGGCCAACGGGATCGGCTACTTGCCTCAGGAGCCGGAGCTTGCGGGGCCGGGCATCGGTGTACTGGCTAGGCAGCTGGATCAGCGCGGCGCGGAGCGCTACCGCTATTGGCAGGACTACTTCGGAATGGAATGGGCCGGCGACAGCGAAGCCTATTGGTCGATGAGTTCGGGCCAGCGCGCCCGCGCCAGCCTGATGCTCCAGGCCATGTTCAGCCCGCTCCTATGGATTTTGGATGAGCCGACATTCAGGATCGATCCGGCTGAGGTGATCCGGTTCTTGGGGGCGCTGCGCGCCGAACGGCCCGAAACCAGTGCCATCATCGTCAGCCATGACGAGGGCTTTCTCGATCTGGCGGCGGACGAGCAATATGTGCTGACCGAGGATCAAGTCATGCGGCACGTGCCGATTTGAAGACGGTCGACAGCGGAATCTGTGCTCGTTAGGGCGCCTCCAGAAGGCGGGTCATCGGACGCGGGAGTCGCGCGCCGCTGCTCCAGCGATCACCATGTGGATATCCCGTTCACGCCGGCGAAATCTCGCTAAGGTACTGAAATCATATGCTTTGGAATTGGTTCACCAACAAGCCTCCAGTCGGTGCGACGGACAAGAACGGCAAGCGGACGCTGCCGGGTGTTGTTGACTATTTGAATCAGAAATATGGCAATTTCGAATATGCCAAGGACGCGCGCGCCCTCGATGTTGCTCATGAATTTCCACGCCGGTTCAACGAGCTGTTAGCACGCGCGAGATCGGTTCAACCGATCGATTCGGTACTCATCACTGGCGCCAACAGCGGCGTCGAGCTCGATCTCTTGACCGGTTTTAAAGTGACCGCGCTCGACTTAAGTGATGTCGCGCTGACCCAGCTCGGCAAGCTCCATCCAGACGTGCCGACTTTCCAGGGAGACATTCAGGACCTGCCCTTTCCGGATAAGAGCTTTGACATGTATATCTCGATGAGATCCATACACGCTTCCAATCTTGATCTGGCTAGATCTCTGGAAGAGAGCCTTCGTGTAACCCGGTCCGTGGCTATTTATTCAATTTCCAACGGCTATAATATTGAGGGACGTCTAATCAAAGGGATGTACGATTACGATTCGGGGGAAATCGATACCGAATTGCCGTACCGGACGATGGAGGAAGCAGTCGGCCTGCTGACTGCAAGAAACTGTGTTTGCGAGGTCTATGAAGTTCCCTCTGAGATCGTCATATATTCCAAAATGCGGGGATAGACCACGGACGGATTCGGTATCGTGACCGTCCGGCCCGCGTCACTAAGTTAGTCCTCTTTCTCGACAACGACGCCGGTCACCGACCGGGCAAAGCGCTGGCGCGTCTCTAACCCGGCCATAAGCCGATAGGCCTGTTATCCGGGCGTGCGTCGTCGATGGCTAAAACGACGTACTGATGGCGTTGATTGGGTCGTCAGGTCGACTGGAGAGGAGAGGGATTGTCCCCAGGTCGGTCTCGGGGAGACGGTCACGCCGGCACGAAACAAATTCGCTTACGGATTGCATTGTGCCTGTTTTGTTTTGCTATCTGCAAGGTTCCGCCTGCGTGGGATGCGTCCCTTTGTAGGGAAGGTGGTGCCCTCAAGAGCGCACGGCGCTATAGACTGCGAAGCAGGAGTGAGACATGGCGAGGGTCGCTGAGACCCCGACCACTCAGTGAAAAGCGCCGCTTACCTATCTGCTCCGCCCCGCCGCCGCCACTTAAACCGTTGAGACTTATGTACTCCATCGGTGGAAAATAAAACTTCAAATATCCCAGCGCGGTTGCAGATGGCGCCGTGCTCGCCAACTCGATCATAATCCAGGCCCCCAGCCGCACCAGCCGGCGGAGCGGCGGACGACAGCTCTCAAGCTGGTCCGTCCCAGCTGAACCCTTCTACTTGCCTGCAGTTGCTCCTATCTAACAGCAGTGCGGAACAGAGCCCCTGCAGCTTCAGAGAGCCACCGTGAAACCGCGGATACGGCATTGCAGGTCGGAAAGATCCAGGCCGCCGTTTCACACCTCAGGCGCTTTCCCCAGCTAAGGTTGGATCTGCGAACCGGGAGGTTGACCGAGGCTGGCCTGGGAGACGACTTTGCCGATGTTGCCACAGGGCCAACTCCGGTGGTCGAAGGCGCATCCGATGGGCTTCAGGCGCTGAGGCGTTGGACAAGCGCAGCGCGCTCGCAGCGTCGCGAAGTGGAGAAGATGCTGCTCCGAGCGATCCAGAAACACGCCTCCCTTCTCGACTGGCAGAGGCGACGCGCCAGGAACCCTCTGCGGAGGCTTCTATCAGGCGATCTGTCCGGAGATCTTGATCGTGTTACGGAAGCAGAGGCGGAAATTCGGATGCTCGAGGGGTGGCTGGATGCATCGTCGGTCGAACTCGTGTTCGAGCCGAAAGAGATGGTCCTCCAATGCTACGCTGAGTTGGCCGGCGCATTTGTGGGGCTCCAACATTCGGCCGTCGCCTGGCACCTGTCTTCAGCTTCGGATGCTGGTGTATCCCCCGGTACGCTCTCTTCGACTGAGCGAGGAGCGGCAAGGCTAGAGCTGGGTGAGGGCAACGTCGTTCAATTCGGCGCGAAAACCCTGAAAATTCAGGCTACCGGTGGCCCCGCAATCACCTTCTATCCGGGTATGCTCATGACTGTGGCGGCGGACGGCTCCCGCGATCTGCTTAGCCTTCGCGATATCCACGTCAACGCTCGATTGGTGCATGTGGCTGAGACCGACATCGTCCCGGCCGACGCGAAGATCGTCAAGAATCCGCCTAGCCCCAATTCCGCGAAGTTCGGTGATCCAAGTCTTCATCATGACCATCGTCTCCCAATTTGTGCCTATGCACAAATGGCAGTCCATGGCCCTGAGGGCATGATTGCCGAGTATCAATTTTCGAACGTCGAAGCAGGCGAGCATTTTGCAGAAACATTCAAGCGCTATCAGGCCCGCGTGTTTGGCCTGTAGCAGCGCTTTTTCCTGAGCCGACGGAGTGCCTCGTCATTGCAAACGCTAGGAGCGCTTCTCGTCCAGGTCCGTCCGAGGGTGCCGACTGCTCCGTTCGGTCATGCAGGGCATGCCAGTTGTCGGTCACCAGGAGCGAGCCGCGTCGGGTAGTCCGGATCTCTCCCACTGCGTCCGCAGCCACCCGAACAAGCCGGAGGGCGGACGCGATCGTCGGCGGAAATTCGCCGTAGACCGCGATGCAGCCACGGATGATCGAAGGCTCGTAAAAGCGCATGCCCAAGCCTCCAACCCCGCCTCGATCCTCGAAGACGTTGAACCAGCGCACCTTGCCGCCGTCGGCATAGCTGAACGGAAGCGGCGCCTCGCGAAGGAGGTTGAACGCCGCTTGCCCCTCCGCGCTTGTGAGCAGTTGATCGAGGACTCGTCCCACAGAAGCCAGCCGCCACGAACCGGCCTGTTCGCCAGCGGGGTCGGCTCGGGCGACGTAGACGAAGCTGAGCTCCGGGCGATCGGCATGCGAGGCGAAATCGCCGTGCCATCCGATCGGTTCGGGCCGGTCGAACGGTGCCGCTCCGGCCTCAGGTGTCGGCCGGGTCGCGATCACCGGGGTCTCTTCGTCGCAGCCTTCCGGCACATAAAGATGGCCCAACGCGCGAGCGAGCGCCAGCAGGAAGGCCTCGGGTTCGGCGTCGGCGGGACCTTGGCCCACCCAATAGCCTTTGAAATCCAGAGCCCGCTCGATTTCCGGCCGAAGGGCCTCGGCAAGCTCCTCAGGCGGCATCGGGATCGGGCAGCGTGAAGCGGGTTCGCATCGACGTCGCCGCCGCCTCCTCAAGCAGGGCGCGGGCATGGGCCGGGTCGAACGGGTCCTTCTCGCGAAGCACCATGCCGGCCCAGGCATAGGCATATTCGTCGGCGAGGCTGGTCGCGAAGGTAATCGGATCGTCGGTGCTGATCGTCCAGGGGAGGGTTTCGTGGCCGGCCTTGCGCTTCTCGTGCGGGGTCTGGGCGAGGAAATCCTGCGAAGCCATTGCGTCGAGGCTTGCGACGACGAGGTTGGAGCTCGGGTTGGACTCGATCGGAATCTGCCAGCGGGCGAGTTCGCGGACTAAGCGGAGGCGGGCTTTCGTGAGGAGGTCGCGTTCGTGGTGGGTGGTGGAGTCGACGGGGAGGTCCACCTTGGCCTGTGCGCGCTTTTGAACGCTGCGATTCCAGAAGTACCGATGAAGCCATTTCTCATGGAGGGGAGCGTCCGCGTCCGGAGTGCTGGAGCTGTCGAGCAGGCGCCGAGCGGTGCGGCCGCCGATCGCCTTCCAGAATTTCTTCGCTTCGTCTACGAGGTCCGGCTTAGCCTCAGCTTCCACCTTGCGCAGCAGTCCCAAGTCTTTCACGGCCTTCGCAACCGCTTCAGCAAGCCATTTCTGCTGTTCGTTATTGCGGCGGGCGTTGAACTCCTCTTCCTCCTCGCTTCGCGCCGCGGTCGGCACCTCTTCGGTATAGGCGGCGAGGAAGGCGAGATCGTGCAGCCGATCGATGCGCTTTGCAGGAATCACCTGGCCAGCGTGCTGCTCCCACCATGGTTCCGGGCGCAGCGTCACCGCTATGCCGTGGCCGATACGATCGCCCCGCTCGATCAACTTCCAGTAAAAGGGCTCGGCGACCGCGCGCATTCCGGAGGTCAGCCAGCGGAAGTCCTCGCCGGCGTGGAGCGTCAGCCGCAAGGACTCGAGCCTTAGCCCCGGCCGGCGCGCCGCGATATCAGCCGAGCGGCGCCGAAGCTTACGCAATATCTCGGCGCAGACCCAGAGCGGCTGCTGCTCCTCCACGCCGCAGATATCGATACCGCGCAGCTTTCGAAGCCGGCGGGGGTCCTGCTCGAGTGCATTGCCAATCTTCCGCGCCTCTAGCTCCATTTCGCGCATCGACCGGCCGTGTAGCGGCAGCAGCTTCTCGTCGTGCTTGGAGCGCTTGAAGTGGATGAGCCACGCCGCCTCGCCGGCCGTCTCGCCCTCAGGAATCTCCTCGATCGTCCGCGGCCTGCCGCGCCGGTCCACCTCGCCTCGGCCAAGCTCGCGAAGCCAGGCATCAGGCGCGACCCGATATTCGGTGGCGGCGACGTTCAGCCCCGGCTCGTCGGGCTTACCCGGCCGGAGTCGATCAGAGCGCGGTTCGTAGATCTTGATCTGCGAGAAGTGCTCGAGGAATTTCTCCAGCCCATGTTCGCCGGTGGGATGAACGAGTAGGCGATGCAGCGCGGTCTTCACCCGCAGATACTGGAGGAAGAGAATTTCAAATTTGGCATCGTGCGGTTGCTCTTCCTCCGGCCGGACGTAGCGGAAAGCGCGGGCGAGGATATCCCGCTCCTCTGCCGTCTGCTGGCGCATGAAGGTGGTCCGCTTCTTCTGCGAATCCTTGAAGACGCCTTCGGCGTTCGCATCCCAATATCGGCGGCCGAGCCGGAAGCGATCTTGCGGCCAGGGATAGGGGGTGCCGGTGAAGCTGTAGGGCCTGCCGCGCCCCTTCAGGAACGCGCCCAGCGTGCGGAGTCCGACCTTGCAGGCCTCGTGGGCACAATCCTCGAGCTTCTCACTGTGGACGGCATGCCGGTCTAGAAGGCCGCGGGCGATGAAGGCGTTGAACAGCAGGTCGCCCCACTCCTCCATGTGCCGCGCGCTTTCGACGGGACGCTTCTTAGCCTGCTCGCGCCCTTTTTCCTGAGTGCGAAGGCACGGCCCGCGGTGGAGGCGTGGGCACCAGGCGAGCTTGTTGCGAAGGCTGCGCCGGAAGTCGGCTGGCTCGAGGAGGGCGCGCATCCGAAGGAACACCCAAATTTCCTCGAAGGAGAGGGAGGCGGCGTGGTGGAGATGCTGGTGCGCGACGGGTCCGTCCGGCGCCATAGAGGGGTGGAGGAGACGGACCGCACGGGGGTTCCTGCCGCTGCGGGCAGACGCGGCTGCAATGAGGATGCTTGCAGGCAGCGCGAGTGACACAAACCGCCACCGAAGGATTTCGCGGCCTGGCTGGTCGCGATCGACGTGAATCATCATCTCGCGACCGTGCAGCTGCAGCAATGACGCAGCAGCATTCGCAACCAGCGTTAAAGCGCGAGATGACTTGTCGTCGTCACTCGGTATCTGCTCCGCCGCTTCCCGCAGAACATCGTTCGAAAACCGCTTTTGAGCATCACACCATGCCTGATGCACCTCGGCCGCGGAGACTGAGAGGTCGGTTTCGTAGACGTGTCCTCGCGCGCTAACATCGTTGTAGATCCGCGAAATTGGCACCCCCGCTGTAGCATTCGTGTATGCGCTGGTGTCCCTCAGAGGCGCTGCAAGGGCATCAGCAAAGAGACGGTCGGACAGTCCACCGCTCATCTGGTGGACTCAACGAACTCATTCCAAGGGGATTTTTCGTCTTTGTGTATCGACCGATGAAGACTCTCGATCTCAATCGCGATGAACTCAGGACTATCGGTCGGAGCCGCCTCACTGGTGCGAGACCGGCCCTCCAATTTTGCGGCATCCAAAGCGTCTGTAATGCCTCGGAAGCGGAGCCGCCTCAACTCTACAACGGCTTTGTCGCGCTCCGCTGAGTCGAGCGCCTTCAGCGGCTCCAAGCAAACCTGCTGCACGAGGCGAGGGAGCCCCAACTCTGGACGAGCCATTAGCGGCAAAGTCACCTTAATCCACCGCTCAGGCTCCACCGAAGGCCGTACCCTGACAATGCGCCGAAACGTCTTCTCTACCTCTCTCTCGCTGAAGTTCAGCTTGAAGAAGTCTAAGCGCTTTGACAGATAATTACGATCTAGTGCCCGAGACCAAATCAACTGATGATAAATCCAAGCGTAGGCGATCCGCTCCTGCCGATAGTCGCTTTCAGTCTCGATTTGAGCAATGAAGCGCTGCCACTCAGCTGCCCACCGGAGAAGTCGCAGCGGCGAAGGATGCCGATGCGGCCGCCAGCGGAATGACATTAGGTGACTTGGCAGGTCCAGACGCGACCAAGCGATGGCGAGGCTTGCATCCCACTGCAGCCTTGGCGTCTGAAGCCCATATTGATCTTCCTTCAGGCTGATAGCCACTAGATCGGGGATGGAAGGGTCCCTTGGACGCTTCTCGTTCGCCTCACGAACCTCCCCTCTGAAATCCGGTGAGGCGCTCAGGACGATGTCGCCGATAGGGCTGGGGTCGACGAAATCGGGGGAGAACGACGCGATGACCTTTCCACGGCTTCGGTATTCGACGAGGTATGGAGTCTCCGCCTTCCCCGCAGATTTTACAACGACTTGGGACTCGTCGGTGTTGGCGCCCAGCATGTGCCTGAGCAGATCAGCTGCAGATGCACCCGAGCAGGGATCGCTTGCTTCATTCGCCGAAGGCTCCGCAACCTTCTGATGAAGCTGCTGCGCCGCGCGATAGGTCCAATGTCTTGATGTTTCTTCCGGCTCATTAGCGGCCATCTGCTTCAGATAGGCATCCAATCCAACGCCACTCGGGCGGTATGGCCACTCGGCGAGAAACGTTTCTAGCTTATTCGACTGGCTGCGCGGGAAGGCCAGCAATTCTGCAAGGGAAAGTCGCTCAAGCCTCCACCGGTTGCGTATGGGGAAGACCTTTTCGAAGGAGGCGCTGGCAAGTGCGTCAGCCCATTGGTCGTCTGGGCGTCCGTCCAGCGCGTCCGTTCTTGGGGGCGCATTTGCCAAGCGGCTCTGCCGCCCTAGAAAATCGAGCTTGAGCATGTCCAGCATGTGATCCTTGTGTCCGGCGACAAGGAAGAACAGGCGAGGATGATAAAGCAGTCGAAGGGCAGGCAAGAGCTCGCTGATGCGCCGGACCTGGAGATCGCAATCGTCGATCATGATGACGAGCACAGCCTTCTCGTCGAGCTGATGTTCGCCTTTGAGGCATTGCCCCTGCGATATCAGGTCGCTTACGAACTCTTGCCACTTCTCGCCCAGCTTGAGCCAGTCCTTGACCTGCTCCTCCCGGTCAAGCACCTGCTCTACGAGTCCACCCGCCTGTGGGATGGAGGTCCACCCTACGGCCGCCATACGGAACAGCTTGTGCCAGGAGTCGAGGAGCGTCTCCTGCTCGTCGCAATCCTCCGGAAGCTGTTTTTGACGGTCGTACTCTTCGGCCATAGGGCGGAGCGCTTGCACGATCCCGGCGACGATCGGCATTCCTCGTGGGAGCGGATCAAAATCGAGTATGTCGATAACGGTGACATGCCTCGGCGCGTCTCTCAGCTCCTTGCGGACCACGTCGACCTCCTCGCCCGGGTCTACACTCTGCAAACGGTCCACGGCCGGCTCATATCTCGCCATCTTGGCTGCGAATTCGTCCTCCGTAACCCTGCGCCAGCGATCCACGAGCGTTAAGAGAAGCGACGTTTTTCCGGTGCCCCGGTCCCCGTCCAGAAGCAGAACCCGCGGATGGCGCTTCTGGGTTGTGGCTAAGTAGGTGTCCCGCCCTTGAAGGGGCTTTAGCGGATCGCTTTTCTTGGCATCCTTCAGGCGCTTTTCGATATGGTAGATCTTGACGATTTCGTTGTCGGAGAGCTGCGTCGGATCCACGTCTAGAGATCGCGTGTCTACGCTGTACTCGGCGCCATGTTCGGTCATTCGTCAGCCCCTGTAGCCACGCCCCACAACAAAAGGCGAAAGCGACTGCGGGTCAACCACTTCCACCTCGCGCAACTCGGCACCCCGCATAGCCTCCGCCACTACCTCCGGGTCGCAGAACCTCAGATGGTGCCGCTCTGTCAGCAGCTCGCCCAGCGCCTGACTAGCATAGACATAGTCCGCCTCCATCGCATGCTCTGCGTTCCCCAGCGGACGAAAACTGTGGATGAACACCGTGTCGTCGGGCTCGCCCGCCGGGCCGGGCTCGCGATCGATGCGGACGTCACCGGTCATGAGGGGGGCGTTGGCGGCCTGGAGGAGGAGGAGGCCGCCGGGCCTCAGCGCCGCGGCGCAGCTGCGGACGACGTCGCGCAGCTCTTCCGCCGTCTCGGCGTAATGGATCGTCCAGGACAGGGCGCAGACCACATCGTAGGTGCCCTGCTCCGCCAGATCCTGCATCCGCTCCAGCCTGACCCGCCCCGGGCCGAGGCGGGCGGCGGCGACGTCGACCATGCCGGGGGCGGAGTCGGCGCCATAGGCATCGAAGCCCGCTGCCAGCGCCTTTTCGAGGAAGGCGCCGGTGCCGCAGCCTATGTCGAACAGCCGCCCCCCCGGCGCCAGTGCCGACGCCCGTTTGAGGACGAAGGCGTGGTCGTGCTTGTAATGGTCAGGCGGCGTGTGGAGATCGTAGCGGTGGGCGAATTTCTCGAACAAATCGTACATGGCCGCCCCCTCAGAGCCAGACGTGGCGGGCGGTGGTGAACTCGCGCACGCAGGCTTCCAGCACCTTGCGCGGATCGGCTCCGCTGGCCAGCGGCGCGAGACAGGCGAGCAGGCGGCGGTGGGTCTCCTTCTGCCGCCGTGTCGTCGCACGGACCGAGCGGAGTAGGTCCAGCTGGCGGCGGGGATCGGCTAGCCACGCCCAAGCCGGGAACGGCTTTTCGCCCACCTCGAGCAAAGCCGCGTAAGGCTTCAGCCCAGTGCCGGCGCAGACGGTGCACCGGACCGGCGGAGACCCCCGAACTGCCGCCGCCCATTCCGGCTTGCCGGCCCGGTCCGCTTCGCGAAGCACCTCCCGGTAAAGACCGTCCCAGCGAAGCCAGGAGGAGACTTCCGCCGGGTCCGACGCCGGGGTCTTGAGGAAGACACCCGGGCCGGGCCGAGCCCAGAAGCCGAACATCGCAACGTCCTTCTGCTCCGGAGTCAGCTCGGCATACGGGATAGAGAGGTCCCAAAGACCCTCTTTCTCCAGTCGGCGGAAGAAAGGGAGCATCGCGTTGCGCCGAATGCCGCGGGTGACGGCCGCCGCTTCGGGGGTCAGGAAGCTTTCCTCATGCACCGGAGAGCGCGGACGAGCGATGACTAGTTCCGGAGCCACGGCGGCGACCCGGCGCGTGCCGGCGCAGGCGGGGCAACGTCCTCGCGGATGGTGACGCGAGAAATCGGCTGCGATCGGCCGGATCGGCCCGACCAGCCCGGCGCGCAGGTCGAGCAGGCGGGGCCCGGCGGCGGCTGCGATCCGTCCGT
>JGI10216J12902_104953446_pt1 | contig 14631 bp, 10 predicted proteins | sample KanNatreferecore_FD_12902 | JGI IMG/M metagenome (IMG submission 12902)
GGGCATCCGAATCGTCGCGGATGCCCGCCTGGACGATAGATCAGCCCAACGTCGTTTCGTCGATCGACGAGAACTGCAGCCCGACGTTCAGGATGAGGTTCTTGACGTTGGGCGCGTAGGCGTTGAGCCAGGTCGGATGGTACAGGGCGACCTGGGCGACCTCTTCCACCACCGTCTTCTGGATCTGAGCATAGAGCTCGGCCCGCTTCGCGTTGTCGGTTTCGCCCGCCGCCTGATCCACCAGCTTGTTAACCTCATCGTTGTTGTAGCGGCTGTAGTACGACTTGTTGTCGCCTGCGCCCCACACGCACCAGCGCAGCGCATTGTCCGGATCGCGCGTCTCGTTGTACCACCAGTTCATCTCGGCCTGGTACGTGCCGTCGATCAGACGGGTCCAGGCCTGGGTGGAATCGATCTTGGCGATATTGACCGTGATCCCGACCTCGGCCAGCTGGGCCTGGATCAGGACCGCGGCCTTCTCTTCGTCGGCGATGCCGGCATTCTGGATCAACTCGAAGCTGGCGCCGGTCTTGCCCGATTCGGCCAGCAGCGCCTTCGCCTTCTCCACGTCGCGGTTGATGACCGGCAGCGACTTGTCGAAGAAGTCCAGCGTGGGACTCATGATCGATGTCGCCGGTGTGCCCAATCCAAGGGTAACCGCATCGCAGATCGCCTTACGGTCGACACCATAGCTGACGGCCTGCCGGAACTTCAGATCGTTGAACGGCTCCGTCGAGTGGTTGATGATCATGTCGTAGGTCGTGCTGGAGGGCTCCGGGTCGGCGCGGAAGCCAGCCGCTTTTAGCTCCGCCATGCGCGGCGCGGGAACGCCGATGCAGACGTCGAGCTCGCCGGCCTGCAACATCGAGACGCGAGTATTGTCGTCCGGCACGTAGCGGAACTCCAGGCCGTCGATCTTGGGCTCGCCTTCCCGATAGTAGTGCTCGTTGCGGGCCAGTGTGACGCGGTCGCCCTGTTTCCAGTCGACAAACTTGAACGGACCCGATGTGACGGGAGCCTTGGCAAAGGCGTCATCGCCCATCTTTTCGACTGTCGCCTTCGGAACGATCCCGGTATTCCAGATCTCGGTCAGGGTCAGGAACGGCGTGAAGCGCCGATCCAACGTCATCACGACGGTCTTGGTGTCGGTTGCTTCGACTTTGGTCAGCGGCTGGAACGGCGCGGCATAGGCGGAGTCCTTCTGGAACCGCATCCGGTGCCAGCTGAACGCCACGTCCTCCGCAGTAATTGGCGAGCCGTCGGAGAATTTGGCGTCCCGCAGGTGGAAGGTGTAGACCTTCCCGTCATCGGAAATGTCCCACGTCTCGGCAAGGCCAGGGCCGATCTCGGTGCGGTCTGCGTTGGCATGCAGCAGACGGGCATACATCATGCCTTGAATGATGATGTCCGGGCCGTAGACGGTCTTGATCGGATCCAGCGTCAGGACCTCTGAGCCATAACCCATGCGCAGGATCTTGTTGCCTTCCGCGTTGGCCTTCAGCGATGCGGCGGGCAAGGTTGCGACGCTGAATGCAGCGATCGCAGTGGTCTTCAGGAATGATCGGCGATCCATTTGAGTCTTCCTCCCTTGTTGCGTTCTTGCTTGTTTGCCTCTTGCTTCTGATCACGCTCTTACCGGCGTGTGATGTGAACAGGCGGTCTGCGTTTTGTCCATGCGTGCTCTGCTTCCAGGGCCGCCCCGAGGCGCAGCAGCAGGTCCTCGCGCCCGAATGCCGCTGCCAACTGCACGCCGATGGGCAGCCCCGAAGCGGTCCATCCGAGCGGCAGCGACATCGCCGGCGAGCCGGTCGCGTTGAACAAGGCCGTGAACGTTTCCTTCGGCGCGAGGTCGCCAAACACCGTATCGATGGTATGGCCTGGGCGATCTGGGCCGAAGGTTCCGACCTTCTCCGGTGTGGTCGGAGACGTCGGCGTCACCAGGACGTCAAACCCCGCTAGGAACTCGCCGACAACACGCGTGACCTGATCGTAGACCGCAAGCGCGCTGATCAGGCGTGCAGCATCGAGCGTCTTGCCGTAGCGATAGGCGGCGAGCGTCGTCTGCTGCAGGCACGTCTCGTCAATCGGCCGATGCAGCAATCCCGCCAGTTCATCGAGTGACTGGGTCGTGAACGCCGCCCAGATCACCTTCTGGGCATCGAGATAAGGCTCATAGGCAAAGACTGGACTGGCCTCGACGATCGCATGCCCAAGCTGCTCGAGCTGGCGACCGACAGCGTCGACCGCCGCTCTCACCTCGGGTTCGATGGGATACCCCGACCAGGAGGTCTTGCAGAGGGCAATTCGGAGCCGTCTCGGCGGAAGCTTGATTGCCTCGGCATAACTGCCGGCCGGCAATGCGATCTCGTAGCCGTCTCCTGGAACGGCCCCGGAAGCGAGGTCGAGCAAAGTCGCTGCGTCTCTAATGGACCGCGTCAGCATGAAGGCAGTGGCGAGTCCCAGCAGAGGTGCGTTCGATTCCGGTGCGCCGCTGACGCGTCCGCGCGAAGGCTTCAGGCCCACGACCCCGCAGAACGAGGCGGGGTTGCGTATCGATCCGCCGCCGTCTGCGCCCTGGGCAAAGGGAACGATGCCGGAGGCGATCGCCGCCGCCGCCCCGCCGCTGGATCCCGCGACGCCGCGCTCCGGATCCCACGGATTGCGCGTAGCGCCATAGAGCGAGGATTCGGTCGCGGCTGCAATCCCGAACTCGGAGGTCGTGGTGCGCCCGACGTTCGCGAGGCCGCCCGCCTTCAGCTTTGTCCAGAACGCGTGATCGTAGCCGGCCTTAAATCCGCGGGCGAACTGGCTTCCGAATTCGGCGGGACGTCCCCGTTCGATCGGGAAATCCTTGGTCAGCGTGGGCAGCCCGTAAAAGGGCGCCGGCCCGGGCTGGTCGCCAAGCGTCGCAATCGCGTCTGCATAGAGTTCAATCACCGCGTTTATGCGAGGATTAACCGCGTTGACCGCCTCCACGATGCAGCGACCGATCTCGCGCGGCGTCGTTTCTCGCCGACGAATGAGTTCGGCCAGGCCGACACCGTCAAAGGTTGCGTAGTCCGCGAGTTTCATTCCGGTTCGTTCTCCCGCGTTCGCCGCGAATAACGCCGTGGCGGCTTCCGAAAGGTGCGGAGGATGCCGGCGATATCTTCGAGTTCGTCCATCCGCTTCTCCGCTTTGGCTCCCAGTTGCTCGGCGACGGCGTGAGTGAGCAGCGTGAGGATGGAGCTGATCGCCGACATGGAATCCCAGTAGAGATCAACGCGTGTCGAGACCTCGAGGGCAAGTGGCGTGAACTCCTTGGCCCAGTGGCTGTATCTGTCGGTCACTACGATCAAAGGGATCTTGCGTCGCTTGATCTGATCGCACAGGCGGAATGTCATGGACGCATATTCCGCGGTGTCGACCAGCACGACGCAGGAGTTGTCTGCGCCGTCGGCAAGGATCTCGGAGAATGTTCCACCGAGACCCTCGGCGAACCTGACGCCCGGTCTCACCCATCTCAGCCGCGTCGCGAAATCGAGTGCCAGTCCCTTGACCGCCTGGAACCCCACGCAATTGACGTGATCCAACGTGCCCAGCAGGTGGACGATTTCGTTCCACAGCTTGCCTTGCGCGAGGTTGTAGGCGGCGGCCAGGGCGCGCTGCTCCATCTCGAGGCTCCGTGCCAGCCGCTTCTCGTCTTCGCCCCCGGTGCGGAAGCGCAGCTCGGCGCTGTCGAGGCCGCTGTGATCGACCCGCGGCTTTGTGCGCAACCCGCGTTTCATCTCCTTAAGATCGGCATAGCCCAGGCGGCGCACGAAGCGCGTAACGCTGGCTTCGCTGACTCTGGCGCCGGCCGCGATCGTCGCGCCGGTCTCGAACGGTATGTCGTCGGGGTTGGCCAGCAGATAGCGCGCGATCGCTTCTTCGGTCCGCGCAAAGGTGAGCCAGCCGGCGCGCAACCGCGCCTCGAAGGCGTTTGCTGCCGTATCCGAGCCACCCAAGGAGGGTGGGCTGCTCTTCACTCGGCGTCTCATCGCTTTTCTTGTGGACTTAGCCTCCCGGGTGATCAGGACCGTAGCATGCGAAAGTGCGTTATGAAATATAAATTTTGCAGTCCTAGTTTCCGGTAGATTTCTTTCATGCCGTTCCTAATTGGTGCATTCTGCGCCCGGAATTATGTCCGTTCATGGCTCATGGCCGAAGTCATGGAGTGTATCGGCTGCAAGTGCGCACGGCCTACTTTGCCAACGGAGTTATTGTTCTTCCTCCACGATGTGGCATCCTCGCAGGAAGCTCAGCCGGGCAACGCATTGCAGGTGGTACGATGGAGCCGCGTCGAGGTGTGAGCAGACATCTGGCTGGCTCGAGCCGACGATTTGCGATCTTGCTGTTCCCCGGGTTCCCGATGATGGCTTTCAGCTCGGTCGTCGAGCCCTTGCGCGCTGCCAATGCATTGGGCACCGAACCGCGCTATAGCTGGATCACGGTGGCGATCGACGACAAATCGATCACCGCTTCCAACGGCATCAGCTTCAAGCCCGACTTCTCGGTCGCGCTGGATCCGTCGGCGGACTACATCGTGGTCTGCTCCGGCGGCAACGCCGATCAGCTGACCGCCCAGCAGCCGATCAAGTGGATCCGCAGGAATCTGCGGCGCGGCGCGCATCTGGGCAGCGTCGCGGATGGTGCCTTCTACCTGGCGCGCCACGGGCTGCTGGACGGCTACGCCTGCACGCTGCACTGGCGCAGCCAGCCAGCATTCGTCGAGGCATTCCCGCACATCGACCTGCGCCGGTCGATCTACGTGATCGACCGCTCACGCTTCACTTCGGCTGGTGGCGTCGGCGCCTTTGACATGATGCTGGACATCATCGAGCGCCATCACGGCGAGGCCATGGCGCGCAAGGTTGCGGAGTGGTTCGTCCACGACCGCATTCGCGCCGCTGCTGACCGGGAGAAGCTGCAGCTCCGGCTGCGCACAGGCATTCGCAACGACCTGGTGCTGGCGGCCGTCGCGCGTATGGAGGAAAAGATGGAACGCGGCGAAACGATCGTGCAGATCGCGCGCCGCCTCGGCGTTTCGGTCTGGAAGCTGGAGCGTTCGTTCCGTGCCGACGTGCGCGTGAGTGCGGGGGACTACTTCAGGCAGATGCGCCTCGAGCGGGCGAACGATCTGCTAGTGCATTCGTCGCTGCCTATCCACGAAGTGGGCCTTGCCTGCGGCTACAGTGACTATTCAGCGTTCGTCCGGGCATTCCGCCGCGCCTATAGCAAGACGCCAGGGCAATTGCGGCGCTGAGCGCTTCAGCCGCTCTGGCACACAAATCCGCACAAAAAGCACATCAGCGCCTCCGGGCATGCCCCATCATCGCGGTGCAACCAGGAGCCCAACAGCATGATTAAGTCCAACCCGGCGAGCACCGACGACATCGATTTTACCGATCCCATGCGCCACCCGTTGGGCGGCGACACCTCCAACAACATGTGGCTATCGGACACCGAGCCGCCGGCGGTCGATACCAAGACCTTGCGCGATGGACGCCTGACGAAGCTGCGCGCCTGGATGGTCAAGGCGGGCTACGGCGCCATCTTGCTGTTCGATCCCTATAACCAACGCTACACCACCGGCACACGCAACATGTTCGGCTATTTCCTGCGCAACTCGACACGCTACTTCTTCGTGCCCGCGTCGGGGCCGATCATCCTGTTCGAATACCCGCAGAGCTATCACGTGAGCGCGGTCGTCGACACGGTGGACGAGACACGCCCCAGCAAGCTGGTCTGGTCGTCGGTATCCGGCCGCGATGGCGAGACCGCCGGCACGTTCGCGGCCGAGATCGCCGATCTCATGCGCGAGTTCGGCGGCGGATCGAGGAAGATCGGGCTCGATCGCTGCAGCCACCTTCAGGCGATTGCGCTGCAGGCCCGCGGGCTGGAGGTGACCGATTGCCAGGGCGAGATCCTCGCGGTTCGCGCCATCAAGACGCCGGAGGAGGTCCGCTGCCTGCAGATCAGCATGGCCGGCGCGGAATCTGCAGTGGCCGTGGTGCGGGAGGCGGTGCGCCCCGGAATCACGGAAACCGAGCTCTTCGCCGCCATGTATCACGAGGTGATCCGGCAGGGCGGCGAGTTCATCGAGACGCGCCTGCTGAGCACCGGCCAGCGCACCAATCCGTGGTTCAACGAAGCGAGCGGCCGCAGGGTCCGGCCGGGCGAACTGGTGGCCCTAGACACCGACATGATCGGCTGCTTCGGGTACTTCTCCGATTTCTCCCGCACCTTCCGCTGCGGACCCGGCCGGCCCACCGCCTACCAGAAAATGCTCTACCGCATGTCGTACGATCAGATTCAGCACAACATCGACATCATCAAGCCGGGCCTTAGCTTCCGCGAGATTGCCGACAAGGCCTGGCGCATTCCGCCGCGCTTCGTGGATCAGCGCTACACGTCGGTCATGCACGGCGTCGGCATGCACGGCGAAACCCCCTTCATCGCCCACGCGATCGACTTTGCGACCTATGGGCGGGAGGGGATCCTGATTCCGGGCATGGTGGTCAGCGTCGAAAGCTACATCGGCGAGAAGAACGGCCGCGAAGGCGTCAAGCTGGAGGAGGAGGTGCTGGTGACCGGGCATGGGCCGGAACTGATCTCGCGCTTCCCCTTCGAGGAGGAGCTGCTGGGGACGCAGGTCTAGATGCGACGATCGCTCACCATCGATCCGCGGCGCGCGGCCTTGATCCTGATCGATCTGCAAGAGGAGCAGAGGCAGGTCCCGGAGTACAGTGTCGAAGGGTTGGATAAGATCCTCGGCCATGCCGGAAAACTGCTCGAGGCCGCACGCGCCAATGGCGTCATGGTCGTTCACACGGCCTATCGGCGTGACTTCCAGAAGGCGCCGCCACGACCCCTGGAGTTCGTGGCGCTCGACGGCCGCCCGGCTTTCAGCGACAAGGACTCGCCCCTCATCGCGATCTGCCGCGAGGTGGCGCCGCATCGCGGCGAGCCGGTGCTTTTCAAGAACGATGCCAGCGCCTTCTGTGAAGGCGAACTGGAGCCGCTGCTGCGCGACGCTGCCGTGGAGTGGCTGGTCGTGGCCGGCGTATGGACCGAAGCGTGTGTAGCGGCGACCGTGCGCGATGCGATCGCACGCGGCATCCGTGTCCTGCTGGTGAAGGACGCCTGCGGCAGCGGCACTCGCGCCATGCACGAGACCGGCATCCTGAATCTTGCAAACCGTCTGAGCGGTGGTGCGGTCGCCACTACTGAAACGGCGACGCGACTGATCGCCGGCGGCGCAGCCGAGGTGTGGGCGGCGGAACGGCCGGTCCCCATGCTCTTCGGCTATGGCGACGCGGAAGAACTCTATCGCGCGCTGTGACCGGCCTCACGGCCGAGGCATCGCATCCGAACTTGACGCAAGCGCAACCTTCGCCGTGTAGGTGAAGCCGAGGATTACGCCCGCGCATCTGCAACTATCTGCACACAAATCCGCCCAAAAAGCACATCGCGGTTCGAGCGCTTGCCGCATGATTCCGCTGCGGTCTGGAGATGTCACAGGCATGAGCGGGCTGGATCTGGCGAAAGATTACGGGTCGACATTCCCATCGGGCGGGGTCGAGCTGCCGTGGCCTGGCACTCAGGCGACGAGCCGGAGCAAGTATGAGTCGCTGATCGATCGCGAAATCCGGGCGTTCATCGATCGCACCAACGAGTTCTATCCGCCGGAGACGATCGGCCTTCCAGTCGAAAAGCAGCGCGCGATCTACAACGTCATGTGCCGCGCGTTCCACCACGGCTACCCGGTCGGCGTACGCGCCCGCGACAGCGTAATCGATGTCTGCGGTCGTCCACTGATGATCCGCCACTATCGCACCGACGTCGAGAAACCAACGGCGGTGATCCTGTATTACCACGGCGGCGGATTCGTCCTGGGCGATCTCGACAGCCACGACGACGTTTGCGCCGAGCTGTGCGCAGGCACCGGTTATGACGTCGTATCCGTCGACTACCGGCTCTCGCCGGAGCACCGACATCCGGCAGCCTTCGAAGATGCCTGTGCGGCGTTCGACTGGACAGCAACTGCTCTCGGTCTCCCCATTGTGCTGTGCGGTGAGAGTGCGGGTGGCAACCTCGCGGCGGCAGTGGCGCATGCCAGGCGCGACGCCGGCGCGGCGGCCGGGCAGGTGCTCGTGTATCCGAGCCTCGGTGGAGACATGAGTGCGCGCTCTTATGTCGAGCACGCGGATGCGCCCATGCTGACGGTGCGCGAGCTGTTGTTCTATCGCGACGTCCGGACCGGCCAACCGCCGATCATGCGCGATCCGACGTTGGCACCGCTCGACGACACGGATTTTTCAGCGCTTCCGCCCACCGTGATCATCACCGCGCAATGCGACCCGCTGTCCTCCGACGGCGAGACCTACCGCGACCGGATCCTCGGCGCGGGCGGGCGGGCGTGGTGGCGCGAAGAACCCGGCCTCGTGCACAGCTTCGTGCGTGCGCGCCATTCAGCGCAGCGGGCGCGAGATGCCTTTGGACGAATCGTCGCGGCGATCACCGCGCTCGGTAAGGGCGCATGGCCGTACTGACACCGCATCGACCGCAAACCAGGTTCGAGCAAACGAACCGAACAGACCGACAGAGGAGGAGTCCATGACCAGGTTTATGTTGACCGACCGGCCCTTGCACCCGCTGGCGAAGCCCATTGCCGAGGGTTTTCGCGCGGGCCGGACAAGCCGGCGCGAGTTTCTGGCGACCATGGCGGCGCTCGGTGTCAGCGCGGCCGGCGCTCTGGCGCTCGGCGGGCTTGCGCCGACGCCTGCCTATGCGGCAACGCCCAAGAAGGGCGGGACCTTGCGGGTGGCGATGAACGTCAAGGCCTGGCGCGATCCCAGGACGTTCGACGGCGTCGAGATGTCGAATATCGCGCGCCAGTGCAACGAGTACCTGGTGCGCTGGAACCGCGACTTCACGTTCGAGCCCTGGCTGCTCGAAAGCTGGGAAGCGAGCGATGATGCCAAGACCCTGACACTGAAGCTGCGCAAGGGCATCGCCTGGTCGAACGGCGATCCTTTCAGCGCCGACGACGTGATCCACAACCTCACGCGCTGGTGCGATGCGAGCGTCGATGCGAACTCGGTTGCGACCCGCATGGGCGCGCTGGTCGATCCGAAGACCAAGAAGGCGGTCGATGGCGCCATCGAACGCGTCGACGATTACACGGTCCGGCTGAACTTGCCGAAGCCCGACATCTCGCTGATCGCCGGCATGGCGGACTATCCGGCGCTCATCATGCACCGGAGCTACGACGGCGATACCGATCCCAAGAAGAGCCTGGCGATCACCACCGGTCCGTGCGAGCTGGTGAGCTGGGACCCGCAAGTCGGAGCCGAGGTCCGCCGCAAGGACAAGCCCTGGTGGAAAGGCGAGTACTGGCTGGATGGCGTCAAGTGGATCGACTACAGCGCCGACCCCACGGCAATGATCGCGGCGTTCGAGTCCGGCGATGTCGACACAGACCACGAGACCGCGGCTGATTCGCTGCCGCAGATGAAAGCGCTCGAACTGATCAATTCGGAGATCGCCACGGGCTCCACCATCGTCGCGCGGTTCAATGTCGGCAACGAACCCTACAAGGATGTGCGGGTGCGCCGCGCCGCGCAGCTTGCCGTCGACAACAAGGTCGTGCTCGACATCGGCCTCAACGGCAAGGGCAAGCCGGCGGACAACCATCATGTCGGTCCGATGCACATCGAGTATGCCGATGTCGGACCGCACAAGCGCGATGTGGAGAAGGCCAAAGCGTTGCTGGCCGAAGCCAAGCAGACCGACCACGAGTACGAGCTGGTCTCGCTCGATGACGACTGGCAGAAATCGACGGCGGACGCGGTCGCCGGCCAGATGCGGGACGCCGGGCTGAAGGTATCGCGCAAGGTCATTCCTGCGGCGACGTTCTGGAACGACTGGAACAAGTATCCTTTCTCCTGCACCGAATGGCTGGGCCGGCCGCTGGGTGTCCAGGTGCTGGCGCTCGCCTACAAATCCGGTGTGCCGTGGAATGAGACCGGATACTCCGATCCCAAATTCGATGAACTGCTCGAGAAGGCCCTGGCGACGCCTGATCCCGACGCCCGCCGTGCCATCATGGCGGACATCGAGAAGACCCTGCGCGACTCAGGAATCATCATCCAGCCCTATTGGCGCTCGGTCTATCGCACCCATCGCGCGGGCGTGAACGGCTGCGACCAGCACCAGGCTCTCGAGCAGCATCTCGACAAGGCCTGGATCGAGAGCTGAACCCGAACGCCGGGTATCGGGTCTGCAGGATGAGGGGCCGTACGGAGCGGCCCCTCGTCGCATGACATAGGCGGGAGCGGGCAGGGCGGATGGCGCGATTCATTCTGAGGCGGCTGATGGTGATGGCGCTTACCGCGCTATGCCTGACCTTTGCCGTCTTCCTCCTCACCAACCTGCATCCCAACCTCGAAAAGATGGCCAAGACCCTGGTCAATACGCGCATGACCGATCCGGAGGTCGGTGCCTGGCTCGATCGTTATGGCTATACGCGTCCGATGCTGGAGCGCTACGGCGAGTGGCTGGGCATAATGCCGGGATGGACCGGGACCGATTCGAACGGCAAACCGATCGGCCGGTGCCTCAAGGAAGATATCTCACCCGATCAGGCGCCACGCTTCTGCGGCGTTCTGCAGGGGAATTTCGGCTATTCCACCGTGTTCCACAGTGCGGTCGGCCCTATCGTATCCAAGCGCCTGGGCCTGACGGGGTGGCTGATGCTGTGGGTCATGGTTGTCATGGTGCCGACAGCGCTGCTGATCGGCGTGCTGGCGGGCATGCGTGAGGGGTCTTGGCTCGACCGCGCGCTGTCCATGTTCTCGATTGCGACCACTGCGACGCCGGAATACGTCTCAGGCGTCGTCTTCATCTCGGTATTCGCCAGCTCAAGTGTCGGCCTGCAATGGTTCAAGGCGTCGGCCGGGTCGGCGATGGACGACATGACATTCGAGAACTTCGCGCTGCCGGTCATGACCATGGCGCTCTACGGCATGGGCTACATCGCGCGCATGACGCGGGCGTCGATGGCGGAGGTCATGACGGCACAATACATCCGCACCGCGCACCTCAAGGGGCTTGGGTTCCTGCCGGTGGTCGTCCGGCATGCGCTGCGGAACGCGCTCATCACGCCGTTCACGGTCATCATGCTGCAGTTTCCCTGGCTCTTGACCGGCGTCGTCATTGTCGAGTCGCTGTTCAACTACAAGGGTTTCGGCTGGACTCTGGTGCGGGCGGCCGACAACAATGACATCGAGCTGCTACTGTCCTGCTCCATCGTCTCCGTCGTCGTGGTGCTGCTGACGCAGCTCGCCTCCGATATCGGCTACGTCTATCTCAACCCGCGCGTACGGGTCACATGAGCGCAGGCCAGATTGCAGTCCAGGTTTTGCTGCAATTCGTGCCGGTCTGGATCGGGCTGGCAGTGGTCTTTGCGCTGTCGATCGCGTTCAAGGGGCGCCTTGGTCTCTACGGTCGGCTGATGGACAGCCCGATCGGCAAGATCGGGCTTGGTTTCGTCCTGTTCTGGCTTTTCACCGCGGTCTTCGCGGATCTCATCATCACCACAAGCCCACTAGATCAGATCTCCGCAATGAAGAACACGCTGCCAGGGACGCTGGTGCCGGGCACCGCGGATCAGTACTATCTGCTGGGCGGTGACAACCTGGCACGTGACGTCTTCAGCCGGATGGTCATGGGCAGCCGGACGGTGCTTTCAATCGCTCCCGCCGCTACCCTGTTTGCGTACATGGCGGGGTGCACCCTCGGCTTGCCCGCCGGCTATTTCGGAGGACGGTTCGACACCGTCTTGAGCTTCATAGCCAACCTGGTGCTGGCGTTCCCGGTCATTCTCTTGTTCTACTTGCTGGTGACACCGGAGATCCAGGAAACCGGCCTACCGGTCGTTGCCGCTGCAGTCCTCTTCCTGTTTCCGATCGTGTTCCTCGCGATTCTGATCTGGTCGCGGTTCAATACCCAGCCGGCGAAGATGTGCCTGTACCTGGCGCTCACGCTGGTGCTCGGGTTCTGGGCCTATTCGGGGCTGGCCTTCAATGCCGATCCGCTCGGGCTGTTCTCGATGGATCCGAACCTGCTCAATATCTTCGTCTCCGTGGTGTTCGTGAATTCGCCGGCGGTGTTCAGGATCGTTCGCGGCCTTACGATCGATATCCGCACCCGCGACTACATCGCCGCCGCCCAGACCCGCGGCGAAAATCCGTGGTACGTCATGCTGTGGGAGATACTGCCAAATGCCCGTGGGCCGCTGATCGTCGATTTCTGCCTGCGCATCGGATACACGACGATCCTCCTGGGGACGCTCGGTTTCTTCGGGCTCGGCGTCAGCCCGGAAAGCCCGGATTGGGGCATGACCATCAACGAGGGACGCAAGCTGCTGTCGATCTATCCGCACCCAGCGTTGCCGCCGGCACTCGCGCTGATGTCTCTGGTTCTCGGCCTCAATTTGCTGGCCGACGGCCTGCGCGAGCAGTCTCTGAAGGATTGAGGAGGCCTCGATGGCAACACCGATCCTCGAAATCGACAACGTCAGCATTTCGTTCTTCGCGCACACCGCGGAGATCCCCGCCGTCATGGACTTCTCCTGCATCATCATGCCGGGCGAGGCGATGGGGTTGGCCGGCGAATCCGGGTGCGGCAAATCGACGGTCGCCCTCGCCGTGATGGGCTACCTGGGCCGGAACGGCAAGATCACCAAGGGCAGGATCAGGTTCAAGGGCCGGGACATGGCGTCGATGAGCACGCGCGAGCTGCGCGCCCTGCGGGGCTCGGAGATCGCCATGATCTATCAAGAGCCGATGGCCTCGCTCAATCCCGCCATGAAAATCGGCAAGCAGCTTATGGAAGTGCCGATGCTCCATGCTGGCGCGAGTGCAGGCGAAGCCCGCGAGATGGCGCTCGACATCGTCCGGTCGGTCCGACTGGCCGATCCCGAGCGGATCCTGAAGTCCTATCCGCACCAGCTCTCCGGCGGGCAACAGCAGCGCGTCGTGATCGCCATGGCGCTGATGTCGAGGCCAAGCCTGCTGATCCTGGACGAACCCACAACTGCGCTCGACGTCACGGTGGAAGCGGGCATTGTCGAGCTGGTCAAGGAGTTGGGCAGGAAGTACGGCACGTCAATGCTGTTCATCTCGCACAACCTGGGGCTGATGCTCGAAACCTGCGACCGGATCTGCGTCATGTATTCCGGCGAGGCGGTCGAGACCGGGTCGATCGTCGACGTGTTCGACAAGATGCGCCACCCCTACACCCAGGCCTTGTTCCGCTCCATTCCGCTGCCCGGCGCCGACAAGAACGCGCGGCCGCTGAGCGCGATCCCGGGCAACTTCCCGCTGCCGCACGAGCGGCCGCCAGGTTGCAATTTCGGCCCGCGCTGCAGCTACTTCGTCGCGGGGCGATGCGATGCCGGGGACATTCCGATGGTGCCGATCGAAGGTCACGAACGTCACGAAAGCCGTTGCCTGCGCATCGATGAGATCGACTGGAATGCGCCGGTTTCTCGCAGAGAGCGGAGCAACGGGGCCAAGGTCGGCAACGTCGTGCTCAAGATCGACAACCTCAAGAAGTACTATGAGGTGGCGGCCAACGCGCTGTTCGGCGGTGAGCAGAGGCTCGTCAAGGCCAACGAGACATTGACCTTCGAGGCGCGCGAAGGGGAAACTGTAGCGATCGTCGGTGAATCGGGCTGCGGCAAGTCGACCCTGGCCAAGATCCTGATGGGGCTGGAGACGGCGACGGCCGGCACGGCCCTGCTGGGCGATCATCCGATCGAGCGCGTACCCGTCCAGGAGCGCGACACCAGGACGGTGGCTTCGATCCAGATGGTGTTCCAGAACCCGTTCGATACGCTCAATCCGTCGATGAAAGTCGGCGTCCAGATCATCCGCGTACTGGAGAAGTTTGGCATCGGGAAGAGCCACGCAGACCGGCATGCGCGCATGCTGGAACTGCTTGATCTGGTGAAGTTGCCGCGCGAATTCGCCAGACGCATGCCGCGGCAGCTCTCGGGCGGCCAGAAACAGCGCATCGGGATCGCCCGCGCCTTTGCCGGCACCCCCGCCGTCGTGGTGGCGGACGAACCGGTTTCCGCGCTCGATGTCTCGGTGCAGGCCGCCGTGACCGAGCTGCTCATGGACATCCAACGCAAGGCGCGAACGACCATGCTGTTCATCAGTCACGATCTGTCGATCGTGCGCTACCTGTCGGACAAAGTGGTGGTCATGTATCTCGGCCACATCGTCGAGCAGGGCAGGACGGAAGACGTGTTCTCGCCGCCTTATCACCCTTATACCGAAGCGCTGCTGTCGGCAGTGCCGATTGCCGACACGTCGATCAAGAAAAAACGCATCATCCTTGAAGGCGAGATTCCCTCGGCCATCGATCCACCGTCGGGCTGCCCGTTCCACACCCGCTGCCGCTGGAAATCGCGTGTGCCGGGCAACATGTGCGAGACGCAGGTTCCGCCGATGGTAAGACTCCGCGAGGAGCACCTCATTAAGTGCCACCTGGCCCGTGACGTTCTCGATGAGATGCAGCCGGTCATTGTTCAGGTCAGCG
>JGI10216J12902_101138217_pt1 | contig 14624 bp, 37 predicted proteins | sample KanNatreferecore_FD_12902 | JGI IMG/M metagenome (IMG submission 12902)
CCGTCCACCGCTTCCAGCAGCACCACTGCTTCCGTGCCGTCTTCCACCAGCACCTTGGCAATCTTGGCCCGCTTGCGCGCTGGCTTCACTTCCACCGTGTCCCCTACTTGGAAGCCGTGCGCTGGTGGCGTAAGCCGTCTACGGTTATTCCACCGGCCCGTTGGTTCCGGCAACTTCGGAGCCGTCCACCGCGCGCCGCGCCGGGGGTAGCCGTTCAAGTCATAGGGGTGCGCCGGGCCACCTATCAAGCCATAGCGCTCTGCATGCTGCCCCCATGCCACCTTCAGCGCATCATGAAGCCGCGCATAGTAAGCTAATACGTTTTCCTTCATCCGAATGGGGCGAAAAGTGAGCGTGAACGGCATGGCGAAGGCTTCCGCGCTGCGCAGCACTTGAGGCACCATCGGCTTGCGTCCCATCACTTCCCGCCTTTCCGCAGGCCGTCCAAAATGTAGCGCTCACGGCTGGCCACCAGCATGGCCAGCTTCCCAGCTTCCACGGTGCCGGGCACGTAGCACGCTTTGCGCATCCCGCCGCCGCGCATACCTGTTTTCACCTTGCGGCATTCCCGGATAAACTTAGCTGTTTGGTTGGTGCGGTTAAAAGCTTGGGCCAGCACCCGCACCTGCCCCACCGTGACCACCCGGCCCAGCAGCCGGGTGTAGTGGTCATTCTGCACCAAGTCTATGCGCGCTTGATTGCGCTTATGCTCTTCGGATTGGTAGCTCACTTAGTCCACCCCTTCCGGGGTGAAGACGTATGGCCCGTTGTGCACGGCATTGGCCAGCAAAGCGCTGATGCTGATGTCCTTCCCGTTCTTCTCAAAGTAAGTGGCGAAGAAATTTTCCGGTGCGTACTGGTAGCCCTGCACCGCCGTGTTATAGCGTGCGCCGTAGGCTTTCCACGGATTCTCTTCGGTGCGGGTGTTCTTCCACTTCTCAATGAAGCCGATGCACTTCCCGCCCGCCTTCACCATGTAGGCGGTCAGCTTGCTGTTACCGCTGGAAATCTTGATTGTTTCGATGTTTTTGTGTGCGTTGCTCATGTAATTATATTGCGCCTGTTTTCCTGTCCGTACAATAGTACGGAAGTACCGATTTTCTTCCTTTGGAAATTTTCCATGGGGGCCGTTACCGGCCCCTAAGCCATTGCACTAAGCCCACAATGCAGGCCAGCACAAACACAATGAACCATATGCCCTGCCAGCGCAGCGCCCGCCGCAGCTCCGGCTTCACTGGCCCGCCTGTGCTGTGGTCAGATTGACGCGGGCCACTTGCATCCAGTGCATAGCCGCCCGTGCTTCCATCAGGTGTTCCGGGTTACCCGTGGTTACCGCTTTAGTGGAAGCTAGTTCCCACGTGGTGCGGGCCACTTCATAAGTCATCTTGTAGGCTTCTAGTTCGTTGGTGTTGTGTGCGTTGTTCATGTAGCTATCATGCGCTTGCAAAACGGACCGCACAATAGTACAGAAGTACCGATTTTAAGATGGCCGCTTATGCGGCCACCGCCTTCAGCTCTTCCGGCTTCCAGTTGGCTTTCCGCTCTGCCAGCCATGCGCCGTACTGCTTCAGCTCCGCCACCCGCTGCGCGATGGAAGCCGCATAGGCCCGATTGAAGCGCGCCACCAGCTCCGCATCCGTCTGCACGCTGTACTTCAGGTGCAGATTGCGCCGGGTGCCGTCCAAGGGCAGCGTGCGCTTCACCCACGGCTTGCCCTTTTGGTTATAGTCCCGCTCCATCACGTCCGGGCCGGGGTTTGCCAGCGCTTCCGCTAGCTGGGCTTCCAGCCGTAACACGCTCTGGCTGGCCGAAGTGATAGCCAGCTCGATTTCCGAAGTACTCACTTCGTAGGGCAGCGCCCGGCTTCCCGGACAGGTGCCGGAAAAGAAACCCCATTGCTTGTTATAGCCGTGCAGGGAAAGCCGCCCGTTTGGCAACTTCTGAAAGTGCCCGCATAGCTGGCAGTGACCCATGTGGGTGGCCTTGTTTGTGTTGTGCGTCGTGCTCATGTAGCAACTATGCGCCCGGAGCCACCCGCAAACAATAGTACGGAAGTACCGAATTTCAGGAAGCCGGAAAATTTCCCGGCTTCCATCACCGCTGCAATGCCACTCTTGCTTAGCCAGCCGCTTCAAGCACCGCAAGTGCAACAGCGGAATTAACTAAGTATTACACCTTTCAGGTACCGGCAAATAGATGACCGGATTTTGCCGCAGTATCAGCCGATAGAATCCATTGGGCGATATCTTTAACTGGGCATCGGGGAACATACCCAAGGCGCGCTGCAAGACTTCCAGCACCACCGAAGAACAATATGCGCCGGGCCGTCTGCGGTCACCGCTCCGCCGTTCCGCTGGTAAAGGTATGGCTCCGCCGTTCCGCCGGTCACGCCCGCGCGCCCGCCGCCGGTCACAGAAAGGCAGCAGGAAGTACAACACGCCATGCCAATCAAAAGGCGCGCCGGTGAAGGTGTGCGCATACGCCTGTATCCGCTGTTCCTGTTCCGGGGAAGCTGGTAGATATACCACCCGCCAGCATCCTTCATACGCCGGGCTATCACACCGCAAGTGCACGCCCTGGTACAAGCCCTTGCCGCTGGAAAAGAATCGGTAACCGTTGCTGAATACCAGCTCTACATGCGAGTACGGCCCGGCTGTTATCAGACGGATAGTCCGGGTAATCCAGTCCCCCGGCCCATGAAAGAACATTAGACGCATCATAAACCGGGGTGCGTTTGCTTCTCCTATGAATACCTATCCGGCTTGGCCCACGGTCCCTTACCAGCGCTTCCGATTTGGGCCGGTGCCGGAGCTGGCAGCGCTGGAGCTGGTACGGCCCGCGCGCGGATATCCGCCGCCGAAGTGCCTAACAGCTTATCGGCGTCAATGTCCGCCACTGTTACCGAAACATCCGGTTTCGGGCATCGGTTCGCGCAGCGCATAATGTGATTGTCCAGCGCCGCCGCTTGCAGCGCTTCCAAGCGCATGTCATGGTGCACCGGGTCTTTGTATCCGCTGCCCCGCGCGCCGCAAGTAGCGCACACCCATGACACTTGCACCCATGGCAGCGCTACTTCGCCGCTTTGCTTTTGTACGTCTGCACTCATAATTTTCAACAGTGTACCTAAAATCGGAAAAACTGGGCCAGTACGTGGCCGGTCAACATCAGCAAAATGATATTGCAGCAGGCCAGTATCAACACCACGGTGAAGAAAAAACGCAGCACCTTTGCCACCATAGCGTCCAACTCGGTAAGTTTACTTAGTAGCCACAGCGCCAAGCCTACCATCAGACACACCGCGATAAAGTTTGCGTAAGGGTTCGATGTCATGAAAACCTTTCTTCTTTCCTATGGCGTCGTGCGCCGGTATCCGAAAAGCCGCCCGGTAACCACACCCGTACCTGTTAGGCCGGACAAGGTGACACGCATGTAGGGGTGGAAGCCATCCAAGCGCACTTGCGCGTGCGTAGCTGTTACCGCCGGGTGCGTGCCGGTAAAAGTGCCCGTGGCCGTACCCCATGAACCAACAGCGCCCCCGGTGGTGATTGGAGCCGCTTGTATGGTGAGCGTTAACGCGCTGTGCCCTTCGTTGGTGTAGGTCAGCACCCAAACAGAGCAATACTTACTCCGATTGTCAAAGGTAGCTGTACTTCCCGCCGCCGTTAACCGAAAGCTTTGTGTACAATCCGGGCTTGTCCCGCCGCCCGCTTGTGCCAAGGCCCCGGCCCCTGCTGCCACCAGTAGCAGCAGGCCAGCTAGAAAATTTCTCATGTGTTGTTAGCGCTCCTAACAAATTATCGCTACACAGCCGCCCCGTAGCGCGTTTGGAGCCGCACAGGGTCCACAACCACCGGAAAACCGGCCCCGGCTTGCCCTGCTTTACGCTGGCCCGGTAAACTGGCCCGTTTTGCTACGCTTGGGCCATGGGATATCAGCCCGCACCCGCGTGCATACCTTTCAGTATTCTAAAACTCCGGCCCGCTGTATGTGCCTATTGTAAAGTTCCACGTGGAACGGCACACGATAAGTGCCCCTACTGTGGAGCCGTGGAAGTCATCCGGCCCGCTGATTAGCCTTTGCGCTCATACGTCTGCGAACGGTCAAAGACTGGGTTACATTGGGGGCACACGATGCGCGCCCCTTCCACGGGTGGCGTACGGTTTACAGTGTCCACATGGTGGCCGCATGCCAAGGTCAGCCGCATTCCGTTCTTCGTCTTGCTGTGCCCGGTTACTTGCACGGGATTACGTGCCACGAAAAGCGAATCAGGTAACTTGTACTCTTTACCCATTTATTCTCCACAAGGATAGTGCACTGTGTAACGGTCCCACGGTACCCACCCCTTTTCTGTAATGAAACCCCATTGCCGCCCGCCCGGCCCGTGATAAACCAAGGTCCAGGTAAGCGGTTGAATTGTCTGCACCCAGTGCAGCCATTGGGCAGGCCGGTGCAGAAAAGAAAAACGCTGGTGATAGGCCGCAATGTCTACCGCCGTGGCTGCGTCAAATGGCGCATGTTTTGGGGGTAACTTAGGGGTATGCTCCACGTAGGGTGAAAGCAGCAGCGTTTTGAATGACCACGGGTGGTCATGGTAATGCCGCGCGTTGTCACTGCGAAGGAAACAGTGCAGCATCAGAGCGCGCCCGCTCCACAGCCGCAGCAGGTGCCAGCGGATAAGCAGCGGCCCGGCTTCGTGGGTACACTCATCAGAAATAATGGTGGTGGGCAATAAGAAGAGTAGGTTTAACCACGGCTTCTTAAAGCGCACCACCCATTTGGCGTGTAATCCGTCACCGTCTGCACCGGTGCATATAGCTACAAGGTCATTAGTAATATAAGGAATCACACCATGCCCCCATAGCGGAACGGTGCTGACAGCCCGTCGTATTTTAAGAGGCGGTGCAACAGTGAAAGACAAGGCCATAAAGTGCTGAAGAGCAAGTAAGCGCCCATACTAAGCTTCTCCCCGTTTGATTGGTTCTAGCCGTACTCGTACCGGCCCTGTATCCGGCACAATAAAAGGTGCGGCCCGCGTCCACACTACCCCTTCGCGCTCCACGTGCAGGTTTAACAATTCTAGCCCGGCTTCCACTTCCACGCAACATTCCCAGTCATCTAACACTAGGAAAATTTCCACAAGCATTCACGCCCCCGCCAATCGAGCTAAGCTTAACGCTTGGCTGGCTCCGTGCAGCCGGGCCTGCTTTGCCGCCCGTGCTGCGGTCCGGCCCGCCGGTGAAAAAGACCACACCATTTCCGCCGCCGTAGGCAGGGTAAAGCGGAAGGCTGGCCCGAATGCTTTATCGCGCCGCCGGTTCAGGTCCGCCCTGTAACGGGCTTCATTGCTGGCTTTGATGCGCACCTGCTGGCCCGTTTCCAACTGGTAAAGCACGCGCCCATCCGGCTGGGTGGTGAAGCCGTAGCGCATCAGCCACTTGGCGTTATCCCGCTCTTCATCCTGCTTCATCTCGCGCCCGGCCCCACACAATTTCCATTATGACCTTTGGCCAGCACGCACTTGAAACCCCTAGTGTCTGTATTTACCTTCATGCACGATATCAGCGTTTGCACGCCCGGCAAGGTCTGCCATGGAGCCTGCCTGCTTTCATCGTGCCCGTAATGCGTTCTATACGAGTAGTCCAGCACCCGCACCGCGCCGCAGCTCTGGCACCACTTCACCCGGATTTCCGGGTAATCCCCCGCGTTGCTGTGTATCTGCGCTATAGCCTTATGGTTGCCCAGCAGGTCCACTACCGTGGAATGGCTGCACATTAGCATGGTGCGCCGCCGCCCGATACCCGAAACTCAAACAAGCCGCCGCCGGAATTCTTACGCCGCCGCGTTTCCACGTTGAAGCCGCCGAATTTCGGTTTGCGCAAATCCCGGAGCCGCGCCCCTATACCGGTGTGAGCGATTGGTCCGGTCACCACCAGCACATCATGGATTTCGTCAATGGTCCGCCATTGCCCGTCACGCATCAGCGTGAACACCCGCAGCAGTTGCCCGGTAAGCCGCGCATGGTCTAGCGCCCGGTCATAAGTGGCCCCGGCAAAGTCCGGCCCGATCTTCAGGCCGCTGGCAGGCTTACTGCTTCCTTCCTGCCAGCCCATAAGTGGCTGGGTAAATAACCGCCGGGGTGCGCCTACGGGCTTACCCTGTCGCATCGTGCGCTTGGTGTCCGCCATCGCTTGTATCTCCTAGTCTCACATTTCCGCCTTAATCAAAATATGCACGCCCGGTGACGTTTCCACAATGCAATAGTTGTGCCCGCCGTATTTGCCCGGCTGAAAGCGCACCGGCACCTTGGAAATCGCTTGCAACACCGCACACGTACGCCGCTCCCTATCCTGCTGGCTTTCACTCACTGCCATTAGAAACCACACCAGCCCGGAGCCGCACACGCTGACTAAAAGCGTGTACCAAAAGGTGCTAACCCCGTAGTAATACAGCCAATCGCCCGCGCGTTCCGTCCACGTGGCCCGCCCGCTGTGCCGTGTTAAATCCATGGGCCATTATTTAACCATGAAATTGTCAGACTTGTCACTAGAACTAAAGTTCCGGTACGGCCCCTAGTACTCTGACTTAGGGGTAGGCATTATCAGCGGGGGCAGATTCGCCAAGTTTTCGCAACGGATAGAAACATCGTTCCAAGTCACCACCGCTTGGTCTTCCATGATTGCGGCCCACGCGTCCAGGTCAATGTTAAACACTGGCAAGTGGACATACCAAATAACCGCGCTCATCTTGGTAACCTGCACGCTGGATTCGGCCAGCAAGGGCAGAATACCTTTGCCTGATTGCAGCGCCAGCGCGCCCGGTGTGCCCGTCATTGGGTAGTACGTCTTCCACCCGGCCCAATAGCTGGAACTGATGCGCAAGCGCTGCAAGTCTTCCGCCGGGTGCCTGTCCATGTAAAGGGTGGTGGTGGTTACTGGCCTGTCCGCCAGCCCGCGCGCGGTCAGCCCTTCTAGAATTAAGTCCGCCGCCCGTGGCGTCTTCAAGTCGTCCCACGTGATTGGATGCCAGCCGGGCACCATCGTTACACCCTTTTGTTCACACAGCTCTAGCTGTAACGCTCTGTCTTCCTGCATCAATCTCAGTTTCGTTACTACTTTAAGAATGCAAAGAAACCAAAAGGCAAAAGCCGAAAACAAAATCGTGCCCGCCCAAAAGCTGTGCGCGTGAGCTAGCGCCCGCATAACATCACTTACCATCATTCCACCTTCGCTTTTTATTTAGTGTTGCCACTTCGTGCGGCCCCGCTTCTTCCGCCTCTTCCACTCCGTGCCCCTGCTTGGTCCGCCGCTTGGCCATGTCCGCCTGCACCATGGCCCGGTCAAAGTCTTTCACGTACTGCCCTACGTTAGCCGCGTCTAACAGGTCTGCTACATTCCCGCCCAGTGCGTGCAGCATACCGAAGGCTAACCACTCCTGCTTTCCAAGGTGGAAAATTTCCAACTGGTAATGCTGCATGATGCCGCCGCCCGCTAACCGCGTCACACGGTACCGCTGCACGCCCGCCGTGTGCTGCATGGTATCGGCCCGAAAAAGTTGCAACAGGTGCGCCACTCCCACCTGCATGGCCCGCAGGTACAAATCCGTTAGCTTGTTTGTGATCCATTTGCGCATTGCTTCCTTTTCAACACTTGCACATGCCTCTTACCAAGCCGCACGTACTCTTCCAGCTCTTCCATGGTCCAATCAATTAATGAATCCGCCGAAACCTCCATCAGGGTAGCCACCGCTTCCCTATATTCCTGCTGCGCTATTTCCAACTGGCGGGCCGCTGCTATCACTTCCCGGCTTACACGTATATACAAATCGGAGCGTTTGCGCGCTGGCTTTGTAGGCATGACAAGGGAAATCCTTGTACATTGGTATACCACAATTCACTACCGGCCCGGCTTCAGATTATTCAAAGCCACGTCTAAATGACTGGCCTTAATATAAAGATCGTCTGTCAGCAAGTGCAGCTTAGCGCGCATCCCCATGAAGTCTTCTTCCGCCTTGGCCCGCTTCGCCGGGTCCGTTTCCCGCCGCAATATATCCGCACAAGTCCGAAGCTTAGCCACGCGTTCTTTCATTTGCTGAGCCGCAACATATACCGCCGCCGCGCTTTCCACCGCCACCCGCAGCGTGGGTGGTGTCAAATCCCACACCGCGTCTACGCATCCCGGATGCCAGTCCGCCGGTGGGTTACCCGCCGCCACCCAACAGGTACAGCACTGGTGCAGCTTTCCAAACACATGACTTGCGATTCTACCGCACGCGCATAATTGAATCATTCTCTATTCCGTACCAGCGTGTATTTCCCGCTTTTAAGTCCTGTCATGGTGCTGTGTGCCCACGATGCTGCACATAGCTGGCCGCAGAAGTCCCCCGCACCTTCATAGCCCCGCTTATGCTCCGCCCGATACTTTTCCACGCGGGCCAGCTCATTGCGCGCCCACTCTATGCTTGATTCGGAAGCGTTCGCATACGCCCCGGTGCGCGCGTTGATTAGCCGCGCCGCTTTGCTTAGCGTGCCCAGCACATCCCACCGCAGTGGTCTTGCGCACCACCGGCACTTGTTGGGTATTTCTTCGCTCATTCGCTTGGCTCTTTTCTGATCGGATTCACCATGTGCAAGCCATCCGCAAAACTGGCTAGTACTTCCGGGTCCAAGTGCTCTGCTTCAAATTCATCCGCCGCTTGATTCAAGCGCCGGGCCACGTCCCGCGCTTCGTCCGGGGTGAGCGCCAGCGCCGTGGGGTTTATGCGCAAGCTGATGCACGCTTCATAAACTTCCACGATATCTTCCGGCACCGGCCCTTCCACATTGCCATATATGTTTCTAGCCATCAGTGCACCACTTCCTGTGCCGCCACTGCGTGCACTTCGTCCAAGTACTTCTTTGCTTCATGCGCGGCCATGGTAGCCCAGCCGCCCACGTCCGGCAAGTCCGTTAGGTGCTCCCCCTTCCAGCGGTAAGAGAACGGCCCGCAGGCCAGCTTCCGCAAGGAATTGGCTTCGTGCGTGCGCAGCACGGGAAGCCCGCGCCTGTACAGGCTGTCATAGCTCACCCGCTTGGTGCCGTGCATGCCCCAATGCAGGCGTATGGTTACCGTGGTGCGGTGGACTTTTTCCACCTTGGCCAGCTTATCGTTAGCCGGGTCATCCGTGGGATTGTAGTACAGCTCTTCAAACAAGTAGGCGTGCTCTACCGGTTCCCGCTTCACTTGCGCCCCCGGATTTTGAAGGACGGGCCGAAGTCTTTGGTGCTCACGGTTACCGGCTCCGTGGGTGCCACCGTTAAATCGCTGGTGTAGCGCACGGCCACCCCGCTGCGAAAGCGCACATCAAACCATGTGGAGCCTTCCCAGTTGGTTACCTTCACGATGGTGCCTTGGAAGCCGTCCCGGTCCACCACTTGGGTGCCGGTGGTTAGTGTCTGTGTTGTTTGTTGCGTCGTCATGTAGTAATTATGCCCGTGGATTTTTTCCAATTCAATGGTACTGGAGTACTGAACTATGTGCCCAACTCCGGGATAGCCCGAATCATTTCGGTTACATCCCGTTCATTCAGCATCACCAAATACCGGCCCGCCCGTATCCCATCCCAGTCAGGCTTACTGAACCACAACACCGCCACACCATCCTGAAAAACGGTTACGCGATCATGGCTAGAATCAAACGCCCACGTGTAATTGTTTTCTGGTAGTTTCCCATCGCGCACTAGCTCCAAACCCTTTTGATAAAAGCCCGATGGCATTAGCGCGCCCCTTGCCGCAGCCGCAGTGCGTCCGTGCAGGCGAAGAACATTTGGTAATGCTCGTCTAGCTTCTGCCTGTACTCCGCCCGCAGCCCATCCCGCTGCTGCGGGGGCAGGCTGGCTGTGGACTGCCAGCGCCGCATCAGGCTTTCCGCATCGGCCACATGTTGTTCACAGTCTGCGGTTATGTCCAGCCGGTAGTATTCCCGCCAGCCCCACCAAATCAGCACCACCCACATGGAGATAATCGCCACCCAACTAACCCTAGAAAACTGGGTGCCCATTAGTACACCCCCATGGTGGCCGTGGCCCGCAAGCCGTATAGGGGGCCATCGTTAGCCCGCTCATACGCCGCCCATTCAGCTTCCGCGTCCGATTCCTGATAAGCAATGCTGCCATATTCGGGGTAGGTGTCACCCCACAAGCAAACCATCGGAGCGAACGGTATAGCCGCTTCTGCTGCCTCGAAAGAATCAAAAGAGCCGTAAGCCTTCCGTGCGCCGCGCTGCGTGGTGGCCAGCAAGTAGAACACTTCGGAAACCAAGGCCCCCTGCGGGTTTGTATAATCCGCCGCTTCGGGGTTATATCCGGTAACTTGAAAGTCTGATGCGATGGTGATTGTGTGCCGTGTCATGAATCTACTATGCACTTGGAAAATTTCCAAAACAATAGTACAGAAGTACCGATTTCACGCCGCCATGTGCAGCACCGTACCGTACTGCAAGCACGCCCCGCGCCAGCTCCGCAGCTCCAGCCATTCTTCACCCGCAAAACGCCCATCCGCCATATAGAAGGCAAACTGCACCCGCCGCACCGTGCGCCCGGTCACTTCCCGCCGCGTTCCGTTGCCTAGGGTCACCACGTCCCCCGGTTGGGGGTTACGCAAGGGGCAGCGCTTCCCGGTGCGCTGGCGGGCCGCTTCGGCCACCGCTTCCCGGTGCAGGCACCCGCAGCTTTGTGTATTGCCGCTGCGCAGCTCACGCCCGGCCACAATACGCAAGGTGCCACACTCGCATTGGCAGTGCCACTTTACCAAAGGATCAATGGCCCGGCCCAAGACTTCCAGCCGCCCGAAGATGCGCCCGGTTAAGTCTTCTACCGCTGGCCCCGGCTTCACTTGTCAGCGGGCACGATGCGCATTACCAGCCCGTCCGCATTGGTGTTACTAATTTCCTGCACCCGGTACAGACTGCCCTGATATTCAATCGGGGTGCCCGCGATGAAGTGGCCCATGTAGCGCTGCGCTTCCACTTCTGTAAGCTTCACTGTCAACGGTTGAATTGCTTGGTGTTCCATGTCTTCACACTAGCACGGTGGTCTTCATTATCACCACGTCAATATGAAAGCGCGGGGAAGGGGGCAGCGTACCGAATGCCCCCGGCTCCCCCGGCCCGAAGTCGATAACGCCAACTTCCTGTATCCGGTGCTGCGGAAACTTGCGCGCATACGCTTCTAGCGCGTGCGCTATTGACTCTTCCAATTCGATATGGGCCTGTTGCTCTTCGTTCATTGAATGGTATCCATAGGTTCCTGCGGGGGCAGTAGTTCGGGTTTTGCTGGCAGCGCGCTGTGCTTGTCCAAATAGACTAACATGCGGTCACGAATGTTTTCCACATTCAGCACCGCGCCGTCTTCCACCCTTAACGCCGGTGGCTGCGCTACCAGCGACAGCCGCCCGCTGGTGTAGTCCTCTTCTACGTGCGCCGGAATATACGTTAAATCGTGCGGGTGCTCTTCCACGCAAGCCGTGATGAGCGCCCGCAATAATAGTTCTTCCAGCGCCAAGCGGGTCACTGGGTTACGGTTGCGGTTACGTTAGTCACCGCCGCAGGCGTGGGCACAGGCACCACCGCCGGAACTATCACGGAGTACAGGGATTCATTGGTGCCGTTGGTGGCTGTGGCTGCAATGCAGTATGTACCGGGTGGCGTGTTCACTATTTTGTAAGTGAAGACCGTAATGGGGGTGGTGTTCACCTTGGTTAGTGTCATCGTTTGTGTACACGTCACCGGGGGCACTACCACCTTGGAATAAATATTGTAAGTGGTGCCCGTGGGGTTGATTGCATCCTGCCACGTAACGGTGATGTCAGCACCAAAAGCCGCCTTTAGACACAGGCAGGATACCGCGAAAAATTTCTTCATGTTGTGTGTACGCCCTTTCAAGGTGTAGGTTACAGCCAGTTAAACCATTTGTTGCCCGGCACTCTTGCACCGGCCAAGTTGGATAGTGGGGATTCCACCCCGTTTATAATAGCGGTCACATAGTAGCAATACCGTCCACCCGGCACCACCGCCGTGTCCAGGTATTCTTTCGTGGTTATGCCAAAAGCCACCTTGCGGAAACGTGGCCGCTTACTACAATCGTTGTCACCGCGTGAGACATCATAACGCGTGCCTACCGGATTTTTGAAGTCGTTCCACCGCACTTGCATCTTGCTGCCTTCGGCCATGAAGGACGCCCCAAGCAAAAGTAGTACTAGTATCCGCATTTGGAAATTTTCCTTTCTTGCCTATTGTAGTGCAGCCGGTGGGGTCCGGTCACTTGCGGGCGGCCCGCAGCTCTGCCAAGTAGTCAGACAAGCCGTGCAACTCGGCCCGCAGCTCTGCCAAGTAGTGCAGACAAGCCGTGCAACTCACATCCGCTATTGATGTGGCGGTATCGCCCATGATGGCCCCGCAGGCCGTTACCCACTCATGCGCCCGCGATGCGCCGGGCCGCAGTGGCCGAAGCCGCAACCAATGCCGCTGTGTCATGGCTTCCACTCCACTTGCAAGCCGCCGCGTCCGTTCACACGCACCAGCCCGGCCATGTTCAAGCCGTAGGACGTGGGTAGAAAGGGGGTTTCCACCCCGCGCGCGCCGCTGGTGCCTATGTAGGCCAAGTACAGCACCGCCTGAATGCCGCGCGGATAGTGCCAGCGGGCCGCGTCCACCGGCACACAAGGCCCGGTGATGGTGGTGTGGGCCGATGTGGGGGTGTATACCGTGCCCGCCGCGTAACGCCCGGCCAGTATACCCACCTGCCCTTCAAAGGCCACCACTTCCAGCAGGCCGGTAAAGTGCGCCGCCGTGGTCACCGCGCAACTATCCGCCGCCAGCCCGAAGATGCGCAGCACGTTGGTACCTTCAATGGCGAAGCCCAGCGGAAGGGGCCGCACCTGTGCAGGGTGGATGCGCTGGCCCGGCAAACCCGCCTGCCATACCGCGCGTGGCCGGGTGCCGCCGCTTTGCAGCTGCTTCCAACTCAATTGGGTTTGGCCGCTGCATGTGAGCGCCAAGGCCAGCCAGATAGTTTTCATGGCTTCACTTTCATGGGAGTAACCACCGCCCGATTGAAATAAGCATTTAGCAGCGCGGGGGCCGGTGCCTGCCAAGCCGCTTGGCCACCGATGCCCTGCACACCCACCAGCCCTTGCGCGTTCATGTTGTAGGCCGTAGGCAGGAAAGGTGCTTCCACACCCCGCAGCTCTTCCACCCCGGTAGGCTGCTTCAGGCACCCGAAGTACAGGAAGGCATGAATACCTAGAGGGTAGCGCCCGTCTACCGTGTCCACCGGCACGCACGGGCCGTCTATGGTGACGTGGGACACGGTGGGCTTGTAAATGTCCCCTTCATAGTGCCCGGCCAGTATCCCCACTTGGCCCTGATAAAGCACCACTTGCACCAGCCCGATATACAGCCGGTTCACGGTGATGGTGCACTCTTGCGCCCCCAACACCCGCAGCTTCAGTGCGTAGGGGTCCGTGGCGAAAGCATACGATACTGGCTGCACCTGTGCGGGGTGAATATGCACGCCCTTCAGCCCGGCTTGCCACACCACCGGGGGCCGCGTTGCGCCAAAGCCCCGCAACTGCTGCCACGTTAACCGCGTTTGCCCGTGACAGCTCATCAGCCACAAAGCCAGCACAGAAAATTTCCAACTGGTGCGCATAGGGTGATTATACCCACACTGTCAACACCCAGCCCAAGGCCGCGCCCGTGAGGAAAGCCAGCGCCGCTTCCATCAGGCACTTGGCCGCGTACTCCCGCACGGAGTAGGTGCGGCCCGTCACGCCTGCTTTTGTTTCCGCTTCCGCTCTTCGGCCCGCCGCACCATATAGGCCGCTATGTCTTCGTCTTCCCGGCTTCCGCACGCCTGCACGCAATCCGGTGCCGCCTTCATCGTCGCTATCGCCGTCTTTACCCATTCCCACGCTTCCTTGGCATCGGCTCCCATTCCGCCCGGCTTCAATATGCGGTCCACCACCGCCCCTATGATGTCTTCGCCCGGCTGTACGCTTTGCTTGGCATTGTCCACGGCCAGCACGGACATGCGCATGATAAGCAAGCGCTTCACATTCGGCCCCATGGCTTGCCCGTTCATTTCACCAGCCCTTGCACCGCTTCCGCCGCACGCCGCTGGGTGGCCGCGCGCTCCGCCAGCGAAACCAGCAGGCCGATGGCTAGCAAAACGATGAGCACACCGGCCAGCACCTTACCCAAGAAAACCCAGTCTTCCCGCATCATGATAGGCGGGTCATAGTCTTCATGCCTGTACTTGGTTTTCATCTTGCACCGCGCCACCCGTGCTTCGCCGCCTTGCGCTCTTCGTACCCGCGCGCCAGCTTGTCCACTTCTTCCCGTGTCATTGGATTGTGAGGCCGTAACAGTTTGTTCATGTAGATAGTAACGCGTGGCGGGTCTTCATCTAAATAAAACGGGTCCGCACACCCAAGGGTGTATACCGCCTTGCGCCCTTCCAGCTCCACAATTTCCACCGGCTCCGGGTCCGCCCCCGCGATGGATGCCCACCCGAATAGGGCTTTCCGCTGTTGCGGCTCCGCCGCTTGTACCTCTTCTTCAGCCATTTGCTTTTCGTTCCTTTTCCGCCAG
>JGI10216J12902_108966511_pt1 | contig 14623 bp, 11 predicted proteins | sample KanNatreferecore_FD_12902 | JGI IMG/M metagenome (IMG submission 12902)
TGGACGAGGCGATCGCCGCAGCCGGAGCCGGCGATCGGCCGGCCGCCGCGCCGGCAATCGTTCAACGCCGGCTTCTCGGCCCGGAAGTGCGCATCTATGTCGTGGGGGATCGAAGTGTCGCCTTCGACGTGCGCAGCTCATCGCTCGACTACCGCGAGCGCCAGGATGCAGACGTGCACCTGCTGGACCGGGTGCCGAGCGAAGTCGGCAATCTCCGCCGGCTGATGTCCCTGCTCCATATGGATTTTGGCGCCGCGGACTTCAAGACCGATCCGGAGTCGGGTGCGCTGACGTTCCTCGAGCTGAACACGTCGCCGATGTTCGCGCGGTTCGACGACATCGCAGGCGGAAGTATTGCGGATGCGATCGTCGAGCGGCTGATGCGGGGCGCCGCCACATCTGACGGCGACGCCGCGCCACGTTACCGATTCGACGATCGGACTGGCGAGGGCGCGCGGCGCGACGCCACAGCCGCTTTACTACCTCGTCATCGTCAAGCCATTCAGCCGGAATGCGAGGGCTTCCGGTGACAGCGCATCCCTCATCACCGACTCCGCCGAATCCATTCGGCGGAGTTCGTCCGCCCAAATCGAGGATTGAACTGCCGTCGCGTAGATCTCCCGGCATGTCTGGAGATGACTGAAAAACGCGTACCCGAGTCGCTGACGGTAATGGCGTCGCACATCGACCGGCGATTCCCCGCTTTCGATCGCATCGAGAGCGGCGACCGCCAGCACCGCGGTTCGCATGGCGTGACCGCAGCCGTCGCCGCAAATGGGATCGAAGCCGACCGCCGCCTCTCCGATGCGGATGCGGCGGAGGTGCGGCCAGGGATCCTTCAAGTACGGACTCGACTCCCAGCGCCGGTTCGTCCCCGTAGGCTCCTCGATCAACGCTGACACGAGGCGGCTTTGCGACACCGCCTCTGCCAGCGCCGCGGCGTCGTCATGCCCATCCGCGCCGGGCGTCATCAGCTGGAGCAGAGCGCGGTCCGTATCGAGAGGCGCCGCGAACAACCAGCCGGCGGCGACCCATTCGAATGCGCACGCGTCCCGTGGCGCGCTCCGCCGCAGGGGCGCGTCAGCCGCCCGGACACATCGCGAGCCGGCTGACACGTGACCGGTGGCGGACGGAAAGGTGGTCACCCCGTCCGGCGCCTGGCTCCGGTCTGCATTCCTGGCAGCGATCACCGCCCATCCTCGATCGCCATTGGGGGCGTGGAAATCGACCGGATCCTCGCGGTGAACGGTCAGCCGACCACTGGGAGTGTCGCTCAGGCGCAGAGCGAGCGTCTCCCTGAGATCGTCCAACTGAAGGCTCCAGCCGATGTGGGCGGTTGTCGTCGCAGGGGCGGCATCCGTCAGCACCGTCCGGTAACGGATTGGGTGCGCGACAGGATATTGATCGCGGTCGAGCCCCCACAGGGCCCCCAAGAGACTCCAGGTGGAGTCGCTGAGCAGGAGACGCGGACCGGCCGATACGCGGCGGCCTGTCCACAGGTCCACGGTCCAACCCTTGAGAGCGAGGAGGCGCGCGGCAGTCAGCGCCGCCACGCCGCCGCCATGGACGGTAGCGGCCTTCATCCTACTCGGCCGCGTTGGACCACTGGGGGCGGAGCGTGAACCGGGGCCCGAGCTTTCGATCGGCCAGACGGTGATTGATCTCGTGAAGGCTGTGCATGCGGCGGCGCGAATGTTCCAGGAACATGCCGCCGCCCTTGTCGCCGTGTCCCAGCGCTGACGCCAGTTCGGCGAGCAGATCGTTGTACATATCGTCGGCGCGATCCAGCATCCGGATGTCCTCCGCGGACACTCTCGCGGCGATCTCCTCCTCCGGCGAGTCCCACCGGCGCAGCTTGCGCAGGTAGGTCTCCTCCGACAGTCCTTCGAGATGTTTCTTGACGGACAGGAACCGGTGGTAGTGATCCATTCCCTCGTCCACAATCAGCTTGAGCAACGGCACCAGGCGGTCGGCGTTCCGAAAGGTGGCTCGCTGCTCCTCGATGCTTCTGAGGAGCACGACGTACATGCCGTCGATCGGATCCTTGCCGCCCTGCCCCTCGGGGTCGGTGATGGTCTGGCTGGGCTTCTCGATCTCGATGAACCAATCCAACTGTCTGGCGTTGAGGGGACAGAGCTCGAAGTCCCGCTGCTGAACCTGCCCGATTTTCCCGGCCCGGCCAAGCACCGGGCCGGCTCCGAGGAGGGTGAGCGCTTCGTTTGCCCAGCGTAGATGCCGCATCTCGTCGACCGCGACGCTGAACACCGCCTCGGCGGCAGCGAAGATCCGCACCACGTGCTCCGGGGGATCCAGCGGCAACACCATCGGCGCACAGAGCGAGTAGTGCGCATACAGGTACTCGACGCACAACGCGTGCTCGACCGTCGCCAGGTACTCGAGCTGCGCAATCGCTTGCGCCGGCGTGACCTCTCGAGCCCGCCGGCGCGGCGGCGGGGGTACGGCGAGCGGTTCTTCGCGATCGTTCAGGACCACCGGCAGGACGTCGTTCCACGCCCCGGCGATGATCTGCGCATGCGTCAACGTGAAGCTGACGCGCCCGCCCGGTTCCGGGACGTCGGGCTCGGCCGGCCTCGCCCGATTCCGGCGCATGAAGTAGGTGAACCGATCGTCGGCAGTCACCATGTCCGGCCGGTTCGCCGCCCAGTAGTGGCACCCACACTCCCTGAAGTCGTACTGCCAGGGCGAACAGAGAGTCTGCGTCAACTCTCCAGGCTCGTGATCCTGCAGATCGATGACGCCGTACTGGTCCAGGTGCTCGGCGCGGGAATCAACGAGGAGTGCCCAGGCAACCTTCCCACCCCGGCGTTCGATTCGGGACCAGGGGCCGGCGGTTGGATCCTTCTTGAACGCATCCTTCGCGTCGTCGGGAATGTCGGCGGACATCACGGGCTTGGGCCCCAAGAGAAGCGCGACGGGACCGGGCATCAGCGCACGGACGCGGCGCAGCACATCGGAACCGCTCAATCCCTTCAGCGTGAACCGGGTGAAGGCCGGCTCGTTCGCGCGGAAGGAGATCTTTCCCCCGACCGCCCACATGAACAGCGGCCGATCCGCGTCGGTCAGCCCGGATGCAGGGACGGCGGCGCCGCGATCGCGTCGTACTTGTTCCACTCTCGCGCCATCACCGTGTTGAAACGCCACCCGCAGTCCGGGGAAGAAGCAGGCCTCGAGGCTGCGGGTGTCGAACTCCAGGCCGGGAAAGGAGTTCTCGACGCCGCTCTCGGGCCGCGTCGACGGTGGGTTGCCGGGCACCTGGTAGGCAGCCCGGGCCGTCAGATTGCGCGGAAAGATCTTGTTCTTACCGGTCGGCGTGTCGTCGTAATCCGTCATGGAAATACTCGGGGCAGCTCTCGATCACCTGGACGTACGACTGAAGACAGAAGTGGAGCCAGCCGCGGATGTACTCGCACGAGACGCGCCCGCGACGGCTCACCTCGTGATAGCAGCTGCCGCCGCAGAGGTACCGCGCCCAGCAGGCCCGGCACGGTTCGGCCCGGTCGACATGCCGCAGCTCGAGGTGCCGGGAGCGCCACACCTCATCCAGGCCGGTCCGTACGTGGCCGACCCGGAACTTCGGATCGTCGATGAATCGATGGCACGCGAAGAGATCACCGTCCGCGCCAGCGCTCAGGTACGCCGCCCCCGCGCCGCAAGGATAGGGCCGGTGGGTGCCGCGGTGAATCTCCCAGAGGGCCGTCTCGAAATTGCTGAATGGGTAGCGCCCGCCGTTGCCGAGATGCCGCAGCGCCTTCGCTCCGCATCGCACCATCTGCGCGAGGAATCCGGTGAACTGCTCCTCGCTGAACGCCAGCTCCGGTCGCGGCGACACCAGAACCGGCGCCACGCCGACGTCGTCGAAGCCGAGATCGATCAGCGCATCGAGCAGGGTCTCGAGATCGGTGGCGAGCGGCGTCACGGTCGCTCGCGCCGAGAGCTGGCGGGGCCGGCCATGCGCATCAAACAGCCGGAGCCGATCCAGCAGCGTGCGGTACGAATCCCCGCCGTTGTTCAGCACGCGCAGGCGGCGGTGGACCTCGGCCGGTCCATCGACGCTCAGGGTGACGGTGAACGGGAATGACGCGAACAGCGCCACGTCCTCCGCCGTCAGCAGCGTGCCGTTGGTAGTGATCGAAAAGCGAACCGGGTGGCCGGCGCGCGCACCCGCCGCGGCGGCGTATCGTGTGATTTCGTGGACAACGCCGCGATTGAGCAGCGGCTCGCCGCCCATGAAGCCCAGCACGACGTCCGCGCCCGGCTCGCATTCCGAGAACAAGCGGTCTACCGACTCGCGCGCGGTCGCGGATGACATCAGCCGCGTCGCCCCGCCGAACGCGCCGGCGTCGGCGTAACAGTAACCGCAGGACATGTTGCACGCCTGCGCGACGTTGAGCGAGAGCGACCGAAGGGGCGGAGGGGCGGCCGGACGCGCCCCGACGAACCCGTCGGGCATCGCCGTGCCAACGAGTTGCCCGAGCAGCTCGGTCACCCGCCGTCGATCACCAGGGCTGCCGGCACCGGCGAGCACGGCGTCGACGGCCGCCGCGTCGTCTGGCGGCACGTCATACACCAGGCTGCCGTCGGCCACGAAGATGTGCGAACCGAACGCCGTATCGAAACGGTGGACGCGTGCCCCGGTGTCGCTGCTGGCGATCGTCATCCCGTGTCCCTCGTCCGGGCGCGAAGAAATCGGGCCCAGTGAACCAGCAGGTTGTACTGGCGCGTCGTCACGTGGAGCGGCTGCCCGTCCAGACCCTGCATCCCGATCGGCATCCTCAGATCGTGGTAGTCCTCCGGTGCCAGGGGTGGACGGACCATGCGTTCGATGAGGAGCGGGTCTTCACGAAGACGGTCTTCCAGAATCTCGAGCGACAACAGGCGGCGATGCCGCTGCCGGGCCCGCTCGGTGATCGGCAGGCTCGAGGTCTTCATTGCGATTGGCGGCGACCCCATCTTGTCCGACAACGCCTCCGGGTGCAGGCCGGTGTTCCGGGCATGGTTCCGGTTTTTCTCGGCCGCCACCGCAAAGAGCACGTCCACGTTGATGAGCTCGACCGTTTCGAGCACGCGCTCGAAGAAATCGGCGATCTCCCGCGATGTGGCGTCCTCAGCCAGGAACTTCAGATCTCGAACGTCGTCAGGCCGCACCCGGTCGGTCAGCCCGTCGGCGATTGAGACGAACGGGCGCCGATCGGGAGCAAATCGTGGCGGTGCGACGACAATCCTGGCCGACGCTTTATGCTGTCCACACTGGCAGCTGACGATCCCGTCGCTGATGTCGTCCACCAACCCCAGGCTGGGAAGAACTGTCGGGGCGTTGGAGTCGTCGGCGGCGAAGAGTCCGGCGGGGTTCGTCGCAAACCCATCCTCCGACTTGTCGATGAACTTCGGCCACTCCGCATCGGGGTTGAGTATCAGTTGTCTGGCGTCCAACCGGAGCGGCGGCCCGCCGTCCAGCGGTTTCCACATCGAGTCGCCATGGCCCTCGATGATCTTCGCGAGCCGTTCGTTGAAGTCGCGCGGACCATAGACGAGGCCCTTGGGCGGCGTGAATCGGAGGCGGCACTCCGGGAAGTCATCGCTCATCGCCGCGACCTGCACCCGGCCGAACGGCAGTCCCTGGCTGTCCGGAAGGACCAGGGGATGTGGCGCATCCGGCGAGCGGCCGACCAGCGAATGGACGGTCGTATCGTCGGCGGCAACCACGACGTCGGCGGCGATGCGGTCACCACGCTGTCTGGTGTAGAAAAAGGGCTTCAGGTTCGCGACGCGCACGGTCCAGATCACCGACGACAGGTCGATCCCCAATTTCCGCAGAAGGGCGGCTCGAATCGGCCCGCAGTCCTCCTTGCCGTCGATTACCCACCGCCCGTGCAGTTCGAAGAACGGACAGACCGGTCGGAGCCCTTGCTCTTCGTCCTTGAACTGCAGCGGCTCATCCTTCTTTGGCGTCACCCGGCCGTCGGGACCGAGGTGCAGCGCTTCCCGTGGTTCGACCGTGGTCTTGGCGGTTCCTGTCGGGTAGACGTCGTTGGCGCTCCACGAGTAGTTCGGGCACGGGTTGTCCGAACCTCCGACGCGTGCGATCGCGAGCGGCGGTTCCAGCCAGAGGTCGGTAATCATCGGGCGGATCATCCTACACGATGCATTGCGGGCGAGCGCCTGGCTGGTTGTACTCCGACGCGAGGACGGCCTCGGCATCGGCGGGCCGATTGGCGCCGGCCAGGCGCAGCGCGCGTAGTTCGGCGCGAGCGCGCGCCGCCTCGGCATCACGGCGCGCCCGCTCGACCTGTGCGGAGCTGACCGCCCCGGCCTGCAGCCCGAGAAACGCCCCGAGGATGGTGCCAATCATCCCGGTAATGGCGCCAAGCACCGCGGCCACGTCCTGGGGCGTGCTCCATTTCCAGGTCGACACCGCAGCGGTGGCGAAGACGAGTGCGAACGCCGCGATAACGATTCGGACACCATCGCGCGTTCGCGCGGCTTCCTGGTCGGCTGTCTCGATGGCCATGTGTTCCCTCGTCCGATGGTGTCTTCGCGGCCATACCGGATAATTTCGTCTGGCCCCTGAAACGCGTTCAGTCCGCTGTGAACAAGAAGCGTCAAATCCGGCGGGCGGGTGTCATGGCTGCCGCCCGCTCGCGTTCTCGATGGCCGTCAGGAGGAATCAGTGCCCGGTTCGATCGTCCCCGCTCTTCACCCCGGCGACTACGAGCGCGTCGTCGTCTTCTTCGCCAACGCGCTCGGCGACCAGATCCTCGCGCTGCCCACTCTCCGCGCGCTCTCGAGGCGCTTCGATGGCCGCTTCACGCTGCTGACGATAGAAGGCCCACTCGATCTGACGTTCGGTGACGTCCCTCGGGACCGGACCGTGAAAATCGACATCTCGTACGAGGGAGAGTTCGATGTTGCGGCCGCGGCGGACGCGGTCGGCGCCGCGGAACTGGTGATCTGTCCGCAAACCTGGCATTCGGACAGCATCAGCGCGCTCCTCGATCGGCTTGCGCCGCCGGCCTCGGTGGGGCTCGACCCGCGGTTCTCGATCGAGCTCCCACTCGACCGCGACGTGCACCAGGTCGATCAGATGTTCGCTACCTGCCAGGTGTTCGGCGAAACCCGCCAGCCGGAGGCGTTCGCCACACCGTTCGGGCTCCCGGCCGCCAGCGTCGAGCTCGCCGAAGGCGTCCGGGAAGCCCTGGGCGGACGGCCGCTGCTCGTCGTTCACACCGAAACGAAACTGCCCAAACAATGGCCGATCGAGAAATGGAATCGGACGATCGTCGCCTTCATGGACGCGTTCCCCGACTACGCCGTGATCGCCGTCTCGAGACATGCCCATTCGCTGGAGTCCCTGACCCCGGAGGTCCACCGGCTGTCTGGGCTGCCGCTGGCATCGGCGGCGGCGATGTTTGCGGCGGGCGACGTCTTTCTGGGGGTGGACTCCTACCCGCTGCATGTCGCCGATTTGTGGCAGGTGCCGGCGGTCGGCCTCTTCGGGCCCTCGAACCTCCGCGAGTTCGGCTACCGGTTCACGCCGTGCGCCGCCCACGTCGACGGCGGAGGCACGATGGACGGGATTCATCCCGAACAAGTTCTCGAGAAATTGGCCGAAGTGGTGAACCAGTCCCGCGCTTTTCCGCGGGCCTACCCGCTAGGTGGCTTCAGCGCACCTGTTGTAACCTTGCGCTACCGTTGAGACAGCGCCGGCCCGCCCTGGCCGGATAGATACATCGACACGGCGGTCCGGAACCGGGAGCTGGGGGGACACCTATGGACGATGCGCCGGGCGACATCACGCACCTGCTGCAGCAGCTGCGTGCCGGAGATCCGCACGCCGAGAGCCAGCTCATTCCCCTGGTCTATACCGAATTGCGTCAGGTCGCGGCCAGGCGCATGGCGAGGGAAGCGCCGGGGCACACGCTGCAACCGACCGCGCTGGTGCACGAGGCCTATCTCCGCCTGACCAGGAAGCGCGAGGTGGACTGGCAGGATCGCCAGCATTTCTTCGCCGTGGCGGCCCGCGAGATGCGCCGGGTGCTGGTGGACATGGCCCGGATGCGTCACGCCGCCAAACGCGGCGGCCGTGAGATCTGTCACCTCTCGCTCGACGAGGTGCCGATCCTCTCCCAGGACAACCTGGCCGACATGGTCGTGCTCAACGACATCCTCGACCGGCTGGGGGCGGTCGATCAGCGGCAGCGCGCCATCGTCGACATGCGATTGTTCGGCGGGCTCACCGTCGAAGAAATCGCGCAGACGCTCGACATCTCCGAGCGAACCGTGAAACGTGACTGGAAGTTCGCCCGGGCCTGGCTGATCGCGCAGCTGTCCGGGCCCGCTGCAGGGCTGTCTGAATGACGGAGGCGCCCAGCGGGACCCCACGCCGCCGTCACGCACAGCTCAAGGCGATCTTCGATTCGGTCCTCTCGCACAGACTGAGCCGGCGGCGCGCGCGCCTCGACGCTGTCGCCGTCGACGATCCGACCCTGGCCGGCGAGGTCGCCTCTCTGCTGAAGCACCACGAGGAGGCCGGCGATCTCTTCGAGCCGCCGGAGACCGACGCGGGACCGGCATTCTCGACTGGAGAGCTGGTCGCCGGCCGTTTCCGCATCGTCCGCATCATCGGACGCGGTGGCATGGGTGAGGTCTACGAAGCCGTGGACCTCGTGCTGCAGCAGCCGGTTGCGCTCAAGACGATCCGCTCCGAGGTCGCCGGCGATCCCGCGACCCGCGCCCTCTTCTTTCGGGAACTGAATCTGGCGCGCCGCGTCGCGCATCGCAACGTCTGCCGGACCCATGAGCTGTGGCGCGACGAATCTTCGCCGCAACGCGTGTTCCTGACGATGGAGCTGCTCGAAGGCGAGTCCCTCGGGACCGTCCTCAAGCGGGAGCAGCGGCTCGACCCGGCGCGAGCGCTGCCGCTGCTCGAGCAGCTCGCCGAGGCGCTGGCGGCGATTCACCGGCTCACCATCATTCATCGAGACCTCAAGCCGTCCAATGTTCACATCGTGGCCGACGGCGAGGCTGGACTCAGGGTCGTCGTGACCGACTTCGGCCTGGCGCGAACCACCGCCACGGTCGGCAGCGCGACGCACACGGCCGTGCTCGCCGGGACTCCCGCCTATATGGCGCCGGAACAGTTCGAGACCGGGGAGTGTTCGATCGCCAGCGATGTGTACGCCTTCGGGGTCATCTGCTTCGAAATGCTCACGGGGCAACGCCAGCCCGTGGTGCCGGCGCGGTCGGTGCGGCCGGATCTGGACCCGCGATGGGAAGCGTTCATCCTGCGGTGTGTGTCCCAGGATCCCCGGAAGCGTCCGGTCAATGCCGAAGCCCTGATTGAAGAGTTGCGAGCCCTCTCCGGGCAGCCCCGGGGCGGCCGCCGGCGCCTGCGCTATCTCGCGTCCGCTCTCGTCATCAGCGGCGTCACGGCCGGCGCATGGACGGCGTGGAGCCCTGTGAATCCCACCGGCCGTTCCCCCGAGTTCAACCGCCTGACGCTGGATCCGGGGCTGAGCTGCGAGCTGACCGCATCGCGCGACGGACGGACCATCGCGTATTCGTCGGACCGCGGCACCGACGGGCTGTTTCAGATCTGGATGCAGGCGCTGCCCGATGGTGAGCGCGTACAGCTGACCCACGGACCGTCGCACGCCGTCAATCCCACCATTTCGCCCGATGGCACGATGGTGGCCTTCAGGCGCGAACACAATGACGGCGGCATCTATGTGGTGCCCGCCTCCGGCGCGCCCGAGCGCCGGCTCGCGCCCTATGGAAGGCATCCGCGGTTTTCCCCGGACGGCACACAAATCGTGTTCTGGACCGGCGTCGAAGGCGACCACACATTCGCCTCGGGGAAGCTGTGGGTGGTGACGGTCGCCAGTGGGGAAATTCGCCCGCTGCACCATCAGCTGGTGGACGCCAGGTTCCCGGCCTGGTCGCCGGACGGCCGGTTCATCGTGTTCCGCGGCAGCGCGACGCCTGGGCCGACGTGGGACCAGCGGTCCGACTGGTGGGTCTCCGACGCCGGCGGCCGTCAGGCCGTGCCGACCGGCGCCTTTGCCCGACTGACGGCGCTGCGGCTGTCGCTGCACGATGGGGGGATCTCATGGAGCCCGGGGCAGCTGCTGTTTCCCGCTCGCGCCGGCCACAGCACCAATCTCTGGCGGCTGCCGATCTCCGACAAAACCGGCGCCATCGCCGGCGAGCCGGAGCGGCTGACCTCCGGTTCGAATCTGGAGACGTCGCCGTGGCCCCTCGGCAGCGAATTCGTCGCCTATACCAACTGGGAGGTATCCGGGCAGATATGGCGCGTCTGGACGAAGGGACCGCGCACCGGCACCGCGGAAGCTCTCACTGCGACCGATGCCCTCGATACCCGGCCCGCCGTCTCCGCGACCGGGACGCGGTTGATGTTCACCAGACGGCTCGGCGAAATCAGGAATCTCTGGATAAAGGAGCTGTCGGGGGGACAGGAGTCGCAACTCGTTCCCAACGTCGCGCTCGTACCGGCGATGAGCCCCGACGGCCAGTGGGTCGCGTACTCGGTGGCCAACGGGCTCAAACGCCCGATCTTCCTCACGAGCGCGGCCGGCGGAGACCGGCCACAGCTGTGCGAGGACTGCGGCGACGTGCAGGTCTGGTCGGCGAAGGGCAACGCCGTGTTGTATCTGAAGCATGGGACTCGCGACGAGCACACCCTCGGCGCCCTCGACGTCGCCTCACGGCAGGTCAGGACCATCGTGCAGCGTCAGGGCGTGACCGAGGGGAGTCTGTCGCCGGATGGACAGTACGTGACGTTTGCCGTGAGAGACGAGGGCGTCCGTTCGCGGATCTACATCGCGCCGGTCGCGACCGCGGGCGACCGTCGAACCTGGCGGGCGCTGACGAGCGCGACCGACTGGGCGGACAAGCCGCGATGGGATCCGGATGGCCGGGCGCTCTACTTCTACTCGGAGCAGGATGGGTTCGGCTGCCTGTGGCGCCAGCAGCTCGACGACGGAAAGCCGGCCGGTGCGGCTGAAGCCGTCCGGCATCTTCACGAGGCCCAGCACGCGATCTTTCACTTGTCGCGGCAGGCGTTCGGGCTCTCCGTCGGCCCGGATTTCGTCGTCTACAACGTCCCGAGCGTGAAGGGGAACCTCTGGACGATGGACTACCCGCAGAAGCGTACCAGCTGGACCTGGCTGCGCCGGTGGTTCGGGGGAAGCAACTCAACCGGGTCGCAGTAGGCAAGGCCCACCAAGACGCTGGACACCAGCGAAGGAGAGCGACGATGGCGAAGAAGACGGTGAGGAAGAAAAGAGCACACCTCGCAAAACTGGAAGACGCGGCCCTCAAGACAAAGCTCGAGAAGCACTTCGCGAATGTCAGGACGTTGCTCGACGATTCGAATATCTCAGCCATCGTGCTGGCGGATGGTCAGACGTTCAAGGGCAAGTCGAAGTAGCCGGCTGACAGACCCGTGAAGATCTGCCTGGTGACCGCGTGCACGTTCGACGGCGAACGCGGCACGGCAGACCGGTCGGAGCCGCTGGACGAGGATTCGCCGCTCGGCGTGCTCAGTCTGGCGGCCGCGACCCGCGGGCTCGGCCACGAAGTGACGGTGTGCGACCTCAATCACTTCGTGCGCGAGCTCGCGGGACCCGGCGATCTGGCGCAGGCGGCGGCGGAGTGGGTCGGTTCGACTTCCGCCGACCTCTATGGATTCAGCACGATCAGCAGTTCCTATCCGTTCACGATCCGGGTCGCTGCCGCGGTTCACGATCGGGCCCCCTCACGTCCAATCGTGTGCGGCGGGCCGCAGGCCACCGTCACCGATCGCGAACTCCTTCGCGCCTGCTCATGGATCGACGTCGTCGTCCGCGGTGAAGCGGAACGGGCGTTCCCGGACCTTCTGAGCGCCCTGGCGGGCGGGGCGCCGATCGAGGAGGTGGCCGGCGTCACGTTTCGACAGGATGGGGTGCCCCGGCGCACGACCGATGCACCGGTCGTCCTCGATCTCGACAGCCTCGCCGACCCCGCTCACGACCTCGACATCGGAGTGAACCGGCGCCTGTTCGGCTCGGTCGAGATCGGCCGGGGGTGTCCGTTCGCGTGCGAGTTCTGTTCGACCAATGATTTCTTCCGCCGCAAATTCCGGCTGAAATCGCCGGAGCGCGTCATTCGCGAAATGCGGGCGGTGCGCGCCGCCTACGGCCACGAGACCTTTTCGCTCGTCCACGACATGTTCACCGTGGACCGGAAGAGAGTGCTGGCGTTCTGCGAGGCGATGCGGGTCTCGGGCGACGGCATGCGCTGGTCGTGCAGCGCCAGAACCGACTGTGTCGACGAAGAGCTGCTCGACCGGATGGCCGAGGCCGGCTGCAACTCGCTGTTCTTCGGGATCGAGTCCGGGTCGCCCGACATGCAGCGGCGCATGGGTAAGGACCTCGACCTCGACGAGGCACGTCGCATCATCGCTTCGGCGTCGCGCCACCGCATCTCGACGACGGTGTCCACCATCGTCGGGTTCCCCGACGAGACTCGCGACGATCTCCGGCAGACGATCGGGTTCGTGGTGAACGCCGCGCGGGAGGAGCGCGCCCATGTGCAGATTCATCTGCTCGCGCCGCTGCCGGCCACGCCGCTCACCCGGCGCCATCAGGATCGGCTCACGCTCGACCTGGATGTCTATCGCGACACCGAAGGCGGGAACGGGTCGGCCGAAGAGCGGGCGGTGGAGCTGCCGCTGATTGCGGCCCACCCGGAGCTCTTTCCCAACTTTTACGTGTTTCCCACGCTGCTGCCCCTTCAGTACGTCGACGAAGCGCGGGCGTTCATCCGACACGCTCTGCGCCGGTGCCGATGGCTGATGGTCGCGCTGCATCAGGAGTCGGGAGACATGCTCGGCCTGTTCGACGAGTGGCGAGCCGCGCGCGGCGGTCCCGCGCCGCAGGGCCGCTACTATCGCGAGCTTCCCTTCGTCCGCAGCTTCCTGGCCTTCGTTCGGGCCACTTATGCGGGCCGGGGCCATGACGCCATCGACGTCATGCTGCAGTACTACGAAGGTCTGCTGAACTCGGCCGCCCAGGGCGCCCGCGACTCCACCATGCGGGCGGCGGCCGGGGTTGACGATCCCGCAGCGATGCCGATGTTGGCAGAGGGAATCCGGCTGCTGACGCTTCGCGGCAGCGCGATCGCGGTGATCGAGCGTCTCAAGGCCCACGAGTCGCCAACGAGCGAGGAGGCGACACGGGAGCGCGGCCTTGTCGTCGAACGAACCAAAGCGGATCTATATCAGCTGACGGAGCTGCCTGAGATTCCCGCCGCCGTTCTCGCGTTGTGCGATGGCCGGCGACGCACGGACGAGGTGATTGCCCGCTTTTCCTCTTCTGGAATCACATTTGGCCATGCCCCGCTTCCGGTGGTGTGCCGGGCGACCTTGGACCATCTCCATCAGAGCGGCTACCTCCGATTCGTTTCTCCCGAACCGTCATCCTGACGCCGCGCGGCAGAACTCGCAGGGGCAAGGTTACTGGCCCCGCGCGCCTCCCTTCTACGCTTTAACCAGCAGAAGACCTCACCCCAGAGATGGAGTCATCTGCCGTGCTGACCACACTCGAATCGTCGAGACCCCATGTCGCTGTCCAGCCTGTCGCCCGCGGCGGCGCGCGAACGCCGATCCCGGTCGGCGGTGCGGCGCTGTTGAGCACCCATCTCGAGACGGTTCAGGAGGCGATCCGGTTCGTGTGCCGACAGCGCAAGCTGAGTATCGACGACAGCGAGGAGCTCTCGAGTCTCGTCTATCTGAAGCTGCTGCAGCAAAACGGCGCGATTCTCCAGAGCTTTCGTGGAGAGAGCAGTCTCCGGACGTTTCTGGTCGTCGTCGTGCGCCGGGTCCTCCTGGACAGCTGGATTGCGAAGAGCGGCAAATGGCGTCCGTCAGCCGAAGCGAGACAGCTCGGGCAGGTCGCGAAGGAGCTCGAGCGATTAGTGTTCCGTGACGGCATGTCCATCGGAGAGGCTGGAGAGACCCTTCGAGCACAGTTCGGCGTGGCGCACACCGACGCTGAACTGGGATTTCTGCTGTCGCTGCTGCCGTGTCGTCCACGACGGCGGTTCGTCGGCGACGCCGCGCTGGAGAGACAGCCTTCGGACGCGCCGGATCCCCTGGAACTGCTGATCCAACGATCGACCGCGTCACTTCACGCGCGGGTGAAGAAGGCGTTGCTGACGCTCGGCAGCGACGATCGGGAGCTCCTCTCGCTTCGATTCGACCACAACCGGACCGCCCGCGAGATCGCGCGCCTGCGCGACACCGACCCGAAACTCGTTTACCGCCGCTTCGAGCGTATCTTCAAGCGACTGCGGCTGGCCGTGAACGGCGACCCGTCGGCAGAACCCGCCCGTTAACCATTTCCCTCCCGCAACGTAATACCTACATAACGGGCGCGCCCGCCCGGCTATCTCGTCCATCGCAAAGACGCGCGTCATACTGTCGTCGAGGGGTTGTCATGCTGCAGGATCTGCGGTTTGCCGTGCGTCTGCTCGTCAAGGAGCGGTGGTTCACCGCGGTGGCCATCGTCGCCCTCGCGCTGGGCATCGGGCTGAATGCCACGGTCTT
>JGI10216J12902_100479147_pt1 | contig 14619 bp, 13 predicted proteins | sample KanNatreferecore_FD_12902 | JGI IMG/M metagenome (IMG submission 12902)
TCGTCGTCGCCTCCGAGGTGATGGCGATCTTCTGCCTGTCGACTTCGCTCCAGGACCTGCGCCAGCGCCTCGGCAACATCGTGGTGGCTTACACGCGCGACCAGAAGCCGGTGCGTGCCCGCGATCTGAAGGCCGACGGCGCCATGACCGTGCTGCTGAAGGACGCGCTCAAGCCCAACTTGGTGCAGACACTGGAGAACAATCCGGCGATCCTGCACGGGGGGCCGTTCGCCAACATCGCGCACGGCTGCAACTCCGTGATCGCGACCCAGGCCAGCCTCAAGCTGGCGGACTACGTGGTCACCGAGGCCGGTTTCGGCGCCGACCTGGGGGCCGAGAAGTTCATCGACATCAAGTGCCGCAAATCCGGCCTGCGTCCGGACGCGGTGGTGATCGTGGCCACCATCCGCGCACTGAAGTTCCATGGTGGGGCCGATCTGAAGGAGCTCAACCAGGAGAACCTGGCGGCTCTGGAGAAGGGCGTCGCCAACCTGGAGCGCCACGTCAACAACGTGCGCAATCACTTCGGATTGCCGTGCGTCATCTCGATCAATCACTTCACCCACGACACGCAGGCAGAGATCGATCTGCTCAAGCGCAAGATGGCGCACCACGAGGCGCCGGTGGTGCTCGCGCGGCACTGGGCGGAGGGCGGCAAGGGCGCGGAGGAGGTGGCGCGCACCGTGGTGGACGTGATCGAGCGCGCGCAGTCGGACTTCCGCTTCGTGTACGAGGATGCGCAACCCTTGTGGGACAAGATGAAGGCGGTGGCGACCAAGATCTACGGCGCCGCCGACATCACAGCCGACGGCAAGGTGCGCGCACAGATCAAGAAGCTAGAGGAGGATGGCTACGGCAGCTATCCGATCTGCGTGGCCAAGACCCAGTACTCGTTCTCGACCGATCCCGCGCTCAAGGGCGCCCCGTCCGGCCATATCGTGAACGTGCGCGAGGTCAGGCTGGCCGCCGGCGCCGAATTCGTGGTGATGATCTGCGGCGACGTGATGACCATGCCGGGCCTGCCGAAGGTGCCGTCTGCGGAACGCATCGACCTCACCGATGACGGCAAGGTGGTCGGTCTGTTCTAGACATGTCCGGGGCGGGCCATGACCCGCCCGAACGATGCGGCAAGGCGCGTCTACTGCGCTGGCCCAAGCTTCCCCTTGATGTCGCGCACCACGCGCCTGGAGTGGTACTCGGCGAGCCGCTGCTGCGCTTCTTCCTTCTCGTCGGAAGACATCTGGCCCACCACGGTTTCCAGCACGTTGAGTGCATTGCCCGCGCCGTGCGTGCTGGCCAGCGTGAGCCACACGAATGCTCGCACCCGATCCTTCCTGACGCCCTCGTTGCCCGAGTACAGATAGCCGAGCCGCGCCTGTGAGGGCGGATGCCCCTGCTCGGCTGCGCGGGTATACCAGAACACCGAGCGGTCGATGTCCTGCGCCACGCCCTTGCCCTTGGCGCACAGCACGCCGAGATTGAACTGCGCGTTGACATCGCCCTGCTCGGCGGCGCGCTCCAGCCAGCTCGCCGCCTGCACGTAGTCCTGCGCGACGCCGCGGCCCAGTCCGTACATCGCGCCGACGTTGTTCTGCGCGAGGCGGTTGCCGCCTTGCGCCGAGCGCAGGTACCAGCGGAACGCTTCCGCGTCGTCCACGGGGACACCCTGTCCGTTCTCGTACAGCGTGCCGATCCAGGCCTGGCTCTCGGCATCGCCGGCATCGGCCAGAGGCTTCCAGCATTGCAGGGCGGCGGTATAGTCGCCCTGCTTGTAGAACTCGAACGCCTGCTTCCTGTCCATCGTCTCGCTTTCGCACACCGACATGGAATTTCTCCTTGGGATGGGGGCCTCAGAAGGCGCCCGAGTTGACGCCCGCGTTCAGCGAGCGTCCGGGATGGGTGAACAGCGGGCGATCCACGTACTCGTGGCGGACCAGCAGCTCGCGCACGAGGCGTCGGTTGAACGCACGCACCAGCGGATCGGGCTCGGCGACGAGCGGTCGATCCGCATGCGCCTGCGGCAGGAACGGAGACGGATCGCCGGCGCCGGCGAGCGCGCGCTGCAGCGCGCGCGCATCGTCCTTCATGCTGTCGAAATGCGATGCCAGCGCGTCGAGCGACGTGTCGTCGCGCTGCATCGACCCCACTTCGAACACGTCCACCACCACCAGGGTCTCGTTCATCGCGGTGGGCTGGAGGATGGCGGTCGTGATGCACCCTTGCGCGCGCAGCACCAGCAGGTTCGGATGCAGCCAATGCAGCGTGGCACCGGTCATCCCCCCGCCCGATTCGAGAAAGAGCTTGCCGGCGAGCTTCCAGTTGCACGCTAGCTCGGTCCGACGACGCCGGCTGTGGCGTGTCGGTTGCGCGAACTCCTGCGCCAGCGACTCGTGCGAAGCGTCGAACTGCGCGTCGAGCATCGCGCAGTCCATGTCGAGGTTGACGAACAGCAGCGGCCCGAGCTCGGCGACGTGGATCGGAATCAGCTTGAGCGGATTGATTCCGACGTACATGTACATCTCGGGAGGCTCGCTGCCGTCGTCGTTGGCGCAGATCACGTCGCGGTCGCGCGAGTGTCCGCACGAGGTGTAGAAGCAACTGGTCTTCTTGCCGGTCTGGCACTGCCGCGGCACGAAGCGGCACCCGCCGTGCTGGGCAAAGTTGAAGTGGGCCTTCAGCGAACCGTCGGACTGTCGTTGCACGTGGATGCCGTGCTGACCGACGGTGAACGGATACAGATCGCCGGCGCGAGGGATCCGGCTGGAGTAGCCGATGCACGTCCATGCGCGTGTCCAGATCTTCTCGTCCTCCAGGTCGGCGAAGGCCTTGGAACGGTAGGCGAGCGCGGGCAGCGCGGTGGGGTTCTCATCGCGCAGTGCAGATTCGTACAACGATGGCGCCGACAGGTCGTTGCCGCCGTCGAAGTAACCGAGCATGGGTTGCCAGTTCATGCGAGCACCTTCAAGGGGAAAAAGCCCTGCGCGGCGGACCGCGCAGGGAACAGGGGGGTACTGCTACTTCGCGGGAACCGGGTTCATGCCGCCGGCGCTCACGCCGGCGCCACGCCCGGTCGATACCTTGTTGCCGGGCGGGTCGTAGTCGGCGCGACCGCGGTGCTTGAACGCAGCCGGTGGAGGCGGCGGCAACGGGCCGTCCTGCATGAATCGATCGACCACGTTCTTCACCAGCCGCGAGATGTTGTTCTTGGCGGGATCCCCGTTGTTCCAGGGGAGCGAGCCGCAGAACGCGATCGAGCTGAAGGCGAAGCACGCGCCGCCGTTGGGCGTCTCGTGATAGGCGATGTCGGAGCGCACGCGCGGGTGCTGGGTGCCGTCCAGGCCCTGCTGGTTGAAGCCGTAGTCTTCCATCACCAGCAGGTAGCCCTCGGTGTGCCGGCCGGCCGAGGTCGCCACCACCAGCGTGTGCGGCGGCGAGCCGAGCATGGTGTCGACGATGTCCAGTTCGGTGCCCGCGGCCCCTCCACCGACCAGGCCGAAGTTGCCCAGCTTCTCGTCGTAGCCGATGCCCTCGAAAGCCCACGCCACGCGCGGATCGTTGCTCTCCGGCGTCCGGGTGTAGTAGGTGGAGATGTCGAAGCCTTCCGAGGACATGCCGGTGCCCGCAACGGTGTGCAGGTAACGGCCGCGGTAGCGCCACATGCCGCCGAGTTCGCCGGTGGACTGATGGTAGTACTCACCGGGATCGGCGCGCCAGGTGCGGATGCCCGACTCGCAGCGGCGCATCTCGGTGATGATGCCGCGGCCGAGATCGTCGTAGGCCGGGTGGTAGGAGTGGACCCAGTACCAGCCGTCCGCGCCCATGTACATGAGGCGTCCGCCCTGCTGCGTGTAGTTGTGCAATGCGTCGAGCTGCGGACCGGAGTTGTGCTCGGGGTGCGAGCCGGTGATCACCACGTTGTAGCCCTTGAGCCGCGCGACGCCGTCGTAGTTGACGTCCTCGTCGGTGATGACGTCGTAGTTGTAGCCGTTGGCCTCCAGCCAGTAGATGAGGTGGAGATCGGCCGGGTATTGCCACGGCGCCTGCATCAGGAAATGGTCGTACTTTGGCCGGACGCTCAGGATCGGGCGCAGGCGCGAGGACAGGCACAGGCCGCTGCCGTCGGTGTGCGTATCGTAGATCGATCCGCCGTATTCGCGATGCTCCGACAGGAACATGTTCTGGTGCTGCATGATCGGCACGCGATAGACCAGCAGTTCGGCGCCACCGGCGTTGTTCGCCAGGTGCTCGTTGGCGTAGGCCATGTAGCTGATGGTCGGGATCATCACGGCGATCTTCGCCTGCTCCTTGCCGACCTCCGGCACCACGAAGAAGGGGATGTAATCCTCGTCTCCCTCGGCGGTGGTGAGCTTGGCCGCATAGCACGCGCTCTTGCAATCGCCCGGCACGTCCCACACGAAGTCGGCATCCCAGCGCGCGTCGTCCACGTCGTCGTCGTGGAAGTGGATCGCGCCATACTGCTCTGGCGCATGCTTCCAGTCGAAGTCGTGGCCCGACCAGTTGTGGCCCGTCATCGCGCGCGTGGGACAGTTCACGATGCTGGCGTGGAAGAGGTACGGTCCCTTGTCGAAGGCTGTGATCGTGTTGATTCCGACGCCGAAGTCCCAGCTCGCCACCAGGCACTCGGACAGCTTCGGCGTGGGCCCGGAGCCGCGGCGCTCGTCGCCGGCGGTCTGCGCGCCCTGCTTCATCGTCTCGATCTCCAGACGCGAGAGCGCGCGGTTGCATACGCGTGGGCTGTCGATCTTGCCGTTGTAGTGACCGGAGATCACCATGCCCTTGGGCAGCGAGGAGTTGGCGAGCACACCGCCGCTCTTGTTGCCGGTGTAGCCGGCGATGACGAAGGGAATCTCGCTCGCCTTCGGCTTGTCCTTGACGATCTTCTTCGCCGGCGCGATGTCGGGATCGACGGCGTAGACGATCTGCGGCTCCTGATACAGGGTCGCTTCACCGGAGGCCGCGTCATAGCTCGCCGCGAGGAAGGTCCAGGCGTGGTCGCGCAGGGGCGCGCCGGTGGTGATCTTCTCGCCGTTGATGCGCAGCTCCGGGCACCCCTCCTCGTTGATGAACAGGCCGTAGCCGCCCTCATTGGGCGACCACTTGGTGAGCAGCCCCTGCGCGCCGTGCTTCCAGTACTTCGGATGGGTCTTCGGCGTGGTGGGCCATACCCAGCACTGCAGCGTGAAGCTGCTCACGCGCAAGGCCGGCTTGTCGACGACGTAGCCGTAGGACCCGCTGTGGATCACCTGCTTGCGGCCGGCGTACTCGCCGTTCACCGAGGCCGTGACCGGATTCTCGATGAAACCCGGGCCGCGCGGGTTGGTGTCCCCGTTGATCATCTTCACGATCTCGGCCTTGAACTTCTTGGGGCCGTCGCAGTTGACGTAGAACTTGATCTTGGATCCGGGGTGGACGCCGAACTTGTCCGCGTACCCTGTCAATCGCATCATCTCTGAGGTCTCCTATGGTCTGATCGAATCGTTGCCGTGACGCAGGGCACTCAAGTCGCGGTCCAGTTGTCGTCGCGGCGCTTCCAGCCCTCGTGGAAGTGCTCCGGGTAGCCGTCGCTCTCGGCCATCTCGTCGAGCCGCATGAGGAAGATCGCGTGCTGAACTTCCTGCTCGTCGCCGAACACGCGCTCATCCACGAACTCGGGCGGAACGCCGCGGATGCCGGCCAGACGCGCGATGCGCCATTCCTTCTCCACCTTGGTGCACACCACCACCAGCTTGTTCTTGGCAGGCTGCGCGCGCATGCGCAACAGCACGCGATTGAGCAGGAAATCCTCGTGGATTCCCCCGGCGATGTCGGTCGTGTCGCCCGGAGTGCCGCAACGCAGGATCGAGCAGCCGGCCACGCCCTTCATCGACTTGATGCACGCTTCGTGCTCCTTCACCAGCCGGTCGTACTCCGGCGTTCCTTTCTTCGGGATGCTGATCATCCTGGTCTCCTTGTCACGCTACGAATCACCAGGCAGGCGACCTGTCGCCTGCCTGAACCACCGGATCGCCGCCGCGGATCACGAGAGCCTCAGATGGTGAGGTGCTTCTCGACCATGGCGTCGGTCAGGACAGAAATCGGGCCGCGCTCCGCGACAGCCCCCTTGTTCATGATCACGAAGCTGTTCGCCGCGCTGCGGGCGAACTGCACGTTCTGCTCGATGAGGATCACCGTGAGCTTCAAGGTCTTGTTGAGCGTGGCGATCAGCTCCTGGATCTGCTCGACGATGTTGGGCTGGATACCCTCGGTCGGCTCGTCGAGGATGAGCAGCTGCGGGTCGGTCGCGAGCGCGCGGGCGATCGCCAGTTGCTGCGCCTGGCCGCCGGAGAGCGTGCCGGCGCGCTTGTCGAGGTTCTGCGCGAGGTACGGAAACAGTTCGAGCACCTTGTCCGGCACCTGCTGGTTGCCGTCGTTGCGGGCGAAGGTGCCCAGCAGGATGTTCTCGCGCACCGAGAACTTGGGCAGGATGCCGCGCCCCTGCGGGATGTATCCCACGCCGAGCGAGGCGCGCTTGTGCGTGGGCAGGCCGGTCAGTTCATTGCCCTTGATGCGGATCGAGCCCGTTATGCGGGTGGTCAATCCCAGGATGGTGCGCGCCAGGGTGGTCTTGCCTACGCCGTTGCGACCGAGGACGCACAGAAGGTCGCCCTGCTGCACCTGCATCGACACGTTCTGCAGGATGGGCGTATTGCCGTAGTAGGAGGTCACATCCGTCAACTCAAGCATGGCCGATCCCTCCCTGTCCCAGGTACACGCGCTTGACCTCCTCGTTGGTCTCGATGTCGCCGATGGTTCCCTCGGCCAGCACCTTGCCCATGTGCATGACCGTGATGCGCTCGGCGATGTCCCGCACGAAGGACATGTCGTGCTCGACCACGAGCAGGGTGTGAGTGCCCTTGAGCGTGTTGAAGATCTCGCCTGTCTTGCGCGTCTCCTGCACCGTCATTCCCGCGGTCGGCTCGTCCATGAAGAGGATGCGCGGGCTCTGCACCAGAACCATCGCGATCTCGAGCCATTGCGTTTCCCCGTGCGAGAGGATGTCGGCCCGGTCGTCCAGCCTGTCGCGCAGGTTCACCAGTTCGACCACCTCCTCGATGCGCTCCACCGCCGCCTTGTCGCGCATGGTGAACATGGTCTGGAATGGATTGACCCGCTTCGTATAGGCGACCTCCAGGTTCTGGCGCACGGTGAGTCCCCTGAAGACGGCGGGTACCTGGAACTTGCGCCCCATGCCCGCGCGTGCGCGCTCCTGCTCGGACCAATGGGTGATGACGTTGCCTTCCAGCGCGATGACTCCGCCGGTGACGCGTTGGCGTCCGGTGATCAGATCGATCGTGGTGGTCTTGCCGGCTCCGTTGGGACCGAGCAGGCAGCGCAGTTCCCCGTGATGCACGCGGAAATCGAGATCGTCCACCACCTTCAGTTCGTCGTAGGCCTTGGAGATCCGGATGCACTCGAGCAGGATGGTCATGAGGCACTCCGCGCGCTGGCGAGGTCGACGCCGTCCTTCTTCGCGGCCGGGTGCGGAGCGCGTGCCTCGGCCAGCTTGCCGAGGAGCATCTCGAGCAGGCCCGACAATCCGTTGGGCAGGAAGCGGACGATGAGGATGAACAGCCCGCCGAGGACGAGCAGGAACAGGTAGAGCAGTTCGTCGCCCAGGAAGCTCTGCACGCCGTTGACGAAGAAGGCGCCGAAGATCGCGCCCAGCGGCGAGAGGCGGCCGCCCACGGCGGCCCAGATCACCATCGAGACGCTGAAGGCGACCTCGAGCAGCGTCGGCGACACGAACTGCACCATCATCACCCACAGGACTCCGGCAATCGCCGCGATCAGGCCGGACAGACTGAACACCACGACCTGGTAGAACGACACGCTGTAGCCGAGGAAGCGCGCGCGCTCGGGATCGTCCCGGATGGCCTGCACGATCAGGCCGAACTTGGTCTGCAGCAGCAGCTTGACCGCGAAGGTGAGCGCGGCGAGGAAGGCGAGCACGATCCAGTAGGCGAGCGGGCCGTACGGGTCGATGCTGTGGCCGAAGATCTGCAGCGGCGCCGGCGGCGAGATGCCGTTGAAGCCGCCGGTGAACGGCTGCAGGTCGAACGCCATGCTGTACCAGGCAGAGAGCATCGCCAGGGTCATGATGGCGACGAACACGCCGGCCACGCGCGCCTGGAACATCAGCAGTCCGAACAGCGCGAAGAACAGGGTAGGGACGAGAAGTGCGAGCGTCAGGCCCATCGGCGTCGACCAGAACGGCTCCCACAGTGCTGGCAGTTCCGTCAGCTCGTTGGTGAGCATGAAGCTCGGAATCGGATTGCTCTCCGCGTCCTGAGACTGCATCTGCATGGTCATGCCCATGCCGTAGGCGGCCAGCCCGAAGGCGATGCCCTGACCGAGGCTGAGGATGCCGCCGGTGCCCCACACCAGGCTCACGGACAGGGCGAGCATGCCGAGCACGATGAAGCGGCCGAACAGGTTCAGCGTGAATGCGTTCTCCACCATCGTCGGCAGGAACGCCAGTGCGGCGAACACCACGAGGTATACGAGCCATTGCGCGCTGCGGTTGTGATACAGGTTCTTGCTCATCCGCGGGACTCCTGGTGCAAGCGGGGATTCGTCTGGTCAGCGCCGTGCCATGGCTTCGGCGAACAGACCTTGCGGCCGGAAGCGCAGGAAGATCACGACGAGCAGGAACAGCCAGAACTTGGCGAACGTGCCGTTGGTGAAATACGAGAAGACCGAGTAGATCTCTCCCAGCACGCCGGAACTGACCAGGCTGCCCATCAGCGAGCCCACGCCGCCCACCACCACGACCAGGAAGGCTTCGACGATGTAGCCGCTGCCCATGTCGGGGAACACGTTCTTGATCGCCCCGAACATCGAGCCGGCGAGACCGGCGAGACCGGCGCCATAGGCGAAGGTGAGCGTGTAGACCTTGTTCGCGTCGATGCCGTGTGCAGCGGCCATCTCCTTGTTCTGCATGACGGCGCGGATCATCACGCCGATGCGCGTGCGGTACATCAGCCACCAGGTCACGACGAACAAGGCGATGGTCACCGCGAAGATGAACACGCGGAACCAGGACAGCTCGAACACCCAGAACTTCATCGACGCATTGAGGAAGGCGGGACTGGTGACGTTCTTGGGCTCGGGGCCGAGGAGCAGGCGCACGCCCTGCACCAGCACGAGCGACAGGCCCCAGGTGGCGAGCAGCGTGTCCAGCGGGCGCTTGTACAGATGGCGGATCAGCCCGCGCTCGATCCCTGCGCCGATGACGGCCACGATGAAGAATGCGGCCGGAATGCACAGCAGGAAGGGAAGACCGAGCCAGGTTTCCAGCACGTAGGCGACATAGGCGCCCAGCATGACGAATTCACCGTGGGCCATGTTGATCACGCCCATCGTTCCGTAGACGATGGCCAGCCCCAACGCGGCGATGAGCCAGATGCTGGCCATGCTCAGGCCGATGAGCAGCGCGTTCATGAATGGCTCGAACGCGAAGGGTGTCCAGAAATGATCGACGCTCATTGATCGTCTCCCTCGCCGTGGGATCGGGCGCTCAGGATGCGGCGCTGCATTCGCGGCGCATTGCGTGGTGGTGCGATTGGAGGCGGAGGCACAGGTGCGGCGGACCGGATGGGGGAAAGTCACCCGTCGCCGCACCGCACCTCCGGGACCGTCAGAGCACGCTCTTGAGGACCTTGCCGTCCTTGGTGTGCAAGCCGTCGAACTTGCACACGCCACGCTCGGGATAGATGACGAACGGATCGGGCGCGATGTGCTTCTGGGATGCCTCGACGATCTTGAACTGGCCGTTCGCCTGGCACTGCCCGATCTTCGGCTTGAGATACAGGTGGCAGGTCTCGTCGAACCACACCAGGCCCTCGGGCGAGATGTCGTCCTCGATCTTGATGCCCGGCGTGACGTCGCGGATCATGCGCGGCGTGATGCCTTCGACGCTGCCGGCTTTCTGCAGCGCCTTCTCGAACGCGTACTTGAAGGCGAACACGGAGAGGTAGGTCTCTTCCATGTTGTAGTGAGTGACGCCGCCCTTTCCGTACTTGCTGGCGAGATACTCGGACACGAATTTCTCGTTGGTCGGGTTCTCCAGCGCCTGGAAGTAGGGCGCCGACAGGAAGTGACCGGCACCGAACTCCGCGCCCATGGCGCGCGTCTCGATCTCGCCGGTGGTCAGGGCGGCGATGGGCATCTTGTCCACCTTGAAGCCTTCCTGCTTGAACTGCTTGTGCAGGGCGATGTCGGAATCGCCGACCACGGTGGAGAAGATGAAGTTGGGCTGGGTCTGGCGGATCTTGTTGAAGATGGGCGTGAAGTCGGAACCTCCCAGCGGCACGTATTCCTCGCCGAGCAGTTCGCCGCCGGCCTTCTCCAGCCACACCTTGGCATTCTTGTTCGACTCCTTCGGCCAGATGTAGTTGGAGCCGACGAAATAGACCTTCTTCCCGAAGTTCTTCACCATGAAGGGGATCAGGTCCTGCGAGTGCTGGTTGGCCAGCGGCCCGGTGTTGATGATGTTCTGCGTGCACTCCCGGCCTTCGTAGCAGGTCGGGTAGTAGAGCAGGTGGTCGCGTGCCATCACCACCGGCGCCATGGCGCGGCGGCTGGCGGAGGTGTAACCGCCGAAGGTGGCGATGACGCGCTCCTTGAGGATCAGTTCGCTGATCTTCTCGGAGTAGACTTTGATGTCGGACTTGGCGTCGATGACGACCGGCTCGAGCTGCATGCCGGCCACGCCGCCCGACTTGTTGATCTTCTCGATCGCGAACAGGGCGGCCTGGGTCGAGTCGGTTTCCACGACCGCGAGGTTTCCGGTCAGCGAGAACAGGACGCCGACCTTGATCTTGCCGCCCTTCTTGACGAAAGGCTGGCCCTGGGCATGGGCGCCCTTGACGAAGAAGTACGGAAAGCCACCGGCGGTGGCGGCGCCGGCGGATACGGCGCCGGCCTTCTTGAGAAAGTCTCTACGGGTGCTGGACATCGGTCGGGTCTCCTGATGGCTGGTGGCAGCGTGTTTCATGTCAGGCACGCTTGTTTCGTGTAATGCAACACCTATGCCACAGGATTCCCCGCGGTGGATCTCTGAAATTTCAATAGCTTGTCTGGAGCGTGGTGCGACACGCTGGCACCAGACCTGTGCAAATGATTACCAGAGCGCACAAATGTTGAACACAGAGAAACTTTTCCTTGCCGCTCCAGATGCCCCTGAACTACCATGGGAAACATGTGCGTTCCCATGGAGGCTCGCATGGTCTTCAGCGTGCAGCAGATCAAGTACGAATTCTTGTACTACATCAAGGGCTTGGGTGGAAGCTTCGATGACTGGTATGTCGGCGTCGCAGCCGATCCGGAGACTGCGTTGTTCGAGACGCACCGGGTGGACCGGGATGCCGATCCTTGGATCTACAAGCCGGCTTTGACCGGTAAGGCGACCTTCACCGTGCTGCGCTACTTCCGCGACGTGCTGCACACGGACGCGGATCCCACGCCCGACTTCGAGGACGGCGCGACCTACGCATTCGCATTCCGCAAGAGCGCCAGGACATCGCCCAGCCGGCCCTGAACGGCCCGCACGCGCACGGCGATCGCGTCGGGAAGGGCTCCCGCTCGCTTATAATTTCCCGGATATGGAATGCGGGGCGGCGCAAGCCTGCCCGTCCGGAGGATTCGAATGACTGCGCTCAACGCCCAAGTCGCCGAGGTCGTCGCCTCGAACGAAGAGGGACAATCGGAGGATCGCCGGCTCGAGCGCCATCTCGGCAACATCATCCGCGGCCTGCGCCTGCAGCAGCGTCTGACCATCGCCGATGTCGCGAGCCAGGCGCAGATCAGCCGGGGCATGCTGTCCAAGATCGAGAATGGCCAGGCCACGAGCAGCCTCGATACGCTGGGGCGGCTGGCTGCGGTGCTCGGCGTGTCGCTGTCTCAACTGTTCCGCAATTTCGATTCGGACACCGGCGGTGCGCAGCTCGTCAAGGGCGGCAGCGGAATGGAAGTGGTGCGGCGTGGCACCCGGCGAGGGCACACCTATCAGCTGCTCGCGTACGACAAGGGTCCGCGACGCAGCTTCGAGCCGTTCCTGGTGACCATGGACGATGCCAGCGAGATCTTTCCCAGCTTCGAGCATCCGGGCACCGAGTTCATCCATCTGCTGGAAGGCAAGATCGAATATCGCCACGGCAACGAGACGTACGTGCTCGAGGCCGGCGACTCGCTGACATTCAAGGGCGAAGTGCCGCACGGGCCCGAGCGGCTCATCGAGGTGCCGATCAGGATGCTCTCGATCATCATCTACGGCGACGAGCCCGCGAGCTGAGCGCGCGCCCCGACCCATGCCCAGAAAGCGACCGTCCGCAGAGACCGCGCTGCGCCAGCTGGGCAAGCAGGTGGCCTTGCCTGACCGGCCGAGCGAAGCGCTGCTCGAGCGCGTGCCCAATCCCCATCCCGATACGCGGTATCTGGTGCGCTTCAGTGCGCCGGAGTTCACATCGCTGTGTCCGATCACCGGCCAGCCCGATTTCGCGCACCTGGTCATCGACTACGTGCCTGCGCGCTGGCTGGTGGAGAGCAAGTCGCTCAAGCTCTACCTCGGCAGTTATCGGAATCACGGCACCTTCCACGAAGACTGCACCGTCGGCATCGCGCAGCGGCTGGTGGAGCTGCTGGATCCAGGGTGGCTGCGCATCGGCGGGTACTGGTATCCCCGTGGGGGCATGCCGATCGACGTGTTCTGGCAGACCGCTGCGCCCCCGCGCGAGGTCTGGATACCCGACCAGGGAGTGCCGGGCTATCGCGGCAGAGGGTGATCGCCTGCTGTGTCGGCCTGCGCCAATGCCGCGGGCAGAGGCTCGGCCTCGGCCCACTCGCGCAGCATGACGTACACCACGCCGAGCAGTACGGCACCGATGAAGATGCCGAGAACGCCCATGGTGACCAGTCCCCCGAGCACGCCGGTGAGCACGATCGCCAGCGGCAGGCGGCTGCCGCGGCTGATCAGCAGGGGACGCAGAAAGTTGTCCACGCCTCCCACCACGAAAACCGCCCACAGCGTGAGGAACACGCCCCATCCGAAACGGCCCTCGAGGAACAGCCAGGCGCAGGCGGGCAGCATGATGACGCCGGTCAGGCCGATCGGGATCAGGCCCAGCATTCCGACGAACAGCCCCAGCAGCAAGGGTGCCGGCACGCTGGCGATGGCCAGCCCGACGGCCGCGAGAATGCCCTGCGTGGCAGCGGTGCCGACGATGCCGTAGACCACCGAGCGCGTCGTGCCTGCGGCGACGTTGAGGAGTCTCGGACCGCGCTGTGGATCGATACGGATCGCCGCCCGCTGCACGGTGGCGCCGATGCGCTCGGCGTCGCGGAACAGGAAAAACGCGAACACCGCCGACAACAGCAGCAGCAGGACCGATTGGCCGAGCCCGCGGCCCAGGCGCAGCAGGAATTCGCGGAACTGCGGCTCGTACTGTCGCAGCGAAGCCACGAACGCGGGCAGGTCTCCGACTGCCTCCTTCCAGCGGCGCGCGATGCCCTCGCCTATCCAGGGAAGGCCTGCGACGAACGCCGGCGGCCCCGGCAGAGCGCGCGTACGGCTGTACTCCAGCGCGGAGTTGGCCAGATCCACGAGCGAGGTGGCCATCAGCGCGATGGGCAGGGCGAACATCACCAGCAGTGCAAGCGCACCCAGCGTGGCGGGGAGTGTCTGGCCGCGCACCCGCCGCTTCATGCGCCGGTACAGCGGCCAGGTGGAGATGACGAAGATGGCCGCCCAGAAGATGGGTGCCAGCAGCGGCATCAGCACGTACAGGCTTCCGCCCAGCAGCGCAGCGGCGACCAGCAGGCGGATCACCTGCTCGATGGGAGCGGAGGGCTTAGCCGGCATCGGAGGTAGGCATGGCAGTCCGGCATCCTACCGCAGTGCGCACGGCGGGTGCTGCCTCATTCCAGCAGCACCGCGTCACCGACCTCGATCGTGCCGGCGCGCCTGATCACCCCGTACACGCCGGCGTTCTGGTCCGCGTCGCGCACCACCGTGCGCAGGATGGTCCGGTCTGCCTGGAGCCCCGGCTGCGCGCGCGTGACCGCACCGCAGCGCGGTGTCGCACCCACACAGTCGATCACCACGTCGCCCACGCTCAGACGCCGTCCGATCCAGTCCTGTTCCACCAACCCTTCGGCCTCGATCGTGTCCACCACGACGTTGGGGCGGAAGCGGCGTGCATCCCAATCCGCGCCGGCATTGCGGCGCGCGAGGTGCGCCAGTGTTGCCGTGGTCAGGACATGCAGCGGGGTGACCAGGAAGAAGGTGCCGGGGATCGATACGCTGTCCACCAGGTGCTCCGGTAGTTGCGTCAGATCGGGCAGCGGCTCCTCGGGCTCGCGCTCGAAGGTCGCCTCGATCTCGCGCAGCCACGTATGGTCATCCTGCTTGAAGCGCCGGTAGAACGTCCGGTCCGAGGCCTCGCGCAGCGGCTCCAGGGTAGAGGCATGGCCGGTGAGCGCCGACAGCCGTTCGTGCACGCGCGCGTCGTCGCTGCGCAGCACCTGTGCGTCCGGAAACTCGATCTCCGCAATGCCGCGCTC
>JGI10216J12902_101103328_pt1 | contig 14615 bp, 19 predicted proteins | sample KanNatreferecore_FD_12902 | JGI IMG/M metagenome (IMG submission 12902)
CGCAGCGCGGCGTTCAGCCGTCGCTGCGCCCGCTCGACGGCGTCGGTCGAGTCCTCGTGGCGCCGGTTGACGCGGCCGAGCCGGTCCTGCGCCTGAAGGAGGGAACGGGCAGCCGTCGCCTGCACCTTCAGCGCCGCAGCGACGTGCTGCGCCTCAGCGCGCACCCTCGCCTGCAGCGGTGCTAAGCGCTTCTCGGTGTCGATGAGCCCCGAGAGGGCGGTGCCGAGGAAGCTGCCGATGCCCGCGCCCAGCATGGCCCCGGCCGGGCCGCCGATGAAGGCACCCGCGATCCCACCCGCCAGGGCGCCGCCGGCCTCGAACCCGGCAGTCTTCATGTCGCCCTGGGTGGCGGATTCGATGATGTTCGCCAGGCCGATCGCGCCGATCGCCGCCGGGATCGCCGAGGCGAAGCTGGCCGCGAAGCCTTTGGCCGCGGTCGCCCCGCTGCCGCCTTTGATCGCGGCCACCTGGGCGCCGGAGAGCATCCCGAGGGGCGCGACGCTGGCCGTCGCGGGAGTGCGGCCGAGCCTGCCCTTGAGCCCACCCATGAGACCCCCGGCACCCGCAGCCTGCTGGGCGATGGCGGCCCCCGTCGCTGCGGCGCGGAGATCCTTGAAGAGGCTGACCAGCGTCGACACGCCGGTTATCGCCGCCGTGAACTTCATCGCCTTGGAGACGGCGACCATCCCGGCGAAGGTGATGACGAGGCCGTTCAGCCCCGGCACCTTGTCGAGCAGCAGGTTGACGAAGCCGACAGTGCGGGCAATCGCATCGACGAAGAGGGTCAGCGGCCCCGAGCTGCCGGCGAGGTGGCCGAACAGCTTGGCGATTTCGATCAGGGCGCCGACGAGGTGGGGGCCGAAGGCGACCGTCGTGGTTTCGACGACGGTCTTCAGGACCGGCACCAGCGAGCGCAGTTCGTGGGTCAGCGCGAAGGCGCCGTCACCCGTGGAGAGCTGCAGCACGGCGATGGCGACGTCGCTCACCAGGCGGCCCATCTCGAAGATCACTGGTTTCGCGTCGGCGAAGTAGTCGCGCAGGGCGTTCTGCCCACCCATCGACTCCGCCCAGTTCTCGAAGTTCTGCGCCGACTCGTCCAGGGCGCCGAGGATCTGGCGCCCGAGCGGAGCGGCGGCGTGGCCGATTTGCAGGATGCCGGCGACGACCGACTGCGAGATCGAGGCGACCCGTTCCATCGTGTCGCGGGTCTTGCCGAAGAACTGCTCCAGCTCGCCGGTCTCTCGCCCCGCTTTGGCGGCACCGTCGACCCAGTCCGCCAGCCCGACCGCGCTCCCCGAGAGCCACATGAGGAACGGCTGCGCGGCGACCATTACATGACGAAGGGCGCTGCCGAGCTTGATGCCGGCAACGCCCATGCGCCCCAGCACCTTGGCATTGCCCTCGCCAACGGTCTGTAGGTCCCGTCCAAATGACTTGTTCCCGAGCAGCGCGCCCGCGCGCTCGGCGAGGGAGCCCATCACCCCCGAGGTGCGGACCATCACCCGTTCGACCACGTCGAAGTTGCCGACCGCCGACTTGACGCCGGCGCCCAGCCCCTCGAAGAACTTCCCCTGCACGGCGGAGCGCAGCTTCTTCGCCTCCGGCTCCAGCCCCTTGATCGTGCCGAGCAGCTCCTTGGCCTGCGGGCTCAGCCGCTTCATCGCCTCCTCGTTGCCGCCGAGTGCCTCTTTGAGGTCCGGCAGTTGGGTGAGGGCGAGGACGCCCGCGGCTTGGCCGACCGAGCCCAATAGGGCGGGGTAGGCGACCAGGGCGCCGCTGAGCGGCGCGAGGGCACTCGTCACGGCGGTGGCCCCGGCTGCCATCGAGCCGAGGCCCTCCGCCGCGTAGCCCGTCCCGGTGATGAGGGCGGGCATCTTGATGAGGCTGACCATGTTCCTCATCGACGTGAAGCGGATGTTCACGTCCTGCAACCGCTTGGCGAGGGACTTCTGGTCGTTGTCGAGGGTGCGCGTGCTCTTTGAGAGCCTGGAGCTGCTCGCGTCGACCTTGTCGATCGACACGCTCGTGCCGTCCAGCTCCACGTTCGTTCGCTGCGCCGCATCCCCGACGCCGTCGATCGAGCGCTCAGCCCGCTTGGAGCCGACTTCCAGGTCGCGGACTACCGCCTCGTAGTAGATGCGGATACGCCCGCCGGGCCTACCCACCTCCGAACTCCCTCGGGACGGCCGAGAGGGGCTCTCCGCCGCTCACCTCCTCGCCCTCATCACCCCTGAGCGCTTCGGCATGACGGCGCAGCAGAAGGTCCACCTCTTGGGCGGGGAGACCATCCTCTGCGTCCTGCATGGATATGCCGAAGACCCGACGAAGCACGTAGAACTCCCACTCCTCTTCGTCGGTTAGGTAGGGCGGCGCTGCGTGGCGAGGTCGTTGAGGAAGTCGATGATGTCCATCGACTCGATCTCCTCCGCCTTCCAGAGATCCCTGAGGATCGTGCTCGCCTTTTTCCTGCCTTTGGCGGGCTCGATCATCTTGTCGATCATCCGAAGGACGACGTCCAGCGCCTCCTCGTCGGTGGTCTCGGCCGAGAAGGACTCGACCTTCTCCATCGTCTCCGTCAGCTCGCGCTCAACCGAGCGGGTGAGGGCGACCGTCTCGAACTTGTGAGTCGCGTCGTCCTTGTCGTCGATCTCGACCGTGCGAGGGCGGAACCGTTTCTTGAACCGGATCGGCTCAGTCATCTATGCATCCCTTTCGTTTCGAGGGGTGGATTAGGCGTAGCTCGCGGTCGCGTTCACGACCTCGAAGGTGCTGGAGCCCGAGCTGGTCGTCGTCGACTTCCAGCTGTAGGAGGCCCCGTGGCGCCGTTTGTTCGCCAGAGCGTCCGGCGTGCCCTCGACGTACTGGGCGTTGGCCGCTTTGAAGAACATCTTGTAGGGGTAGCCCGAGGCGATGATCGCCGTGGAGACCCAGCTCGCCAGCAGTTCGAAGCCCGTCGCGGCCTTCAGCGCGGCGAGATCGGTGCTGTCGAGCAGCTCCTTGGGCATCGTGCCCGAGACGACGATCGGCCCCCCGTCGTTGTCCTTGAACATCGTGTCCGGGTACAGCGACGCGATGCCCAAGGTCCGCAGGGCCTCGACGGGGTTGTTGATGCTCAGGCCGAAGTCCTGAGTCGCCCCGCCGCCGGCCAGTCCCGGCACGGTGAGGTTGCCGCGGAAGAACGGCGGGATCGACAGCGCCTCGTAGCTCGGCGAGAGGCCCGGGTCGGACTGCTCGTCGAGGTAGAGGGCCGGGCCGTTCGCTTTCACGTTGGCGCCGCCCTGCTCGGGCGTCTCCAGCGTGAGGTCCGACGCCGCCGCGCCCTTGGCCTTCAGGTACACGCCCTGGTCGGCGTAGGCGAGGTCGAGCTGCGCCGTCCTCGGCGAAGGCCCGGATGGGCCGAACGGCGCCGTGAAGCGGTGCCGGTAGGCGTTGGTCGGGATCACCGAGCCGCCGAGGTCGGTGATGATGCCGTCGCCGGCCGTGGTGGTCGGCACCCCGAGGATCAGGGAGAAGAGCATCCCCATCGTGTCGGGATAGGCCCGGACGCTCATCTCCCAGGTCGGGCTGTAGGACTCGGGGATGACCGCGAGCGGCTCATCGACGTTGCGAAGCTCGTCGTCGCGCGAGAGCGGCGACTCCCCCCGCGTCGGCTGCAGCGACTGCAGCGGCGGGAACAGCTTCTTGGTGGACAGGGTCGGCGTGTTGACCTCGTTCCCGGGCTGGGACTCGATGGCCATGCGGGCGTAGCCGGTGGGCATTTAGCCGTCTCCTTTCACTGCGTCGGCCTCGTCTTTTGCGCGGCTGGGGGAATCCCCGGCACGCCCATCCCGTCGTACATCCGCGAGGGCGTTGCGCCCTGCGGCAAGGTCTTGCTCCGCGACGGCTTCGGCCGCCTCAGCGTCTGCCGGGGTGACCTCGACCAGTTCGAGGATGTCGTGGTTCTTGGCTGCTTCCCGCGCCTCAGCGAGCGTGAGGTCGTCTTCCGGCCCCCCCACGAGGTGGGGAACGTCGGGGCGGTAGTAGCCGGGCAGGGGGCTGACGACGTGGGGTGAGGCGGGAGCCCCGCCCAGCGTCAGGATGAGTCCGTGGCGCTTTTTGGTCGCCATGCTTCCTCCTTGGTTAGGGGGTGGTCACTGCGGGTGCTGCGCTAGACGAACTTCAGAACCTCGACGCGCGTCGGCCAGCGGATCAGGGTGCGGGAGTTGATCTCCACCCCAAACTCGGGCTCCTCGACGGCGATGACTTTGGCCTCTTGGCAGAGGCCACCGAGCGATTGATCAGCGTCGATCGCAAGGACGAATGCCTCAACGACATCTGCTGCCTTGTCGGCGTCGACCTCGGCTTTGGCGAGGTCGAAGTAGAAGATCACGGGGTACGTCAGGGTCCAGTCCGTCTGACCGAGGTGGTCCTCGGCCTGGTCGACGCCCGTCCGGGTGATGACCGGAAGCTCGACCACCGCCGCCGGCACCTTGTCCAGTTCGCGCGGCGGCCAGACGTAGACCTTCTCGCCCGCGTCCTTGACCTTCTGGACGATGGCGGTGGCGAGGGGGGTGATGATCTGGTTGCTCATCGGGCCAGCTCCCCGAAGGCGCTGACGACCGCGTCGGTGACGCCGCGCTCGAACTCACCCGAGCCGGCAGTCACACCCGCCTCGATGAAGTGCTTGCCCCGGTAGCGCCGACCGCGCACCCGCTGGCCGTTGCCGACCGATGCGACGACGACGTTGGTGCCGCGAATGTGGAGCGCCTCTTTGCGTTTCGGGACGACCTTCGTGCTGACCAGGCCGCCGAAGTTGAGAAGCCCGGCGATGCGGTCTTTCATCTTCGAGCCGAGCGTGGTGACATAGCCGCTGGTCGGCGTGGCTTTCGTCGTGAAGTAGTGGGAGACGACGGCCGGGGCGGCGCGCTTCACCGGGGGGAGAAGGGCGCGCTGGGCGGCTTCCCTGAGTCCCTGTTTCGCCTTGGCCCGGATCGTTTTCCGGGCGAGCTTGAACTCGGCAGACGTCTTCTCGGCCTCGACGCGGACCCGGAATCCCTCGGTCATGCGTAGGCGTGCGCTTTGTAGGGGTCGAGCAGCCGCGCCGCCGTGGTTGGGAGCGCGTCGGGGCGCTCCAGGCGGTCCTCTTCGAGGCGCAGGGTCGTCGAGAACGCGGATACGTCACGCCGCAGCCAGGTGGCGACGGTGAGGATCGCCGCCTGCTTGACGTTCGGGGGCACCTCGGCGAAGCCCCATTTGCCTTTCACCTCGACCAGGAGCTCAGCCCAGTTGGTGCCCGAGCGCGAGAGGTGAGGCGCAAGACGAAGGCGGGTGTAGGTGCCGCTCGAGGAAGGCGGCAGCCGGACCTCGTCCGCGGCGAGCGTGACGGGACTGTCCGTGTCGACGTCGACCCGGACCTCCGTCAGCTCGCGCAGATCGAAGGGTGCGAGGGAAAGGATGCCGCCGCCGCGGTACTCGAAGCGGCGCGCAAGGACGGTGTCGCCGGCAGACTCGAACTCCCGCTCGCAGTACTGCGCGATCGTCGATCCGACCGCCACGATCAGAACCTGGATCTGCTCGTCTTGTTCGGTGTCCTCCTCGGGCTTCTGCAGGAAGCCCCGGACATCCTCTACCTCGCAGAGCACTTACAGCTCCGTGCGTTTCTTCGGCTTGGCCTTGGCCGCACGCTTCTGCGGTGCCTTGCCCTTGGCGCCCAGGCGATCCAGCTCGGTCTTGACCTGCTTCGCCCGATCGGTGTCGCCGCGCTGCTCGTAGCCCGCCAGCTCGCGGATGAGGGCACCGATGCGATCCTCGCGCTGCTCGTCGGTGAGTGACTCCATAGGAGGTGTTCCTTTCCCTCCCCCGCGCCCCGGCCAGTCGGGATGAGAGCTGGCCGGGGCTTGGGAGAGATGCTTCTAAGCGAGTGGCTTAGAAGGTCGGGGTCGCAAGCCCGGTGCCGGAGATGACCGAGATGGCTTTCGGCCGGCGGGCGTGGAGCTGCGCCCAGTAGTTGTGGAGCCGGAACCGGACCCCGAGGTCCCCGGAGAGCACGTCGCGGAACGTCTCCAGGTAGGGGCCGGCTTTGTCCTCCCAGAGGAACAGCTCGTCACCGCGCACGATGATGATCCGGTCCTCGTTGGTCCCGGCGCCCAGGGTGGTCGGGATGTTGGCATCGACATACACCGGGATGCCCTGGATCGAGCCGACCAGGCCGGTGGCGACGACGCCGCTCGTCGTGCCCGGCGCGTTCGAAGGCGCGACGGGGGTGATGAGGGGCCGTTTGTCGCCGTCCTGGGCGGCCAGGCAGAACGCCCAGCGCCGCGGGTGCATGAAGATCGCACTCGCCGGCAGGAAGACCCCGGTGTGGATCTGCTGCACGCCGTCTGCGATCTTCGGGTACAGCTCGCCCAACGTCGGGTCCGCGTCGGTGTAGGTGACGGCGTTGACGCCGGACACCTGCAGCAGCCCTTTGTTGTTGGTCGTCGAGGAGTTGATGACTCCCAGGTCGAGCTGAACCGCGTACTCCTTGGTGAGGTCTCCGAAGATGACCTCGTCGATGCCCGGCACAGAGCGGTCGACCAGCTGCTGGGACACGTCCTGCATCCCGGCCTTGGTCTTCACGTCCGCGGCGATCGTCCCGAAGGCGGCATCGGTCTCGGAGACCGCGGCGTTGTCCGCCTGGTCGGCGACCGAGGTGCCGGTGGTGATCTTCGGGATGTTGATGCTGTCGGTGTTCGGCGGCAGCGAGCGCGCGCCGAGCACGTCGGCGATGACGCGCCCCGCGGTTGCCCGGTCGACGAACTCCTCCTGGAGGTACAGCGGCGCGATCAGGTAGCCGCCTTCCGCGTCGGTCGAGGAGAGGTCGTAGACCCCCTCGGCGCGCATCTCCTCCATGTGCCGCCCGAGCCGCTCGGCCGCAGCCGCGTCGTGTTTGACATCGCGGTTGTAGAGGTCGCGGAAGACCGAGAACTCGCCGTGCTGGCGGTACGTCAGCTCCGCTTTCGCACCTTTCGGGCGGGCGTGCTCTTTCCGGCCCTCGTCGGTGTCCGGCAGGGCGATCGACCGGGCCTCCTGGGTCCGCTCGAACAGCTCGATCCGGGCCTGGTACTGGTCGGCTTTCGCCCGCGCCGCCGCGAGGTCGTCGCCGGCCTCTTTCAGCGTCGTTTCCAGCGCAGCCCGGTCGGCATCCTCGCCGGCCTCGTCGAGGGCTTTCACGGCCTCATCGACACGGTCAGCAGCGGCGTGCAGGTCCGCGACGGCGGTCCTGTACTCCTCCCGCACGGGGGCGATGTCCGTCTCCGGGTCTCCACCCGTGATCGGGACGTAGTTCATGGCGAACCTCAGCCTGCTCAGCGAGCAGTAGAGGAACACCGCTTCGAGCGCCATCTTGGCGCGGGCGCGAAACAGCTTGCGCTTGGGCTTCATTCGGTGCGTCTCCTTACTTGGAGTGGATATGACGCGCTGCACCCGCAAGGGCGCGCGACGCGGCAATCCGGCTGCCCACCCCTGCGGGTGCGACATCCGCACCGTCCGACTCCTCTGCGGGAGCCGCGGCGGTCTCACCGTCCGACCCGGGGGTCGCGGCGGTGTCGGCCCGTCCAGCTTGGACGCGGCCGGCCTCGATTGCTGAGGCAAGGTCAGCTGCAAGTCGTGAGTCGGTCTGCGGGAAGGCGCCCTGGGCGCAGACCGTGACGTCGTAGAGCGCGGAGACCTCGTTGATCGTCCGCGTGATCTCGTCGTCGGTTTCGGTCCAGGTATCGCTACCGATGTCGCAGGCGAAGGACATCTGGTCGATGTAGCCGCCCTCCATCAGCACGGCGAGGTCATCAACGTAGCTGACGGGCGCGAGGCGACACCAGGTGTGCAGGCCCATTGGGTCTTCGCGCAGCTCCAAGGTGTTGTTGCGCGTGCGGCCCATGACGTAGCGCGTGTCGTGGTCCCAGACCATGTGGACGTCCGGGTTGGTGTCGAGCACTTTGGTGAAGGCCCCTGGCGCGATTTTTACCCGGTAGCCGCCGAGGTCGTGGGACAGGCGGTCGAAGACCGCCGCGTGGCCGCGGAAGATCCTGCCCCCACCCTCAGCGCCGGAGTTGGCGAACTGCTCAAGCGTGAATGGGAAAGTGAAGTGGGCAGCGCCCGTCGCAGTCGGCATGTGGTGGCCCTCCTTAGCTGGCCGGGGGTGGGTCGGTTTCAGTGTTCGGGGCGCCGCCTACAGGCGTCTGCTGCAGCTCGTCGCCGCCCTCGATGGACTCGTAGCCCTCTTTGCTGCGGATCTCGTTGCCGGTGATCCAGCCCCCCTGGCGGGCGAGGCGGTAAGCCTCGAAGCGCGTCTTCACATCGGCGCGCAAGAGCTTGGAGTGGTCGTGTTCGAGGTGACGATCGGGATCGGGGAAGAGGTCGCGATCAGCGGCGAGTCCCTGGCAGAGGCGCACCATCCAAGACGAGAGACCGAAGGTCAGCAGGCGCATGTTGTCCTGCTCGGGGGTGGAGGCGCCCACTTTGTTGCCGGGCGGCTCATCGAGCATCCCCGAGGGCACACCCGTCATTCGGGCGATGTCCTGCACCGAGAAGCGCTGCAGTTCGACGTACTGCGCGTCGGCGAGGCTGACGGCGGCGCGATCCAGCGACCAGCCGCCCCACAGCATCCCCGTCCGTCCGGCGTTGGCTGGTCCAGTGTGCCGGGACTCGTAGCCCTCTCGGACTTCGTCGCGCTGCTCTTTGGTCGGGCTCTGCTCGTGTTTCAGCACGACGCCCGGGTGACCGTCGTTGGCGAGATAGCGTCCCTCGAATTCCTGACGGGCGAGGGCGGTGCCCAGACCGTGCCGGTGGGCCTCGATGAGGCTGATGCCGATCGACGGGTCTTTCAAGGTGATGCCGGGGATGTGGATGACCTCGGCCTTCGACACCCGTTTCTTCACGGGCCCGTACAGCCGCTCGCGGATCTCGTAGATCAGCTCGCCGTCCTTGCGGCGCACGGTCGCGAGGCCGGGGATCAGCGGGTACAACGCCTTGACGCTGCCGCGGACCTTCACCTTCCACAAGAGGGCGTTGCCGCCGATGATGCAGGCGATGACGTAGGCCCACATCTGGTAGGCCGTCATGTCCTCGTTGGGCCGGCGGAGGACCGCGACCTGGGGGGCATCGGGCAGCGGTTCGCGCTCAGGCTCCTCGCCGCGGAAGACGCGCATCGGCATCTCGGCCGGCGTCTCGCAGAGCAGTCGGAGCGCGCGCAGGAACGCCGGCAGACCTGCCGCTCGCTCGACATCGACGCGCTGGCCCGAGTAGGACATCGAGCTGCCGTGCTGCGAGGGCCGCGGGATCAGGGCACTGGAGTCGAGGGCGCCGAACATCTCCCGGTTACCGCCGGGCGTTTTGAGGAGCACTAGACGAGCACCTGCTTGAAGACCACGTTGCGACGTGGGATCTCCACCTGGCCGGATGCGGTCACCGAGGAGTGCTCGTCCTCCAGAACGCTGGCCGAGAGGAGGACCAGGTCGTGCTTGGTTTCGGCAACCAGCACGCCCTCGATCGTCAGGGACTTGCCCTCGGAGATCATGTGGACCCGCACACGCCGGGGACCGCGTTGTAGGAACCGCTTCACCATTCGAAACCTCCTCCTGGTGCGCCCTGGAGTGCTTGTTCCACACCCATCACGAGGCACATACAGGCGTCGATCAACTTTTTCGATGCAGCCTTGGAGAACCGCCACCCCTCGCCGCCGGAGACATCCTTGGAGCCGGCGGAGGTGACGTGGGAGCGCAGAACCGAGTCGCCGTCGTGGCGGTAGCGCCCGTCGTGGATCACCTCGTAGAGCGTTTTCGACGCCGGCACCGTCCGGGTAGGCGACTGGGGGAACTCGACCATCAGGAAGCCTTCGTCCGACAGCTCCTCGGGGTCGAAGAGGTGCGGGTCGTAGATCACGCAGACGACCTCGGCGCCCTCCTCGTCGCGCAGCTCGCGGATGTGCTGGCGGACGATCGACTGCGGCACCGTTGGGCCCGCGAGCAGCTCGTGCGCTGCAGGCTGCGGGCGCCCGGCGCGCTTCTCGCGGATGGCCCACACCTTCGCTCGAGGCACGAGCACGTTGCGCTCGGTGTCGAGCCACAGCTCCACGACCGCCGACCCGTCGCGTTTGCGCGCGTAGTCGACGATCACCACACGCGGGGCACCATCGGGGATGGTCGAGCCGTCGTTGAGGTCGTCGTAGATCCGTTCCCCGATGACGGCGTCGGCGGCCTGAGCCCAGACGTTCGCGCGGTAGCGCGAGAAGTCCGAGGAGGTCAGCGTCTCGTGGCCGTCTTCGAGACCCGCGATCGTCACGAAGCTGGCCGGGTTGGCGAGCTTGACGACGGCCATGTCGTCGAGGTCGTCGTCCTCGGGGTGACACGCCCATTCCAACATGCAGGTGTTGCGGGTGGGCGATTCGACGATCGTCAGGCGCCCGTCCTTGGACTTCAACGCCCGGCCCTGGGCGTTGATCTTCAGGCCGCGGCGGATAACGCCGCCGGAGTGCTCGTAGGCGTAGACCTGGGCGCGCTTGATCCCGAGCGGCGAGTTTTCCTCGTCGTGGCCGGCGGTCGAGATCGTGATGACCAAGCCTTCGCGCTTGAAGGCCGCCGAGCGCAGCGCGGTGTACAGGGAGTCGTTGTCGTGGGCGTGAAGCTCGTCGATCAGCGCCAGCGACGGGTTGTAGGAGTGGCGCTTGCCGCCGCCTTTGGACTGGTCGGAGGCGAGAACCTTGATGAAGCCCTGGTCGCGCTTGGAGCGGATGACGCGCGTCGAGGCGCGGACGTCAAGGCGGGCCGACAGCTCCGGCTCGGTGTCGACGAAGTGCCGGGCGAAGCGGTACATCGTGTCCGCCTGCTCTTTGTCGGCCGCGCCGATGAAGCACTCGGCGTTGTCGGTGACGAGCAGGTGGAAGACGGCGAGGGCGGCGAACAGCAGCGTCTTGCCGTTGCCCTTCGGCAGCAGGACGAGCAGCTCGGCCCGGCCCGTCTTGAAGGCCATCTTGAGGATGAAGCGCTGGAAGGGCTCCAGCCGCAGCGGCCTCGGCGGGCCGGTGTAGGAGACGTCGGTGACCGGGAGCGTCAGCCCCTCGGCGAAGTAGACGAACCACTCAAGACTCCACCGCAGCTTGCCGGCGGGCTTCTTCGCCCGGCGCCTAGTCGTCGAAGCCGAACTTCGATCCTTGCGGGCCGCCTTGCCCCGCCGCCTTTTCTGCGATCCGGTGTTGCTCGCGGGCTTTCGGCGTGAGGAGGAGGTCTTTTGCGTACTCGTGGGCATCGCGTTCGGCCTCTCGGGCGGTCTTGACGTTGGGGTGCTGGACGAGCTGGCCCTGCGAGCCCTTGGCCGTCAGCCGCAGCTCGCCGCCCTCGCCGCGGAGGCCGTCGCGGGCAAGGCGGGCGCGTTCGGTCGTGCGCACGTAGCGCTCCAGCGTCGGCACGTCGGACTCGCTCCAGGTGCCCTGCGCCTCAAGCTGTTTCTGCGTCTTCTTGTAGAGCGCCGCCGAGGTCTCGTCGAGGTCGTCGGGCGGGGGGTATTTGGCGCGTGGCATGGGTCTCCAGGTACGAGAAGGGGTGAAAGCGGGGCGGGGCCAACGCGCGCGCGCGAGTATGTAGACGGCCGCCACAAAAACCGATCGGATCGGCGATTTTTCTGTGCGTGCCTACTGCGCGATGCAGGTGGGCGCCCCTTGTGAGAGGACCCCCCCCTTTGAAGCACGGAGGGCCAAGCCAAGGGTCGCGCGCGCGTCTCCGGTTGTGACACCGTCGCCGGCAAGGAAGGCTCGCCACTGCCACTCCAGGGGCTCGCAGCGCATGACCTCCAGCTCGCTCGTCACCTCTCCGTGGATGACGACGGTCTGCCGCTGGTAGTCGACGTGCAGCGTGCCCTTGTCTCCGGTGAGCGTGAGGGTGCGCTGCTTAGCCGAGTGCAGGTGGCTGGCGATCAGGGTCGCATGGCCTCCGTTGGCGAGGGCGTAGGTCGCGGCGACGTGGTCCTCACCCTTGGTCGAGTGCTCGAAGCGGGGCCACAGGTTGAGGAAGCGGAGCACGTCGATGTCGTGGGTCAGCAGGTCGAGGGCGACGTTCGTCCTTGGACACCGTGGCCTGAGGCCGAGGCGCTGGGCGGTGACGTGGCGCAGCGTGCCGATCAGGGGCAGCGCCTCCTTCGCCATCCCGACCGCTGGGTTCCAACGCTCGGTGTAGCCGACGCGCACCTTGCGGCCAGTGCTCAGCTCGGTGTGGAGGATGAGCTGGGCGTCGTCGACATCGACGGCCATCGGCTTCTCGATCAGCACGTCCATGCCCAGCTCCATCGCTATCGCTGCCTCCTGCGCCAGGTTGGCTGGGGGCGTGGCGATGCAGGCGATGTCGGCACTGGTGGCGATGCCGAGGCGGTGGTGGTCGCCGTTGACCGGGTCCACCGTCTCCACCTCGAGGCCGAGGCGGCGAAGGATGCGGGCGTGGTGGTGGCCCATCACGCCGTTGCCGACGACGAGGGCCTTCACGATGCCCGCTCACTCAGGGGGAAGGGGACCTCGACGGGGCTGCCACATTCGCTGCAGCTGTAGTGGCCGGGGCGGTAGAGCGCTGTGCCCGGAAGGAGGTGCTTGCCTTCAGAGCAGGGATGCGGTCGGAGGCGTTGATCCCGGATCTTCTCGGCCACTCGCAGCAGATCGTCGCGGGTGATCGGCCCGGTGGCGGTGTTGGTCGCCACCATGTTCAGGATGCCGTTCATGTCCCGCCGTCCTCAGCCTCGTACTCGATTAGGTGCAGCTCGACCAGGCCGTCGTCACGCTGAACGATCTCGATGTTGACGGGGCCGATTCGGGCCTGCTTGACCAGCTCAGTCGACACTCCGGCGAAGCGGACGTTCTCGGGACCGCCGGCACGGCGGATCGCCTCCTGCACGGCAGTCGTGTGCTGGGTGGTGGTCATGCCGGCGTCGGCCTGCCACGCTTCGCGCTGGCCCTGCTCGGTCAGCTGGTAGGCGCCGGTGTCCTCCAGGCGGACGATGAGGCCGGCGGACACCAGCTCCTCCATCTCGGCCTGCGTGATGCTGAGGCCCACGGGGTGGGTGACCTCGCACTCGGCGGCGGCGAGGCGGTGAAGGATCGTGCGGCGCTCGGCGTCGGTCACGCGGCTGCTCCCTCGTACTTCAGGCCCTCGGGATCGAAGCCCAGCTCGCGGAGGGCGGCCTCGGACTCGGCGTTGAGCTCAGGCCAGCAGGACTCGCAGACGGGCACGGTGCGGGCGGTGAGGCCCTGCTCCTCCAGCTCCCAATCCACGGCGACGAACTTGTTCGCCTTGCCGTCGTGGCAGCGCTCGCAGACGCCTTGCTCGATCCCGGTGCTGTCGCGCAGCTTGTAGTAATCGCGGGCGGACTGCCGGCGGGCGAGATCCCGAAGGTGGGTGCGGTGCTCGATCAGCAGGTCTTGGCAGTCGAGCGCGGGCTCCTGGGCCTGGTCGGTGCTGTTGCCCCAGAGCAGGCGGCCGTCCGGCGTGACGTACGTGTAGTGGTTGGTCGAGACCTTGAGGCCGGGGATCGCGCGGAAGAGGGTGCGGATCGGATAGCGGTGGTGGCCGCTCCAGGCCATCTGCCGGGAGACATCGGCCATCCGCGGATCGCGGTGCGGGTCCTGGTGCTCCCAGAAGGTCACCTCGCCCGCGTCGAGGTCGGTGGCGGCGAGGCGCTGCTTGAAGTCGCCCGGCACGTCGAGGATGACCTCATCGGCGTCGAGGACCATGTACCAGTCGTCGGGCTCGGCCACCACCTCGCCCAGGCGGAACATGAAGCTGCGCTTCTCGACCTCGTTGCCCTCCCACTTGCCCTGGGGCGTGTGGACGGTGACGCCCATGCCCTGCGCGGTGGCGACCTCGGTGATGACGGCCGCCTGCTCGGAACCGGAGCGGTTGCGGCCATCCGGGTAGAGGAAGTAGGCGCCGTCGACCGCAACCAGGTGGTCGCAGACCTTGGCGGCGGAGGCGACGGTGGCGGCGAGCCACACGGCGGACTCGCTGTACCAGCTGAGCAGGCCAATGACGCGGGGCTCGCTCATCGGCGGCCCTCCCACCATCGGCGCAGTCGCGACCAGAGTGACAGGCGCGGGCCCAGTCGAGTGTGGACCGTCAGCAGGCGGCGATCGTGGTCGTAGTCGGTGCGATCGATCAGGTCGCCGGCCCTGAGCGCCCACCCTGGACGCTGCTCCCCGTCCTCGCCGACGACGACGAGCGCGACCGCCTGGCCGCTCACAGGAACTCCACCCGGCGGCGCAGCTCGGTGTCCTTGCCGGCGCGCTTGTCGGCCTCGTATTGCGAATGGCAGGAGTTCCACGAGACGCCGATCGCTCCGGCGCCGCACAAGATCACGAAGTTGCTCATCTCATCCCTTCCTTCTTCGGTACGGCGGTTCTTGAGGTGGTGCGTGGTGGGGCGCTGGGTGCTGCCGCAGATGGCGCACGCATCGCCGTTCAGCCGTCGCGCTTCGGCGCTCAGGCGCCGCCACTCGGGCGACTGGTAGAAGCTGGTCGCGGCCCGTTCCTTGTTCCGCCGCCGCCTACAGCGGGGACAGGGAGACTCGGGGCCGAGGGCGCCGCAGTCGATGCACTGGATCGCGTGCGGCACCTACTGGTAGCTCGC
>JGI10216J12902_100615025_pt1 | contig 14614 bp, 6 predicted proteins | sample KanNatreferecore_FD_12902 | JGI IMG/M metagenome (IMG submission 12902)
ATAGTCGTATCTATTCTTCTTCTATGTCCATAATAATCTTTGGCCCAAAACCCCTATGACTTCATAAGCTGGTTTGGCATTTTATTCCAATCTTTTATCTTCTTACCTGAGCGATCATTATTTGCTTTAAAATTACACCGGCAATATCCCGTGATAGTGGTTATTGTCAGAACTAATACCTCATAAAATTCGTTATGCGCATTCTTTTTATACTTCCGGTTTTCTTCTTTTTTCTAACAGCTGCTTCTCAACATAATTCCATTCAAAGAGATGGTTGGCTGGATCTTAATAAGAACGGGAAGAAAGATATATACGAAGACAAGAGTCAGCCGGTCGATAAAAGGATACTCGACTTACTTTCCAAAATGACCCTGGAAGAAAAATCCTGTCAAATGGCCACACTTTATGGCTTTGGCCGGGTATTGAAAGACGAGATGCCAACCCCGGAGTGGAAAAACCAGGTATGGAAAGATGGCATTGCCAATATCGATGAAGAGCTCAACAGTCTTCCGAATAATAAAAGAGCCCAAAGCCAGTATTCCTATCCATTCAGCAAGCATGCGGAAGCTATTAATACGATTCAAAAATGGTTCATCGAAGAAACACGGTTAGGCATTCCCGTGGATTTTACGAATGAAGGTATTCACGGACTTTGTCATGACCGCGCCACCTCCCTGCCTGCGCCGATCTCAATTGGAAGCACATGGAATAAAAAATTAGTTAGATGGTCAGGCGAAACTGTCGGCCGTGAAGCAAAAGCGCTGGGGTATACCAATATCTACGCACCGATACTCGATCCGGCACGTGACCCAAGATGGGGGCGAGTGGTGGAATGTTATGGAGAAGATCCTTTTCTGATCGCTGAATTGGGAAAGCAAATGGTATTGGGAATTCAAAGCCAGGGCGTGGCATCAACGCTTAAACATTATGCCGTATATAGTATTCCGAAAGGTGGCCGTGATGGAAGCGCCCGGACTGATCCCCATGTGGCGCCAAAGGAAATGCACCAGTTATATTTATATTCCTTTCGCCGCGTGATCCGGGAAGCAAAACCCTGGGGAGTAATGAGCAGTTATAATGATTGGGATGGAGAGCCTGTAACTGGGAGCTATTATTTCCTTACCAAACTTTTGCGACAGGATTTTGGTTTCAGGGGCTATGTGGTTTCCGATAGCAGGGCGGTTGAATTTTTATTCAGTAAACACAGGGTGGCGCCGGATTTCAAAGATGCCACGCGCCAGGCGGTGGAAGCTGGACTTAATGTCTGGACGAATTTCGACCCGCCGGATGCATATATTAAAAATATCCGTGAACTGGTAAAGGAAAAGAAACTAAGTATCAGAACGGTTGATGAAAGAGTGAAAGATGTGCTACGGGTAAAATTTATGCTCGGCCTTTTTGATGAACCGTATGTGAAAAACCCTTCAGGATCGGACAAGACTGTGCATACCGAAAAAGATGATGAAATCGCTCACCAGTTAAACCAGGAATCACTTGTGCTGCTGAAAAATAAAGGGCAACTCCTCCCACTGGATAAGAATAAATACAAAAATATCCTGGTGACCGGACCATTGGCCGCGGCTACCGGTTATGCCATTAGCCGTTATGGCCCTTCAAATAACCGCGTGATCCCAGTGCTGGAAGGAATCAGGGATATTGCCGGACCGAATGTCACGGTCGATTATGTGGCTGGATGTTCGGTGGTAAACGAGGGATGGCCAGGCACCGAGATTATAGCAACTCCTTTGACCCCTGATGAATTGGCAGGAATTGATGAAGCCGTAAAAAAAGCTAAGGCTGCAGATATTATCATCGCCGTATTGGGAGAAGATGAAAGATGTGTGGGCGAAAGTCTTTCCCGCACTTCACTCGATCTGCCCGGCAGACAACAACAATTACTGGAAGCATTGTATGCTACCGGAAAACCGGTCATTCTTGTATTGGTAAATGGGCAGCCACTTACCATCAACTGGGCCGACAAGTTTATTCCTTCTATCCTGGAAGCTTGGTTTCCCGGGCCATCCGGTGGTAAAGCAATTGCAGAAACGTTGTTTGGAGACTATAACCCGGGAGGAAAATTATCCATGACCTTTCCCAAAACCACGGGGCAGCTTGAATTTAATTTTCCTTTTAAACCAGGATCCCAGGCATCACAGGCATCCATTGACTCCACTGATCCGAATGGATATGGTAGAACAAGTGTGAACGGCCCCTTATATCCTTTTGGTCATGGATTAAGTTATACACGATTTGAGTACAGCAACCTGGCAATAACACCAGCCGTAAGCAGCGGGAAGGGAAATATTACGGTCACTGTAGAAGTAACTAATACTGGCAAGGTCAGGGGGGATGAGGTTGTTCAACTTTACGTAAAGGATAAAATAAGCAGTGTAACTACATACGATCTCCAGTTGAGAGGTTTTGAAAGGATCAGCATTTTACCCGGGGAGAAAAAGAAAGTGACTTTTGTATTGGCACCTGATGACCTGGCATTACTTGATAAAAATATGAAATGGGTGGTAGAACCGGGCGAGTTCGAAATTTCAATAGGCAGTTCTTCCGTGGATCTCAGGCTGAAAAAAACGTTTGTGATAAAATAGGTATAGAACCCCCATTTTATTCATGGTAATCAGAAATTTAGAATCCAGGTTGGGGAGAATATTAAGCCTGGTATTTCCCGAAAAGAAATAAACGGTGGGAACATGTTAAAATAGCTTAGTATAATGATAATTAGCTGAATTGGCATCGGGGAAAATTTAACTTATTTGCGAATGCCAGGACAACCCTCATAGAAATAAATCATATCTCAATTAGGGCTCAATTCTTAAAATTGATTGCTATATGAAAAAAAATTGTACCGCATCAATGCCGGCCTGGAACAGGTGCCGGTTCGTTCTCCTCTTTTTATTCTTTGCCGGTTTAACAGCGCAGGTTAATGCCCAGGAAGTGAAAGTGACCGGGACAGTCATCGACACTAAAGGTGTGGGAATTTCGGGAGTCAGCATTACCATTCAGGGCACTGCTCTTGGAACTACATCGGGTAATAACGGAGAGTATAGCATTACTGTTCCCAACGATAAAGCGGTGCTGCAATTTAGCAGTATAGGATTTGTTTCTAAAACGGAAACGGTAGGCACCAGAAGGATCATCAATATTACAATGACGGACAAGCTTAACGATCTCGATGAAGTGATCGTGATCGGGTACGGGCAAACACAAAAGAAAAGAGATATTGGGGGTGCGATTTCTTCAGTGAATGCCAAACAAATTATGGAGCGGCAGCCGATAAATATATTCGATGCTCTACAGGGCCAGGCTGCCGGTGTTTTAATTATGAATGATAATGGTGAGCCGGGTGCACAGGGTTCAATACAGATACGGGGCGCCAATACATTTACGGCCGAAGGTAATACGCCCTTATATGTTGTGGACGGAGTGATCACTGATAATGGGGCGGCTATCAATCCCAATGATGTGGAACGCATCGAAGTATTGAAAGATGCCGCTTCTGCTTCCATTTATGGATCACGTTCTGCAGCAGGTGTAATCCTGATCACTACAAAAAAAGGTAAGGACGGCAAGCCAAGGATCGATGGTCAGTATTCCAAAGTATTTGGATGGCTCGCGCATAAAATACAGGCAGCCAATGCTGCTGAGCTTCGTTTATACAGGAAAATACAGAATGGTAATTTAAGTGGCACGCAGGGAACTTTTACGGATTCACTCAATCCATCCTTTAATGCCGATAATGATTACCAGGATTTGTTATTGGGCAATCGCGCTAATCGTGATGATATCAAATTGAGTGTTAGCGGCGGACAAAAAGGGATGAGTTATTACGGAAGCCTGAATTATATCAACGATGTAGGTATCGCGCTTAATACCTGGTATAAGTCTGTACAGTCCCGTATCAATACAGAATTCCAGTTTTCACCAAAATTAAAATACAGCAACAACCTCTCTTTCTATTGGTCATTTGGAAACTTCACGAGTATAAATAATTCCTTACGACCTGTATTCGACAGGGCCTCTTACCTGCGGGTATATAATGCAGATGGTACGCTGACCAGTTACCTGAATTCAAAACGTAACCCTGTCGCAAATGCCTTATTGGAAGACAATACCAGGGAAACGATGAAGACCCAAATGAATCACTCGATAGAATACATGTTCTCAAAATACCTGAAGTTCACTACACGCTTCAATGCCCAGCTGGAAAGCTACCAGGGTTTTTATTTTCAGCCACGATTCCTGGATGATAATGGTAATGAGAACTTCGGAAGAAATGACCTGAACAAAGGTTTCGATTGGTTACTTGAGGGATTCCTGAACTATAATAAGAAATTTGGCGACCATGCCGTTACTGGTTTGTTGGGCGCAGGTAAGGACAGGGTTAAAGATGATGATACACATATGGAAGGAAAAGATTTTGCTATTGAGACCGCTCACTATGTAAAAGGCGCATTCATCGACAATCTCACCCGGCAAACTTCCAGCGGATCAGCCGTATCGACCGCTTATGCTTTTGCCCGTGCAAATTATAGCTACAAGGAAAGGTACAGTGTAATGGCAATGGTAAGAAGAGATGCTTCTTCTAGGTTTGCTTCCGAATCCAGGATTGGTAATTTCTATTCGGGGTATGTGGTTTGGCGTTTTTCCGATGAAAAATTCATGGATTGGGCTACCCGTTATATAAGTGACGGAAAATTAAGATTTAGCTGGGGGCAAACAGGTAATGACCGGGTAGGTAACTATGATTACCTGCAATTACTTAACCAGGGGAACAATAGTTATAACGGAATAGCCGGAGCATCCTTAAGCACAGCATTTGGAAACAGGGCTTTGAAATGGGAAGCTACCGAACAAAAGAATTGGGGCCTTGACCTTTCTCTTCTGAAGGGCAGGATCACTTTTGTAACAGATTACTATATTAAAACGACGCATGACCTGTTATATGCCCGACCACTCCCGGGTCAATTGGGTTTCTCCACAGTAAAAGTAAATGTAGGTACCATTGAAACCCGTGGTATAGAATTCCAGGTAAATTCAACCCCGGTTTCTACCAAAGACTTTACATGGAATTTAAACGGGAATATCGCATTCGAGCGGGGAAAGATCCTGAGTCTTGAAGGAGACCGCCCCTTTATCACCGGCAAATGGTTTATAGAAGAAGGTGGAAAACTCGGTAATTTTTATGGATGGAAGAATTTAGGAGTATATCCAAGTGATGCGCATAATGCATATACACAGGATTGGCAAAAATTAACGCCTATTGGTCTAAGCATTGTTCATGGAACTACACCCAGGTCTTCTGTAGTAACTGTAACCGGGTATGAATTAAACGGGAAGCCATACACAGGTATAGTCTATAAGAAAACAGGTAATGGATTGCCATTACTGGGCGGAGATGTGGAATGGGAAGAAGTGGATGTGGATGGCATCATAGATGATAATGACAGGCAGATCATTGGAAATGCACAGCCTGACTATTATTTCGGGATCGTCAACAATTTAAACTACAAGCAGCTCTCTTTGAATTTCATTTTTAACGGTACGATTGGTGGCAGGGTCTATAATAGTTTCAAACAAGGTTTAACAAATAATAGTTCTTCCAACGGGCCAGCGCTGCCTGAAGCTATTTATGGCGCATGGGTAAGACAGGGACAGGAAGGAGCGATCTATCCTTATTTCCCTGATAAAGATACCAGGGGCAGCCAGCGTGGAAGTGGTAACAGCTATTTCCTGGAAGATGCTTCCTTCATAAGGCTGACCAGTGCAAAATTGTCCTATCGTCTTAAACCAGCCATCGCCAAAAAAGTTTTAATGGCTAATGCAAGTGTGTTTGTTTATGGAATCAACTTGTTGACCTGGACCGATTATACTGGTTATGACCCGGAATTCAGTTCCAGTAATGCGCTGCAGATAGGAGATGATAACGGGAAATATCCAAAGAGAAGAGAATTCGGAATGGGTTTAAATATTCAATTTTAATAAGGTTAATCATGAAAAAAATACTTAATTATACTTTATTATTTGCCGTGCTCTTGCTGGGTAGCTGTAAAAAAATGGTCGATGAACAGCCATTATCTGACGGTACTTTAGACCAGTTCTTCAAAACCAAATACGATGTATATGCTGCGGTAGCAGGCATGTATGGGGCTTTCCAGCTTGGCATGATCGGGGAATCGCAGTTCAACAACCGGATCACCTGGTGGGGCGATGCCCGGTCTGATAATATTCAGAACAGTACACCTAACAACAGTTCAAACGAAGTACATTTTAACAACCTGTCGCCCAATAACACGTATGCTGACTGGAGTCCCTTGTATACAGTAATTGGAAGGGCGAACCTCATCATTGCGAAAATCAACGAGGTTAATAATTACGCCAAGGCAGCTGAACGAATTACAGATGCTGAGATAAAATATTATTCCGCCCAGGCCTATGCAATGCGGGCAGTTTGTTATTTCTATATCCTCCGGATCTGGGGAGATGCACCTATTCGCACTACTCCGTTCCTGAGCCTGAATGATAATCCTTTTGCACCCCGAGATCCAAAAACCGCTGTAAAAACCCAGATCATCGCTGATCTGCAAAAAGCATATGACCTCACAGTTAAAGGAGCAACACCTGTTGTTTGGTATATCGGTGAAGGCGCGATAGCTGCTATAATGGCTGATGTGTATATGTGGAAGAGTCATGACAATGCTATTATGCCTGAATATGCCAATGCCATTTCCTGGATCCAGAAAGTGTTCCTGGCTAAGGCGCCTACCGGCAAAGTTTATACAGGTTCGCCTAATCCCAATCCGACAACCGGTCTATCTAATGACCTGGTGCCAACGGCTGAATGGAAAACGATTTTCACCAACCCGGCAGCCAACATCGAAACGATATGGAATATACATTGGGATGTGGGCGCTAATGGATGTCCCTGTATGATGGCTGTCAGCAGCACAGTGAATAATACACCGATGAAAACAGCGGCTGAAATGTATACCGGCTCCACATCATGGTTGCGGGCAGGTTTGGATATCAGGGCAAAACAAACAATCGATTCAGCCAAGTCTGATAATTTCGATCGCATCATCAAATGGTATGGTCCGGCAGGGTATACCAATGCAAAACAGACCTATTTAACAAGGACTCAATCTGACGCGGTTGTTGGTACTGATAAACCGGTTTATTTTCCGGTATATCGCCTTGCCGATGTATTCCTTCTGTATGCAGAAGCATTGAACAAGACAGGGGACCTGACGAATGCGCGTAAGTATTTAAATTATGTTCACCAGCGTGCAACACTTCCTGCTTATACCGCTGCTCAAACAGCCACTCAAACACAAATGGAAGACGCCATTTTGCAGGAAAGGCAATGGGAATTATTTGATGAGGGTAAACGCTGGTTTGACCTTTGCCGTACCGATCATGTTTTTGTAGCCATGGATGCATTACTTAAAAAGAGACAATTAGCAGCAGGTGCAGCGCAAACGGGTTGGGGAACAGACCTGAGAAGATATTTGTGGCCATTACATCGCAATGTCTTAAACGCAAATCCAAACTTAGTACAGAATCCACCTTATTCTGATTAACAGGTATTGATTAAACGAAATGGGATTATTAAATAAACAAGCTATTCTCATGAAAAAAATAACTATATATCATTTTCTTTTTACAGCGCTGGCAGCAATTTCTCTCACCGGTTGCTATAAGCTTCAAAAAGATTATGATTACAAACCATTCACGCTTGATCCTAATATCAACATTACCGCAAAGCAATTCCTGCTTTCGCGGGGCACTGCGGGTGTTGGAAGCGATACAATCTTCAAATGGATGCAACTGGGTCTTGAGTATGCGGGCATTGATCTTGCAGAGTATGAAAAGCCGGGGAGAACGTTTATTTTCCTGCATAACAGTGCCATAAGAACTTCTACAGGGAGTGGTGCCAGCTTCAGGGTTACAGGTGGTTTTTTCTTCGATTATCCAATTATCGGCAGGGATCCCTCGGGTAATATATTACAGTCAATTGCTGTACCTGGTACAGATTCGATGCGGCCTGCTATTTATTGGACTGAATATCCCCGTGAGTTAGTGAAGAATTATTTTCTTTACCTTATTCTCCAGGGAGAATATAGCTTTGAAAACTTAAGTGTTGCTAATACATCGATACCGACGCTGTTACCCGCCGGAACTATTGCGGATCCCAATATGGTTTCCAAATTGGGACGGGCGGTCGTAAAGACTACACCTAACCCCGATCCGGCATTAGCGGCAAGTATCTATTTTAGTGCAGCAGGTGGTGCCGGTTTTGACCCTGAAGGGAAGATGAATCTTAAATTGATCAACAATCAGAATGCTCCTATTAATGTTAATGACAGGGCTGATGACCGTTCTGCCGGTTACTTTGCTACTAATGGTAAGGTACACGTATATGACAAAGTCATTCACCCATTCCGTTATAGCTGGCAATAAATTGATGTTTTCTTTTGATTAAATAAGCAGTCAAGAAACTGGCATAAAGGCCGGTTTCTTTGTTTATACGGGTATGATGATCAGGAATCATGTTACATACAGGTTGTTTTTTCTTTTTTCCTTTTTTGTTTGTGCAGGTCAGTTAACTGCTCAGCAAAAGACAAGGCTGATCAATAACTGGGAGTTTCTCAGGCAGGACCTCGGTGGTATCTGGGAATCGGTCAGGCCGGTGAAACAGGGAAACCCGGAGAGTATGCCAGACTGGAGCCCGGTTACCCTACCACATTGTGTAAATGCAACTGATGCAGTTGACCCCGATACCAGTTATTACCAGGGCCCCTCATGGTATCGGACCTTTCTGGATATTCAGAATCCTTATATTTCCGGCAGAACCTTATTGCATTTTGAAGGAGCCGGGCAGAAAACGGAAGTATACATTTATACTACCAAAGTCGGCTCGCATACAGGAGGCTATGATGAATTCTCATTCGATATCACCGATGCCGTGGAGGCATTTAAAAAAACTGAAGTTTATCAAAAACAATTCAACGGTAAAATTCCTCTTTCTATCCGTGCGGATAATTCCCGTGACCTGGAGATGATCCCCTCCAACCTATCTGATTTTAATTTGTATGGAGGAATTTATCGTTACCTCAACCTGGTGTATACACCTTCGGTGATGATCAATGCCCTTTTTGCGACAACGGAAGTTGATAAAGAAGGTAAAACAGGTAAGCTCAGGACTCGGGTTCAATTTAATACAGCATTTGAAGGCACTTATTCACTGAAACTATTTGATCCGGGCGGTAAACTTGTTGGTGATAAGGGAAATAAATTGGAAAGAGCCCAGGCCGAGTTAAGGCCGGACGAATTAATTATTAAGTCACCCCTACTATGGTCCCCGGAAACTCCAAACCTTTATACAGTCGAATTCAGTTTTAATACACCCGGGGGAATTTTTACCCAAAAAGAAAAAATAGGATTCCGTCATGTTGAATTCGTGGAAAAAGGTCCTTTCCTTTTAAATGGGAAAAGATTATTGTTACGTGGCACGCATCGTCATGAAGATCACGCCGCCGTGGCGGCGGCCATGACAGAAGAAATGATGCGCAAAGAAATGATCCTGATGAAAGAAATGGGAGTGAATTTTATTCGTCTCGGTCATTACCAGCAGTCGAGGATCATCCTGGACTTATGTGATAGCCTTGGCATTTTGGTCTGGGAAGAAATTCCCTGGTGCAGGGGAGGGCTTGGCGGAGAAGTCTATAAAGAACAGGCAAGGCGAATGCTTACCAACATGATTGAACAGCATTACAATCATCCTTCGGTAATTATTTGGGGTCTTGGTAATGAAAATGACTGGCCCGGGGATTTCCCGGAGTTTGACAAGGATAAGATCCGCAGTTTTATGAAAGAACTGAATGAACTCTCCCATAAACTGGATCCCGCGAGGAAAACCGCTATCCGCCGCTGTGATTTTTGTAAGGATATCGTGGATGTGTACTCTCCTTCCATCTGGGCCGGCTGGTATCGCGGCATTTATACTGAGTATAAAGAGGTTTCCAAAGCAGAGTTTGATAAAGTAGATCGTTTTCTTCATGTGGAGTGGGGTGGCGACAGCCATGCAGGACGTCATTCCGAAACACCAGACAAAGCACTGCAAAATGTAAAACCACAGGGCGCCGCAGATGAGCGTTTAGGTGATGCGTCATTGTTTGGTGGTGCTGCAAGGGCTTCAAAAGATGGAGACTGGAGTGAATCCTATATCTGTAATTTAATGGACTGGCATTTGAAGGAACAGGAAACAATGGACTGGCTGACTGGTACGGCGCAATGGCCTTTCAAGGATTTTTCTACACCTGTACGTGCCGATAACCCTGTTCCTTATATGAACCAGAAAGGAGTAGTGGAAAGAGACCTCACCAAAAAAGAAGCGTATTACGTATTTCAATCTTACTGGACATCGAAACCTATGGCGCATATCTATGGACATTCATGGCCGGTACGATGGGGCGATGAGGGTGAAGCGAAAATGATAAAAGTTTATTCGAATTGTGAAGAGGCCGAGCTGTTTGTCAATGGCAAAAGTTATGGAGTAAGAAAACGGAATAGCCAGGATTTCCCTGCAGCTGGTTTACGCTGGAATGTTGTTTTAAATAAAGGGAACAATACAGCCCATGTAGTGGCGAGGCGGGCAAAAACTACGGTGACAGATTCGCTAAGTTTTCAATACCAGGTGGAAAAATGGGCTAAACCTGCAAAATTGTTTATTGAAAAGCTAAAACATGCGAACGGGGAAGCGACAATACTAGTGAAATTAGCAGATGAGAAAAATGTACAATGCCTGGATGCGGCTCATTGGGTTCGTTTTGGAATAACGGGTGATGGAAAATTGATTGATAATCTCGGAACTTCATCGGGTTCAAGATATGTACAACTATATAACGGGAGAGCGATCATTCGTGTAAAAACAAATAGTGGGCAATCAGTTGTGAGTGCAAAAGTGGAAGGTGTACCAACAGTATTCTTAAATCTATAGACGGTGCAAATGTTTGAAAATTTCGTAGCGCAAAGAATGCAAAAGTTCAGCGAAGAACGCAAAACCACTTTGCGATCCCTGCAGTTCTATGTGTTCATTGCGCTCCTTTCCCTTATTTTATTTTTTCTTCAGTTAAGCGCTGCATATTCGCAAACAAATTCCAACCTGAAATTATGGTATGACAAGCCTGCCACAGTCTGGGAAGAAGCATTGCCGCTGGGAAACGCAAAAACGGGTGCCATGGTATTCGGTGGCGTAGCAACAGAAAGATTCCAGTTAAACGATAACACCTTATGGTCGGGATATCCTAATCCCGGTAATACCCCGGAAGGGCCGTCGATCTTACCCCTGATACGCCAGCAGGTTTTTGAAGACAATTACGATAGCGCGGCAACGATATGGAGAAAAATGCATGGACCTTATTCCGCAAGGTATCTTCCGCTCGCAGATCTTTGGTTAAAGAATAGTTCTCCTGACTCGATCACCAGTTCGTATTACCGGGATCTTGACCTGAACAATGCTATATCAACCGTTAGGTACACTATTAATGGTGTTATATACCAGCGTGAGGCTTTTATCAGCCACCCGGATAAAATCATGGTAATAAGGATCACGGCCAGTAAGAAAAAAGCAATTGATCTCAATGTTTCACTTACCAGTAAACTTAGATTTTCCACTACGGCCCTCGCCGGTAACTATCTTATATTAAAAGGTAAAGCTCCCAGATATGTGGCCAATCGCGAGAGCGAACCGCAGCAGGTGATTTATGATGAAAATCCTAATGGAGAAGGGATGAATTTCGAGGTACACGTTCAATTGATTGCGGAAAATGGTTCCGTCGGCAAATCAAATAACAGTTTACAGGTAAATAAAGCAGACGCAGTTACGATCTATCTTTCCGAAGCTACCAGCTTCAATGGATTTAACCGGTCACCGGGATTAGCCGGAAAAGATCCTTCTATTGAAGCAAAGGAAAATTTTAAAAAAGCTTCAGCTAAAACCTTTACTCAATTAAGGAAAGCACATATTTCGGATTACCAATCATTGTTCCACCGGGTATCACTCGATCTCGGTACTGATCCTTCATTGATCAAACTACCGACGGACCAGCGTTTAAGAGAATTTACAAAAGGCCCCGGTGATAATCATCTCGCTATGCTTTATTACCAATATGGCCGTTACCTGATGATCGCCAGTTCAAGACCGGGATCACGTCCCACGAATTTGCAGGGCATCTGGAATGATCATGTGCAACCTCCATGGGGCAGCAACTATACAACCAATATTAATACAGAAATGAACTACTGGCTGGCAGAAAATACAAATCTTTCAGAATGCCACCAGCCTTTATTTGATTTTATGAAAGAGCTGGCGGTAAATGGTGCCGTTACTGCCAAAACAAATTATAATATCAATGAAGGATGGGTTACACATCATAATTCCGACCTCTGGGCAAAATCTTCACCACCGGGCGGGCAGGGTTGGTATGATCCCAGGGCTATGCCACGCTGGTCATGCTGGCCAATGGCAGCAGGATGGTTCAGTACACATTTATGGGAACATTATTTATATACCGGCGATCTGAATTTCTTAAAAAATGAAGGGTATCCATTAATGAAGGGTGCAGCACAATTTCTTTTGCAATGGCTTATTACTGATCCAAAAACAGGACTTCTCGTCACTAATCCATCCACTTCACCCGAGAACACTATTAAGATAAAAGGTAAAGAGTACCAGGTTAGCCTTGCCAGCACCATGGATATGTCCATCATCAGGGAATTATTTACCGCTGTTATAAAATCCGCACAAACATTAAAAATCGATAAAGAATTCAGTGAACGGTTAATGGCTGCAAAAGATAAATTGTATCCTTATCATATAGGGCAGTACGGCCAGTTGCAGGAATGGTATGGCGATTGGGATGATCCAAATGATAAACATAGACACCTTTCACATTTATTCGGGCTCTACCCCGGTAGCCAGATCACTATAAAAAATACTCCAGAGCTTGCCGCTGCTACAAAACAATCGCTTATTCACCGGGGCGATGTGAGTACGGGATGGTCGATGGCCTGGAAGATAAACTGGTGGGCGCGGCTCCATGACGGAGATCACGCATATAAAATCCTGAGTGCGGCCTTTACCTATATCCATCCAACTGAAAAAAGAGAAGTCATGGGTGGCGGCGGAACCTATCCCAATTTATTTGATGCACACCCGCCCTTCCAGATCGATGGAAATTTTGGAGCCACTGCAGGCATTACTGAATTGTTAATGCAGAGTCATGATGGAGAAATATCACTGTTACCTGCTTTGCCTTCCGCCTGGAGGAAGGGTACTGTAAAAGGGATTAAATCCCGTGGCAATTTCAAAATCGATATTAATTGGGATGATGGAAAAATAAAACAAGCCCGGATAGTTTCCGGCAGTGGGGGTAGTTGCCGTTTGCGCACGCTGCAACCCGTCAGAATCGCAGAAGTTAGCTATGGTAAACCAAAATTAAACAGGACTAACTTCCTATTGACTATGTATGGCGAAACGCCCTTTGAGATAAATGAGACTGCCAGGCTTGCTGCAATATCCCGTGAAGATGGGTTTGTTATCGAATTTAAAACTGAGAAAGGTAAAACATATACGGTCCTTCCTTTATAAACACTTTTATGGTAAATAAAAAAATCTTCGTTTTTGTTTTTTTAATGCTAACTGGTAGCGTGGGAAAAACGCAGATGCAATGGACAGAAGTTGCACAGGGAGTATGGAAAGGAGTGGTGGGAAATCCCGAATCATATGATCTCCTGAAAGCCTCAGGCGCCATCCCAAATACAGAAGCACTTTCAAAAATGGAAGCAGCCGTATTCCCTTTTTCCCGTACCGATATTGCTACACTCATTACGGATGGAAAAACTTCCCTTCGTTTTCCATTAGATAAGGAAGAGCAACTGTATGGGTTCGGGCTGAATTTTCAAACCGTACACCAGCGTGGAAAGATCCTGCAGTTGCATGTGGATCATTATGGGGGCAGGGATAATGGTCGTACCCATGCGCCGGTGCCTTTTTATATATCGTCTAAGGGATATGGTGTATTTATAAATTCAGCACGATATATTAATGTATATGCCGGCTCCGGTGTGCGCAAGGATAGCAAAGACCTTCCGAAAGAAAAAGATCGCAACACCGATAAAAGCTGGAGTTCCCGGCCTTACTCTGATGCGGTAGAGATAATAGTACCAGCCCCGGGCGTGGAAGTGTATTTATTCGCAGGCCCAACTGCTTTGGATGCAGTGCGTCGCTACAATTTATTCCAGGGAGGCGGGGTATTACCTCCGCGATGGGGACTGGGTTTTACGCAGCGTGTAAGATCATTATTCACGGCGGATAGCGTATTGAAAGAAGCGGCGACGTTTTTGGAGAAAGGTTTCCCGCTCGATTATATCGGCCTCGAACCTGGTTGGCAAAGCAAGTCTTATCCCGGAACATTTGAATGGGATAAAAAACGCTACCCGGAACCGGAAAAGTTTGTAAAGGAAATGCTGGACAGGAATATCCGGCTGAATTTATGGATGAATCCTTATGTATCGAAAGAAGCTTCCTTTTATAAAGCGATCG
>JGI10216J12902_100575496_pt1 | contig 14613 bp, 11 predicted proteins | sample KanNatreferecore_FD_12902 | JGI IMG/M metagenome (IMG submission 12902)
TACCAGAATGAAAATCTGGTGTCCTAACCCCTAGACGAACAGACCAATTGTCCTTCTCTTTTTGCTAACCGTAAAAAGAGGGTGCAAATATAGATCGACCGCCTTGAATTGCAAACCTGTGCGGTAAATATTTGAGAAACCGGCATTTTATTTCGTTGGTTTTGGACTTCGCGTCATTTATTTTTGGCATCTCTAAATTAAACAAGACAAATACAATGACTAAAGTAGGAATTAACGGATTCGGTCGTATCGGCCGTCTTGCGTTCAGAGCTGCGCTTACCCGTAAGGATATCGAGATCGTTGGGCTCAATGATATCGTCGATCCTCAATACATGGCGTACATGTTGAAGTACGACTCTACGCACGGTAAATTCGATGGAACTGTCGACGTTAAAGATGGACATCTTATAGTTAACGGTAAGAAGATTCGAGTAACAGCCGAGAAAGATCCTGCAAACTTGAAATGGTCAGACGTAGGTGCCGAAATCGTTATAGAATCCACCGGCCTCTTCTTAACTCAAGCCGATGGTCAAAAACATATCACCGCAGGTGCAAAGAAAGTTGTGTTCTCCGCTCCTGCCAAAGACGATACCCCGACATTTGTTATGGGTGTCAATCATAAGAAATTAACTGCTCAGCATACTATCGTATCAAATGCATCTTGTACAACGAACTGCCTCGCCCCTCTTGCGAAAGTGTTGCACGATAAGTTTGGAATCGCTGAAGGCCTGATGACCACCGTACACGCCGTTACCGCCACTCAAAAAACCGTGGATAGTCCATCACTTAAAGACTGGAGGGGTGGCCGCGGTGCATATCAGAACATTATACCTTCATCCACAGGTGCAGCTAAAGCAGTGTCACTCGTTATTCCTGAGTTAAAAGGCAAGCTTACGGGTATGTCGTTCCGCGTTCCCGTGGCAGATGTATCTGTTGTTGACCTTGTAGTGAGACTCGACAAGCCCGCCACCTACGACCAGGTTAAGGCCGCTATGAAAGAAGCTTCAGAGGGTGAACTGAACGGAATTCTTGGCTATACAGAAGATGACGTTGTTTCTCAGGATTTCCTCGGCGATGCACGCACTTCTATCTTTGACGCAAAGGCAGGTATTGCTCTCAATGACCGCTTCATGAAGGTTGTTGCCTGGTATGACAACGAGTGGGGTTATTCAAACAAGCTCGTTGACCTTGTCCAGGCGCTAGCCAAAATCTCATAGGTGTAAATCAAATTTTGCATTAAAATTCAAAGGCTATCCGGAGCGGATAGCCTTTTTTATTGTTGCAACTTTAATCCTCCCGCTTTGACCGGCGGTATTCCCCTTTTCCCATATTATCCTTAAATTAAGGAGTGGAGATGTGAAAATTTTTTGAAGCTCTTCCGTTTATATTACTGGGCTTAATGGTTGGTGAGTGACAAATTATTACGAGATACTAGGTCTTGATGTCAGCGCAACTCCGGTGCAGATCCGCGCCGCTTACAAGAGGCTTGCGATGGAATATCACCCTGACAGAAATCCTGGAAATACACAGGCTGAAGAAATATTCAAGCTGGTGAATGAAGCCTATCACACGCTGTCAGACTCGTTAAAGAAATCAAGGTATGATGCAGCGCTCTTCCCAAGGTATACGCCAACACCTGAAGAGCAACGTGAAATCAATAAATGGAACTATTATCGGTGGCAGCAAGCTCAAAGGAATACCCACTACGTTGTAGACAGGGAATATTTCAGGGTGCAGGGTCTTGCGTTACTTGTGTTTATTGTCATCGCAGGATTTTGTTTTGCTTTGATGCATACCACGCAGTACATGGTCGAACAAAAACAACTGAAGCACTACCTGGCGAACACCATGACACTGAAGCAGGCAGGTAGTTTATTTCGGTTGGGACAGTTTGACGAGGCCTTTACCGTGATCTATACATTAGATGAAGCGGACCCACTCGAATACCGAAGTAACTTCACGCGAGATAGCCTTGTATCCGAGTTGCGCCGAATGGCTAACAGAAAATTCGAAGCTAAAGACTTTGCAGGAGCTGTAGAGTTATACCTTGTTCTCAAGAAACACGAAGATCCGACAGGGGTTGAGACGTTACGAAACATATCGATGTGTCAATACTTCCTTGAAAATTACAAGGAATCGTTTCTGGCAATGAAGGAACTGTATGATGAACATCCCAACAGTCCGGAGTTGGCCTTTAGCCTGGGAATGATCAATCTGGAAAAACTCGAAAATGCCGAACAGGCTCTTCACTACTTTACAATGGGAAAGAGGTTATTCGAAGATAACCTCACCAGGCGATATGGCCCCTCATTCAAGCTGATCATGAACGCCGCTGAAGTGCCGGAGATTTACTTCCAAATCTTCGAAGGGCGCGCGCAGACAAACATCAAGCTAAGTAACTTTCGAGATGCAATATCTGATTGCGATTGGGCAATTCAGTTGAGGCCGAAAGTGGGAGAATCCTATCGGTTGAGGGCGATCGCGAAGTTCGGAGACCCCGGACAGTCGGGGGCATGTGGCGATCTGGCCAACGCCCGACGCCTTGGCGCAAAGGATATAGCCACCTTGGCTAAGAAATACTGCAGGTAATCCAACCCCAAAAAACCACGCATAATCTCGGCGCATCCTTTATTTTTACCGAATATTGTCCTACGCCAGACTGCTCCTAACTATCCGCTATGACTGACCTCGCAAAAGAACACCTGGATTCTATAAAGAAGAGCTATTTCAACATACTTGCCCTTTTCCTCGGAAATGAAAACATTGAAAGTCGCTTTCTCAGATGTCTGCTGAAGTGGGGATTTCAACTTCAGCTTACCCCAGACGATCTGCGAAGCGCTGATGTGGATATGTCCCACCTCAAATTCACAACGGTCGGCGACAAAGTCGAAAAGCTGGAAGCTATTTATCACCTTGTCTTCATGATATATCTCGATGAAGTTGTGGAAGACATTGAGCTGGAGGTTGCTACGATCTATGCTAAGGAGCTGGGCTTCAAATCGAACGTTGTTAGCGAGCTCTTCAAAAACATCGCAACCGAACCCTATGATCAGGGAGGCGAACGTAATGTCCGTCAGGAAGTAATGGACTTCCTTAGTCTTTACGAAGCGTAAGGCTTCCGGCGAAACCGCAATGATCTTCTTTTTCCATGTAAATAACTGATACTCTGCTATGAAAGCTTTTTCTATCGGTATCCTCATTGTTTCCACTCTTTGTTCTGCGCGAGGACAATCATCGGAGGTCAATCAATTCATAGATGCCTGGCACCTGGCCGCTGCAAAAGCCGACGCCACAACATTCTTCGGGAGCATGGCCGACGACGCAATTTATATCGGCACAGATGCTACCGAGAGGTGGACCAAGTCTGAGTTCATGTCATTCGCAAAACCGTACTTCGACAAAGGCAAAGCGTGGGATTTTAAACCTCGAGATAGAGACGTTCATGTAACTTCCGATAAACAGAATGTATGGTTTTCGGAACTTTTGGATACATGGATGGGTGTATGCAGAGGATCAGGCGTACTCGTGAAGACTCCACAAGGATGGAAGCTACAGCAATATCATTTGTCTGTAACTGTTCCTAATGCAATCATCAAGGATTTTATATCACTCGTCGACAATTTTGAAAGGTCAGTCAAGAGCCGTTAGCCCGGTCAACTTTTCTCCCAGCGTCAAGACGCATATCCCTAAAATTATTATACTAATGTATGATTTGCTCTGACATTGGCTGGAAGTCTTCATTCAATCATGCCACATTTGAAATATAATTTAGATCAAAGGTTATGGCATACACGAATAATGTAAACTACAGGTCTCTGTCTCAGTCCAGGATGTCGCCACGTGTCAGACAACTGCTCGTCCTTATCTCTACGATTATAGTTGGAATGCTTGTGTCCGTGTTCGCCGGTGCGTAACACTAAAGATAATGAGCCCAAAAGGCTCACCCTGCTGTATATCAACCACGATCGGAAGGGCTGATCGAGGTTGAATACACAGAAATTAGTTTCCTAAGTCCCACCTTGCCGTGGGATTTTTTATTTTTCGCCAGTTTCTTGGGGATCGGGGAATCAATTAACTTTCTTCCAACCTTATTTCATGAATTTCAGTCCCGAAATCTTCCTCAGGAACCTGGCTCAAACTACAGATTCTCCTTACCTCATTCCTATTGAACACGCTGAAGGGATCTTTTTGTGGGGACCAGACGGGAAGAGATACATCGACCTCATCTCTGGAATCGGTGTTAGCAACATCGGTCACCGACACCCAAGAGTGGTACAAGCAATAAAGGACCAGCTGGACAAACACCTTCACGTGATGGTTTATGGGGAATACATACAGTCTGCGCCAAACCTCCTGGCAAAAAAGCTCGCTGACCTCTTACCCAAAAATCTTGACTGCAGCTACTTCGTAAACTCCGGAACTGAAGCGAACGAAGGCGCTCTAAAGCTTGCCAAACGTTTCACCGGTAGAACGGAAATTATCTCCTGCAGGAAGTCTTATCACGGAAGCACGCACGGGTCCATGAGCGTATCGGGAAACGAATCAAAGAAAATGGCCTTCCGGCCATTATTACCCGATGTGCGTTTCATTGATTTTAATGTGATTGAGGATCTTAAAAACATCACCGAACGCACAGCGTGTGTTATTATGGAAACAATACAAGGCGACGCGGGTGTGCGCGTGCCTTCAAAAGAATATATGAAAGGAGTCAGGGACCGCTGTGATCGAACGGGCGCAGTGCTGATCCTCGACGAGATCCAATGCGGAATGGGACGGACCGGATCGTTGTTTGCCTTTCAGCAGTATGATATAGTACCGGATATCCTGACCGTTGCAAAAGCATTCGGAGGTGGCCTTCCCATCGGTGCGTTTATCTCCAGCCACGAAAAGATGAAATGCCTCACGCACGATCCAATGCTGGGACACATCACCACTTTTGGCGGTAATCCGGTTTGCTGCGCATCTGCGCTTGCAACTCTCCAGGTGATAGAAGATGAAAAGTTAATCGACCAGGTCGAAGGTAAAGGAAAGCTTTTTGAAAAATATCTTCGCCATGAACGTATAAAAGCGATCCGCAGAATCGGACTTTTATTTGCTATAGACTTTGAATCTGCAGAGCTGGTATCCCGCATTGTTGAAGAGGGTAAGAAAAGGGGTGTTATTTGTTATTGGTTCCTGTCACATCCTTACAGTTTCCGCATTGCTCCTCCCCTGACCATCACTGCAGAACAGATCGAAGAATCCTGCAACCTGATTTTACAGGCCATAGAGAATGCTTAACTTCGTTCATGCCCTCGATTCCTAACAAGCCGTTTGATCGCCTCGACTACATTTATAAGCTTTTTGTCGTCATAGCGCTTTCCATTACTGCCATTATTCTGGCTAGCGAGATTGTCGTGCCACTCGCTTTTGCTGCTTTTCTCGCCATCGTAATTTTTCCAGTGATTAAGAGGCTTGAACGTCGCGGTCTCGGCACCGCCCTGTCGATAACGCTGGTGCTCCTGGGAACGATGATAATTATCGGACTCACCATTTGGCTGATCGTGGACCAGGTTGTTGGCCTGTTGAACGACCTTCCAAATCTGCAAGCCAAATTCGAAAACTTTATGAACTCCGTTAGCGCCAGTCTTCGCAGGGATTTTGGGGTGAGTACGACGGAACAAAACAAAATGGCTGCAGAATTCATGAAAAACGTTAGTGTTTTTCTCGGTGACGTTATAGTATCTGCTACGACTGCGATCTCAACGCTTGTTCAGATACCGATTTACATTTTCCTGTTTCTTATTTATCGAGACAAGTTCCACGACTTTTTCCTCAGCCTCATCCCCGGAGACGAGGGGTTTGGCTGGAAGAAAGATATTGAACGTGTAGTACTTGGATACATTTCGGGATTGACATTGGTCACAGTGATCATTGCTGCGCTGAACTGCATAGGACTTTTAGCATTAGGGATCGATCATGCGATCTTTTTCGGTATTCTTTCAGGCGTATTAACAATCATACCTTACGTTGGGATCATTATAGGTGCGCTATTTCCAATCATGATGGCGATCATCACAAAAGACAGCATCTGGTACAGCGTTGGGGTGATCATCGTGTTTACGGTAGTCCAATTTCTCGAAGGGAACTTTATAACGCCCAGGATTACAGGTTCGAAAGTGAGCATTAATGCGTTGGCCGCAATCGTCGCGTTAGTTATAGGAGGAAAGATCCTCGGCATTGCGGGAATGATCCTGGCCGTTCCGACGATCGGAGTACTTAAGATCATGCTGTCGCATTCATCACACCTCAAACCTTTCGTTATACTGCTTGAGGACACGAATGGCAAAAAGGCCGACGACAAACTACCACCTTCTAAATTCGATGAGCTTGCCTTGAAGCAAAGCCTTCCTGAAAAGGTCTCCGAACCTAAAGACGAATCTATAACTTCTCAATGACAAGATTGTGGTTCGTATAAATGCAGATATCTGCTGCAATATTCAAACTTTCACGAACGATCTCCTCAGCAGTGAGATGAGGCGCATGTTTCTTAAGCGCTAACGCCGCTGACTGCGCATACATGGCACCCGATCCGATTGCCGCGATCTGATGATCCGGTTCCAGCACATCGCCGTTTCCTGAAAGCACAAGTATTTCGTCCTTGCTTGCTGTGATAAGCATGGCTTCAAGCCGGCGGAGAAAACGATCCATCCTCCAATCCTTTGCTAACTCAATGGCTGCACGTTTCATATTACCGCCGTAACTGCTGAGCTTTTCTTCAAAGCGTTCAATTAATGTAAATGCATCGGCTGTGGAGCCTGCAAATCCGGCCAGCACCTTTCCATCAGAAAGCCTGCGGATCTTTTTCACGTTACTTTTCGCAACGTAATTGCCCATCGTCGCCTGACCGTCACCACCTATCGCAATCTGACCATTGTGCATGACAGCAAGAATAGTCGTAGAATGTATCTTCTCCATAATTAAAGTAAATAAGAAGCCCCGGTACTCCGGGGCTAATGATTACAATTTGTACTTAAATAAGAATTCGAACAGGATCCTCCATCAAACCTTTGAAGGTCTTGAGAAAAGCCGATCCAACAGCACCATCCACGGCGCGGTGGTCACATGAAAGCGTAACCTTCATTACATTGCCCGGAACAATCTGACCGTTTTTCACAATTGGAGTTTCCTTGATTCCCCCAACGGCAAGGATACATGCGTCCGGTGGATTAATGATCGCTGTGAATTCCTCTATGCCAAACATGCCGAGGTTCGAGACCGTAAATGTACTACCCTCCCAATCCGATGGCTGAAGTTTTTTATCGTGTGCTTTTTGCGCCAGGTCTTTGACTTCTGTAGCGATATGCGACAACGATTTGTTATCCGCGAAGCGTATTACCGGAACTAGCAAACCATCCTTTACTGCAACTGCAACGCCTACGTGGATGTGATGGTTCTTTCTCATTTTATCTCCCAGCCAGCTCACATTGACGTCAGGGTGTTGACGAAGAGCAGCGGCGGCGCATTTAACAACTATATCGTTGAACGAAATCTTCACTGGGCTGACTTCATTGATGCTCTTCCTCGCTTCAACGGCCTTATCCATGTTGATTTCCATGGTAAGATAAAAGTGTGGCGCAGTGAACTTGCTTTCTGCCAAACGTTTGGCAATCGTCTTGCGCATTTGTGAGACGGGGATTTCCTCAAAGCTTTCCTGACCAACAACCTTTGGAAGAACTACAGGAGCCGCTCCCGCTGATTTTGGCGGCGCAGGTGCCGGATTATAATTCTCAACATCCTTTTTGGTGACGCGACCATAGTCACCGGAACCCGCTATATTCTTTATGTCATAACCTTTATCCTTTGCTAACTTCTTGGCAAGTGGAGAAGCTTTAATCCTACCGTTGGACTCATGAGACGCTGCAGCTTCTTCCGCTTTCGCCGGCTCTGCGGTCTTAGCTTCTGCCTTGGCTGCCGTAGGAGCTGATGCTGACCCACCAGCCTTCGCTTCGTGAGCCTTCAGCAATGTTTTCCAATCGGCATCCTTTTCTCCAATTATCGCCAGCACACCATTCACAGGTACTGACTTGCCTGCATCAGCTCCGATATAAAGCAACGTACCAGTGTTATAAGACTCATACTCCATGGTCGCCTTATCGGTCTCGATCTCTGCAAGTAGCTCATTCGATTTTACACTGTCGCCGACTTTCTTATGCCATGCTGCGATCACGCCTTCTAACATCGTGTCACTCATCTTCGGCATTAATACAATTTCAGCCTTAATTCCCGAAGTATCGACTGCGGTAGCAACCGCCGGTGCACTTGACTGTGCCGCGGGCTGCGCGGTTTTCGGTTCTTCAGCTTTTCCCCCAGACGCAGCCGCGTTCGGCGCCCCAGCCAAAAGAGCAGAATAGTCTTCGCCTTTATTACCAACGATAGCCAACACATCATTAACCTTCACGGCCTGACCTTCGGGTACTCCCAGGTAAAGCACTGTCCCTGTATTGAATGACTCGTAATCCATCGTCGCCTTGTCTGTTTCAATTTCAGCCATCAGCTCTCCGGATTTGACTGTATCCCCCACTTTCTTATGCCACTTGGCTACCACGCCTTCGGTCATGGTATCGCTCATCTTGGGCATTCTTATGATTTCTGCCATTGTCGATATTTTTAAATTCTGCCTTTAGATTCTGAATTAGAGTGCCAAAAATAGGGTTAAATCCCTCCAATTTCAAGCACTTAAAATCCGATATTACCGATGACAAATTCGACTACAACGCCGCTTGTGTTATAGGCGTTTTCAAACCGGTAGGTTGTTCGAAATCCCAGTTCGAACCGGGGCAGGTAACGCATTACATTAAAATCAAAAGTGGTTTCGATCCCAACAGACTGATAAGTCTCATCGCTTGTGGAAAAATAAGCGCGGTTAGACTCTGGGTTATAATAATATTGACGGCCTGTGCCCTGCCCGTAGTCATAAAAACAATTTGCCTTAATTCGTTGAATGTACAGAATCGGGCCGAGTGCAATATCAGGATACCAGATTGGCAATGCGTAATTGGCAGATATCGAATAGAATGTTTCATCGTCCGGATAACTGTGACCCCGTGGTTTTGCTATCCTGTTTCTGAACGTGTACAAATTCGTTTCAGGTCCCTGTAAACTTTCCTGGTAGGCGAATCGCGCGTAAAAAAAGTGATGCTTAAACAAACCGGGAAAATAAAGTGTGGCTCTGGCAGCCATCAGCCTTCCTTCAAAGTCGCCTCCATATGGTGTATTGTACAAGTCGACATCCAATGTCTGACCCCAGGGGCTCAAAAAGTCCCTACGGCTTCGCTTCAAAAGATTGTAGATCGAAAACGTGAGCCGGTTATAAAGAAGATCGCCGTCGTTTAACTGGTCTTTGTACACAAACAATAGTGTGTCGAATGCTGGATTTATCCGTTCGGGACCATCGTATATTACCGTCCCGTCTTTCGTGATCCTGTTCCTGAAGTTTGAAGTCTGGGTCAGGCCGACTGCATTTCCCAACGTAATACCCCGGTTATACTTTGAATTTGTCAGTAATAAGGGAACACGCAGCCCGCCTTCGACTGTAAACTCGTCCCATTTGAACTTAAGCGAATTGCCAAACCCCTCCTCTTCGGTTGAGCGATTGCCAAGTCGAGCCTCGAGATCTAAAATGGGATACAGACCTTGATAGCTCACTCCAGCACTCCACGATGACGTTCCCTCATTCAGGTCGTACAAATAACCGGCAGTGATCGCAGTGGTGCTTAGAATGTCCCGCGAACTGATTCCAATGTTGATCTGGGCAAGGTCGTTGGTTACGAATGCTCCCCAGTTGTATGGATTAATAAGTCCGGAAATCTTGCTATACTTTTTCACGGGAAGTTCAGTACGTGGGACGCTGTCGAATAAATGCGGCCGTCCCTCTTGTAATGCAAGATCGTCGTACAACTGTCGATGAGTCGCGGGCTTATCCGTATGGCCTTTCCATTGAGCCGGATCAAAAGAGATCTTTACAACATCAAGACCATCTCTACTTTGTTCATTGTAATAAATGGTTTTTCCATCGGGAGAAACGGTTGGGTTATACGCCCCATATTTGCTCGCTGTAACCTGGTATCGTTTATTGGCGGCAATGTCAAGAACATATATATTGTCGATTCCACTGCTCGGAGAATTAAAAAACAGATAATTTCCAGCCAGTACGGGATGGCCGATGTTTTCATCCGTTTGCTCAATAACATCTCTGAATGTACCGGATGCGATATCGAGAATGGATATCGTTCGACCTCGTTTGTTCGTCTTTAACATAACAATGCTCTTGCCGTCACCAGACCATCTAGGCATTGAATAAAAATGGTTCTCAGGGTTTGAGAAGTCTTTGATAGTTTTGCCCGTTGCCACGTCCAGGAGAACAACACTGTTTTGATAATTCGTGGTCGAGCGCATTGCGACAACCGTTTTTGCGTCGGGAGACAATGCTGCGCCGCTAAGTCGATCGTGTTTACTTCCCAATATCCGTTTGCGTCCCGTTGTTAGATCGACAATCTTTACAAGTGAAAAATTCTTCACACGCCATCTTGGATCGTATCCAAATTCGCTCCAGACTATTTTAAGCTGTGATGCCGAAAGCATGCCCGCATCATTTACAAATCCCGGCGTAAATACTTTTACCTCACCGTTTTCGGTCAATCGTACAAAGCGTTGGATGTCGCCAATTCCTTGTTTCATCACCAGCACCGATCCGTCGGACAACACCTGTGGATAGAGGTAATCCGTGTATGCTTTTGACGATCTCTTATTAACTCTTTCAAATGAAGTAAGTTGAAGTTTGCTCGTTTCTTTCTGCCATTCTTTTTTCAAATCGGCCGCCATTTCCTTGTAGAGATCGACTACGTGCAAGCCGGTCTCTTTTTTTATAGCATTGGAAAATGCAAATGGAATAAAAGGTACACTCCACGATCTTGCAGTTATCTTTCCCCAGATCTCCGGATCATTGGTTCTTTTTCTCAGGTAGCTTACCATGTTGTATCCGAGGACATAATAATCAGGTATGTTATGCTTGTACGAACCGAGGTATTGTTTATGATAGTTGAATGTTCGTCCCTCTTGGAAATTTGTTCTGAACACGAGATTGAAATTTGGAATTCGCCCGCGACCGCTTCTGGTAAATGCTGTCTCGGTTACGACAGCATCCCCTTCCCAAAACCACTGGGGAGCCGCCACCTGTGACATGCCCGCAAGGCCCGTGGATCCGAACAAATAGTAAATGAAGCGATTGAATCCTCTGGTCGCATGTTGATACTGGACAATGTGCCTGTACTCGTGCGCCGCCAACAGGTCCAGCCAGTCATTGGTACCCTGAAAATTGTAATCCTGTGGAGGCATCGTATAAAATTCTGAGCGCCTTGGAAGGATCGAAACAAATCCGTTTGATTCGGCGGATTGATTTTGAAGAATTACAGAAATTCTCCTTGGACTCGAACCAAGAGTCCGTGATTCAGCCTTATGAATATGCTGCAATGTGTTGGCTACACGTTGTGCCTGCTGATCGAACCCGCGGGGAAATAATACTCTGAAGTTTTTTGTATTAACCTGCTGCCATTTGATGCTGGTTGGATTGTTTTCAAGCACTATCTGGGCTGAAACATCGAATGAGAAGAAAATGCATCCAAAGGCGAAAACCAGGAGAAAATCTTTCATAGGCACTACTTTACCAATTGAAAGATGAAACTCCCTTTTGTTAAAAGCAACTGTTGGTTACTCTTTAATAACGATGTCTTGCATGTCCATGGCGCTCGCCTGAAAATAACCGAGAGCACCATTGCTTAAATTGGTTCTTGAATTCGATGGCGGCTGACTAAAAAGTCCCCCGTCGCTGGTCAGCAGCGTTTGAAGATCATTGTAAAATACGAATCCATTCCTGCTAAGGCTATACGCTTCCACTCGCGCTGTGTCACCAGGCTCGTAGTAAATCGGTGATGGCACCCCGTCTATTTGTTCGCCCAATACTTCATCATCTGCGTAATAAATATCGGTATCGTTGTAGACCTTGAGGGAATCGTTACGATAAAATTTAAACAGGTAATAATCTGTAGTGCCTTGTGGCTCAATCGCATAAATAAGCACTTCATAAAACTTGTTGCCGTCTTTAGGATCTTCCGCTTCATCGTCATTTATCCGGTAGGCAAGGGAGTCGATTGTTGTAACTGAAAACATCTTATCCTCGGCTTCATAAAGTTCTCCATCTACGGTAGCATTGAGCTTGTATGTCCGTCCGATCTGACCTTGGAATGCATTCAGTGGCAGATAATATCCTGAAGAATCGGCATGACCGCGAGGATTGTGAACGAATTCAAATTCATTGCCCGCATCATCTGCGACTATAACAATAGCGTCCGGTACTCGTGGTGATTCTCCTGTCTCGTAAAATCCTACTGATCGTGAAATTTTCACATACTGATAGCCCGGCTGATTCGTTACCTGACCCTCGATAATTATCTTCGAATCATTTTGATTCAAATCCAGATAAACCGTCTTTTCACATGCTGTCAGCGCTAGGAGTATCAATAGAAGTGGAAATATATTTTTCATTGCGGGTATCTAGAATTTGAAGTTGTAAGTAACCGATGGAAGAATAGGGAATAGATAAACCATACGCGCTTCCTTTGTTTTGCCATCACCAACGATATCACCGTCGTCGTTCTTTGCTGTTCGCGTGTAGATGGTAAACGGATTCTGCCGGTTATACACATTATATATTGAGAAAACCCATTGACCTTTCCATTTACGCGACGAATTTTTTCTTGGGTTTAATGTGGCTGAAACATCAAGACGGTGGAATGGCGGCAATCTATAACCATTCCGTTCTGTTATAACATCTGGATTATAACCTTGATATTCGAACTTGCCTGTCGGCAGCGTTGTCGGACGGCCAGTACTGTAAGTGAAGTTGGCGCCGAACGTCCATTTATCATTCAGATCGTACGCAGCTTGAATATTTAACACATTACGGCGGTCGTAGTTAGCGGCAAACTCTCTATCGAGGTTAACACCATCAACCTGTCGCGTAGCTTTTGATAACGTATAGCCTATAGTTCCCGTTAACCTTCCTTCGTTTTTTATCAACATCAGTTCGATACCGTACGACTGTGACTTCCCCTGTCTGAATTCAGTGGAGAGATCCTGGTTAAAAAAGATGTCAGCGTTATCCGCAAAGTCAGTGACGTTCTTTACATGCTTATAATAGACTTCCGCCGATAACTCATAAATGTTGTCTTTAAAATTTCTGAAATATCCCGCCGCTACCTGGTCAGCGAGCTGAGGTTCGAGATAATAGCCGCTGGGATTCCACGTGTTGAACGGTACCGGTACAGTGCCCGCAGCAATCAGGTGAGTATTCTGAACCATCCGGTTATATGATAGCTTAACCGATTGTTCTTCAGAAATCATGTAACGCATTGCCATCCTGGGCTCGAGGTTAACATAGGTTTTGATATTCTTCCATGCATCATAGTGAATAGTGTCCGTTCGTTCGATCTGAATATTGTCCCGAGGATCCTCGTACAGATAAACATCACTCGTTCCGACATTTTGGAAGACAGACAGACGGATGCCATAATCAAGAATGATCTTATCGCTTAAGCGTTGCTCATTACTTATGTATAACGCGTGATCTAGCGCATACATGCGTTGCAGCTCCACGTTAGTGAATATTGAACCCTCGGTGTTCGGGGCGATCTTGCCTGGAGAAAATCTTCGGCCTGTAAGATGATACCCAAACGACAACTGATTGTTTGTGTTAATGAAATAGGCCAGGTCGTACTTCACGCTCAACTCCTGAAGGTTTGAGGTCCATTTGAACCCCTGAACGGGATCCTTCAACTCCAGTTTGTAATCAAAACTACTGGCAATCACCGACGCATTGGAGAACAGCCGTTCGTTAAATAAATGATTCCATCTGAAAGTCGCTGTATTATTACCCCACGCAAAACCGAATTCGTTTGAGAAATTGAAAACGTCACGACCGGAATAGAAAGCAACAAAAAAGCGATTGTTGTTATTGTACTTCCAATTGACTTTTGCATTTATATCGTAAAAATGAACAAGATTGTCCTGGTCAGCCGCTTTCAAAAAAAGGTCGACATATGATCTTCTGCCGGACACAATAAAGGAGCTCTTATCTTTTTTTAACGGACCTTCAACCATAACGCGGCTTGCCATTGTTCCTATTCCTCCGGATACTCCAAGCCTTTTATTATTACCATCCTTCGTCCGCACTTCAAGAATAGAAGACAATCTCCCACCAAAACGCGCGGGAATGCCCCCTTTGTACAATTCAGAATCCTTGATCACATCAGCGTTAAAAACTGAAAACAAGCCGAAGAGGTGAGACGGATCATAGATAGGCGCCTCGTCAATGAGAATAAGGTTTTGATCTGCACTTCCCCCTCTGACATAAAAACTTGAAGTGCCTTCACCCGCGGTGATCACGCCTGGCAACATCTGAATATTCTTTATGATATCGACCTCTCCAAACAAGGCCGGAAGTTTACGAACACGATTGAGGTCCAATGTGTTCTTGCTCATCTGAAGAGACACTACGTTTTCATCGATCCTTTCATC
>JGI10216J12902_101958923_pt1 | contig 14610 bp, 15 predicted proteins | sample KanNatreferecore_FD_12902 | JGI IMG/M metagenome (IMG submission 12902)
CTAACGACCCAAGCTCAGCGACCCGGCGCACGGGACGCAACGATGGCCACTGCGACGCTCCCGCCGGGTTCGCTGCGGCGCGAGGCTGTGTGAAAACTTTTTCATTTCCTTTGAATGTTTTAGTGGCGGGTGGATCGGACTCAATCATGAATCATCGCACCGGTCTGGATCGCTCGCAGGTGCATCTGTTGCCCGAAGCCCTCGAGGACTACATCGCGCCGGACAATCCGGTGCGCTTCATCGATGCCTTCGTGGCGTCGCTCGATCGCTCCGGGGGTGATATCACGCTCCCCATCGTGCGGATGGTCAAGAGCTTCAATCGAGCCATCTGCGACTCCATTTGTCGGCGAGCATCTTCCTCACTTGCCGTTGCGGTGAAGTTCGCGGTCAAAAATCTACAATACACGCGCTGCCGACCGTGTAGTCTGGCGGCGGTTTCGTGGCATGGAACCTCTCGTCGCAAAAGCTGTGTATCTGGTGGGCTATTGGCTCGCCAATTTTGCCATTCGCGCGCCCTATATTCGCGCACGCCGTCGGCAGACGATTCGTTCAAACGCGAAATCGGTTGCTGACACTCTGTTGTTCTTGGCTGTCAGCATCGGCGGCTTTGGCATTCCGTTGATTTACGTTTTCAGCCCGCTGCTTTCTTTTGCGGATCACGCACTGCCTCTGTGGTGCGGAGCGTTGGGAGGAGCGTTGCTCCTCATCGGAAACTGGGTGTTCTGGAGGGCGCACAAAGACCTGGGGGCCAACTGGTCGCCAACACTGGAGATTCGGCAGTCGCATGCCCTGATCACCCACGGCATCTATCGCCGCATCCGGCACCCGATGTATTTGTCGATCTGGCTGCTGGTCATCGCGCAAGCCATGATTCTTCCGAACTACGTGGCAGGCTTCTCAGGCCTGCTGCCGTTCGCCGCGCTCTATTTTGTCCGTGTGCGACGTGAAGAACGAATGATGGCCGAGGAATTCGGCAGCGCTTACGAAGCTTACTGCCAGCGCGCTGGACGCTCGTTCCCCAAATTCAATCAACCATGAATCCAAATCCAAAACCCGAAGGCTACCACACCGCAACACCCTACCTGATTGTCAAAGGCGCAGCCCGGGCAATCGACTTTTACCGCAGGGCATTCGGCGCCAGCGAAAGGATGCGACTCGACGGTCCGGCTGGCGCCATCATGCACGCGGAAATTCAAATCGGCGACTCGCCCATCATGCTTGCCGACGAGTTTCCTCAAATGAACGCCCTCAGTCCGCCGCCTGTCGGTGGTACGCCCGTGTCAATTCTGCTCTACGTGGAGAATGTGGACGCCATGTTCCAACGCGCCGTCGAAGCGGGCGCAACCATCGAACGCCCGGTGCAAAACCAGTTCTACGGCGACCGCTCCGGCACGTTGCTCGACCCGTTTGGCCATCGCTGGACCATCGCCACCCGCGTCGAAGATGTGTCGCAGGACGAAATGAAACGGCGAATGGCTGCCATGCGCCCAAAGCAATGACGCCTTACGAATCGCGTCCTATCCGCTTCCTCGAACTCTGGCAACCACCGGACTGGCGGCTGAAGCTGTACGGCATCGCGTATCGCAAGCCGCACCCGCGCGCGGAACTGGTCACCGCGGCAAAGCGTGTGTTTGAACAACTGCTCGCAACGGCGGCGGAGCCGAACTATCGCGTTGGCATTGTCGGCGTGCATGAGGGGAAGACGGCGGACTTTTTCTTTCTGGATTTCTGGGCGGACGAGAAGGAGCTGCGCGATCACGTTTTCGTTTCGCCCGTGGGGAACCCGGACGAACTGCACTGCGTGACCGGCACAGGCTTGTCGGCCTGCGTCCGGGATCTGGGTCCGCAGGCGTTCGAGCGCGACGCGTGGGTGACTCACGTCCTCCAGCGCCACGACGCGCCTGACTTCGACGGCTACGTCGCCACCACGCTCAATACCGATGTCTAGGCACCGCCCATGAAACATTCCGCCATCCTTTTCGACCAGATCGAGTGGCAATCACCCCGGCCGGGAGTGCGTTTCAAAACCGTCCACGACGGTTCCCGGCAGTTGCGGCTCGTCGAGTTCTCCGAGAACTTTGTCGAGGTTGAGCCGTGCGAGAAGGCCCATGTGGGTTTTGTGCTGTCGGGAATTCTCGAGGTGGATTTCTCCGGGCAGGTCGTTCGCATTCCCGAAGGCTCGGCGATCGCGATTCCGTCCGGCACGGCGCATGCGCACAAGGCCCGCGCCGTCACGCCCACCGTGCGGCTGTTTCTCGTGGAATCGATTCCCGACCAGGAAAGTGTGCCGATGGGAGCGATGAACTCCGTCACCGATCTCCCATTCAACCGCTTTCTCGGTATCGAGGTCGCGACTGAGCCGGGACATGTGCTGCGGCTTCCGTCGGGCGCGCAGTATCGCAACCACCTCGGCACTGTCCACGCCAGCGCCCAACTCGCGCTGGCGGAAGCTTCCAGCGGCGAATTTTTATTGCGCGCCCTTGGTTCGACCTCGGGGTTCGTGCCCGTTGTCCGCCGCCTCGAAACGAAATTTCGCAAGCCGGCCAACGGAGCGCTCACGTCTACCGCAGCCGCACCGCCGGAAGCGATCGAGCAACTTCGCGCGGACCTCGCCGCCAAAGGCCGCGCCATTATTAGCGTTGCCATCGAGCTTCACGACGAATCAGGCGCACACACCCTCTCTGCCACGGTCGAATGGTTCGTCACCCGAATTCCATCCAATCCATGATTACGTGCTCCCTGCGTTACATCATCGACCCGCGCCAGCTCGCGGAGTTCGAAGCCTACGCTCGGAAATGGCAAGCACGAGCGCGTGGCCTTTTACGAGCGGCATGGCTTTTCGGACTCGCTCGGAGACATCCACTTCATGCGGAGGAGCCATGAAGCCCGGTGAATTCAACGCTCCGCCAGCGACAAGCTGGCCCCTGCGCCTGGCTTGCGAAGCCGACGTGCCTGCACTGGAGGCGCTGATTCCACTGTCGGTTCGTGCTTTGCAGGCGCCCTGGTATTCGCCAGCCCAGATGGACGCGGCGCTGGGGCCGGTGTTCGGAGTTGACCGTCAGCTTATTCGTGACGGCACTTACTTTGTCGCCGAGCAGGAGAGAGTGATTGTCGGTTGTGGTGGCTGGAGTCGGCGACGTTCGTTGTTTGGAGGCGACGCTGGCAGGTCGGGCGAGGATGAGTTGCTCGACCCGCAGCGCGACGCCGCACGCATTCGCGCGTTCTTCGTTCATCCAAATTGGGCGCGGCGCGGCATCGGGCGCAGCATCATGGCGGCTTGTGAGGACGCAATTGTGCGCGCGGGGTTTCGCACGGTGGAGATTGTGGCGACCCTTGCAGGCGAGCCGCTTTACGCCGCATTTGGCTATGCAGTGACGGAGCGTTACGAGCATCCGCTGGCTCAAGGTTTGAGTTTGCCAGCGGTCCGGATGAGCAAACGAGTTGGGAACGTATGACCGTGTCTCGATTTCACCTCGCTCAAGCGAACATCGGACGAATGCGGGCTCCTCTCGACCAGCCGATCATGGAATCCTTCAGGGCTCAGATCGATCAGCGCTGCCAGGTTCCGTATGACCATTCCAGCGAACATCATCATCCGCGCCGCCACCGAGCGTGACGCTCGTGCGATCAGCGCCCTGATTCGCCGGAATGCGGACGCCGTGCTCGCGGAGGAGTATTCGTCGGCGCAACTCGCAACATGGAAGCGTTACAACACACCTGCTCGATTGCGCGAGCGGATGAAATCGCGGACGACCTATGGCGCGTATCGCGCGGGGCGACTGTGCGGGACGATCGCGTTGGAGGGGACGGAACTCGTTGGCTTCTACGTGAGTCCGTCGTGCCGTGGCCAAGGCATCGGGAAGCTGTTGCTGGCGCAGCTTGAGGAGTTTGCGATTTCAAAAGGCATCAAATCACTGAGCCTTACATCATCACCTTCCGCCACCACCTTCTATTTGCGGCACGGCTGGAAGGCGAAGCGCCGCCTGGTGCTGTCATTGCTCGGCGTGGACTTTGAGGAAACGCTGATGACCAGAAAACTCGCGCTCCCTTCACCATTGCAAGCCGTTCACATCACCCGCGCCACCTCAGCCGAGGACATCGCGGCGCTCCGGGCCCTGTTTCAGGAGTATGCGGCGTGGTTGCGGGTCGATTTGTGTTTTCAAGGCTTCGCCGAGGAACTGGCGACGCTTCCGGGCCGGTATGCAGCCCCGCGCGGATGCCTGTTGCTCGCAATCATAGATGATCAAATCGCTGGATGCGTGGCGCTGCGGCGAGTCGATGAGAGGACTTGCGAGATGAAGCGTCTGTTCGTGAGAGACAACGCGCGGGGACGTGGCTTGGGCCGCGCGCTGGCCCAGCGCGTGATCGCAGAAGCACGCAGCGCAGGTTACACGACCATGGTGCTCGATACGCTGCCCTTCATGCAAAGCGCGGCCCGACTTTACGAGGCGTTGGGGTTCAAACGGCGAGCAGCCTATTATCACTCGCCGTTTCCGGAGACGGTGTTCATGGAATTGCAGCTTGGAGGAGTCTCACGATGACAAAGGACCATATGTTTTGCCACTCCGTTCACACCGAAAAACAGTGATTGAGAGAATGCGGCCTCCTAACCATTCATGGAACCGACAATGCAATATTCCATATTGAACGCACTTTCTGAGGCGCAGGCAGAGCAGCTTCATTTGCTCTATCAAAGCGAGTGATTGGTCGGTGGCCGGGCTTAATTTGCGCCATGCTCTGCGCGTGAAGAGGCATCGTGCCGGAGGTAACCGCAACCAGTGCGTCCAGTTCGTTAATCAGGGAGCCGTCTTCAAGTGGATCATCTCAATCGTTCCTCCGAAGACATTCGGAATTTTGTAAGAACCCACCGGCGCCCCGCGATCCGCACCGATGTCCAGGCCATCCACCGGCTGAACGGTAATCGTGCCTGCGGCCTGGGCTATGCCGGGCGCGTTCCCGTTCCGTGCGAGGGCCAGTTCGCCGTCCTTGCTCAAAGTCGCGGTCACGGTCTGCCGTCCCGCGCTTACTTTTCCACCTGACACCGTCGTCAGCACGTTGAGCCGGCGCAACGCCCACCACAATTCCCCATTCTCCACATACAGCGTGTAACCTTGCGACGAGCCGCCCTGCGCGATGATGACTCCGTCCTTTTCCTGCGTGTCAAAAGTGGCGGTAATGCTCAAGGCCCGATCCAGAATCAGGGGCAGATCATTGCCGGTGAAGTGACCCGGGGCCTTGAAGGTGAGCTCTTGCGCCCCGGTGTCCGCGTCTGTGCCTGGGGTGGAAGAAGCGGAACCAGCCTGCGCCAGGCGTGGCGGGGGCGCGCTCCATTTCAGACAGACGAAAATGAGGGCCGCCAGCAAAATCAGGTTCGAGCAGGCCAATCCTGCGATGACGATATTTTTCTTCATGATGAAGGTGTGACCAGTGATTTCATTTTCATGCCGCGCAAGCTATCGGGGAAGTGTTACCGGTTTATTACGCCGATGGACGGCCTGCACAGGATACACGGCGAATGTCCCCCAAAAGCTAGCGACCCAGTTGGGCAGGATCATGGTCTGCCCCAGCAGATACACGACTTTGCGATGAAGGGTTCCATCGACCACGTCGGCACACTATGCGAGGACACGGCTGACGTATTGTAAGTTTTTGACCGCGACGGTCACTGCAACGGCACCCGGTGATGCCTGCTTTGCACGGGCAGGTGAAGCAGATGCTCGCCGCGGCTCGCGTGATACCTGGCGGGACTCATGCCGCAAAATTCTTTGAACTCATGAATGAAGTGCGCCTGGTCGCAGTATCCGGCGTCAACGGCCACATCCGACCAATCAGGTTCCACGGAATCCTGCAATCGGTTCAGCACCGCATGAAAGCGCCTGACGCGGGCGAAGGCCTTCGGGGTGAGGCCGACTTCCGCCCGGAACAGTTGGATGAACCGCCGCTGGCTCAATCCGATTTCGTCCGCCAAAGCCGCCATGCTGCGATGCGCCGAACCTTCTGTGAGTTGCCGCAGGGCGAACGGAACGGCCTTGCTTTGCTTGTGACCAACTTGCAAACGCCGGCCAAGAACCACCTCCATTACGGTGAACTTGTCCGCCGGGGACCGCGCGGCCAGCAGTCGCTCGCGCAAAGGCCCGGCATCCCCGTTCCACAATTCCGCCAGCGGAGTTTTTCGATTTGCCACTTCATCCAGAGGCATGTCGAAGAAAGGAAATGCTCCACCAGGATGGAAATGCACGGTCAGAAGGGATGCCTGACATTGCGTGTCGATAACATGGAAAGTGGAGTGAGGTCCGCAAATCAACGAACCTTTTATGGGCGCAAAACGGCTCGTGCCATCCGGTTCGTAGACACGAAGCGCATCCGCTTCCAGCAGGACGGCCAGTGTCATGCTCCCGTCCGGCAGAATTCTTTCCAGCGCATGCTGCGGGCGGTAGTCCTCGCTCAGGCACATAACGCGAATGAAGGCGTTCAGCGGCGGGCGCGGATGATGGAGGTAAAGATGCACATCGACGGAATAGCAAATTGCCCTTGCGCTTGAAAGATTTTACTGACCGCACAGGGCTGTTCGTAACGTAGCGTAGGGCGGCGTTGCGCTTGCCTGAGGCATTAGAGTGATGCCCGATTTAATTTCGTGAGAAGGCTCAAACCGCTGCCAATTTGCCGACGGTGCTTTCGCGGGCAGAAGTAGAACGGATGTTTGCAGACCTGAACGGAACACACCGGCTCATTGCGCAGGTGCTTTATGGAACGGGCCTGAGACTGCTCGAAGGATTGCGGCTGCGGGTGAAGAATCTGGATTTTGATCGCGGGCAGATCATGATGCGCGATCGCAAAGGGGACAAAGATCAGGTGACGTTGTTGCTCAAGAATGAGAAAAAACGTTCAACGTCCAACTTTTCAACTTTCAACGTTCAAGTGGTAAAACGGCGGGATGGAACCCAGGTATGATCTGGAAGAGCGTTTGCTGGAGCATGCCGCGCGCCTGATTCGATTGGTGGAGAAGTTGCCGGACAATTGCGAAGTGCCGGAGCAGCCGCTTCATCATTGCCCAGCTATTACGAAGTAGTGGGTGATGCGGGTGAAGTAGCGACAGACAGCCGAGCATCAGCACATTGGCTGGAAGGCTGAGTGCCACCGGGAGATGGAAGGCGGCAGAGAAATGGCGCCTGAAGCATCCGTCCCTCTGCCGCCAGCGCCATCGGTTACTTGGCTTTGGCGCACTTCTCGCAAGCCTTGGCGTCTTTGACACCTTTGGCCGCTTCTTTGCAGCAGTCGTCTTTCAGGCACTTCTGGCAGGCCTTGCCCGCCTTGGTTTGCTCAGTGGCCTTCTTGCAGCAGTCATCGGCCAGCGCGCCGGTGGTGAAGGCAGCGGCCACGAGGGCCATTGCGAACATGCGAACGATTGATTTCATGTGTTCTCCTTTAATGCTTGCTGTTTCGAGCAGCGCGCACGCGCAAGCCAGCACGCGCCGGGTGCGTCCCCACACGCACCACTCAGGCAACACTGATGCGCCATATGCTCCCGCCAATCAAGCCATCATTTGACGAGCGGAATGGCCGCAGGACGCATGTCGCCAAATAATCTACCCGCGCCGCCGCCGCTCAGGGCACAAACGGCTCAACGAGCACGCGGTAAAACTTCATCGCATTCGTGGTTGCCGTGTCTTGCACGGATTGGAAGTAATCGGTGCCGCGCAACTTCGTGCTGATGTTCACCCAACCGTTGGACGACAGCAGATTCGTGTTGGCCTGCACCGTGAAGTCGTGCGTCAAGGCAGTGCCAAACCTCACCGTGGCCGTGTTGTTCGCGCGCGCCACGGAGCCAATGGCAAACCCCGCCTGGAACACGATGGTGATGGCCGCGCTCGCTGTGTGATTCGGTCCGCCAGCCGGACCGTTCGTGGAAATGTCCAACGCGCCAAACGTGATGCGATAGATGCCCGGGAGCGTGGCAGTGAAGCGGCGTCCGTGAATGTGGCCATAGGGGTCGCCACCGGGCGCGCCATTCGCCTCGGTGACTTTCACCACATTGGTCGCACCGCTACCGACCGGAACGCTGAACGCGGGTTGCGTCCCGGTGTTCTCCCAGAATTCGAATGCGCCGCCCGACGGCCCATCCACGCGCATGATTTGGAAATAGATCACACTACCAGGCGCGGCGGCGTTGGTCCCGTAGTCAGCGCCACGGAACGTGTTCGTCGAACGCGGCGTGAAAGTGATATTCCCATCGTATCGGCCTAGGTAGCGGCTCGCCGGGTTGGTATTGAGCGTCAGCGTTTTCACGTAGCCGCTGGCGAGAACAAAGATGCCGCCGTTGTCGAAGTAAAGTTGCGAGCCCGCTTGTTGTGAGTAAGCGCTGATGTAGAGGTGTCCGTGGTCCTGCGCCCGCACCCTTGCGACGAAGACGAGCACTGCAACCACGAAGATCAGTTTCCAGAAAAAGAATTGTGGCAGGTCAAGTTTCAGATTCAGTTTCATCTTCAAGGTTTGCCCGCAGGATTCACGAAGCGTGAGTTGGGCAGGTTCAAAATGCTTTTGGTTTGTGGCCACGACAGTCTTTCTGCGTGACCATCGACGAACAGATAGTTCGCCCCTTTTGAATGCCGCTCGACAGCCACCGCAAAAAAGAAAGGCGTAGGCTCATAGGCCGGAGGCGTTGCGTCCGGGTCGGCAAAATGAAAATGATCTGTGGTGGTGGTGTCCGAAATTTCGGCCATCATCATCGTGTCGCTTGGCGACGGCACGGCGGTGAATTTCGAATACTCGGGCCGGCTCCCCGCCGGGTCTGGAGGCAGCAGGAAATCATTCACCGCGTAACTCGACGCACGGCCTGGGATTTTGTCCAACGGGCAAAGATGGAGATTCGTCCCCGCCAAATCCGGCTGCAGTGTTGCGATCCAGGAAAGACCTTCATGACTCGACAGCGGCAACGAATCCTCGTTGTCGTTGGCGTACATCATACTGGCCAGGCCGATTTGCTTGAGATTGTTCAAGCACTTCACGGCGATGGCGCGCTGCTTTGCCTTGGCCAAGGCCGGCAGGAGCAGCGAGGCGAGAATCGCGATGATCGCGATGACCACCAGCAGTTCGATCAGGGTGAACCCGATGGAACGACGTTTCATTTTTTGAGCCGGAACAACGCCCGGCAGTTGAGAGCCAAAAGGAATTTCGAAGGCAATTGCCTTCAACGAACATCACGCGCGGAAACAGCCGCGCGATCACAATGAGGAACTGTCAGGCCGCTCTGGGCGGCGGTGGGCGTGGCGTCTCGACGCGGGCGTCGGCGCGCTCCGTTTGAGGATTGAAGTGCCGGAAGGGTCTCGGCGGAAAGAGTCCGCACGTTCCGGCGACAGTGAGAAATTCGAACTTGGCTTCGAGCTTTTGGAAGGCGTGTTTCCGCTCGGCGGCTTTGCCTTTCTTCACCAGCTTGCAAAGATTGCACGGGTGCTTGCCGTCAAAAGTTTTTTCCAGCGCCACGCTCACAGGCTCGGATTGCGCGTAATTGACGGCCATGCCCACCCACGCGGCGGATTGGAGCAAAGCCCAATGCCCGCCGGTGACAATCACCAATGCGAGCACCACGAACCATTTGCTCCAACGGATGAACACGCGTGCAGTGTGGAGGCGCCCGGCAAGTCAGTCAATGCGGGAGAACCCTGATTGAACGAAAAGTTGCATTGGACGTGAACCTTCGAAAGGCTCTGTCCGTCTGCCAGACTTATGAAAGCGATTTTAATTTCGACGACCGCGGCCGTTTTGTTGTTTTTTTCGAGCGAACGAGCTTTCGCTCAGGAGAACAAGGTCAGTGATTCCGCCAACAAGCCAAAGGAGTCGGCTGTGCAAAAGCCGAAAGCGACGCCAGAAGAGCTGGAAGCCAAATTCAAAGCCACGCTGACGAAAGCAACGATGGCGGGCCGATGGTGCTCGATCAAAGACGGCGTGCTGGGACCGGAGAAGGAGGACAAATACACAATCATCGGCGTCAACAAACTCGGTGGCGACAACTGGGTCATCAGCGCACGCATTCAATACAACAAAAAGGACATGGTGGCGCCGATTCCGGTGCAGGTGAAATGGGCGGGTGACACGCCGGTGATCATTGTGGACAAACTCCAATATCCCGGCGGCGGCACTTATTCGGCGCGCGTGTTGATTTACGACCACACTTACGCGGGCACGTGGAGCGGTGGTGATTACGGAGGACTCCTTAACGGCGCGATTACGAACGAGAAAGAGTGAAGTTCTGAATCCCTGGCGGTGGAACTCCAGAACATTTCCGTCGTTATCCCTGCGTTGAATGAGGCAGCCGAACTGCCCACGACGATTGCGCGGCTGCGCGCGATACCTCAAGTCCTGGAAATCGTTCTCGCGGACGGTGGAAGTGCGGACGGAACAGAGTCACTGGCGAATCAACTCGGTTGCAAAGTCATTTCCAGTCCGCGCGGGCGCGGCACTCAGATGCGCTTCGGCGCGCAGCAAGCAACTGGAGACGTCGTGCTTCTGTTGCACGCTGACACCTGGCTCGAACCCAATGCCGGTCGTGCCATTCTCGATGCGTTGAACCGGAGCGGCGCAGTCGGCGGCGGTTGCTGGAAAACTTTTCGAGAACCGCATTGGCTGATGCGCGGTTCGCGAATGAAATGTTTCATCCGGTTCTTTCTCTTCCACCGCTTCATGGGTGACCAGGCGATGTTTGTGCGGCGCGATGTTCTCGAAAGGATCGGCGGCGTGCCGGACGTGCCAATCATGGAGGAGTTCGCGTTGTGCCGGCTGCTGCGTGCGCAGGGGAAGCTGGTCCTCGCGCCGACTGTCGTGACCACATCCGCCCGGCGATTCAAGGAGCGTGGCGTCCTGTGCACTTACGCGCGCATGTGGCGAATGACCCTCCAATACTATGCGGGCACGCCTCTTGATCAGTTGAAGCGCATTTACGAGCAGTGAATGACTCGCGCCCAAACCAATTCGAAATTCCTTCAATAGACCGGGTGAAATAGTCGTCGATTTCAGTGCGCGTTGGTTTAGATTCTGCAAGGTTCCTCTGCAAAAACGAACAATGTCAAAACAGGCAATAAGTTTGGTTTGGGCAGCGCTGCTGAGCGCGGCTTCGGTTTCTTTGGCTGCGAGCAAAGATTCCGCGACGAAGTCCCGCATCGATTTCAACCGCGACATCCGCACCATACTTTCGGACAACTGCTTCGCTTGCCACGGCCCGGATGAGAACAAGCGGAAGGCGAAGCTGCGTTTTGACGTTAAGGAAGAAGCCTTCAAGCCCGCGAAATCCGGCGACCTCGCGATTGTTCCGGGAGATTTGAAGAAGAGCCAGCTTGTCGCGCGCATCACCACGAAGGACGAAGATGATTTGATGCCGCCGCCGAAGTCAGGGAAGAAACTCACGCCAGCGCAGATCGATTTATTGAAGCGCTGGATTGCCGAAGGAGCAACCTGGCAAACGCACTGGGCTTATGATGCGCCCAAGCGCCCTGCCCTGCCCCAGATCAAAGACAAGAAGTGGCCGAAGAATGAGATCGACAGCTTCGCGCTCGCGAAGCTGGAGAAGGAAAAACTGAAGCCGTCGCCGGAAACAGACAAGACGACGCTGATTCGCCGCGCCAGTTTTGATCTGACGGGTTTGCCGCCGACGCCGGACGAAATCGATTCGTTCCTCGCGGACAAATCACCAGAGGCTTACGAAAAAGTCGTGGACCGTTTGCTGGCATCACCGCGCTATGGCGAGCACGAAGCGCGTTACTGGCTGGATGCGGCGCGTTACGCGGACTCGCACGGCTATCACATCGATTCCGAGCGCAGCATGTGGAAGTGGCGCGATTGGGTCATCAATGCGTTCAACAAGAACATGCCTTACGATCAGTTCACCGTTGAGCAGCTCGCGGGCGACTTGCTGCCGGAGGCCACGGTCGATCAGAAAACCGGCTCTGGCTACGTGCGCGCGAACATGAGCACGGGCGAGGGCGGCGCCATCGAGCAGGAGTATCAGAGCAAATACACATTCGACCGCGTGGAGACGACGGCGACGATTTGGATGGGGCTGACGATGACCTGCGCGCGCTGTCACACGCACAAATACGATCCGATTCAGCACAAGGAGTACTACGGGCTTTACGCCATCTTCAATAATCTGAACGAGGCGGTGATGGATGGGAACAAGCCGAATCCCGACCCGTTCATCAAGTTGCCGTCAGCGGAACAGACGAAACGGCAGGGCGAACTGAAGCAGTGGGTGGCCGACGGCCAGAAGAAAATCGATGCGCCCATGCCGGAACTGGACAAGGCGCAGCCGGATTGGGAAGCGAAGTGGCGCGCGAAGCTGAGCGAAGGCTGGACGGTGCTCAAGCCGGAGACAGCGACATCGACGAATGGAACGGAGTTTGAGGTTCTCGAAAGCAGGGCAGTGCTGGCGCGCGGGACGAATCCGCCGAAGGACATTTACGAAGTGAAGCTGCCCATTGCCGCGGGAAATCTCGCGGCAGTGCGTCTGGAAACGTTGCCGCACGAAGATTTGCCGCAGAAAGGTTCCGCGCGTGCGGATGATGGGAGTTTTCGGCTGTCGGAGTTCGAAGCGGAGGTTACTTACCTGGACACGAATTCGAAACCGACGAAAATTAAATTCACGCAGGCGCTCGCGGATTCGGCGAAAGCCGGAAACGAGGCCGCGCTGGCCATTGATGGCAAAGCGGAAACGGGCTGGCAGGCGGACACGAACGGAGTGACTGAGCCTCACGGGGCGCTGTTCCTGCCGGCTGATCCCATGGCCGTGAAGTCGAACGCGACACTCGTGGTGCGATTGAAGTTCGAAGCCTCCGCCAGCAAACGCGCCATCGGACATTTCCGATTGAGCGCCGCGCAGAATGAGGAACTGGTGCAGTTGCTCGCGCCGCCGAAGGCTGAAGTGTGGCAAGTCGTCGGGCCGTTCAAGACCGAGAACACGCAACAGGGATTCACCAACGTCTTCGAGCCGGAGAAGGAAGTGGATTTGAAAAAGACTTACACGGGCGTGCGCGAAGAAATCAAATGGAGCGCCAAGAAAGACTTTGAAGACGGCAAAGCGAACCTGCTCGTCCAGGACCTGCACGGCGTTCATGGCGCGTATTATCTCTATCGCACGATGAAGCTCTCCACCGCGCGCAAGGTGGACCTGAGCGTGCGCGCTGATGACCTATTCAAACTGTGGGTCAACGGCAAGCTCGTCACCGAGCGCAGCGTGAAGGAAAAAACTGGCGAAGGGCCGGTCAAGGTCGCGGTAAATCTGAAGAAGGGCGAGAACAAGCTGTTGCTCAAAGTGGTCACGACGCAGGGCGCAGCGTATTTCACGTTCAGGGACAGCATTGATGACGAGCACTCGCTGCCGTCGGACGTGGCGGCGATGTTCGCCGCGACGAAACAGTTCAGCGACGCGCAGCAGAAAAAGGTGAAGACGATTTATCGCCGCCTGCACTCGCCGGAGTTCAAGGAGATGTTCGAGAACGTTGAAAAGTGGAAGGAAGAGAACGACGCGGTCGAGAAGGCGATTCCCACCACGATGGTTGCGAAGGAAATGGAGAAGCCGCGCGAGACGTTCATGCTCGTGCGTGGCGAATACGACAAGAAGGGTGACAAGGTCGGGCCGGGCGTGCCCGCCATTCTGCCGCCGTGGCCGAGCGATCAGCCGACAAACCGGCTCGGTTTCGCGAGGTGGCTGTTGCAGCCCGACCATCCCCTGACCGCACGCGTGACCGTGAATCGTTTCTGGCAGCAATACTTCGGCACGGGGCTCGTGAAGACGACGGAGGATTTTGGCGTGCAGGGCGACAATCCATCGCATCCCGAATTGCTCGACTGGCTGGCGACGGAATTTGTCCGCACAGGCTGGGACGTGAAGCGAATGCAGAAGCTGATCGTGATGTCGGCAACGTACCGTCAGTCGGCAAAGCTGACGCCGCAATTGCTGGCAAAGGACCCAGAGAATCGATTGCTCGCGCGCGGTCCGCGTTTCCGTGTTGATGCCGAAGCAGTTCGTGACACGGCGTTGTTCATCAGCGGTTTACTCGTGGAACACGTGGGCGGCAAAGGAGTGAAGCCTTATCAGCCACCGGGGCTTTGGGAAGCGGTGTCATTCAACAACTCGCAGAAGTACGTGCCGGACACTGGGGAAGGCCAGCATCGGCGCAGCCTCTACACTTACTGGAAACGCCAGAGTCCACCGCCGAACATGATGCTCTTCGACGCGCCCACGCGCGAGTATTGCGTGGTCAAACGCCCGCGCACGAACACGCCGCTCCAGGCGCTGGCGCTCATGAACGACCCGCAAATCGTCGAGGCGTCGCGTGCGTTTGCGCAGCGCATCATGACTGACGGCGGCAAGGAGGCAGAGGCGCGTATGGCATTCGCGTTTCGTTTGGCGACGGGCCGGAAGATTATGAAAGACGAAGCCAGGGTGTTGCTCGATATGTTCAAGCAACAATTGACTGACTATCAGAAAAACAGTGAAGCCGCCGACAAGCTCCTGAACGTCGGCACCTTCAAAGCGAGGTCGGAACTGGATCGCGCCGAGCTGGCGGCCTGGACGATGGTGGCCAACACGATCCTGAACCTCGACGAGACGATTACGAA